>Ga0207008_10138_pt1 | contig 22411 bp, 19 predicted proteins | sample Alteio_BWMinCont_83_FD_153489 | JGI IMG/M metagenome (GOLD analysis project Ga0207008, IMG submission 153489) | Enriched cells from forest soil in Barre Woods Harvard Forest LTER site, Petersham, Massachusetts, United States -... | ecosystem: Environmental > Terrestrial > Soil > Temperate forest >... | reverse complement strand
GCGGCGGCGGCGGCGAAGTGGTGGGTTCCGGGACGGGGCGATATCGACACTACGCTGGCGCAGGTGGGTTTCAACCTGGCGCAGATGGTGATTCCGATTTTCCTGTTGCTGCCGGTGGGAATTCCGGTATCGTTCAGCGTCACGCACTTATTGCCGGGTTATGCGCTGGGATTTTTGGTGGGGTCGCTCGGATTAGTGTGGCTGGGAGTGCGGGGTCGCAATGTCACGGCGCACGTGTACGGAAACAACGTGCCGGCGATTCTGGCTTACACGCTTTCGATCATGCTGCCGGTGTACTTGCAGAGTCATGACGCGGAGCGGGCGTGGGAGATCGGCGCGGCGGCGGTGGTTTGGACGGGATTGATCAAGCTGGCGGCGGCTCCGTTCGCGGGAGCGATCCGCCGGTTTATTCCGGGGCCGGCGTCGATGACGGTGTTCGGCGCGGCGATGTACAGCTATCTGGCGCTGGTGCTGCTGCAACGGCTCTTCGATCATCCGGTGGTGGGATTGATCGCGCTGGCGATCATCGCGACCAGCGTGCTGGGAAATGTGCCGATCACGCGCTGGCGGATTCCACCGTTTATCGTCGCGTGGGTGGTGCCGCTGGGGATCGGGCTCGCGATCGGGTATGTGAAACCGATGTGGCAAGGGGTGTCGTTCGCGCTGCCGTTCGCGGTGCCGCCGGGACGTGTTCCCGATATGCTGCGCGCGATGCAGCTTGCGGCGCCGTATCTGTCGGTGATCGCTCCGATGGCGATTTATCAGGTGCTGCAAGACATCGCGTCGGTGGCCGGAGGGAGCGCGGCGGGGGACGAATACGATGTGCGCTGGGTGCTGGCCTGCGATGGCCTGGGAACGCTGGTGTGCGGCGTCGCGGGGAGCGTGATTACTCCGGTGGTGTACGCGATGCTGCCTCCGTACAAAGCCATGGGGGCGCGCATCAGCTTCGCGTTGTGGACGCCGGTGGTGTTCCTGGCGGTGGTGATGAGCGGCATGACGATTTTCATCGCGCAACTGTTTCCGTGGCCGATTCTGGCGGCGATGATCGCGTACGTGGCGGTGGGCGTCGGCACGGCGACGCTGCGGCGCGTGGAGCCGAAGTACATGAGCGTGGTGCTGCTGGGGTTGGTGCTGCCGGCGGGCGCGGTGGTGGCGGCGGCGGTGAACTCGGCGCTGCCCGCGCTGCAACTTTCCGCGGCGAATCCGGCGGTGCAGACGGCGTTGAACCGGTCCATTTATTGGTCCTCGATTCAGGGGCTGGGAAACGGATTCCTGTTCCTGGTGCTGGTGGTGGCTTCGGTGATCACCGAAACGATCGACCGCAGATTCGGGCGAGCGGCGATGTGGTGCCTGGTGGCGGCGGTGTTTTCCTGGTTCGGATTGATGCATTCGGCGCTGCTTCAGTGGAAGGCGGGGCCGGAGTACGCGGTGGGATGGGTGGCCGCGGCGGCGATCGTGTACTCGGCCAAGTGGTGGAGGGGGGATTCCAAAGGCCTGGGCTGAATGCTTAGGCGGCAGGCCGGGGGCCTGCGCCACATTGGGGCACATTGGGGTTGACACGGCAGGCGCCCTGTGGTACATAATGTACCATGACAAAGCGTACTACGCCGGGCGCGCGGGTGCGGTCGCCGCTCACCGAATTAGAAAACGACGTCATGCGGGCGGTTTGGGACGCGGAGCCTTGCACGGTTGAGGCGGTGCATCAGGTTATTTCGCGGAAGCGCAGCTTGAAGGAAACCACCACTCGCACGCTGCTGCGGCGGCTGGAACAAAAAGGATATCTGAAGCATGAGGCGGACGGGCGGGTGTACGTGTACCGGGCAGTGGAACCGGCGCGGAGCCTGGCGGCGCGGGCGGTGCGGCAGATCATCGACCGGTTCTGCAAGGGGTCGGTTGAAGACCTGGTCAGCGGCATGGTGGAGGCCAAGGTTCTGAGCAAGCGGGAGATCGAAAGCCTGGAGGAGTTTGTCCGCGGCCAGAAGGGAAATAAGTGATGCAAACATTTCTTATCGACTATGTAATTCGCACTTCGCTGATCGCGGCAGCAGTGGCGGCGGTGCTGTGGATCATGCGGATCAAAGCAGCGGCGGCTCGGCACGCGGTGTGGGCCGGCGTGGTGGCGGCGATGATGCTGCTTCCAGGTTGGATGGCTTGGGGGCCGAAGGCTCCGCTTCCGGTGCTGCCGCCTGCGGCGAAAGCGGCGGCGCCAGTGGAGATGCGGGTGGTGGAGGTTCCGGTGGTCCCGCGCGCGGAGACGCCCTCGACGAGCGTCGAGCCGCTGAGCTCGACGTGGAGTTGGACGATGTTGCCGGCCGGGATCTATTTCGCCGGCGCATTCGCTTTGCTTCTGCGGCTGGCGGTGGGCACGGTGCGGGCGAGGCGGTTGACGGGGACCGGTTGTGTAGTTCCGGTGACGGTGGGATTCTTTCGGCCTCGCATCATTCTGCCCAAGCATTCGCGCGAATGGCCCCGCGCCCGGCTCGACACAGTGATGGCGCATGAACGGGAGCATGCCCGGCGGCGCGATCCGCTGGTTCAATGGGGCGCGTTGTTGAATCGGGCGGTGTTCTGGTTTCATCCGCTGGCTTGGTGGCTGGAGCGAAGACTTGCGGGATTGGCGGAAGAAGCTTGCGATGCGGCGGTGCTGGCGCGTGGAGTCGACGCGCGGGAGTATTCGGAGGTGCTGCTCGATTTAGCGCGCTCGGTACAGCGCGCGGGGGCGCGGGTCGAAGTGATGGGGATGGCGATGCCGGGAGTGTTTCTGCCGCAGCGCATTCGCAGGATGTTGAGCGGAGTTCCGGCTCCGCGGATTTCTCGCTGGCGCATGGCGTGCGCGGCGGCGGTGTGCGCTGGCGTGGCGGCGATGCTCGGAGTGGGGACGCTGGTTCACGCGCAGTCTTCCTCGAAGGCGCAGCCGGGACCGGCGTTCGAAGTAGCATCGATTCGGCCTAGCGATCCGAACGGCGGAGGCGGCGGTGGAGGCAAAAGCAAGGATGGAAGAGGAGCGAGCGTTTTTTTTGGAGTCGAGCATGGGCGATTTGGCTGGGAGGAGACGCTGTTCGGCTTCATCCTGCGGGCTTACGCGATACCAGGCTGCGGCGTGGCGGTCCACGACGAAGCCCGGTGCGCGCAACTTTCCGGGGGGCCGGCGTGGGTGAATCAGGATCGTTTCGACATCCAGGCGAAAGTTCCGGAGGGGACTCCGAACTACACGCTGCCTCAATTCACAAGCGGCAAGGCGCCGCAGCTTCAACTGATGCTTCAGACGCTTCTTGCGGACCGGTTCAAGCTGAAGCTCCGCCGCGAAAAAAAGGAGGTTCCGGTTTACGCGCTTACCGTCGCGAAAAGCGGGATGAAGATCAAGGCGGCGGCGGGAACGGGAGAATCGGCGGTGATGTTTAGCGCGGGAAATTTCGTGCCTGGCAAGGAATTTGTGGAGTCCAATCACCTTAAAGTGACGGTCAAGGACACGTCCATGCAGGAATTGTCTGGAACGCTCTCGGGCATCCTGGGCCGGCCGGTGCTGGAACGAACGGGGCTCAAGGGCAAATTCGATTTCACGATGGAATACGAAAAGGATGCCGAGCCGCAGGATTCGCCGATGCCCGCGGTGGGGCTCGGCGGGCCGGGGTTGTTCACGGCTTTCGAGAAGCAAGCCGGGTTGAAGTTGGAATCGACCAAGGGGACCGTGGAGGTGCTGGTGATCGACCACGCGGAGAAGCCTTCGGAGAACTGAACATGCAAACATTTGTTATCGATTACGTGCTTCGGACCTCGCTGATCGCGGCGGCGGTGGCGGCGGTGTTATGGATGATGCGGGTGCGCGCGGCAGGGGCTCGGCATGCGGTGTGGGTGGGAGTGGCGGCGGTGATGATGGTGCTTCCGGCGTGGATGGCTTGGGGACCGAAGGCTCGGGTTCCAGTGCTGCCGCCTGCGGCGAGGACGGCGGCGGCGGCGACGGCGGTGATGCCCATCGTGGACGTCCCGATCGCCGCGGCGCGGAAGGCGCATCCGGCTGCTGTCGCACCGCGGCGTTCGCCTTGGGACTGGACGAGTTTATTCGCCGGAATTTATTTCATCGGCGCATTCGCTCTGCTGATGCGGCTGGCTGTCGGCACGGTGCGAGCGCGGCGATTGGCCGGAGCCTCGTGCGTGGTTCCGGTGACGGTGGGATTCTTTCGGCCTCGCATCATTTTGCCGGAGTCCGCCGGAGCATGGCCGCGGGCGCGGCTGGATGCGGTGATGGTGCACGAAGGCGAACATGCGCGGCGCCGCGATCCGCTGTTCCAGTGGGTCGCGCTGTTGAACCGCGCGCTGTTCTGGTTTCATCCGCTGGCGTGGTGGCTGGAGCGGAAGGTTTCGGGATTGGCGGAGGAGGCCTGCGATGAAGCGGTGATCGCTCGGGGGCACGACGCGCGGGAGTACGCGCAGGTGCTGCTCGATTTGGCGCGGATGGTGGAGCGGTCCGGCGGCCGTATGGGGGCGATGGGGATGGCGATGCCGGGAGTGTTCTTGCCGCGGAGGATCCGGCGAATGTTGAGCGGCGTTCCGGCGCCGAGGATTTCGCGGATGCGGATGTCGTGCGCCGCGGCAGTGTGCGCGGCGGCGGCGGCGATGGTCGGGACGGGGACGCTGGTTCGGGCGCAGTCGAACGCCGGGTCGAAGGGCCAGCCTGGGCCGGCGTTCGAAGTGGTGTCGGTGAAACCAATCGATGCGGCTGGCGGGGGCAAGAGCAAGGACGGAGGCGGGCGCGGCGGAGGTGGCGTGCCGCCGGGGCTGGACCACAAGCGATTCAGTTTCCCGAGCACCGCGTCCGGCCTCATCGTCAAGGCCTATGGCGTGAACGGATGTGGCCTGCTAGGGGAAAAAGAAAATTGTCCGGAGATGACGGGCGCTCCGGCGTGGCTCACCCGGGATCCATTCGAGGTGCAGGCGAAGCTGCCGGAAGATGCTCCGGACTACACGTTCCGGCAGTTCCTGGACGGGCAGGCGCCGCAGCTTCAACTAATGCTGCGGGCGATGCTGGCGGACCGGTTCAACCTGAAGGTCCACCGCGAAACGAAGGAGCTTCCGGTGTATGTGCTGACGGTGGGACGCGGCGGACCGAAGTTCAAGGCCGCAACGGGCGAGATGATCAAGTTGAGGGACGGTAGCATGGGAAAAGACCGCAGCATGGGGTGGACTTTCGCAAACGGGAAGATCGACGATTTGATGAGGCGCATGATCGTGAAGAACAGATCGATACAGGAATGGACCGACGCGTTGTCGAATGTCATGGACCGTCCAGTGGTGAATCGCACTGGGCTTACGGGAGAGTTCGATATGACGATGCAATATGAGAGGGATGTCGATCCGAACGATGCGGCGGACGGCGTTCCGCGGCTCGGGCAGAATTTTGGCGCTACGTTCTTCACAGCCGTGCAGGAGCAACTGGGATTGAAGCTGGAAGCGACGAAGGGTCCGGTTGAGATTCTGGTGATCGATCATGTGGAGCGGCCGTCGCCGAATTGACGAGGGATGCAGGCCAAAGGCCTGCTCTACATCAGAGGACTCGGTCGGCCAGCGCGTCCATCGTGTCGATCAGGAAATCGGGTGGGGCGTCGGCGAAGGTTTCGGGTTGGAAGCCCCAGGTTACTCCGCACGCGATTACGCCGGCGTTGCGGGCGGTGCGGACGTCTACGGCGCTGTCTCCGACCATGATGGTGCGGTTGGGAGACGCGCAGGATTCCGCGATTAACGCTTCGATTCCTCTGGGGTGCGGTTTCTTTTCCTCAAAACTGTTGCCGCCGTAGATGCGGAAGAAGTGCATCTCTAGGCCCAGGCCCTCGATTAATTGCACGCTGAAGCGGACGGGTTTGTTGGTGAGCACGGCCATGGGGATTTGGGCGGCGTGCAAGAGGTCCAGGGCTTCGCGGACTCCGGGGTAGAGCACGGTCGAGTCCAGCATGTGCTCGCGATAGTAGGTGAGGAAGTAGCTGAGGGCGCGTTCGAGCTCGGGCTCGGCCAAGCCAGGGAGGGCTCGGCGGATCAGCGTGGGGGCGCCGTCGCCCACGTAGGAATAAATATGATGGTCGGCGAGCGGTTCCAGGTTCAGCCAGGCTCGCATGGCGTTGACGGAGTCGGCGAGATCGCGGCTGGAATCGATGAGCGTGCCATCGAGGTCGAAGATCAGGAGATCGGCGGAGGTCAACGCTGGTCCTTTTCGTCATCGGTCTTCTTGTCGAATTTCTTGCGGAGGCTCTTTTTCAACTGCTCGTCCCAATCCTTGCGGATTTCGGCGAGGGCGCTGTGGAAGCCGTCGGTGAGGGCGCGGGGGGCCATGGCGGCGAGCATGTTGGAGGCGTCGACGGCGTAGGGCAGCAGCTGGGAATCCACCATCCAGTTGGGAACGGGCCGGGGCGAGAACGCCAGCAGCACGGCGACGAAGCCGACGCCGATCAGTGCGCCGCGGACGAAGCCGAAAGCCGCGCCGAGGATTTTGTCGAAGAATGAGAGGCCGGTCCAGCGGAAGAACCTGAAGACGATGGCGGCGATCAGGGCTCCTAAGACTTCAATCACCAGGAAGATGACCAGGAATCCGAGGACGTTCGAGACGGTGGTGGAAGTGATGTAGGTGCGGAAGAACGCGGCGGGCGTTGTGTAGAACCAGAATCCGAAGAGCAGGCCGCAGATGGTGGCGGCGAAACCGATGCCGACTTTCGCGAAGCCGGTGACGAATCCCGCGAAGACGGACGTGCCGATGATCAGGATCAGAAGAATGTCCAGGAGGTTCACGGGCGGGCGTCCTCAAGGTGGTGGCCGGTGAGAAGGCGGTAAGCTTCTTTGTATTTGGCACTGGTGCGTTGGGCGACATCGGCGGGCAAGGCGGGGGCGGGCGGCTGTTTGTTCCAGCGGATGGATTCCAGATAATCGCGCACGTACTGTTTGTCGAAGCTGGGCTGAGGGCGGCCGGGCTGGTATTGATCGGCGGGCCAGAAGCGCGAGGAATCGGGAGTCAGCACCTCATCGGCTAAAACGATTTGGCCGTCGACGATGCCGAACTCGAACTTGGTGTCGGCGATGAGGATGCCTCGGGTTTTCGCGTAGGCGGCGGCGTGGTTGTACAGGGCGAGAGTGAGATCGCGCAGGCGGGCTGCGGTTTCGGCGCCTACGATGGCGGCGGCTTGATCGAAGGAAATATTTTCGTCGTGGCCGCTTTGGGCTTTGGTGGCGGGGGTGAACATGGGCTCGTGGAGCGGGCTCGATTCCTGGAGGCCGGGCGGCAGGGGGATGCCGCAGACGGCTCCGGTGCGCTGGTAATCTTTCCAGCCGGAACCGGCGAGATAGCCGCGCGCGACGCACTCCACTTGAAACATTTCGGCGCGGCGGACCCACATGGAGCGGCCGGCGTATTCGGGCGGGAGCGAGGTGACGTCGGCGGTTAAGAAATGATTGGGCACGATGCCGCGCAGAGCGTCGAGCCAGAACAGGGTCATCTGCGTGAGCACGCGGCCTTTTTCGGGGATGCCGGTGGCGAGGATGAAGTCGAAGGCCGAGATGCGGTCAGTGGCGACGATCAGGAGACGATCGCCATCTTCATAGACATCGCGGACTTTGCCGCGCGCGAAGAGTTTGTAAGCGCGGAGATCCGTTTCGAGGAGAACTGCGGGTTGGGGGACCAATCCCAATTATACTTAGGGATTCGCATGTTGCTGTCGATTCTGATTCCGGTGTACAACGAGCGCACCGTGGCTGAGAAAAGCCTCGGGCTGGTGCTGGCCGCGGCGCTGCCGGAGAACCTGGATCGCGAGCTGGTGATCGTGGACGATTGCTCCACCGACGGAACCTGGGACATTCTCGAACGCATGGCGGCCGCGGACGCGCGCATCAAGCTGCATCGGCACGCGGTGAACCAGGGCAAGGGCGCGGCGGTGCGGACGGCGATCGAGAAGGCGGCGGGGGATTTCTGCCTGGTGCAGGATGCCGACATGGAGTACGATCCTTCGGAATATCCGAAGCTGCTGCGGCCGCTGCTGGACGGGCACGCCGACGCGGTATTCGGATCGCGCTACCTGGCGGGAGCGCAGACACGGCTGCTGCCGTTCTGGCATTCCATGATGAACAAGGGGCTGACGCTGTTCTCCAACATGTTTTGCAATCTCAACGTGACCGATATGGAGACGTGCTACAAGGCCTTCCGCACGGATCTGCTCAAGAGCATTCCGATCCGCTCCAACCGGTTTGGATTCGAGCCGGAAATCACCATGAAGGTGTCGAAGCGGAAGCTGCGGGTTTACGAAGTGCCCATCAGCTACCACGGACGCACGTATGAGGAAGGCAAAAAGATTGGTTGGAAGGACGGGGTCAAGGCGGTGGGCGTGATCCTGTATTTCTGGCTGATCGACGACCTGTACGTTCCGGCGTACGGGCGCGGGCTGCTGAACAGCCTGACCGGGACTCCGCAGTACTTGAGCTGGCTGACGCGCGTGCTGCGGCCGCACCTGGGCGACACGGTGCTCGAGATCGGCGCGGGCCTCGGGAACATGACGGGGCGGCTGATGGGCAAGAAGCTCCGCTACGTGGCGGCCGAGGGCGATCCGCTGTATCTGCATGCGTTGCGGAACCGGTTTCTGAAGACGCCCAGCGTCACGGTGTGCAAGCTCGATCCGGAGAATCCGGCGGATTTTGAGCCGTGGCGCGGGCAGTTTGAAAGCGCGATGTGCGTGAACGTCCTGGAGTCCGTCGAGAATCCGCAGGCGGTGCTGGAGTCGCTGGCGAAATGCCTCAAACCCGGCGGAGTGCTGGTGACGCTGGTTCCGCAGGGCAAGGGGCTGTACGGACCGCTCGATCAGGGGATGGGGCACAAGCGGCGGTTCACGGCGGCGGAATTGGAACAGATGCTGGGCGCGGTGGGATTGCAGGTGGAGAAAGAACATCAGATTAATAAGATCGGCATGTTGGGGTGGTGGTTTTCATCGCGCGTGCTGAGGCGGCGGCGCATTAGCAGGCCGGCGCTGAAGCTGTGGGACAAGTCGGTATGGCTGCTGCGGCGGATCGACAAACTGCTGCCGTGGAAGGGGCTCAGCCTGGTGGTGGTGGCCCGTTACACTGGGAAGTGAATGGCTTCAGGAAAGAAGTACGTTGTAACGGGTGGCGCGGGATTCATCGGGTCTGCTTTAGTGCGGAGGCTGGCGCCGCACGGAGCGGTTGCGGTGATCGACAATCTGCTGAGCGGGTACGAGAGTAATCTGGACGAGGTCCGCTCCGCGATCGAATTCCACAAGGTCGACATCCGCGATTACGGCGCGGTGAGGCCGCTGATCGCGGGCGCCGATGCGGTGTTCCATCTGGCGGCGATTCCGTCGGTGCCGCGCTCGATCGACGATCCCGTGCCGTCGCATGAGGTGAACATCGACGGGACGTTCAACGTGCTTCGCGCGGCGGCGGAAGGGAAGGCAAGGCGGGTGGTTTACGCGGCATCGTCATCCGCGTATGGCGATACGCCGGTGCTGCCGAAGACGGAGTCGATGGCTCCGCAACCCAAGTCTCCGTATGCGGCGCAAAAATTGATGGGCGAGTATTACGCCGCGGTGTTCCATTCCTGCTACGGGCTGGCGACGGTGTCGCTGCGGTTTTTCAACGTGTACGGGCCGCGGCAGGATCCGTCCAGCGCTTACTCCGGGGTGCTGAGTTTATTCATGAAGCACCTGCTGGCGCGCACGCCGCCGACGATTTTCGGCGACGGCGAGCAGACCCGCGATTTCACTTACGTGGAAGACGTGGCGGAGTTGTGCGTGAAGGCGGCGGAGGCCGCGGGCGCGGCGGGCAAGATGTACAACGCGGGAAATGGCGGGCGGTATTCGCTGAACGCGGTGTGGGAGACGCTCGAAAAGATCGAGGGAGTGCGGATCGCGCCGCACTACGGGCCGCCGCGGCCGGGCGACGTGCGCGACTCGATGGCGGATACGGCCGCCGCGATAAGAGAGTTGGGTCACGCGCCACGATTCTCGATAGAAGAGGGGTTGAGGAGGACGCTCGAATGGTACCGCCGGACGGGACAACAGGCGGCATAAGAGGAAATCGGCCGCGGATGGGCGGCAGGCCGGCGCCGAAGCCGCGCGAGCAGAGTCCGGCGGCGGCTCCGGTTCCGCAAGCGGCTTCGTCGAAGAAGCGGGTGCTGTTTGTGTGCATCGGGAATTCGTGCCGCAGCCAGATGGCGGAAGCTTTCGCGCGTGCTTACGGAGCCGATATCATGGCCGTGCAAAGCGCGGGGTTGAGTCCGGCGATGATCATCCAGCCGCTGACGACGCAGGTGTTGGCGGAAAGGAATCTGAACGTCAACGGGCAGTTTCCGAAGAATATTGAGCTGGTGATGCAGCAGCCTTTCGACCTGGTGGTGAATATGAGCGGGCATCCGGTGCCGATGCCGGGGGCTCGGGTGGTGAACTGGACGGTGGCCGATCCGATCGGGGAGAAGGAAGCGGTGTATCGGGAAGTGGTCAGCCAGATCGAGGGGTTGGTGATGGGGTTGATTTTGACGCTGAGGTCGGGGAAGCTGCCGGGGTAGCGGCAGGTCTGCGCCGAGCTGGTGCTTTTGCGGCAAAAGCACACAGCTCTCCTGGGTTAAGAACCCGTGACTTCGATTTTGCGAGTCGTCACAGTCAGCGGTAGTGGAGTTCGGCGCGGACGGCCAGGCATTCGCGAATGGCATCCACGATATTCGACTCGGCTTCGGACTCGGTTTGGCCTTGGCTGACGCAACCGGGGGTCGAGGGGCAGTCGGCGATGTACATGCCGTCTTCGTCCTGAAAGATGATGACGATGAACTTCATTTCGGTCTCATTCTGACCTAGGAGCGCAAGAGCCGAGCAGAAGCTCGGCTGCAGCCTGAAAGGCCGCCCCACTTCACGGGCTGAATTAGGCCGTGCCCATTACGCCTTTCCATTTGCGCATTACTAGCTCGGCGAGGCCTAACGCTACGGCCAGAGCTAAGAACGCGGGCCAGAGTTGAAGGGTTGTCGCGATGGAGCGGCGGCCGGGGTCGAAGATGTTGCGGGGGTCGGGTTGGAAGCGGCCGCCGGTGTAGGCGGACACTTGCTTCAACAACGATTCGTTGGCGCCGTAATCGTTCAGCTCGGCTTCGGGGCGGTAGAGGCCGGCTTCGGGGAAGGCGCGGGAATCTTCCAGGGGGCGGATGCGGAACAGGCCTTGGCGCTGGCCGAGGGGCAGGCGTCCCTGATAAGTGCCGGCGGCGATTTTTTTGACGGGCAGAGGCTTGCGGAAATCGTCGGGGCCTAAGACGAAGATCTCCGGGATGACGGCCGGGTCATCGACGTTTGGGCCGAGGCGGTAATTGACCACCAGATCGCTGTTGGCGCTGTCGAACTCCGCCACGGCTTCGCCGGCTTGAGAATGCGGCAGCAGGTCGCGGGAGAGATTGGTCCAGAACTTATCGAAGCCTTTCCATGCGATCCACTCGGAGGCCCAGCGCGGCTTGGCATCGGAGGTGAACACGGCGGAGCGGCCGAGGCCGTACTGCCAGCGCTCCAGCAGAGGCTCCTTGCGATCGATGCGCAGGATCATGTCGGCGGTGGGCTTGGGGATGAAGCGCACATAGCCTTTGAGCGGAGGCGCGGTGCCGATGGCCACGCCATCGAGGATTTCGGCTGGCTTGACGAGCTCGGCCGGCATGAGCTTTTCGACGGCGGTGGAACCCGTGTGCTCCAGCACGTCGTGCAGCAGGATCTGTTCCAGGCCCTGCGGGTCGTTCAGAAAATACGATTTTCCGCCCGCCGCGGCCGCGACTTTTTCGAGATAGGAGCGGTTGACGTCCTGGCCCAAGCCGACGGTGGAGATGGTTACCTTCTTATTCATCGCCTGCTTGGCGAGGTCGATGCTGTCGCCTTCCTCGGAGATTCCGTCGGTTAGCAGCACGATGTGTTTGTAAGTGGCGGCGGTGGGCAGGACTCGCTGGTACGCTTCGGTGAGCGCGGGCGCGATCTGGGTTCCGCCATCGGGGCGGATGCCGGCGATCAGTCGCTTTATCGCCACGCGGTCTTCGGCTTTGCGCGGCGTTACGGCCCACTCGAAGCTGTTGTCGAACATCAGCACGCCCACGGTGTCAATGGGACGCAGGTTTTCGACGACGCCGGAAGCGGCCATGCGCGCAAGCTCGATCTTGCGGCCTTCCATGGAACTCGATTTATCGATGATGAGGATAACGGCGGTGCCTTCGGGCGAGCGAGGCGGCGCGAGAGTGGCGGGGAGCGTGCGGTCGAGCGCGTCCATTTTGGTTTTGCCCTCGCGGTACATGCTCTTCTCGCCGGCGATGACCAGGAGGCCTCCGCCTTGCTTGACGTAGCTCTCGACGTCGTCTTTGAAGGCGTCGGGCAGGCTTTCGAGATCCCAGTCATTAAAGATGACCAGCTGGTGATCGCTCAGGCGCGAGTTGGGAAGATCCGCGACGCGTTCGACGTCGAACTGCGCGGCAGCCAGCAGGTCGGTGAGGTGCTGGTCCTGCGCGGGTGGATCGCCGGTCATGTAGAGAACCTTGGGGCGGCGCAAGGTGACGGCTTGCTCGAAGCGGATCTCGCCGGCGGTGGCGGAATGGATGGCGAGGGAGAGGTCGAGAGCGCCGGGAGTGTTGATGCTGGTGTGCATCCGGACGGGGTTTTCGCCGGCTTGCAGCGACGCCTGCGTCTTGCTCAACGTGTGGCCTTCGGCGGCGAGCTCGATATCCACCGGGCCGGCGGCGGGAGCGGAGACAACCAGATCGATGGCGAAAGGTTCGCCGGTGAAAGCCATGGAGGGCAGGTTGATGGATTCGAGCCGCAGACCGGGGCGCGGCTTTCCGGCGAGGCCGAAAGTGTCGATGGGGATGCCGAGTTGCTGAGCTTGCCAGGCGGCGCGGGCGATGCTGCCCTTGTTCTCCTTACCATCGGAGATGAGCGCGACTCGCGGGACAAGGCCGGAGGGAAGCGACGCGATGGCTTCGCGGACGGCGGCTTCGAGGTCCGTAGCGCGGCCGGCTTCGCCGGAGGTCTCGCGGATCTTGCCGCCCTGGCGGGTTTCGGCGGCGTCGAGATCGCGGGTGGAGCGGGCGAAGGGAACCACGCGCATCCAGTTGCGGCCTTCGGCGGATTGCATGGAGCCGGCGAGCTGAGAGGCGCGATCGAGGTCGGCGGCGGAGACGCTGGCGGAAGTATCGACCAGAACGGCGACGGCCACTTTTGTTTCATCGACGCTGAGGCGCGGCTCGGCCAAGGCGATCAGGATCGCGGTGAGCGTGATGGCTTTAATCGCAAGGGCGGCGCGGCGGCGGGTGCGGCTCCATTCCCAGGCGGCCCAGGCGAGAGGGAGCCACGCGACTGCGAGGACCCAGGCGCGGTCGAAGGTCATGAGGCTTTCCTTTGCCTGAGGCGCGAGGCCAAGGGCACCGAAATTTTGGAAGGACGCAGACGGAATATGCGGCTGCGTCCGAACATCAACCAATCGAGCAGCAGGCCGATGCCGCCGATGACGGCGAGCCAGGGCCAGAGATCGGTTTGCAGCGCACCGTCGAGGGCGGCGCGCGGGATGCCGCGGCGCACGTTGGCGGGCGGCTTCCACAAGGCTTCGGCGACATCGGGCAGCGCGAGCGAGTACACCAGCTCGCGATCTCCCATGACCACGCTGACGGTGCCGGGCGCGCCGGAGAAGAAGCGCAGGTTGCCTTGATCAATGGTGAAGGGGAGCGGGCGCTGGTTTTCGTCGAGCACGCGGACGGTGGCGGGGTCGAGGTTTTTATCGACAGCGACGTTGACGGTGCCGACGGTGCCGGCTTGCACTTCGGTTTGGCGGAAGACTCCGGGGACCATCCATTTGAGGATGTTCGCCATCAAGAGCGGGGTGGTGATCTGGTAGCGCATGGAGGCGAAGCCGGGGTGGAATCCGAAGATGACTTGCTTGCGATTATTCTTGTCGCGTGCGATCAGGATAGGGCCGCCGGCGGATTCGGCTACGGTGATGTCGCCGGGCTCGGGCGAGAAGATTTCGGCGGATTCGAGAACTACTTCCTGGGTGCGGAGGCCAGCGCCCAGCTCGGAGTCGGCGTTCCATTTTTCGAGATGCACGCCGTTGCGGGTTTCGCGGACGGGCACGGGAGATCCGGTGGAGGGCGGCGCAATCCAGATGGAACTCGCTTGCGGCGGAGCAGGGGGGGCGAAGCGGTCGAGCACCACGACGTCGGCTTTCACGGCGGGGTCGTAATGATCGGGAGTGTCGAAGACGGCATCCACTTGAACGTTGGCGGCAATCAAGGGACGCAGGAGCGCGGGCTCCTTGGTATAGACCACGATCTTGGCGGCGGCTTGCGGGGGGAGCTCGATCAAGGCGCGGTCATCCTGCGGAAATGCGTCGCGGGAGTTGAGGCGGACTTCCAGGAATCCGCCCGCCTTGGCGCGATAAGAAAACTGGGCCTGCTCCTCCGAGTTGGGCTTGAGGCGCAGATGCTTTTCTCCGGCGGGGGATTTGGCGAATTGCAGAGCGAGGTCCACTTCGCGCGCGCGCGTTCCGTAGTTGCGGACGGCCACGAAAATATCCCAGGTATCGGGCGCGCCGGGGGATCGGCGCAGGCCGACTTTCCGCAAGCCGACGTTTTCCTGCGCTCCGTTCGACGCGAGCACGCGCAGGTTGGCGGGCACGTCGGCGAGCGTGACTTGCTCTTCCGGGACGCGGCCCGCTCCGGCGAAGACGATTTCTCCGGCGCGCTCCGGCTGAAGTTTGATGGCGCGCTGAGCGTATTCGAAAGCCCGGTCGAGATTAAGCGCGGAGGCGCCGGGCTGGGAGCGGCGGATGGCTTCCTCGATGACGGCGTGATTGGATTCGAAGGCGGTGGCGGGTGTGGCCAGCGCATCGGCGCGGACCAGCATCACGCGGTCCCGGCGGGGGACGGATTTGAGATACGCGCGCGCGGAGTCTTTCGCCTCGTCGAGCAGGGTGAGGCGGCCGACGCGCGATCCCATCCACGCGGAGGTGTCCAGAACGATCACGTGATTGCGTCCGGCTCCGTCGATGAGGCCGAGGCGCGGGCCGGCGATGGCGGCTACCAGGAAGAATAAGCTGAGCAATTCGAGCAGTAGACTTAACGGCTGCTGGATGCGGCGGCGATGCTTGAGCTCGGTGCGGACGTCGGCGTCGATCCAGAAGCGGAGGGTGGGGACGATTTGGCGGCGCTTGGAGCGATCTAAAAGATAGAGCGCGACTACGCCGGCGGAGATGGCTCCGACCAGGCCGAGCAGTTCGCCGAGACTGAGGTTCAGGAAGGACACTACCGTACCACCTTAGCGGCGCCGGCACGCTGTCTATAGGCGAACGAGGTGTGGAGACGAGTCTCGACACGGCAGGCACGAGTGCCTGCGCCACATTTCTGAGCGTCACTCACTGGACCACCTCGTGTTGCATGAGCGATCCGAAGATGGCTTGCTCCACCGGCAAAGAAGTGGTGAGGCCCACGTAGCGGCCGGAGTTGCGGAGGGCGATGCGCTCCAGGCGGTCGGCATACTGGTCGAAATCGGCGGTGTAGCGGGCGCGGGAGCCGGCGTCGAAAGCCAGCTCGATACGCTGTCCGGTTTCGGCGTCTTCGAGTTCCAGTTCGCCGTCCCAGGGCGGCTCACGATCTTCGTCGGCCCACACTTGCAGCAGCGTGATCTCGTGGCCAAAATCGGCCAGATACTGGAGCGGTTTTTCGCAATCGGAATCGTCGAGGAAATCGGAGATGACGATCAGCAGGCCGCGCTGCGGGAATTTGGAAATGAACTGGCGAGCGACGGTGAGGAAATCGGTTTTGCCGCGCGGCTGGAGAGCGGTGAGAAAGTTGAGCGCGGGCTGGAAGCGGTGGCGGCCGCCGCTGACCGTGAAAGCATCGTGCAGCTTGCTGGAGCACGGCTGGAGCGTGATGGCGTCCAGACGAACCAGGCCGATGTAGCACAGCGCTCCGGCGAGCTTGCGGGCGTAATCGAACTTGGAGAGCGCGCCGGTGCTCATCGATTGACTGACGTCCAGCAGGATGCGCACGGGTACGCGCGGCTCCAGTTGGAACATTTTGAGGAACAGCTTTTCGAGACGAAGAAACGCGCGCCAGTTGACGGCGCGGAGATCGTCGCCGTGGTGGAAATTGCGGTGATCGAGGAACTCCTGGCCGGAGCCCGAGAAACGCGAGGTGTTGTGGCCGCCCACCAGGCCGGGGAGGGATTTTTGCCAGTGGACGGTGAGGCGCTCGAGTTTTTCGAGCAGGGGGGTGTCGATGAGCGGCTCTGTGGAAGACATCGTACTACTTACCGGGCCGCTGCACCCGCGGGAATTCCTACGCTGGAGACGATCTGGGTCAGGATGGTTTCGGTATTTTGCCCTTCCGCGTGCGCGTCGAAGTTGAGAATGATGCGATGGCGCAGCACGGCGGGCGCGATGATATCGATATCTTCGGTGGACAGATGCAGGCGCCCTTTCAAGAGCGCGAGCACGCGTCCGCATTCGACCAGCGCTTGCGCTCCGCGCGGCGAGCTGCCGTAGCGGATGTACTTCTTTGAAAGCTCGTGGCCGTCCTCAGGCTGGGTGGCCATCACCAGATCAATGGCGTGATCCTGCACGTGCGGGGCAACCAAAACCTGGTGGCAGATGTCGCGCAGCCCCAGGATTTCTTCGCGCGTGAGGACCGGCTGCACGGAAGCTTCGTCGCGTTGGATGGTGCGGTCCACGATGTTGCTGAGGTCGGCGCGCGAAGGGTACTTCACCAGGATCTTCATCAGGAACCGGTCCAGCTGCGCTTCAGGAAGCGGATAGGTTCCTTCCATTTCGATGGGGTTCTGGGTGGCCATCACCAGGAAGGGCGGTTCGAGAAGATGAGTGGCGGTTCCGCTGGTGACGGTGTGCTCCTGCATGGCTTCGAGCAGGGCGCTTTGGGTTTTAGGCGTGGCGCGGTTGATCTCGTCGGCGAGAACCAGGTGCGCGAAAATGGGGCCGGGCTGGAAGCGGAGAGTCTTCGAGCCGCCCTCGGTGTCGATGATCATGCTGCCGACGATGTCGGCGGGCATCAGGTCCGGCGTGAACTGGATGCGCGAGTACTTAAGGTGCAGGACGCGGGAGAGGGTGCGGAGCAGCGTGGTCTTGCCGAGGCCGGGAACGCCTTCGAGCAATACGTGGCCTCCGGCAAGCAGACAGATGAGGACGCCGTCGACGACTTCCTGCTGGCCGACGATGATCTTGCCGATTTCGGCGCGGACGGTCTTGAGCTGGCTGGTGGCCAGTTGGAGAGCTGCTTCCGGTTGCACGCATATATTCTATCTCACCGGGTTTGGAATGCCGGTATTGTGGGGCGGACGCCTCGTCCGCGCCGGACCCCCGGTCCGGCTGTGGCAAGCGTCCCCACGAGCCGACCAGGGGGTCGGCTGCGGGCCGGGGGGCCCGCCCCACTCTCTATCGTGGCGGGCCCGGCATTGCCGCGCGGGTTAGCCGAGACGTGAATAGGTCGAGAAACGCAGACGTGTTCACTTTGGTGCCGACCTGCACGGGACCGCGCGGCGAGGGACTGAAGCGGGTCTGGCCGCGGGTCGCGTCGACGGCGAGTGAAACTTCCACGGATCCGGCGGCGGTCTCGATCAAATCTTTGCGGAAGACTACGGCTACGGCGAGCGGATCGTACAAGGTCGGGAAGGCATCGCCGGTTTCGGATTTCGCGAGATCAATCAGGTGCAGCAGGAATCGGACGGCGGGGGAATCGGTGTTGCGCAGGCGCGCCAGATCCTGTTCGCGGAGCTTGCAGGGCTCGGTGACTTCGAGTCCGGCGGCGGTGATGACGACGCCGGAGTGAAACACGATTTCGGCGGCCACGGGATCGCGCTTGATGTTGTACTCGGCACGCGGAGTGGCGAACGCTCCGCCCATGAGCACGATGCGCGCGAGATGTTGTTTGATGCGCGGCTCGGTCTTGAGCGCGAGCGCGATGTTGGTGAGCGGGCCGATCGCCACGATGGTGATGGGCTCGCGGGCGTCCATCAATGTGTCGATCATCAGGCTCGCCGCGCTGCGGCGGGCGGCGTCGGGAATGGTGTCGGCTTTAGTGAGGGCTTCGAATTGTTTGGGGTGAGTTTGGAGGGCGGGGTCGAGCAAGGGCTCGGAGGCGCCCATCGCCAGCGGGATATCGCGGCGGCCCAGGAGCGTCATTTCTTTGTAGGCCAGCTTGGTCTTGCTTTCTACGTCGTCGATTACCGTGGTGACGGCGCGGACGTCCAGCTCCGGGGAGTTGAGCGCGAAGGCGAGAGCCAGGGCGTCGTCGATGGCGTCGCCGATGTCGGTGTCGAGGAGGATGGGGGTGCGGGGCTGCGCGAAAAGAGGAAGGGCTAGGAGGATAAGCAGGAACCGCATGATTCTATCGTAAGGGAGAGTTTTAGGACGCTTGCGGCACAAAGGAATTAGCCACGAATGAACACGAATCCTTAGATGCACTTGCGCGGGAGATTATTGGGGCTGCGTATGAGGTCTCCAACTGCTTGGGGTGTGGATTTTTGGAGAGAGTCTATGAGCGGGCCATGATTCGGGAACTTGCGGAACGCGGGCTTGAGGTGAAGTCACAGGTCAGGTTCTCGATTTATTACAAGGGGCAGAGTGTCGGCGATTACGTGGCGGATCTCGTGGTGGGGGATCAGATCATCGTGGAATTGAAGTGCGTCGACGGCTTTTGCACTCAGCACCTGGCAATCTGCCTCAACTATCTGCGTGCCTCCGGCCTTCGCCTGGCGCTGTTGATCAACGTCCAAAAACCGAAAGTGGCATGGAAGCGAATCATTATTTGATTCGTGTTCATTCGTGTTTATTCGTGGCTAATCTGTCTATCTTCGCGGCCAGAATAAAGTCGCTCTCGGTCAAACCCTGAATCTTGTGAGTGAAGATCGTCACCTTGACGCTGCCCCAGCCGAAGCATAGGTCGGGATGGTGGCCTTCCTGCTCCGCCACGTCGCCGATTCTGTTGACCAACTCGAGCGCGGTCTTGAAGTCCAATGTGAGGAATGTTTTCTCGACGTGATGGCCGTCCACTACGCGCCAGTCGGGAATCTGCTTTGCCAGCCGGTCCAGCTCTTCGACTTCGAGCGGCGGCACTCCTCCGCGGCAGGGGATGCAATGCTTCGCGGCCAGGTTGCTTCCAGATCCACTCATTAGGTTGCCTTCCTCTACTCTAAGGATCGCACGGGTACGTGTGTACTGAGGCGTTTGCTAGCACCGGATTAGGTGAATTCCCGATGGGAACCAGTGGCTCGGTCCTGCTACCATTCACCCGGAGGTACCCAATGCGGTCCCTAGGAGTGGTTGTGTTTGCCCTTGCCGGCGTGGCTTTTGGGCAGGGTTTGACGGAGTACAGCGCGGCTGCGGCCGGGGGAACCGCCGGAGGCGCCGCCGGAAAAAAAGTGAGCGATGGAATCAGCACCATCTTCGGAAAGGTGGACCAGCAGACCAAGGACGCGGCCAAGGACAAGGCTCCGGCGAAGCAGAAGGCCGATGCCGCTCCCGCGCCTGCGGTAACAGCTTCGGTGACGACGTCGTCCACGTCATCGTCCACGGCGTTGCCCACATCGGCAACCGGCTCGGCAACGGCGTCACCGAACGGCGCGCCGGCTGCGGCTCGCACGGCGGCTACGAAGCCTCGCCCCGTCCGCAAAGCGGCCCGCGTCGCGGAGCCTTTGGAGGATGGAAGCACGGTTCCCCTGCCGCCTAAGCCGGCCGCGCCGGTGCAGCGCGCCGCGGTAGTGGTGAAGGAAGCGCCCGCGCCGCCGCCCGTCGTGGAGGTCGCGCCGCCACCCCCGCCTCCGCCGCCGCCTCCGCAAGTTAAGGTGGAGGATCTCAAGACGCTAGCGCTGGGGACCGATCGGGCGGACCTGTTGAAGTTGGGCGCGCCGGCCTCGCGGATCACCATGATCGACAGCGGACATCTGCTGGAGATCTTCCACTACGCCAGCCAAAACGCCTCTATCGGCGTGGTAAGGTTGAGCGACGGCGCAGTGGCCAGCGTGGAATTGCCGAACTAGTTGGCTTGTCGCTGAGCAAGACGTGACTATGACCGCTCCCTCACGGTGGCGGCTCTGGCAGAACCGCGACCGTGAGAGAGCGGTTGAGACAAGCCACTAATCTCCAATCCGCCCATCAGGCCGCGTGAACGGTTATTGTTGTAGGTAACGGTAACCGCCGTTCATGCGATCTATGAATTGGGTGCGAATGAAATTAATCGGCCTGCTCTGTCTTGCGGCCACGGGTTTGGCTCAGCAGCCCTTTGTCCCCGCGGTGGTGGCGACGCCAGGCTCCAACAGCGGGATTTTATACGGCGTCTACCGGGGCGCGCTGGTGAAGAGCACCGACCTCGGCCTCACCTGGAACCCCATCTACCTGACCGAAGCGGGCCTGCCGCAACCACCCGTGGATGGTTTCGACATTGACGCGAACGATCCGAACACGCTGTATCTGGCCACCACCGCCGCGGCGGGCGCGTTCTGGAAGAGCAGCGACGCCGGCGTCACCTGGGCCACCGCCAACAGCGGCCTTCCCAGCACCGGTCCGGCGCCCGATTATTTCAAGCAGGTGCAGGATAGCGGCACTTTCCTATATCTCAAATTCGGAAATCAGTTCTTCAAATCGCAGGACCTGGGCCGGACCTGGGTGGTGCAAGGCACGCTGCCGGGCTCGGCGGGCCGCATCGAGATTGCCGAAGCCCGCCGCGCCTGGGTGTATTACGTGGAGCCCTCCACGCTGGCGGTTTCTTTCAGTCCCGACGAGGGCCATTCCTGGCAACCGGTCGGCAAAGTGCCGGCGAGCCTTTCGAACACCGTGATCACGGGCATGGGAGTGCTGTACTTCAGCCCCGGGGCGCTCTACGTCAGCGTGGATGGAAGCGGATCCGGCCAGGCGGCTTATCGAAGTCCCGATGGCGGCGCAACTTTTTCAGACCAGACATCGGCGGGGCTGGGCGAGTTTACAAAGATATTGTCCTTCACCACGGGTCCGACGTACGCGCTCACCGCCGGATATCAGGGCACGTTCCGGAGCACGGACGGCGCCCAGACCTGGGCGGCGGTGGGCACAACGGGCGACCGTTACGGGATCAGCGCGGTGGACCCGCAGCTGCGAACCACCGTCTACGGAGTGAAAACAGTCTTCGGCAGCCCGGTCCCCACGGCGCTGGTGACCTCACTCGACGCGGGCGCGACTTGGGCGACGATTCCGGCAACCATCTTTCCCACGGTCGCGAAACCGGTGGCGAGAATCAACCTGACGCTGGAGGAGAGCGCTCCGTATGCGGCTCCCTTCAACATCACGGTGTCGGAGGACCCCACCTGGAAACTTGCGGTGACCATCAGCACCTCCGGGGAGCCGTGGCTGCAACTCGGCGCCACCGCCGGCACCACTCCGCTGGTCGATTCGATCACCATCAACACAGCCGGACTGGCGCCCGGGATTTACAATTCGACGCTGACCATCAGTGCGCCGCAGTCGCGTAACAAGTCCGTGAACGTGCCGGTGCAGCTTACCATCCGGCCGCTGGGCAGCCTCGGCCCGGGGTATTTGATCTCGACTGTCGCGGGCAATGGAAATTCGACGGACACCAAAACCACCGGCGCGGCTACCACGCTGGGAATCGGGGCCGCCAAGGCGTTGACGTTTGACGCCACCGGGAACTTATTGATCTCCGCCGGGAATCACCTCTGGCAATTGGCCTCGGGCAATCTCAATCTCCTGGCAGGCAACGGCGTGCAGAGCTCCAGCGGCGATGGTCTGGACCCGCTGGCCGCGTCGCTGTTCGATCCGGACGCGGTGGCGCTCGACAGCACCGGCGCGATCTATCTGGCCGAGTACGGACCGGAGCGCGTGCGCAAGCTGGCGGCCGGGATCATCAGCACGTACCTGGACATGACCAGTCTCACGTACCACCTCAACGTGATGGCGGGCTCGCACTCCCTGCTGTTCGATTCCACGGTGGCAAATGGAGTGTTTCTGACCTCTCCGCTCGGATTGCTGCACTTTGACGGAACGCGTCTGCTGGTAAAGACCCCGTATGCATTCTCCGACCCCTACGGCATGGCGGCGGATGCCTCCGGCGATCTCTTCATCAGCGACCGCTCGCTGCATCAGATCATCGAAATCACGCCCGCGAGGCCACGGCGCGGTGGTAACTTGAGCGGGGGCGCCGGGACCGGCGAGCAAATCTCCATACAGCGTGAACAGTCCGCCGGGCGAAAGCTTGGTTGCGAACGACGGCCCCTGGAGCGCGGACGGCTGGGGCGTGGGGGTCGCCTGCAAAGCCAGCTTCCGCACCCGGTTGTTGCCGTTATCGGCCACCAGGATGTTGCCTGAAGCGTCCACCGCCAGTGCCAGAGGATCGCGCAGCGACGCGAAATCCGCGGTGGTGCCGTCG
>Ga0207008_10137_pt1 | contig 22571 bp, 17 predicted proteins | sample Alteio_BWMinCont_83_FD_153489 | JGI IMG/M metagenome (GOLD analysis project Ga0207008, IMG submission 153489) | Enriched cells from forest soil in Barre Woods Harvard Forest LTER site, Petersham, Massachusetts, United States -... | ecosystem: Environmental > Terrestrial > Soil > Temperate forest >... | reverse complement strand
TCCGATGGAACATTAGAATTAGATAAATTTTTTTTACATCCGTCGCATATCGGCAAAGGTTATGGACGTCAACTTTGGCAAGCTTGTTGCGAAACAGCAAAAAAATTAGGAAAACACGAATTTATCATTTGGTCTGATTTTAATGCAGAAGCTTTTTACTTGAAACTCGGCTGTATAAAAATTGGCAGTCGGGAATCCTTAATAAGACCAGGAATTTATTTGCCAGTGTTGAAGTATGAAATATCCTAGATTACTATTAACATCAAAATTTATACTTTAACTAAAAATGCATAATAAATGCACAAAATGGTCGGGAGATCAGCATGTTAACAACCCAAAATAAATCTGTAAATTCAACCCAATTAGACTTAGCGAATTTGGCAAACTTAGTCAAAGACAGGAATGCTGATCAAATACTTTTAGTCATCAATCAAGCGATTATCAATAAAGGTTGGCAATGGCGTTATTCTGAAGAAGTTGAATTGGCGATGAGAGATGCAATTTTGTTAGGGCATCAGGACATCGTGAAATTATTTCTTAAAGCGGGTATTTCTGTAGATCTATCTACACAAAAAGACAATAACAGCAAATCTACCTATAGATTTATCTATTTCGCTGTCATTTCCAATAATCTTGAAATGGTTAAACTTCTAGTGGAAGCTGGTGCAGACATTACTCCTTACAATAAATATCATGATACAGGAAATGACACAGCTATAGATACTGCGATTAACGAAGGTCATGTCGAGATAGTAAAATATTTACTTGAACAGGGTGCGAAAGCCAGAGACAGCTTGCGTAACTATCCTTATGAAGAATTTTTTATTATTCATGCAGCCAAACATGATAGATTTGACATAATGGATTTATTATTTCAATACGGGGCTGCGAAAGATATAAAGTTTTCTTTTTATTCTACCTATCAAGAATATAGTGACTCAATAAAAGATTGTACTGACAAACTTTCTTCTACCTATTCAGACATAAAAAAAAATCAATTAATTGACTATGCTTCTAATAATAAATCTATCTTTAAAAGTGACTATGAAAAACAACTGGTTATATTCGAGAATGAAAAGATAGAAATACAAAATAAATTATCTGCAGCTCTTCCATCGTATGAAAAGGTTATAACAAACTTAATGGATTATGCCATTGGTGTCGATATTTCATCAGAAGAAATATCTGATCTACAATTCTTATCACCATTAAAAACGGTAGCTGGGATTAATTTTATTGGTATTTCAGTAAAGGGTAGACCCATTACTCGCGAGATGTTAAAAGAAGCAAAATTAACAGGCGCAGATCAAGCCATACTGACCTTAAACGATCTTGAAACAATAGCCAATACGCCTCGCGGTCAAGCATTAAAAGAAAGAATCAATCTTGCGATTAATAAGCAAGGAAAATTAATCCAAAATGGAATCATTAATTTAGTACCCTTGTGCACTTCCGCTAAAGTAGGCGATGTAGAAGCAGTCAAAACAAGATTACAAGCTGGTATTGATCCTAACGAAAAAGGCGATACGTTACCAATCGTGTTAGCCGCTGCAAACAATCATGAAGAAATAATCGATGTATTATTGGAACATCCAAATTTTGATGGTCAAACGCTTATTGCAGCAATTCAAGCAGTTAAATCAGAAAATATCACATTAAAAAATAAACTCCTTAACGCGCAAAATATCGATACACCTGACAGTAGTGGCGATACACTCTTGCATCACGCTATCAAAGATGGGAATGTAGCTGAAGTTAACAAGTTGATTGCAAAAGGCGCTAATGTCAATTTGAAAGGTGCTGAAGATTATCCTTTGCATTTGGCTGCTATAAATAGTTTTAGATCAAGGTTTAGTAAGTCTCCATCTATTCCTCATATCACAATTCTGAAAATTCTTTTGGAAAATCAAGCTGATCCCAATTTAATAAACCATCACAACCTCACCGCTATGGATAAACTTGCTCATGCTGGTAGTGCAGAAGCCCTTGCATTGCTGTTACCTATTACTAAAAAAAGGAATATTGAAATATGGGTTGATGATCTGCACCATACCGCTTCCTTTCCCTGGTACACTCAAATTATGTTTAACACATCTTCATCTCCAGAATGGCATAAAATTTTAATCTTATTAAAAAATCACGGTGCTGATTTTAATCAAAAAACTTCATATGGCAGACCTTTATTAACGGAAGCAATGCTGCAAACACCCAGTATGTCTTCAGTTAGAAATACAATGAGAGATATTAGCTCTTCCATAAAAGGACGTAAGGAAATTTATTTGCAAGATAGCGTATCTAATGAATACACACGATTATTACAAAAAAATAGACGTAACTATTTTAAGCATCTTACATTAATTAATTTTTTGTTAGAAAATAAAACTGATCCAAATCTTAGAGATAAGTCTGATGATACAGCACTGCATATTTTACTTGATAAAATTGATTTAAACGGTATAGAAAATGGTTATGCAAACATTATTGATAAATGTTTGCTTAAAGGCTACGACATCAATGCTGTGAATAAAGATGGTGAAACACTATTACATATAGCAGCATCCAGAGGTAGGTTGAATGCAGTAAAATATTTATTAACTCGCGGCGCAGATATTAATGCTAAAGACACATTGGGCAGAACACCACTTCATTATGTTGAGTCAAAATTGGATACTATTCCAAAACAAGATATTCAATCGCAATCATTGCCTAACTACACCTATGAAACTCAACGCTATATTGACCAATGTAAATCAAATTCACAGTCTATATTGAAACTAGAAAATTTACCTTTAGATACTGAGGACAAAAACTTACTCGAAACTTACCGAGATGAATTTAGCCATCAGTTATACGTTATACCTGTTATTCTAAATGAACGTGTTTATAATCTTGAAGCACTGCTAACCATTTTAGAAAAAGATAAAAAAGATCCGTTTACTGGAAAATCATTTGATTTATCCGATATTCAGCCTGCTGAAAAGACCGCTTTTGAATTGCAATGCTTCATTGAATGCTGTGAAAAGAAATACCCAGCTAAGAAATATCAACCTAACGTAGTTGAATCCATGAAAATGGATAACAATCAGAAACCTTCTAGTGATTCTAATTTAGGTGTAAGCCAGTTTGGATTATATCCATCACAGAAATCTGAACCTAAAACTGATGAAGTTACCAATGAAGAAAAAACGTATTCCTGGTGTACTTTGATATAAATCTTCTCTAATGTTGGGGTCAGGCCTGACCCCAACATTACTAACGCATTATCCTAAACGTAGATTCAATTTTATTTTTCTCATCAACCAAATTTTTAATCGCTTCTTTTCTTGTTTCACGATGCTGTGTAAAAAATCGATTTCCGCAATATTCAACGACGAAATCCGCCATGCTAGCACAAACGGCAATACCACTTCCTACAGTCATACCATAAAACGTTCCTCTTAATGAGTTAGTCAATATATCACCGTTTATCAAGCCATAAACAAAGCTTGCCGTTAAAGCAAAAGGGAAACTTAAATACAGACTAGACAAAATACCCGCTTCATAATGTAAATTAGTTAAATCGATAAAATTATTGTTTGTCCATTGTTTATTGAGATTTAATAATGTGGTTGCGACGGTGGCCAAGCCTGATGTAATTTTATCAGCACCACAAAGATAAGCACAACCGCTTGGAAAGAAGCCGCTCATGAGATATAACGATTCAGCAAAAGACGGTAAGTTTGTTATTTTCTTAAAATCGAAATTAATATTATTTATATTGCTAAATAGATAAGCAGCAGCATAAAGAGCAACATTAGTTGTACCTCCAAAAGATACTGCTTCGTAAAGAGGTTGAATTTCAGCATGATAACTATTCGCAATAACGCTACCACCTATCGCTCCAAAGGCTGCAGAGATTCCCGCTAATAGAACAGCCATAGGTGATTGGGGATGGTGCGATCGAGTAAAGAAATCTGATAAACAACCAGGGGACCGACGATATTCTTTAAGTAAACTTTCAATTTCTTGATGTCCTAGGCCAATGTCTAATACATCCTCGTATTTTAACAGTTTATTATTGTAAGAAGATTTAAACATGGTGAATGATTGATACAGAGATTCCTTCATGATTGAAGATGTTCTTGCCAGTCTGTTGATGTCTTTTAATGAGAGTAAGAGAGCGATGATAGCAATGATATCGTAAGGTAATTTAGCTAAATTCAATTGATCATCGTTAATGGGTTCATTTGAAATAGTGGAATTAGCTAAAGATCTTGCATCAGACATCAGAATGCCTCGTCTAAAAGGATAAAGCCTACCAGCCTATAAAATATATTTCCAAATATTCAGTAAGAACTGCTCTGTTTGATGTAATATGTTTTAGACGATAGCCTATCTATCACTTAGCTTACCAATAAGGATGTTTATGAAAAAATGGATTTTGTTTTTGTTCTTGATTCAGGCAATATGCTTTAATGCATTTGCCGCAGCCACCCATAAAACCGCAGTCCACCATAAAGGCGGTTATCATGGCTCTATTATTGCTCCGCAACCTACCGCATGTGTTACCAGCACTTTTAATCGTAAAGGCAATAAGCAATGGACGACGGTTTTTTTAAAACTGACTAACACTTGCGGCATAGACCTTGATTTCCAAAATGTAACTGTCACTTTTCAAAATAATGTCAATATAAATACGGTATTTTGGGGAAAATTCGCGCCCTTAACCTACCCGGACAATTATTTACGCATTACGTCACAACCATCAGGCAGTTTATATCTTTCAACCTTGAGTCTACATATGCCAGAACAGCCATGGAGTAATTCCATTCTGCCTTCTGGAAATTCTATTACGATTATTTACGGAATCCCCTACGATGTTGCTACGCAGACCTATATATTAAATTCAGGAAATGTGTATTTAAATGGTAACAATCCAAACACGGGCACTATAACACTTAGCAATGCCACCATTAAGCCGCAAGACGTTAGCCAACAATATGCAATTATTAATGTCACTTACAATGGACAAATCATTAGTCAACCTCAAGTACCATGGTCTGGGACGACAAGCTTACCTGGCTTAACCCCCGGTAGTTATACTTTATCGCCGCAAAATGTTAGTGGCAGTATTAATACTTATCAAGGAACGGCAAATCCTGCAACACTACAAGTGGTTGCGAGTCAAACGGCAACTTCAACAATAAGTTATGCAGTAGCACCACCTCCACAAGGTAAGATTAATGTACTCGTTGATCCATTACCTGGTCCTTTGTCCGGCTATCCTAATAATCCGAGTGTGACTTTCACACCACAAGGAGGAGGGGCTGGTATTTCCGCAACGACGCCATGGAATACAACGACTACCGCTAATTTAACGAATAATGTGGTTTATACTTTTTCGACTCCGGTTATCAATTTCAACAGTAACACTTGTACTCCTACTTTTAATCCAACTAGTTTAACCAGTGCGACGACACCACCCGTCACTCACTTAACCTATACCTGTGTTGCAGTACAAATGGATACTGTGACGTTAAAAGTCACGGGATTAAATGCAACAACTCCGAGTGTCAACATCACGTTAACGCCTAATGATGGTTCTACTCCAGTCCAAAAGACGGTGACACTGACTAATGGTCAAGGTAGTAATACTGTTTCATTAAAAGATGGGGTTATTTACAGTGTTTCCTCAAATGCGGTTCCCGGTTATATCGCCTCTTTTAATCCACAACCGATTACTGCCATAGTAAGTGCTATAGAAAATATTACCTTTAGTGTTGCTCCTGCTATAAGTGGGAAAATGATTACTTATATTCCTGGTTGGAAAACTCCTCCACCAGCACAAGATCTAGCTAATGCGGGTTATACCCATGCGATAGTTGCATTTGCACTATTTGACACGACTAATCCCGGTGCACTTTACAATGGATTTAGTACTGTCACTAAAAGCTATGTTACTGCCTTACATAATGCGGGTTTAAAAGTATTATTATCGATAGGTGGTGCATATACAGACACTCCTGGAACAAGCGTCGATTTCCATCAAGTCGTAACGGCAGCCGCAAGCCCGCAAGCCTTTGAGCAAACTTTCGTGCAATCCGTTGAGAGTTACATGACTCAATTTGGTTTTGACGGTATTGATATTGATATTGAACAAGGCTTTAGTCCGGGAGTTGGTGGGACGCTTGATAATCCAGGCGGCGATATTGCGATAGTTATCGATATTCTAAGAAAGTTACATACTGATAACCCCAGTATCATTCTATCTCTTGTACCACAAGCGCCTAATATTTCAGCTACAACAGGCTTTAATAATCCTTGGGGTACTTACGCTTCATTGGCCATGAATACCTATAACATTCTCAGTTGGGTAGGCGTGCAATTATATAATACGGGCTGTAATTTAGGGATTGATAATATCTGTTATACAGATGATCCAAGCTCTCAGAATTTTTCTGTCGCCATGGCAGCTGACTTACTGGAGAATTGGCCAGCTAAAGACGGTAGTGGTCGTCCTACTGGTTTTCAACCTTATATTAGTCACTTAACTCCTGATCAAGTGGTATTGGGATATCCTGCACCGAATAGCACCGGCGGCAGTGATGGACGCCCCGTAAAATCAACTAGCATTATAAAAAGCGCCATTCAATGTTTACGCACTGGTACAGGTTGTGGATCTTACATCCCACCAAAAGCTTATCAAACATTAGGTGGTGTATTTAATTGGGAAGTGACTTACGATCAGGATAATGGTTACAAATTTGCGAAAGATTTAAAAGCCTGTGTTAGCACGGGTAATTGTTCTTAAACCTATTTGATCTAAACGAGTAAGGGGGCTTCAAAAGCATACGCGTCAAGCTAAGGGAAGTGTAGGGTGGATTAGGTGCGTTTTTTTGCACCGTAATCCACCAAAATCAAAACCAGTTGGAAGTTTTTATTGGTGGATTACGGCAAAAAACGCCTAATCCACCCTACACTTCCCTTAGCTTGACGCGTATGGCTTCAAAAGCCCCCTGAAATATCATACGCAGTAACTTCTTTAAGCATCAAATCTTATGTTGATCTGTATTTCATGCATAAGTTTTTGGTGAATTAAATAAAAAATCTATCAATATCATTAGCTCGTTCTTCTTCCTCTTCATGCGAAACCTTCTGCTCCTTAGTCTCACTTGTAGAAAAAATCGAAAATCCATCACGGGAGTAAGAATTATTTTTTTCAATATTGTTAGAAGTCAGCGTAGCACTATTAGTGTTAAGCACTTCCATGTCTGAAGTTTGAATAATTTGTTGTGGTTGATAATAATATGATAATTGCTGAATTGCTAACTGCTGTGATGCATAATAAGCTACTAATTGCTGCGCTGCTAATATTTTCTCTGCTAATAGCTGCTCTGCTAATTGCTGCTGGATTGCGGCATGATGAGCTGCTAATTGTTGCGTTACTAATATTTTCTCTGCTAATTGCTTTTCTGCTAATTGCTGCGCTGCTAATTGCTGCTCTGAAAAATTATTATCATTCGATTTTATACGTTTAGAAGTAGAAGTAACATTATTTTCGTTTTTCCTTTTTTTATCATTTTTAGGAACGTGATAGTACACCTGATATGCTGGCTTATCAGCAACATTTACACTATTTATTTCTTCTTTATTCTCTTTTTTTTCTTGGATAGAGTTACGCTGATTATTTTTTTTACTGTTCCTGGTATTCATAGGATTTATCCCCGATAAAGTGTTTAAATTTTGCACTAGTATAAAGAGTATTTCTTATGAGAATATTAAGAGAGGGGGAAGGATAGGATATAAACCTAACACCATGAAAAATTACATATTATTTTACAATATCAGAACATAACGAAAAGCGCAATCCCGTTAAACAGATGGTCATCACCGGAACTTTTCCCACCAAATCAGAGAACAGCGACAACCACCCTACTTATTAATCATGAAACTTATAATTGGTTCCGCAAGCCCAACAATCATTACACGTATCCGTTTTACAGGTGCAAGGGCCACAATGACGAGGTTCTTGAATGACTTGCCTGATTTTATATTTTCTGCAATTACAATTATAAAAAGAAGCATCAAAAGGACTATTACTGCAATCACAATGATCGGGTGGGAGATAATCACATTTGCCATCTAAGGCATTACAGCCTGATAAAACACATATCGCAGAGAACACAGCAAATAGTTTCATTTTCATGCAAAATTCCTTTTATGACAGGCTCGCTTCCTTGACGAGTTAAAATATGTAACTATTCAGCACATAACTGATAAATAATTATATCAGTTTTATTGATAACACAATAGCTTATAGCCCTAAAAGAAGTGTCATCCTGAGTGCAAGCGAAGGACCGATAAATCGGTGTAAAAAATTGTCATGCCAGCGAAAGCTGGCATCCAGGAATTTTCTATCGATTTTTTAAAATTCCAGAAATTTCGGCAGCATCCAGTAACTCAATGAAAAACCTGGATGCCAGCTTTCGCTGGCATGACAATTTTTTATACCGATTTACCGGATGCTAGTGAGCGTTCGCTGGCATGACAACTTTTTATACCGATTTACCGGATGCTAGTGAGCGTTTGCTGGCATGACAACTTTTTATACCGATTTACCGGATGCTAGTGAGCTTTCGCTGGCATGACAACTTTTTATACCGATTTACCGGACACTAGTGCGCTTGCGCTCAGGACAACCTTTTTAAGCACAGAACCTAGCCAAAACGCAAACTCACTGTTATGGTATTAGGCTGCTAAAAACTGAGACGTATTACCATGGACCCAAAATTCATCCATCTACGCTTGCACACTGAATTTTCTTTATCAGATGGAATATTGACCATTCCAACGCTATTAGAAAAAGCTGTCTCTTTAGACATGCCAGCCATAGCAATTACAGACATGGGCAATCTCTATGCCACGGTAAAATTTTATCAAGAAGCCTTTAACGTCGGCATTAAACCCATTATTGGCCTTGATTGTTGGGTTGCCTGCTCAACGAAAGCCAATGTCTCTCACCGACTTACCCTGTTATGTCAAAACAATGAAGGTTATCAAAACCTCCTCAAACTGGTTTCGCGCAGTTTTTTGGAAGGTCAAACTGACAATAAACCCGTCATTCAAAAATCTTGGCTAGAACCCTTGGCTAATGGCTTGATTGCACTCTCTGGCGGACTGCACGGAGATATTGGCCAAGCCCTGATTTCGCATGAAGAATCGGCGGCCATAACCGCTATTGAATACTGGCATAACCTTTTTCCTAATCGTTTTTATTTGGAAGTCAGCCGTATAGGTCACCCTCAAGAAACCACTTATTTGCAACACATAACCAAACTCGCAGCAACTTATACCCTGCCTATTGTTGCCACCAATGATGCTAGATTTTTAGAAAAAGAAGATTTTGAAGCCCATGAAGCGCGAGTTTGTATACATGAGGGCATGACCTTAAACGACCCTAATCGGCCTCGTCACTACACTGAACAGCAATATTTACGCAGTCAACGTGAAATGCAAAAAATATTCGCTGATATGCCTAACGCCTTAACCAATACGGTTGAAATCGCTAAACGCTGTAATGTCACCTTCAATTTAGGTGTGAACAAACTGCCGCATTTCACTGTGCCTGCAAGCTATACCTCAGAAAGCTATCTTTCTGAAATTGCGCATGAAGGCTTGACACAAAGACTGGAAAAAATATTAGATAAGAATGACAAAAATTATACGAGCAAACACCAAGAATACGATGAAAGACTGACGCGTGAATTGAATGTCATTAATGAAATGGGATTTGCCGGATACTTTCTCATCGTCGCTGATTTCACCAAATGGTCTAAAGAAAATGGCATTCCTGTTGGTCCAGGACGTGGTTCAGGACCAGGCTCTTTAGTCGCCTATGCCTTAAATATCACTGATCTTGATCCTATTGCCTTAGAATTACTATTTGAACGTTTTCTCAATCCAGAACGTGTTTCCATGCCTGACTTCGATATAGACTTTTGCGTGCAAGGACGTGATCGCGTGATTGAATATGTCATGGATAAACACGGCCACGATAGCGTATCGCAAATCATTACTTATGGCACCATGGCTGCCAAAGCTGTTGTGAGAGACGTGGGACGTGTGCTTGCACTTGGCTATGGTTTTGTCGATAAAATTGCAAAATTAATTCCCTTCGAACTAGGTATTACACTTGATAAAGCGATGGCTCAAGAAGCTTTACTCAAAGAACGTTATGAAAATGAAGATGATGTCCGCACCTTAATTGATCTCGCCAGAAAATTAGAAGGTATTACGCGTAATGTGGGTAAACATGCGGGAGGCATAGTCATTGCGCCAGGCAAACTCACCGATTTTGTGCCACTTTATTGTGAACCTAATGAATCTGCCCATCCTGTGACGCAATTTGATAAAGACGATGTTGAAGCGGTAGGACTAGTCAAATTCGACTTCTTAGGTTTAAAAACTCTAACTATCATTGATAAAGCATTGCGTATCATCAATCAACAGAGAACGGAAAAAAATGAAGCGGCTATCGATATCACTCTCATACCACTCCATGATGCAGCGACGTTTGCTTTATTAAAAGCTTGTAAATCTACCGCAGTTTTCCAATTAGAATCGCATGGCATGCGTGATTTAATTAAACGTCTGCAACCGGATTGTTTCGAAGATTTAATTGCTTTGGTCGCTTTATTTAGACCGGGCCCTTTACAATCTGGCATGGTCGATGATTTCATTAATCGCAAACACGGACGCGCTAAAGTTCATTATCCTCATCCTAAACTTGAACCCGTTTTACGTCCGACTTACGGAGTGATTGTTTATCAAGAACAAGTCATGCAATTGGCTCGCGTACTCGCTGGTTATACGCTGGGTGCTGCCGATATTTTACGCCGCGCCATGGGTAAGAAAAAACCGGAAGAAATGGCCAAACAAAGAGAGATTTTCTGTAAAGGCGCAATGGCAAATAAAATTAGTGAAGAACTTGCCAATCAAATCTTTGACTTAATGGAAAAGTTTGCAGGTTATGGTTTTAATAAATCTCACTCCGCTGCTTATGCTCTGATTGCCTATCAAACTGCATGGTTAAAAGCCCATTATCCTGCTGCCTTTATGTCTGCAGTGCTTTCTTGTGATATGGATAAAACTGAAAAAATTATTATTTTATTGGATGAATGTGAAGACATGAAACTGCATGTTTCACCGCCTGATATTAATAAAAGTCATTATTTTTTTAATGTGATTGATGATCATCATTTAATGTATGGATTAGGTGCGATTAAAGGCGTTGGCGAAGCAGCCATAGAAAATATGATTGCTTCACGTGAGCAGCACGGGCCTTACACTGATTTATTTGATTTTTGTCAGCGTGTGGATTTACGTAAAACGAATAGACGAGTGTTAGAAGCCCTGATTAAATCCGGTTGTTTTGATACGCTAGGCACGCATAGAGCCACACTCATGCACTCGCTTAATCATGTCTTACAACATGCAGAACAAACTTTGCATAATCAAACTTATGGTCAACATGATTTACTTGGCATGAACACACAAGCAACAAAACCGCCTTATCTTGAAATTGAACCTTGGACTGATGATATTCAATTGCAAGGTGAAAAAGAAACGTTGGGATTTTATCTGACTGGTCATCCTCTACGTCGATATCTCAATGAATTAGGTCAATTCACGACTTGTCGTTTAACCGAATTACATCCCAGCGAACATAAGAACGCTCGCGTGGCGGGTATGATTACCAATGTTAGAACCAGACAAACAAAACGCGGTGATCGTATAGCTATATTTACGCTAGATGATGGTTCAGCTCAAATTGAAGTTGTATGTTTCAGTGAAGCATTTCAGCAATATCGATCGTTACTACTGGAAGATCAAATTATTATTGTTGATGGTGAGGTCGGCATTGATGATTTCAGCAATAGTCCACGCATAGTGGCAAGGGAATTGCTCACACTTCAACAAGCACGCGAACGCTATGTTAAGCAAATACGCATACAGCTTGATACAAATAAAATTGATGCAACACAATTAAAATATATGCTGAGTAGTTATAAAGGGGGAAATTGTTCTATTGTTATTCGTTATTTAGTTGAGCATATTCAAGCGGATATACAATTAGGTCGTGAATGGTTGATTAAACCCAGTGAAATGATGATTACAAAATTAGAAGAATTAGTGGGTGAAGATAAAATTGGGTTTGTTTATTAAGAAGCTCGCAAGCAAGCCTTCTGCCGAATGTTTGTCATGCCAGCGAAGGCTGGCAAATGTTTGTCATGCCAGCGAAGGCTGGCAAATGTTTGTCATGCCAGCGAAGGCTGGCAAATGTTTGTCATGCCAGCGAAGGCTGGCGAATGTTTGTCATGCCAGCGAAGGCTGGCGAATGTTTGTCATGCCAGCGAAGGCTGGCATCCAGACCTTTTTATCTAATTCTGGATGCCAGCCTTCGCTGGCATGACAAACATTTGGGGAAGGCTTTCTTGCGAGCTTGATAAGATTGATCTTTTATTGATCTTTTATTGATCTTTTGCTATTATTGTTAACTTATAATAATAAATAATAACGAGAAGCTGATGATTAACAGACAAAAAAAGGGCAGGACAAATAAACTGTCTCGCCTACCCCAAGAAGTTTTACTCTGTCTTTGTCTTATATTAACCTCAGTTATGGATAAGCGCAGGAACGATTGCCTGAAATTTACCCTTCCCGATAGCTGGCTTTCTAGGTTTTAGGCAGTAACCTGCTAGACCACTGACAAGATTAACAAGAAAATTTACTGGACTGCGATGTCGCGTGTGCTCAATATGACAAATCGATTTTAATTGATCAATGACCGTTTCTATAATGTTGCGCTGATAAAGAAAAAATTTTTCAAATGCATTAAGCATTTTTTTCTTCATGTTTTTTCTGACTTTTGTAATCAGTTTTAGACCTTGCTTTGCAAGAGATTCTTGCAAATCTTTGCCAAGATATCCTTTATCACCTGCACTTAATCCAGTTAATCCATTCATTAATTTTTCGACGACTTGTCTGTCATCGACATTCCCTTTTGTTATACAAAAACTCACTATTTCTCCTTGATGATTTATTGCCAAATGCAATTTAAACCCATAAAAAAAGCCTACAGAACAGTGTCCACGTTCAGCAATTCCCTTAAAAACTTTATTTCTATAAATTCGACGATTGTGACACACAACCATTTTTGTAGAATCCAAATAATACAATCCAGTGTGTTTTCCTGTTCTCGATAATACATATGCAACGAGTGGTTCGAGAAGTCTTGGCATAAGCGCAACAAAGCGTGGATAGCTGACGGCTTTTGGAAATTCAGTCCGGAATTGATCGAGGATACAGTCGCAATAAAAATCCTTGAAAGTTCGATAATGGCTTAAGTGAAATAAAATCATGATTGTCATCATTTCACTTTCGCTCATTTCCGTTCTGCGCTGACGTTTGCCTGCAGGCATTGGTAATTTTTTACCTGCGGATTGCTCAATATGTTTCTTGTAAAAATCATCAACATCACAGAAAATCTCTACCATCGGCGCTAATAACATTTTGACTCCATTCAAAACCTTGGCGGGTTAAAAATGGCAAAATCTATCAAGCGCCGAACTTATTTTCAATCTTTTCAAAAAGTTAAAGTTTTCTTATCCATAACTGGGGTTATATTAGATATGCCTACTTTCTTATCAATGCGGACCATTTCCCGCGATCTAAAAACAAAAATAGATAAACTGATGGAAGATCAGATATTTTGGAAAGCATTAGCGTCGACTCACTTAAGCCAAGAACAATTTAAGAGTATTCTCCACGATAAAAATCCAAATTATAAAAATATCGTGTTACCCTATCTTGAACCTATGAATACTTTAAAAAATAATTTTGAAAATAGTCTATTTTATAAACCCAGTAATCTGAACTTTCTTTCAAGAAATAAATACTTTAACCATAAAACTCATATCGAATTTGATTTAGCTGAAATCAAACCATTTTTAATGATTGATAATGCAAAGCGATTATTTACAAAAGTCACTCGGTTGAGTGAGATTTATCCTGTAATACAAATTGATTCTTTTGATCCAACACATGTGGAAAAAATTATAGCCCATTTTCAAAATCCAGAAGATATTTTCATCATGAGTGATTTGGCTTTTATGGACCTCATTCCTAGCATTATCCATTTCCGAGCGATTAAATGTTTCGATTTATTTATGCTGGCTTATTTAGCAATACTAATTATATTACCTGGTGCAAAAAAATTTGATATATCAGGAACAAATAAAACCATGAGCCTCGATTATATCAGTGACACCATTTTTAACACTAACGATAATTATTTCATACAACGTTTTATTTATCTCATGATGGAATTTTATTCCCAGGAAAGCATAAAAACATTCAAACAAATTAAACGTGCGGTTGATGCAGAAAAAGGATATTTGATCAATCCTATTATCGAACAACTAACGGATAATAAAAAAGAAACCCTTTTAACGACTTGGCGAAAATTAGAAAAATATCGCGATTTGATAGAGAAACTTGTTATTCCATCTGAGGAACCCAGAAAACAATTGACTGATGCATTAGAAAAAGCATTAGCGATTATCAAAACGAATCAAAAACTTGATATTAAGGAACTCATAGAATTACAAGAAAATACACAATCTTGTTTTAGACATTTTATTCTTACATTGGCAAATAAAAATAAAGATAAAATTGTATCGGATACTATAAATTGTTACAAACCGCGTTAAATATTAGATAAAAAATGTAGGGTGGATTAGGTGCGTAGCACCGTAATCCACCAACATATTCACGGTGGATTACGGCGCAAGCGCCTAATCCACCCTACTCAACTCACATCATCATCAATATAAATGTCCGGCACTAGCGGTACAAATCTATGCATAGCATAGTGTTTAAAATCCTTCACACCGCGCTCACGCAAAATTGTTTCATCAATAAAAAAGTTTCCTGTAACAGCGCGGCTGTCGGAAGTCACAATTTCATAAGCTGCATCCGCAACAATGATAGGTTTACGACTGGCATGATAAAGCAAACGCGAGATATTAACCGCAACGGCAGCCGTTGCAATTAAGGTTTTTGGCCATAAAGAATTAACTGCTATACCTTGTTTTTTAAATTCTTCTGCCATGCCTAAAGTACACATACTCATGCCGTATTTTGACATGGTATAAGCGACATGTTTTTTAAACCACTTTGGTTTCATGCTTAAGGGCGGTGAAAGATTTAAAATATGCGGATTTTCAGCGTTTTTTAAATGAGGGACGCAAAGTTTGGAGCATAAAAATGTTGCGCGCACATTGACAGAAAAAATAAGATCGAAGCGTTTCATGGTGATTTCTTCCGTGGAACCCAGATTAATCGCGCTGGCATTATTGACCAATACGTCTATTCCACCAAAGGTATCAACGGTTTGCTGTACGGCAGCCGCAACATTATTCTCATCTCTCACATCAACAACAATGGGTAATGCTTTCCCACCGGCTTTTTCTACTTCTTCTGCCACAGTGTAAATCGTTCCTTCAAGTTTAGGATGAGGTTCACTGGATTTTGCAGCGATGACAATTTTTGCGCCATCTCGTGCACAACGTAATGCAATCTCACGCCCTATACCACGGCTAGCACCTGTGATAAACACAACTTTATCTTTTAAACTTGTAGTCATACGTCACCCTCCATAGATAAGCGAGTTTAAATCTATTATGTGCATCAAACAAGGCTATATTTCACGCTGCATTTGACTGCCTATCGTTACGTTGTGCTGCTTACTTGCACATAAATTGAAAGTATCAGTGGGTAATATTACAGTACGTTGCAGCAGCAAACGCATTCTATCATCAATTAGTAAATTCAACGTAATACGATAATAGTCAGCAACTTGTGTTGTTGATATGATTGCACAATCATCACGGCCTAAACTTTCTATAATATAAAAATAATTGAGATTATCACTTGTTACATAGCAGGCATTTATCTGCCACCAAGCTTTAGTTTGTTTGATAAAACTTGATGCTGGACGAATAGAAATTCGACATTGAGTTGTTTCGTTAATTAATTTTTCTACTTTTAAAAAAATTTGATTTGCTTGTTGATATGCATTTTCTCTTTGCCATCGATAGGAATTTTGTTTCAGTTCAGTTGCCGATTGCAGGTAGGCATAAAAACTAAAAGCAGATAATAATTGTAATATCAATAACACCATCAACAAAACAAATCCGTTATCTTTTTTAAACATGTTATTTTATCCTGAGTAAAAGCGAGTAAGGTGGATTAGGTGCGTTTTTTGCACCGTAATCCACCGAGTATTTATGGTGAATTACGGTGCAAAAAAAACCCACCTAATCCACCCTACTCATTAAACTTTTGTATACATAAACCAAGTCTTTTGCAGATGTAATTCTTTCAATGTCAATTCTATTCCAACACCAGCTACTTTAGCCCAAGAATCCACTTCTTGTGCAGAAACATCAGTTAAAATTCCATCACGATTAAGCGTGTAACTAATTATTATTTGCTGTATGCCTTCAACCAATTCATGCTTACGATGTTTTATATCTTCACTAAACAATGAATAAATAGGATTTCCTAATTTGTCTTTACGTTTTGTTTTTGCAATAAAATAGTGATTAACTTTTAATTGACTGACTTCTGCATTAGCCGCATAACGGTAATTTAAAGGTGTATCAGCCATGACAGTTTGTTGATATCGTTTATGTTTAACTTGTTGAACTTTAAAAATCTCAGCATGCTGACAGTCTGATATTAGTAAAATATTACCGACCATAACCTTATTCATTTCATCTAAAATCATCACGGTTTCATTTTGCATATTAGTAAGTAAAGTATTTGTTGGAAAACTCGCGTATTTAATTGTGATCTTGTTTGAGCTGCCCATCATTTTGTTTTCTGGTGTGAGAGTCACCGCGCTATGTGAAACAAGAGGAAAATCTACAGTTAATTTTGCACAACCAATATAACCTGCTTGATGTAATTCGGATTTTAAAATTGATATTGCTTGGGTAGCATTATCTTGTAATGCATTCAACACTGATTGAGTATTTAAACTTTTCTGACTTGCTAAATATATATCAAACACTATGGCTATTAAAATCAAACTTAAACTAAGCGAAAATAATAATTCTATGATGGTAATGCCGATTTGTTGGCTATGAATTTTATAATCTGATATGTACACAACCCGTTTTTTCTGCTTTTGTAGCATGACAATTTTCTTCATTTGCTCCTCCCCAAAAAATAACCGCTTCACTATTTGGGAAAATTCCATTAATGCTGCCTTTACCTTGAGGCAGCACAATTTGATTTTGTTGATTCCAGTGTTCGATTAAATCGGATAAATCTGTTGAATGATAAACAGATAGTTTTTCAGTGATATTAGCGAGTTGTTGAGTTGCGATAGCAAAATAATAAGAAGATAGGCTTTTGCGTAAAGCATTCACTTGCATCATATCCATGCCTATTGCTAGGGATGAAATCAGTAATAGGCTAATTAAAATTTCAATGAAACTACTTCCTTTATGTGAAGTGAGCATAGGGATACATCCTTGTGGGGGGAGATTGATGATTTGAATTTACCCTCGTCGTCCCGCTCCCGGACTTGATCCGGGATCATCCGCGGGATCCAGAAACTCTTAATTATTATCCTGGATCCCGCGGATGATCCCGGATCAAGTCCGGGAGCGGGACGACGAAAATAGTGAAGGCGGAACGATAAAAATAAATACAGCATAAATAACAAGTATAGATAATCAGTCAAACCCAAGTTCAACCATATTTCTTTACAAATTCAGCCATGAAATCTGCTAATAAATTCACGCCTTCTTCCGGCATGGCATTATAAATACTAGCACGCACACCGCCACTCACTTTATGACCACGTAAATTTGCTAAACCTCTATCATGTGCTTGCTCAAGAAATAATGGGGTCAACTCATCATTTTTTAAATAAAACATGACATTCATTAATGAGCGACAATCTGCACGCACGCGACAGGAATAGAAATCACTATAGGTATCAATGATGGAATATAATGTTTTTGCTTTGCGTTTATTAATTTCATATATCGCTTGCACACCACCTTGCTTTTTCATCCAAGCAAGAACTAAACCTGAAATATACCAACTATACGTTGGCGGCGTATTGTAAAATGAATTATTTTCAGCCTGCAATTCATAGGAATAAAGTGAAGGTGTATAAGGAAGAGCTTCACGAATTAAATCATCACGTATAATGACAATGGTAATACCTGCTTGACCAATATTTTTCTGCGCACCCGCATAAATGACGCCATAATCCGTAACATTGACCGGACGTGATAAAATCATGGATGTCATGTCTGCAACCAATGGCACATCTGCAAATGTTTTAGGGACCCAATTAAATTCAAGACCTGCAATGGTTTCATTCGGTGTGTAATGCAGATAAGCAGCATCTTCGCGAGTTGCCCAAGTATCTTGTGATGGAATATAAGCGAGATGATCTTGATGTTGAGTTTCAGCAGCCACATTGACTATACCATAGCGGCTTGCTTCTGCAATGGCTTTCTTAGACCACACACCCGTGTCAATGTAATCCGCAATTTGTCTGCCATCAAATAAATTTAATGGCACCATAGCAAACTGTATTGATGCGCCGCCCGCCAAAAACAAAACTTTATAATTCGCAGGTATATTCATAAGTTCGCGCAAATCGGCTTCTGCTTGTTCCGCCACGCTTTTAAATTCTGGACCGCGATGCCCCAATTCCATAATGGACATGCCTAACCCATGCCAATCTAACATTTCTGCTTGAGCTTGTAGTAAAACGTCTTCCGGCAACATGCCAGGGCCGGCACTAAAATTATAAACTTTACGCATGGTAATTTTCTTATCTATTGGTTTCATGACAGTTTGCATATCACACCTATGTTGCAAAATCGCCGTCCCGCTCCCGGACTTGATCCGGGATCATCCGCGGGATCCAGACATTATTTATTTTAGTTATCCTAACAAGGATTATTACACTAAGCTATCTCACGCGAACAATTTTTTATAGCCTCAATAATAAGTTGAATTGCTTTATTATTACGGTTTTCATGCCTATACACTAAACAAATTTCATCTTGATAAATGGGCACGCCAGTAATACGCGATAATTTTTCTTGATAAAATGTGTTGACCACGCCAGCAGGTAAAATTCCTACTCCAGCGCCTTCAGCAGCTAATCGTGCCACGACTTCTAAACTGGTCGTCGTAATCATGCGTTTATAATTTACAACCTTATGGTGTATACGTTTTAATAACCATTGTGTCTGGATTAAATCAGGATCACAGATTATCGTGTCCATTGCATCAGACGATGTTTTACCAACTAATTCACTCGATATCCAACACGTGACTTCATCATAACATAAAGGTTTGATCACCAAATCGGGATGTTTAATGGGATTGACCACAATGCCAACATCCATGGTGAAATTAATGATTTCTTCCGCTATTTTACGAGATAAATCATGTTTTAATTGAAATTCTAAATTAGGATAAGCGGTCAAAAGTGCAGGTAAAAATTTTGGTAAATAGTTTAAAGCAACGGATGGATGACAGCCTAACGTCACACTACCTTGGGCTTCATATTGTGAAGCTAAACAACTGGATTTGGTCGTGTCCCAGAGTTGTAATAATTGTTTGGCATGAAACACCAAGTTTTTTCCCGCTTGTGTGAGCATGACCTTGTGTTTATCACGGATAAACAATTCCGTTCCTATCGCATGTTCTAAACGTTTGATGGCAGCACTTAAGGAAGGTTGACTAATACCAATACGCTCAGACGCTCGAGAAAAATTTAATACTTTAGCTAATTCGATAAAGTAAAGTAATTCATTAGACGATGCTATCATCACTAAACCCAACTTAAGTAATAGTGTATATTGTCATGCCAGCGAAGGCTGGCATCCAGACCCTTTTCTAATTCTGGATGCCAGCCTTCGCTGGCATGACAATATACGCTCACGGTACGATCTAATTATGCATGTTACCTTACCCATCTATTAAAATCAGTCAAAATACAGTACAATTACTAGATAATTTGTCGATAATTTTAATAAAAAGTAATCACAAACAGCGAGATTAACCGTGAACTACGCAGATACCGTTAAATTCTTAGTTGCCATGATCATCATGATGAATCCATTGGGTTCTTTGTCTATCTTTTTACAACTCACGGACAAATTTAAACTCGCCCACCAGCGTAAAATTGCCATCACTTGCGGTTTGTCCATTACTGTTATCATGGTCTTAACCATATGGATAGGCAGTCAATTACTGAATTTGATGGGGATTACTATTGCTTCTTTCCGCTTTGCCGGCGGCATCATCTTATTATTAACCGGCTTGTCCATGCTGCAGTCTAAAGAAAGCCCTATCAATCACACGCCAGAAGACGATATTGCAGCCGAAGAACGTAATTCCATAGCGGTAGTACCACTTGCCCTGCCTGTTATCATAGGCCCAGGCGCCATCAGCACACTGGTCATCGCATCTAATGATTATCCCGAATTAATGTTCAAATCTTGGTTATCCCTACTTTGCATCATACTGGCTTTTGGTATGTTTATTCTTCTGTATTACGGCGCGATTATTGGGCGATTTGTAGGTGAATCGGTCATGAAAGTGATTACGCGTATTATGGGTATGATAATCATGGCCATAGCGGTTGGGATGTTGGCGAATGGATTGGTGGGGTTGATACCGGCGCTGGGTTAACAGGAGTGTAGGGTGGATTAGGTGCGAAGCACCGTAATCCACCGACAATTTATGGTGGATTACGGTGCTTCGCACCTAATCCACCCTACTTCTCCTATTTCGATTTAGGCCCCAGCATCAACTCAGGCTTAACCAATCTCTTAAACTCATCCTCAGTTAAATATCCCAAAGCCAAAGTCGCTGCTAACAACGAAGTCCCTTCATGCCATGCTTTATGCGCAATTTCAGCGGCTTTATCATAGCCTATGGTCGGTGCCAAAGCAGTGACCAACATCAAAGAATGATGCACAGATTCATTGATAGCTTTTTCATCTGCTGCCAAATCTTTCACACAGTATTTATTAAATAATCGCGCTGAATCCGCTAACAATTGCAAAGAATGCATGAAATTATACAGAATAACCGGCTTAAACACATTTAATTCAAAATTACCTTGAGAGGCCGCAACGCCAATTGCCGTATCATTTCCCATGACTTGCACACAGACCATAGTCATGGCTTCAGATTGAGTGGGATTCACTTTGCCAGGCATAATGGATGAACCCGGTTCATTAGCCGGCAATATTAATTCGCCCAAACCACAACGCGGGCCTGACCCCAACCAACGTATATCATTAGCAATTTTCATTAAGGCACACGCTAACGTTTTTAAACCGCCGCTGGCAAACACAAAGGCATCGTGAGCAGCGAGTGCAGCAAATTTATTGGGTGCAGAAACAAAAGGCAGAGACGTTAATTCAGCAATTTTAGCGGAAGCCATTTCAGCAAAACGGGGATGAGAATTTAAACCCGTACCCACTGCAGTGCCACCAATAGCAAGTTCATATAAACCTGGCAAAGTCGCTTTGATATTGGCAAGCGCTGCATCCAATTGTGCAACATAACCAGAAAATTCTTGGCCCAAGGTCAAAGGAACCGCATCTTGCAAATGCGTACGCCCCGTTTTAACGATATGTGCAAAGGCTTGTTGTTTTTCAAATAAGCCTGCACGCAATTCTCGTATGGCCGGTATTAAAATATTCACGACTGCACTAGCTGCTGCAATATGCATGGCGGTTGGAAATGTATCGTTAGAAGATTGTGATTGATTGACATCGTCATTAGGATGTATTGGTTTTTTACTGCCAATTTCGCCGCCGGAAATTTCTATGGCTCTATTACTAATCACTTCATTCACATTCATATTCGTTTGCGTACCGCTACCGGTTTGCCAAACACGCAAAGGAAAATGATCATCTAATTTTCCTGCGATGACTTCATCCGCTGCTTTAACAATTAAATCCATTTTATCTTTGGACATTAATCCTAATTCATGATTAGTCAATGCCGCTGCTTTTTTTAAGATCCCAAAAGCATGGATAAGTTCTTTAGGCATGGTATCGTGAGCAATAGCGAAATGATGTAAAGAACGTTCCGTTTGCGCCCCCCAATATTTATCAGCGGGAACGTCTATTTTTCCCATGCTATCAGATTCTATGCGTTTATTTTTCGTCATATGTTTACACCTCGTCTTATCGACTTCACTATGCTCGTCGTCCCGCTCCCAGACTTGATCCGGGATCATCCGCGGGATCCAGTGATATATCGTACTTTTTCTGGATCCCGCGGACAAGCCGCAGGACGACGAGTGTGTGCTGCAGGATTACAATAATAAGTTTGTGAAAATTGAAATATAATCACCCTTTTTCAAGACTTTTCGTAACAAGCTCGTATAAATCCCTGGATAATTTATTTTGCAAGAGCAATTCCAATTGCGCCCGCATCAATGCTTGGCGATCTTTATCATATCGTTT
>Ga0207008_10135_pt1:0-17500 | contig 22668 bp, 21 predicted proteins | sample Alteio_BWMinCont_83_FD_153489 | JGI IMG/M metagenome (GOLD analysis project Ga0207008, IMG submission 153489) | Enriched cells from forest soil in Barre Woods Harvard Forest LTER site, Petersham, Massachusetts, United States -... | ecosystem: Environmental > Terrestrial > Soil > Temperate... | reverse complement strand
ACGAACCCCTTTGATTATTTCGGGCCCTGCAGAAGATTCGTCCGAGCTTTATGTGACCGTGAACAAGCTTATGCCGCAGCTTCTTCCGGAAGATTACGAGAAGGACGAAAAAGCACGCGCCGTCACCCTCACAGAAAAAGGCATTGAACATATCGAGGAACTTTTGAGGAAAGACGGCATCCTTGAAGAGGTGGGCTCGCTTTATGATATTCAAAACGTGGCCACCGTCCACCACGTGAACCAAGCACTCAAAGCGCACAAACTCTTTGCTCTCGATGTAGACTATATGATCTCCGACAACAAAATCATGCTCATCGACGAATTTACCGGGCGCGCCATGGAAGGGCGGCGCTACTCAGAAGGCCTTCACCAAGCGCTTGAGGCAAAGGAATCGGTTGAAATACAACAAGAAAATCAAACGTTAGCCTCCATCACCTATCAAAATTACTTCAGACTTTATCCAAAGCTTGCGGGCATGACGGGCACGGCCGCCACAGAAGCCGCTGAATTTTCAGATATTTACAAGCTGGAGGTGTTGGAAGTCCCGACAAACGTTCCCGTCACGCGCAAAGATATGGATGACGAAGTTTATCGAACAGCCCAAGAAAAATATGAAGCCATCGTCACGCTCATCGAAGAGTGTCGGCAGCGGCAACAACCTGTGCTTATCGGAACTGTCAGCATTGAAAAGTCAGAGCTTCTGTCGACCCTCTTCAAACAAAAGAACATCCCCCATAACGTTCTCAATGCAAAGTTCCATGAACTTGAAGCAAAGATTATTGCGGACGCGGGCATTCCGGGGGCGGTTACGATCGCCACTAACATGGCGGGCCGCGGAACAGACATTAAGCTTGGCGGCAACGTTGAGATGCGCGTCCTCGAAGAAACAGCTCACATTGAAGATCCTGATAAACTTATTGCGCGCATCAGGGAAATTGAAGCAGAAGTGGCCAGCAATGCAGAGATCGCAAAGCAAGCAGGCGGGCTCTTTGTGGTGGGGACAGAACGCCACGAAAGCCGGCGCATTGATAATCAGCTCCGCGGACGGTCAGGCCGACAGGGAGACCCAGGGGCGTCGAAGTTTTTCCTTTCTCTTGACGATGACTTGATGCGTATCTTTGGGTCAGAGCGCCTCGAAAGTTGGCTCGTCAAGCTTGGCCTGCAGCCAGGCGAGGCCATTATCCACCCCTGGATCAATCGTGCCCTTGAAAAGGCCCAGCAAAAGGTCGAGGCCCGTAACTTTGATATTCGTAAGCAATTGCTCAAGTACGACGACGTCATGAACGATCAACGCAAGGTGATCTACGAGCAGCGCCGTGAAATCATGGACGTATCTGACGTGCATGACTTCATTGATTCCATGCGCGAGGAAGTGATCGATGGGCTCGTTGAACGGTTTATCCCGCCGAATGCTTACGCTGACCAATGGAATGTGACGTCTCTCCACGAAGAATGTTTGCGCATTTTTGGGCTTAATTTGCCCATACAGGCGTGGGCTGAGGAGGAAGGCATTGCGGATGCAGAAATCAAAGCCCGCCTGACCCAAGCCGTGGATGACCTGATGGTGGAAAAAGAACAGCATTACGGCGCGGGTATGATGCGCATGGCAGAGAAATCGTTGTTGCTGCGCATCCTCGATCAGCAATGGAAAGAACATCTGCTTGCCTTAGATCACCTGCGCCAAGGGATTAACTTGCGGGCCTATGCCCAGCGCGATCCCTTGAATGAATACAAAAGCGAGGCCTTTGAGTTGTTCCAAAGCATGCTCACGCAGTTGCGTGAAAACACCACGGCGGCTTTGGCGCATCTGCAGGTGAATGCCGCAGCAACACCGCAGCAGCAGCAACAGGTCGTTGCCAAGCTTTTTGAGCCCGAAATGGAGCAAGAAATGACGCTGAATTATCACGAAGATCCTTACAACCCGGGCGAAAATGAAGACACAACTCTGATTGGTCCCGAAAATTGGAAGAACACACCGCGGAACGCACCGTGCCCTTGCGGGTCCGGCAAACGGTACAAACAATGCCATGGAAGGCTTGATTAGGTTATACTCATTTTACCGAAAAACACCATGAAAATTTGATGTTCAATTTCAAATTTTCATGGTATAAATAGTTTATGGAAAGACAATTTTTTCTCTCAAAGATCACAGAAGCCTTTGATATTACACCTATTGTTGCACTTTTAGGGCCGCGTCAATGCGGGAAGACGACGCTCGCAACACACTATAGTCAATTGCATCAAGATATGCCGGTGCATTTCTTTGATTTAGAAGATGTATCGGATTTATCGCGACTTGAGAACCCGAAGTTGGCGTTAGAGCCGCTCGAGGGGCTGATTATTATTGATGAAATACAAAGGCGCCCTGATCTCTTTCCAATGCTGCGTGTTCTCGTGGATCGTCACCCATCCCAACGGTTTCTTATTTTAGGGAGCGCTTCACGTGAGCTTATTCAGCAATCATCGGAAAGTTTAGCAGGGCGCCTCAGCTATATCGAACTTCCCCCGTTTTCGCTTTTCGAGGTTCAAAGTTTTCATCAGCTGTGGGAGAGAGGGGGATTTCCAAAATCTTATCTTGCGAAGAGTGCCAAAATTTCTCTCCACTGGCGAGAGGGGTATATTACAACATACCTTGAACAAGACATCCCCAACTTAGGCATATCAATTCCTGCAGCAACCTTAAGAAGATTTTGGATGATGCTGGCCCATTATCACGGCCAAATTCTGAATGTTTCTGAACTCGCGCGTTCATTTGGGATTTCTGCACATACCGTACACCACTATCTTGAAATACTCGAGGGGACATTTATGATTCGTAGTCTACCTCCCTGGTACGAAAACATTAGTAAACGTCAAGTAAAATCATCCAAAATTTATCTGCGAGATAGCGGTCTTCTGAATATACTACTCGGTATTTCTTCTTATGAAGAACTCATGCGACATCCTAAGCTTGGCGCTTGCTTTGAAGGGTTTGCTCTGGAAGAAGTGATAAGACGCTACCAATTAAAAACCGGAGAGGTTTATTTCTGGGCAACGCACAATCAAGCAGAATTAGATTTGTTTGTCATAAGGCATGGAAAAAGAAGTGGATTTGAATTCAAGTATACAGATCATCCTAAAATAACCCCATCCATGCTCATTGCTTTAGAAAATTTAAAGCTTGATGAACTTATAGTTATTGTTCCCTTTAAAGCAGATTTTAAACTTCATGAAAAAATAAAAGTATTAGGAATAGAGAATCCACAATGACAATAACCACACCCATGACACCCAAGGAAATTGAGCTTTTCTTTCACCATCTTGCGGCGGCAAATCCCAACCCTCAGATCGAGCTTGATTTTATAAACGCGTTTACCTTGCTCGTGGCGGTTGTTCTGTCAGCACGTGCAACGGACAAGGGCGTCAACAAAGCCACCAAAAAGCTGTTTGAGATTGCGGATACACCCCAAAAGATGGTGGATTTGGGAGAGGATGGATTGAGCCAACTGATCAACACCATTGGCCTCTATCGTTCAAAAGCGCGGTACATCATCGAGCTGAGCAAAAGACTCGTCCAAGATTTTGGCGGGGAAATCCCTACCAATCGAGAAGACCTCGAATCCCTCCCCGGTGTTGGGCGCAAATCAGCCAACGTTATCTTGAACACCATCTTTCATGAGCCCGTCATCGCCGTCGATACACACATCCTCCGCGTGGCAAATCGCACAGGTCTTGCGCACGGCAAAACCCCGCTTGAGATCGAAACCCAGCTCATGGCGCGCGTGCCCGCGCACTGGCGGCTCCAAGCGCATCATTGGCTTGTGTTGCACGGGCGCTATATCTGTCAAGCTCGCAAGCCGCTGTGTCCCCGTTGCCCCGTCCGTGAGGAATGTCACTATCCGTATAAAACAACGGTGATCTAAGTGCTGCTCCAAGCGTGGCGACAGCGCATTGAAAGTGCTTTTTTAAAGGCTGGTTTCGACAATGCCCGGCAAGAAGCAAAGTGGTTGATGGCCGCGGCCTTACAGCGTGAGAGCGCTTTTGTCACCCTCAACCCCACCTACGACACATCGCCCGCAGAAGACGCCATCCTCCAAGACTGGCTGGCCCGGCGCCTGGCGAGAGAACCCCTCTCCCGCATCAAGGGAGAGCGCGAATTCTGGAGCCTTCCCTTTTGGCTGAATGCCCATACCCTCGACCCTCGCCCCGAAACGGAGATGCTCGTCGAGGGGGTGTTGCGGTGGGTTGGGTTGTGTAAAGATAATCCTTGGCACATTTTAGATCTCGGGACGGGATCAGGGTGCCTTTTGATCGCGTTGCTGCATGAACTGCAAGGGGCAACGGGGGTGGGGGTCGACATCAGCGAAGACGCCCTCCAGATGGCGCGCGCTAACGCTGTTCGCAACAACGTGGAGACGCGCGCGATCTTTCAGCAAAGCAATTGGGGCGAAAACGTGCAGGGGCAGTTTGGTATTATTGTGAGCAACCCCCCCTATATCCCGCTGAAGGAGCGGGACACGCTCGCCGTCGAGGTGGTCGGATTTGATCCCCCGCAAGCGCTGTTTGGGGGAGAAGACGGTCTTGATTGTTATCGTCACCTTGTCCGCGAGATACGGTCGCATCTGGCCCCACAAGGCCTTGCAGTCCTTGAATTTGGCGCGGGACAACGCCGCGACGTTGAAAAACTTTTTCAAGAGGCCGGCTTTCAGGTCCTCTTTGTTCTCGAGGACCTTGCCGCCCGCGAACGCGGCATTGGAGTCACATTGGGATCGTAAAATTACTCCCCCTCCCCTTTTCTTTTCGTTTTTTTAGCCGCTGCGATAGATTCTTCAAGACTTTCATTGATATGACGATGGAGTGTATCGATGATTTTGTCATTTGATTTTGCAATCGTCGCATTAATTTCATGGGCATTTTCAATGGCTTTATCAAAGTTTGCACGCGTATGCTGAACATTTTGAGCAACTTTTTCTTCCCCAGACGTTGACGAAAGATTATGCTTCGTTTGTTCACCTAATTGGTCAAATAGTTGCTTCATAAATTGCATTTGAAGTTGCAAGATTGATTTTGATGACTCAATAATGATTTGTTGCGTCGTGTTCATTATTTCTGTTTGACGACGATAGTTTTCCATAAATCTCTCGTTATTAAACCATGGAAATCGAGCTTTTGAGAAAGCTTTTGTGCTTTCATCCCAAAATGATGCCGCGTTGGATTCAGTGTGAGATTCTTTTGTCATAGAGATTTCTCCTTTAAAATATATTTTCTCTTATCTCTATCATTTCAGAAAAAACTTAAGATAAAATTAAGATAGAGGGCGTAACAATAAAGCCACAGGTTTTTTTATCTAGCTCTTTCCAAAGTTTCTTTGAGTATGGTAGATAGTTATATCCACGCGGGCGTGGTGGAATTGGTAGACACGCCAGACTTAGGATCTGGTGGCGCAAGCCGTGGGGGTTCAAGTCCCTTCGCCCGCACCAAAAAGCTATACAAAACGGAAAATGATCATTAAGATTTTTTCCGAATGATATTCATGAAGTGAGGCACTGATTATGCAAATTAAACAAACGCTTTCGACAGGCTTAAAACGGGTTTTTAACGTGAGCGTATCCGCGAAGACAATTGAAGAAAAACTAAACAAGCGTCTTGAAGAAATTGGTAAAAAGGTTAAAATCCCGGGGTTTCGTCCCGGGAAAATACCGCTTACGCTTTTGAAACAACGCTATAAAGGTGAAGCGCTTTCTGAAGTTCTCGAAGACTGCGTTCAGACCGGCATCGAGCACGTTATCAAAGAAAATGACCTGCGGCCCGCCCTGCGCCCAACCGTTGACTTTAAAAAATTTGAAGAAGGGAAAGACTTGGGGTTCGATATCACTTTAGAAGTCCTTCCAACTCTTGAAGAGATTAACCTTGATAATCTTTCGTTTGAAAAGCTCGTGGTGACAGTTCCCGTTGAGAGCGTGACGCAAGTGATCGAAACAATCGCAAAGACCACTCAATCTACGCGACCTATCGAGACACCCCGTAAGACAAAAAAGGGGGATGTTCTTCTTGTTGACATAGAAGGATCCGTTGAAGGAGAGGCACTTCCGGGCGCCAAAGAAGATCGCATCGAATTGGGGTCCGAAACATCACTTCCTGACTTTGAAAAGCAACTCATTGGCCATGAAAAAGGAGCGCTTGTAAACGTAACAGTCACACTCCCGAATGAAATTAAGAATGAACACCTTGCGCCATATGCTGGAAAACAAGCCCAGTATAAAGTGACTATCAAAGATATTCATGAATATGAACCTTTTGAGATTGATTTGGCCTTTGCCGAAAAGCTTGGGTTTGAATCCGTGGAAGCCGTAAAAGAAAAGATTGAACAAAATCTCTCGAAAAATTACGAAGCCCAAAGCTTTTTAAATATAAAACGGCATGTCCTAGATGCCTTGGCCGAAAGATTTTCCTTTGAAATTCCACAAACGATGGTCGAACTCGAATTCAAAAATATCTGGAACCAACTCTGTCGTGAGCTCGGCATTGATCAAGACACGGCGGCAAATGCCAATGCAATAGGTAAAGTTGGATCAAAAACGTTCGAAGAAGCCGCCGACAAAACGGAAGAAGAGTTGCGCAAAGAATATCATGCCATTGCCGAACGACGGGTGCGATTGGGTATTTTGCTCGCTGAAATCGGCAATAGAAATGACGTTACTGTGTCACGTCAAGAGCTCACAGATGCCCTGATGGCGCATGCACGCGAATTTCCGGGCCAAGAAGACAAAGTATTTGAATATTATAGAAACAATGAATCTGCCCTCGCAACACTACGAGCACCGCTGTTTGAAAATAAAGTGATCGACTATATTTTAACGAAATCAAAAATAACGGAAAAAAAGATTACACCCGAAGAACTTGAGAAATTACTTGCTCTGGAAGAAGAAGAAGCGGAAAAGAAACTTTCTGCCGAAGTAAAACAAGAAAAGAAACCAGCAAAGAAAAAAGAAAATAAAGGAGTCCTAAACCATGGAAACGCATATGAGTAACCTCGTCCCTATCGTCGTTGAACAAACCGCGCGTGGCGAAAGATCTTTTGATATTTTTTCGCGCCTTTTAAAGGAAAGAATTATTTTTCTGAATGGACCCATCGATGATGGCGTTTCAAGTCTTATTTGCGCGCAACTTCTTTTTTTGGAATCAGAAAATCCTAACAAAGATATCCACCTGTATATTAATTCTCCGGGCGGCGTTGTCACATCGGGCTTTGCGATTTATGACACCATGAATTATATTCGCCCGGATGTGTCGACCCTTTGTTTTGGGCAAGCGGCCTCGATGGGATCTTTTCTTCTGACAGCAGGAACAAAAGGCAAAAGATACTGCCTGCCCAACTCCCGCGTGATGCTCCACCAACCCTTGGGCGGTTTCCAAGGACAAGCCGCAGATATCGAAATTCACGCGCGGGAAATTTTGGAAATTCGCGCGCGCCTGAATGGTATTTATGCGGAGCGTACGGGACAACCTCTTAAAACAATTGAAAAAGCTCTGGACAGAGATAACTTTATGACAGCCCCCGCAGCGCAAGAATTTGGTCTCATCGATAAAGTTGTTTCGCATCGTCCAGATCCGGTTATTGCAGAGACAAAAAAAAGCGCTTAAATCGTTTTTGTTAACCTTTTCTTGGTAATTTTATGCGATTCTAAAAGGCACCAAGTGAAATAACTTTTAGAAAAATTTGACGTTTGAAGGATAAACTGCTGTGACAAAATCAAAAAATGAAGACCCGAGGAATCCCCTCTACTGTTCATTCTGTGGCAAAAGCCAGCACGAAGTTCGCAAGCTGATTGCGGGTCCTTCTGTTTTTATTTGCGATGAATGCGTCGACTTGTGTATGGATATCATTAAAGAAGAAAACAAAGGTCCTCTTGCACGTACCTCAGGGGAAGTGCCCTCGCCAAAACAAATTTTTGACGTTTTGAACGATTATGTGATCGGTCAAGTCAAGGCGAAAAAGATTTTATCGGTTGCGGTTCATAACCATTACAAAAGGCTCACCCACGGGAATCACGCCAGTGACGTTGAGCTCGCGAAATCAAACATCTTGCTTGTGGGACCGACGGGGTGTGGCAAAACACTTCTTGCGCAAACCCTTGCCCGGATTATCGATGTGCCTTTCACCATGGCTGACGCCACGACCCTGACAGAAGCGGGATACGTAGGCGAAGACGTCGAGAACATCATCCTCAAGCTCCTGCAAGCAGCGGACTACAATGTTGAAAAGGCTCAACGCGGCATCGTCTACATCGACGAGGTGGACAAGATTTCGCGCAAATCCGACAACCCCTCCATCACCCGCGACGTATCGGGCGAGGGCGTCCAGCAGGCGTTGCTGAAAATCATGGAAGGGACGGTCGCGTCTGTTCCCCCGCAAGGCGGGCGCAAACACCCGCAACAAGAATTCTTGCAGGTGGATACAACCAATATCCTCTTTATTTGCGGAGGTGCGTTTGCGGGCATTGAACGCCTTATTGCTGCGCGCGGACGGGGAACCGCCATTGGGTTTGGCGCGGATGTGCGGGGTCCTGAAGACCGGCGAACGGGCGAATTGCTCCAAGAACTCGAGACCGAAGATCTGCTGAAGTTTGGCCTGATCCCCGAATTTATCGGGCGCCTCCCTGTGATTGCGACCCTCGAAGATCTCGATGAAAAGGCCCTGATTCAAATTCTGACGGAACCTAAAAATGCGCTGATTAAACAATACAAACGCCTGTTTAATATGGAAGCCGTGGAATTAACCTTTACAGAGGGTGCTTTAAAAGCCATTGCGAAGAAAGCGGTTGAGCGCAAAACAGGCGCGCGCGGATTGCGCTCTATTTTGGAGTCAACGTTACTGAATACAATGTTTGACCTTCCTACCTTGGAAGGTGTCGAAGAAATTGTCATTAATGAAGAAGTCATTATGAATAGTGCTGACCCCCTCTTTATTTATGGCAAGAAAAGACCCAAGAAAAACGTGGAAGCGTCGCAGTAAGGATACTACAGTGTAGCAGTATTACAGAAAGCAGTGTTGCAGATTTTAAGGAGTTTGAGGGTTGAGACACTTTGTTTCATTCTTCCGCTTTTGATTTTCTGCAACACCGCAACTCTGACTTCTTGCTTTTAAAAGCGCCCTCTCCAATTCTTTTTTCATCTCTGCGAAAGTGCGCCGTAAAATTTCTTTGCGCGCAATGAGGACATAATCAACCCCTGGTACGGCTAGGGTCGGGAACGTCTCGCGAATCAGCACGCGCAGGCGTCTTTTGCCGCGGTTGCGCGCGACAGCGCTCCCAACCTTTCGACTGACGGTAATGCCATAGCGTGCGGGCGATCCTGCCGCCGCTGTGCGGTGCACTTGCATGATAAAGGCGGGGGTAATTGTGCGCTCGGTTGTTTTGGCAATCTTTAAAAAATCCGCGCGTTTACGCAAGCGCTCCAAAGGAAAATCAGAGACGCGCAGACTACGCACTCAAGCGCGCCCGCCCTTTTGCCCGGCGGCGAGAAATAATTTTGCGGCCACCGACTGTTGCCATGCGGGCACGAAAACCATGGCGGCGTGCCCGAACAAGGTTGCTGGGTTGAAATGTGCGCTTCACGTTCTTATCTCCTTCGTATATACTTTATCAGTCATATAAACGAAAAGACGCACCAAAGTCAACTGGAGAATCTTATGAAAGAATTTGGACTCATTATCAAACTTGCCGTGTCCATGATTTTAATCATGGCTTTTGGAGAATATATTCCTGAAGAAATTCAACGCACCTTCTTTACGATTAGCCTGTTCTTAAAAGACGCGCTTGTCTTTCTCATGCCGTTGATTGTCTTTGCGTTTATTTTTTCGTGCCTTTCTTCGTTTCAAAAACAAGCGTCCTTGCTCATTGTAATGATTTTAACGTTTGTGACGTTTTCAAACTTTATTTTTGTGCAGCTGGGTTATTTTGCAGGGGATTTTTGTCTGCCGTGTTTAGGATATCATGCCGCAAATGCGGTGCAACAAGCGGCCGGGAACGCAGCACCGCTGGCAAGTTATTTCGTCCTACCCTTCCCGACCCTCATCAGCACGGACATGGCCCTTGTGCTGGGCACGGTCTGTGGGCTTTATGGCGCTTTTTGGGGGAATGAAAAGCTGGTCACGTGGGGCGAGTCCCTCAAAAACGCCGTCCAATGGGGCCTCACGAATATTTTTATTCCGCTTGTGCCGCTGTACATCATTGGATTTTTATTTAAAATACATCACGATGACTCGCTGATGACCATGTTTGCAGGGTACGGCCCCATGATTGGGTTGGTTATTTTGGTACAAGCCCTTGCGATTTTGTTCTTTTTCTTTGTGGCAGCGTTAGGTAATCTTAAAAGCATGCAGGGCGCGCTCAGGAACGTTCTACCGTCCGGTCTTGTAGCGCTTTCAACCATGTCGAGCGTTGCGACTCTGCCCCTCACCTTAGAAGCCGCTGAAAAAAATACGCAGAACAAATCCCTGTCGCAGCTGATGATTTCAGCCACCATTAATATTCATCATGTGGGAGCCTCTGTCGGGATCCCCATCATTATGGCCGTTGTGATGGCGATGAATGGCGTTGAGGCCATGCACTATGGAACTTTCCTTGTCTTTTCATTGTATTACATGATCGCGAAATTTGGGGTCGTTTCCGTGCCCGGCGGCGAAGTGATTGTTTTGCTGCCCCTTTTGGAGGCCCACTTCGGTTTTACCGATACGATGAGCGGCCTTTTAACAACGCTCAACATCTTGATCGATCCCACGGTTACCGTTGCGAACGTTTTGTGCAATGGCGCGCTCGCGATCTTTACGGACAAGATATGCGGGAGAGCGCTAATGCGCTCAGTAATTAGTGATTAGTATTTGGTTATTAGAATTTAATTACTACTCACTAATGACTAATAACTGCGCGCGACAGCGCGCTAGCGCATCGGCGGTTCGTCAAACGTGCGCAGCTTTCGCGAATGAACAATGATGTCGCCTTTTCGCAGTTCTTCTTCAAGAATGCGGATCGTTTCAATACCAATGCGCAAATGTTGTGCGACGCTCTGGTGATAAAAATGGTGCGCCATCCCACGTAGTTTAAGCTCACCATGGATGGGTTTGTCTGACACGCACAGCAGCGTCCCGTAAGGAACCCGCATACGAAACCCATTGGCCGCGATCGTTGCCGATTCCATATCCAGCGCAATCGCGCGGCTTTGGCGGAAGCGCTCCATCATTTCTTGCGAGCGCAACTCCCAGTTGCGGTTATCGGTTGTCACGACCGTTCCTGTGCGCATCCGATCCTTTAAATTCGGCCCCTGCTCACCCGTCACATTGGCAACGGCCTGTTGAAGTGTCACCTGAATTTCGGCAATGGGCGGAATGGGAACCCAAGCGGGGATGTCGTCGTTTAAGACATGGTCCTCGCGCACATACGCATGCGCCAAAACATAATCGCCGAGTCTTTGACTGCGCCGCAGTCCCGCGCAATGCCCCAGCATGATCCAACAATGGGGCCGCAAGACCGCCAAATGATCGGTGATGGTTTTAGCATTTGTGGGGCCGATCCCAATGTTAATAAAGGTAATCCCCCAGTTGTTCTTTTTTTTGAGGTGATAGGCCGGCATTTGCGGGAGCAAGGCCTGTCGTGCGCCAACAGGATCATCGCACGGGATACGGGGATTGGGAGTGATGTAATCGCCTGGTTCAACGAATGCCGTATATTCATCGCTTGTCGCAAGGCATGTGTTCGCGTACGCAATAAATTCGTCGATGTAGCGCTGGTAGTTCGTCAGCAGAATAAACTGCTGGAAGTGCTTTGTTGAGGTGCCGCAATAGTGGTGAAGCCGTGCGAGCGAAAGATCCACGCGCTCCGCTGAAAAAAGCGCCAGCGGAAGCGGTTGCCCCTTTTTGACGCGATACACGCCATTGACGATGCTGTCATCAACGACGCTGAGGTTCGGCAAGGCAAAAGCGATCGGATTTTGCCAAAATTTTTCCGGCTGAAAATTTTCTGCGTCCCACTCATCGACAAAAGGCAAAGGAATGGGCCAATCGCTTTCCCCAACAACCACGGGTGTTTTGTGATGATTCAACAGCAGTTCGATTTGTTTGCGATAATAGTGCTGAAAAATATCGGGGCGGGTGAGGGTTGTCCCATAGGTTCCCGCCTCAAGCGCTGCCCCAAAAGCAACCCTTCCATCAACATTGAGCGTGCTGCTTGTGACTTTAATCCCTAAGTAAGGATAGGTTGCCTCCTCTAGCTTGGGGAGTTTTTTCGGGAATACTTTTGAGTTCGCAATATCTAAAAAGGTTTGACGAATGAGAGATGTATTTTTCGTGTAAATTTCGGTGATGCGCGTAACAGCAGCCTCCGCATCCATAAAGGATACTACGTTTTTTACGTTGCCGTGCCCTTCTGTAAGATCATCCTGTTTTGTGTGCGTTGTCATTTTTATTCCTTCTTTGAGGAACATAGTATAGGATCCATCAAGAACTGGGAAGGGAAAATGTTCTTTTTACCTCTCCCCTTGTGGGAGAGGTCGCCCGAAGGGCGGGTGAGGGGTGTATTGATACTCAACTGCCGATTTTTGAAACCCCTAACCCCTCACCCGCCGCTGGCGCGGCGACCTCTCCCACAAGGGGAGAGGTAAAAGACCCTGTTGATCAAACTCCCTCTGGTATTTCGGGTTATTTAAGCTTATATCATTTATAAACCGTAAACACTTGAGTACATGCGCGTGACAAAGCCCCTTCTCACCTTGACAGCCGCCGCCGCCGCACGCGTACAGGCATTGCTTGATGCGCGCGCGACGCCGTGTTTTGGGGTGCGTATTGGGCTACGCGCGAAGGGGTGCTCGGGGCTTTCGTATACGCTTGAGTTTGCGGACGAGGCCGGCGCTTACGATGAGCTGATCGAAGCGCATGGGGTGAAGATTCTCGTTGATCCAAAGGCCACGATGTTCCTGTTAGGCACGACCATGGATTATGTCGAGGACAAACTTTCTTCAGGCTTTGTGTTTGAAAACCCCAATGAAAAAGGGCGTTGTGGGTGCGGAACATCGTTTCATGTTTGATCCTTTCATTGACCCATTCGACATGCTGGGACTTGAACGGCGCTATGACCTTGACCCGACCCTTCTTGAAACGCATTATTTTGCAGCCCAAAGAAAGACACACCCTGACCTATTAGGGGCTTGTTCTGAAGCGCAAAAAGCAGTCGCCCACCAAAAATCCAGCGTCATCAATCAAGCATACGTGACGCTCAAAGATCCCCTCGGGCGGGCCGGAGTCTTGCTTGCGGCTGCAGGGATTGCGCCGCTTACGCATGACGCCGAAACGCTTGAACGCGCCATGACCTGGAATGAACAGCGTGCCATGGGCATTGATATTACGGAAGAACTTGTCCAGACAGAACAACAGCTTTATAAAGATCTCGACCGCGCTTTTACAGCAAAGGATTATGAAAAAGCGAGGATTGCGTTGTATAAATTGACCTACGTTCGAAAAATTCTACAGACACTTAAGGAAGACTAAAGTGGCAGGAAAAGATATGCTTATCGCCCTATGGGTGATTTTATTGTGGTCATCGAACTTGGTGTTGCAAAAAATTGCAGTGACGCATCTGCCGATCCTTGTGCTCAGTTTTTTGCGCGTTGGGTTTGTGTTTCCGTTGCTGTTTTTATTTCCAAGACCCTCAAAGCACATTGGCAAATATTTTCTGTGTGGATTTTTTTGGTCAGCCCTCTATATAACCCTTTTTGGATATGGCATTCAAACAAGTATAGGGGCGGGGATTTCTGCTTTTTTTATGCAACTCCAAGTGTTTTTTAGTATTCTGTGTTGTTTCTTAATTTTAGGTGAAAAACCAACGGGGTATCAAACGCTGGGGCTTCTGCTTTCCTTTGCGGGCGTCTATATGCTGACAACAACCTCGCTGCCCGCTGAAATCCCGCTGCTGGGCGCTGGATTGCTGGTTGCCTCATGCCTGTCTTTTGGACTTGGCCTCGCGCTTTCAAAGAAATTCCAAGTGGGGGGCACCATGGGTGACGTCACGTGGATTTCAATGACCGCTGCGGTTCCTTTGTTCTTTGCCTGCATGCTTTTTGAGGGGCCACTTCAAACATATGACGTGATCATCAATATGCCATCGATCGCGTTGTTTTGTGTCTTATTTGCAACAGTTGCGTCCACCATTTGGGCAACGTACTTGTGGTTCCGCCTTTTGGGGCGCGCACCCGCATCAGCCGTGACCCCTTTTATGCTCTTGCTTCCCGTCGCCTCAAATGTTATATCTTATTTTATACTTGGGGAGACCTTATCCAACCAGCAGTTTGTTTCAGGGGCAATTATTATTGGCGGCGTTATGCTTGCACAAGGCATTCATCTGCACGTTCCTGTTTTTGCAAATTGGCTTAAAAACAATTAACGTTACAATAAAAATATAATATTTATGGAAAAATTAAAATCATTCTACTACCTCGTCACTGAAGCGAACGTTGCAACAGTTGCTTCACGTCTCGACAGACATCCGACGACAATTTGGCGAAATATAAAAGCTCTCGAAGAAGAGTATCGCATGAAATTTTTTAACGGAAGCCCAAGCAATGTCAAATTAACGTCCGATGGAAAGAAAATTTTTAAGCTCGTCAAAAAGACATTGAGCGCTTATGAAGCAGGACGAAATGAAATTATTTTTCCGGAATCACGTCCAAACCAACTGAGGATCCTCACAACGTCAGGCATCATTGGGGTTTGGTTGGCGCAAAAAGTGACCCTGTTGGCACAGGAATTCCCTGACGTACACATCGCGACCCTCACAACCAACATAGACTTTGATTTTGACAGTGCGAAAGCAGACATCGGCATTTTACCTGAACAAATGGACGATACGTTGTCTCAGAAAAAAGTAAGGACGCTCCATCCCCAATTGTTCGCAAGCCCCGCTTATATCAAAAAGCATGGCATGCCGGCCAACCTTGAAGACCTTAAACATCACCGTTTGATAAGTTATTATGGGGCTTTTGAAGGGCGCATCGGGGACGTTGATTGGCACCTGGCTTATGCAGATGATAAAAGTGCTATGAGCTTTAATTCGGGCTTTCTGTTGTTTGAGGCTGCCCGCAACGGCGCGGGCATCATAACCCTGGCGGAAGAGTTCGAGTATTTTCAAGACTCCGGCCTGATAAAACTTCCCCTGCCCGGCAAGAAACCAACCTTTGACATTTACTACGTCAGACAAAAAGAATCCCCGCACACAAAGATACAAAAACGGTTTTTAGAAATACTGCGGTCGTAAATTTTCAATGCATGAGAAGGGGGCAGATTCGAAAAGAACCTGCCCCTAACGTCTACGCTCTAAACGCCAAAGTTCTCCTCAAGGATAGCACGAATCCTTACACCAAATTCTGGTGTTGCGCGCAAAGGTTCATTTGCAGGGTCTAGAGGATATCGGCCCAATATTTCCTCTATATATGGTGCCATATCTACGCGTATATTTGGGACACCAGGGCGTAGAGAGATTGCGCCGGCCATATTGAGAACACCTAGCTCAAATCCACCTTGCTCAAGAAAAGGAACTGGTGCTTCCCTCCTCATGCGGCGGAAATCCTCTCGTGAGTACGGAAGTTGTGTTGAGAGCGTGTATGCTCTTTCTAAGGCAGGGAGCATTTCATGAGAATGCGCAAGGAGCCCGGAACTTACGCGCTCGCAGAGTGGGGAAAACACACGATCTCCCCAATCTCCCCTCGGAACCGGCCAATAGAAGTTACTGTCTAGCACGGACGTTAAGCTATCACACAAAGCAACATTTTGTTTTGTGACGTTCTCTATTTCTGTAACAAATGTATGGTAGTAATTCGAAAATTCCGTGGTTTCTGCATTATCCTCTGCTGTAGGAAAATTTTTGTAACCAAGAACTTGCCTAAACAGACGCATCGTCCGTGTGACCTCTTGCTCTTTCTTGATGAGGAACAGACGAACGGCACCGATATGCAGGCGTCTGTCATTCGCACGATCCCGTTTTTCATCATCCGGCCATTTTTCCCTGCTGAAAAGTGAGGTGCCACAGTGGGTTGGATCTGCTCTGACACGTGCCACATGTTCTGAAAAGCTAGGATGACGCGTGTTGAATGCCGCAAAGTCCTCGTCGAGGGCCATTGCATGTGTTTTTGAAACAGAGCCGGACAATATAACGACCGTTGAGAGTAAAACAATAAATGATTTCATCATATTCATAACCTTTATATAACAATACAATCCACAATTGGACTTATCATACCCCTTAATTTAGTTATCCGAGTCAATGATGTCAAGGAAAAATTTTCTCAAAATTTTTTCAAAAAATGCTTGACTCAAAAATTATACTAGCATATATGGTTATGTACGTTAGTTTTATGGTAAAGCTAATTTCAACATAAAGGAGAAACTTATGATTAAGAAAATTAATAGAACGGCGGTTCATGGACTTGAATTGCCACTTAAAACAACTGGCATATAACGTAGCCATGACAAATACGATTCCTTTGGATCATGACGGAGAGAATGCCTATTTGTCCGAAGCCCTTCCCGTATCGGGGAGGGCACTCGCTTTAAGAATGCGCTTTAACCGGTCCCTCATTCAAAGCTGTGGGGTCCTTCTCGATGCGTGTGAAGACGTTGTGTCTTCAAGCCTCTTTCAGAACGCCAAGGTAACATTAACCCGCTTAAATGCAGATCTAAAACTCTCAGGCTTTCTAAGCGCCCTTCACGTCAATTTATTTCATGCGATCGAGGCGGAAAACCTTCTCAAAATAGAGGAGATTATCACCCACATTTCTTCAAAAGAATTTCAATGTACTGAAATGAAGATCCTCAATTTTTCTGCCTTAAGTAGGGGTGATGCTGCATGCGCTCAACGCTTTTTTTCTCAAGAAATAAGTGAAGATGTTGTTATCTCCCCCCTGACAGACGCGCAACATCACTGTATCCAACGTTCCCTTGAAAAGGGATTGATCGTTTATCAAAATGCATTCCCGAATTTTTATCGTGAATTTGAAGAGCTTGTGAGTGAAATTCTGCTTTTAAATTCACAAAGGTTAAAGCAGGGCTCAAGCGCAGATCTCTTTGGCATGATCTATAAAAGTTATCAACATCCCTGGAAAACGGTTGCCGATATTCTTGACCTCCTGGTTCATGAACAATCACACCTTTATATTTATCTGTTAAATCATGATGATCGCCTGATTTTAAATCCAATGGATAGGTTTGAAGCACCCTTGCGAAAAGAAAAACGACCATTGATCGGCATCTTCCATGCGACCTTTGTTTTAGCGCGCATGCAGTATGTTTTGAAGAAAGCCCACGAGGGACGTCTCCTGCCAAGGCACGAGCAGCACGATTGCCAGACGCGCGTAACCTATTATCAAAAGCGTTTTAGAGCGGGTTTTGAGGTTCTTCAAAAACATGCGCAGCTGACCCCATTGGCAAGGCAGCTCATGACATCTGCCAAGACGCTGTTAGAGGATTAGCATGTATTAG
>Ga0207008_10124_pt1 | contig 23747 bp, 20 predicted proteins | sample Alteio_BWMinCont_83_FD_153489 | JGI IMG/M metagenome (GOLD analysis project Ga0207008, IMG submission 153489) | Enriched cells from forest soil in Barre Woods Harvard Forest LTER site, Petersham, Massachusetts, United States -... | ecosystem: Environmental > Terrestrial > Soil > Temperate forest >... | reverse complement strand
CTGCTGTGGGCGATGGACTGCTCTGGTGAAACTTTCTGCATGTCGAGTCCATACTTCCAGCGGGCGCGCAGGAACGCGACCTCGACGATCGGGCGCAGAAAGGTGCGGCCCAGCCACGGCCCGGTATGAAAGGGCTGTCCCATGCGGTCGTAGGCGATCTCACGAAAATCGGCGAAGGGTGACTCGGCAACCACCGCGCAGAATTTCGCATGCGTGTCGAGCGACTGTAGCAATTCTGCTGCGCCCATCGATTCGCCAAGCCCGAAGACGCATTGCGGGTGCGCCTTCGCCTCCAGGAGATCGAGCCACTGATGTACGTCATTGCGCTCCAGCAGTCCGTAGGTGGCGAGTTCTCCTCCGCTTGCGCCATGGGCGCGGGCGTCGGGAAGTAGCACCGTGTACCCGTGTGCCAGCAAGAGACTCGCGTACCCTGTCATGCCCAGCCGATTGTCTCCGAGACCGTGCAGCAGGATTGCCGCATTCCCGTGGGCATTCGGCGGCTTAAGCATCCATCCCTTGAGAAGTACGCCGTCGGCGGTGGAGATAGAAACATCGGAGAAGTCAATATTCACCGCGTGAAGCGAGTTGCGCATCTCCGTTGCATCTTCATCGGTAAGCGGACGGCGAGGAGGATGCACCGTTCCATCCGCAAGATAAATACCGGCAACCGTACTGAAGGCCAAGTACAGGAGGAATGCAACCAGCAGGCGACGAGTGCGGCGTGACAGTGACATTGTCTGTCAGAGTGTACGAAAACCGCCGGATTCCGGTTCCAGTGAATTTGCAGCGCACGGGGCACCGAGGATCAGCCAGAAACGTATCGGCCGCGAGATTACAGGAATCACCCGAGCGGAACTGACCCACGGCAGGCAGACAATCAAACCATAATGAACGCGAATCTATTATCGGGAGAGTGATTGCATGAATACCGATCCTGTTTGTGGCATGAAAGTTGATCCGGGTAATTCGCAATATGAATCGCAATATGCCGGAAAGAATTACAGCTTCTGCTCGCTGGAGTGCAAGAAAAAATTCGATCAGAAGCCTGAGCAGTACGCGACGTCGGCGAAGTCGGCCGCCTAGCGCATCGTCAGCCAAGTCAAAAGGCCCCTGTTTAGGCAGGGGCCTTTTCTTTGCTCTCGAAATGTTTTGGAAGGTACAAGCGGTCGCACGCTCTCGGGGCGGACGCGCGTCCGCCCCTACAAGCCTTTAGCGGTGCGCCAGGGCTGGCTCATGTGCTGTCTTGCCTGCCTTAAACGCGGCGTAGCGCTTGTTGATCTCGTCCCAGTTCACAACGTTCCACCACGCGGTCAAATATTCCGGCCGGCGATTGTTGTACTTCAAGTAGTAGGCGTGCTCCCAAACGTCGTTGCCAAAGATGGGATAGAGCCCCTGCGAAATCGGGTTGTCCTGGTTTGCCGTCGACATGACCGTCACTTCGCCGCTCGGCTTGCCCGCGAGCCATGCCCAGCCGGAGCCGAATTGCTTCGCGCCCGCGTCGTTGAACTTGGTCTTGAAGTCGTTGAAGTTGCCGAACGTCTTTTGGATGACGTCGGCGATCGGGCCTGTCGGATCGCCACCGCCTTGCGGCTTCATGATCTTCCAGAACATGGTGTGGTTGACGTGGCCGCCGCCATTGTTGCGCACGGCGCCGCGAATGTCTTCAGGAATCGCGTTCAGGTCGCGGATGAGATCTTCGGCGGATTTGCCGGCGAGTTCAGGATGCTTCTCAAGGGCGGCGTTCAGATTCTTCACATACGCGCCGTGGTGCATGTCGTGATGCAGAGTCATCGTCTGCTTGTCGATCGTGGATTCCAGTGCGTCGTAGGCATAAGGCAACGGGGGTAGTTCGTGAGCCATTTTTATCGTTCCTCCAAGCTTCTGAGATGACAGGAAATGGGATTTCGATGCAAGTGTTGGAAGACATTATAGCTCCGGCAGCAGGGAAATGACGGTGCGAGGCTCAGTTCACGATCTATCGAGCCGCCGAAATCGCAACCCATCGCAGCAGTTCGCCCCGCTGCAGGGCTGCGCTCTTCGCCTCGAAGGTGCTGGGCCGAGGCAGGGATGCTTCGACTCCACAGCGAGGATCGCTGCGCTCTCCTCGCTGCTCCGCTCAGCATGACAATTTCGTTGAACTATTTATTTGCGCCCCAGCAACCGGATTCTCGACGTAAACGCTCGGCCCAAACATGCTGTAAACGTGGGCTCGGGGTGCGAGGCGTCGATCACGCCGTTCACCACATACGGATCGCAGCGGCCGGTGATGTTGTCGAAGCCTCCACGCAGCGCGAGGTAGTAGCCAAACAGGTGGAACCTTTTCTCGAGTTGCAGGTTCAGCGAGAAATATTCCGGAAAGCGCTGCTCGCCGGGCTTGCCGATCAGTTGCTGCTGGTCGGTGTATTCGTTGAAAGGGAAGCCGGTGCGAGCTTCCATGGAGTATGCGACCTCAGTCTGGTGAAGAATCGGAAGCGAGAAAAACGGCAGATATCCCCACGCGAGAAAACGGTTCGGAGCGCCCCAGGGATACGGCCCCGGCTGCTGCGGAGCCAGGATCGGGCTGTCGACATTGAAGTCGAGGGCCTGGTTTGAACGAGCGTGCGAGCGCGTGTAGGCTCCCATCACCGAATAGGTTTCGCGGAAGTTGCGGCGCAAGGTGATCTGAAAGGCGTCGTAGTGATCTTCGCGCGTATTCTCCAGAACGAAGTCTCCGGTTGTGGAGTTAGCGCGCGAGTCATAGACGAATCCGTTGGTGCCGCGGCGCTGGAAATATTCCGCCTTCATGTAGATCGCTGCCGGAAGTTTTTTCTCCAGCCCTAAGCTCCAGTTCACAAAGCGTGGAGTTTCGAGATTGCCAGTGTCTGCGGTGAAGGTGGTATTGACGGGCCCGGTCGTGGTGATGCAGTTCACGGTGCAACTGGAGTTGGGAATCGAGAAGAAAATATCCTGGCGCGTGCCGGCAAACGGCCGCGCAATCAGAAAAATCGGTGTCGATTCGTAAATCACACCGATGCCCGCAGAAATCTTGGTTGTCCCAGCATCGTCGACGACATACGTGCCTGCCAGCCGCGGTGCCACGTTGTTGTGGTGCACAATGTTGTCCCAATCCCAACGAACTCCGGGCTCAACCAGCAGGCGGTTGGTAATGCTCCAGCGATCTTCGGCATAGGCCGAAACTTCCGAGTTGTATTGCTCGACCAGCGGAGCAGGCGAAAACGTCGAGTAGCGGGTGCAGGGAAACTGTGCATTCTGCGCCGCCGTCAGGCATAGGTCGGCGGAAGGCAGGGTGTTGTTGTCGCTCAAATACGAGATCGGCTGGCGGTTGTAGTGAGCATCGTACGAGATGCGGTCAACATCGATTCCGACCTTGAAATCATGTCGCCCGTGCCATTGCTGCGGAAGCAGATATACGTTTCCCAAAGCCTGCCAGCGCGTCGCCGTGGTCTCAGTGCTGACGTAAAAGCTTCCCCCGGTGGTCTGGGTATTCACGAAATACGGGTTCGACCCGTACGGTGTGAGATTGATGTCGTATTGCACGAACCCCAGCCCAGCTTCGGCCAGCATTCCGTTGGCAAAGTAGTGCTGGTCCTTGATGCTGGGGAAATAGGAATACTCCACGTCTTTGGGATTGGAGAACTGCGGACTCTGCGGCGAGAGAAATGCGTATTGATCGTGCAAATGATTCACCAGAAAACTGGTGGTCAGAATATTCCGGCTGGTGATGTTGGTTTGCAGCTTGGTCAGATTTCCGAAGCGAATGATGTGGTCGTTATCTTGCCCGACGGGCAGCGCGGTGTAGATCAGGTTGTCGTACTCGCCGTCGAATGAATTGTAGAACCAGATCCTATGTTTGATGATCGGTCCGGAAAAAGTGATGAGGGGCAGGAACTGGTCGAAGCGCCATCCATGCTTGTTCTGCACTGAAGGGATGAAGTTCGTCGCCCAGAAGCGGAAGTGGTCGTCGCCGATTCCGGTGTTGAGCATCAGGAGCCCGCCTGATCCTTTGCCGGCCTCGGCGGGCTCGCGCGATGGCTCGACCTGAATCGAGCGGAAGGCGTCGGTGCCCACGCGGATGAGGAGAAGTCCGTTGGCCGGTTGACTCACATTGAAGCCGTCAAGCAGCGTGACCGTCTGATAAGACTGTGCTCCGGCGACGTGCGGCTGGCCGCTTTGATCGCTCACCACCCCGGGGATGAAATTGATCGCATTGCGATAGTCGTGCGTGGCCGGAAAGACCATGTTCACGACATCGAGGCCGCTGAGTGTCTCCTTCGATGAGACTTGCGCGGGATCGATTGCTGGCGGCGATTCGTGAACGTCGACCACCTCGCGAACTTCCTGCAGATGCGTAATGCCGATTTCGACCGTTGATCCTGGCGTGACCTGTACGGCAGCGCTCTCGAAGGCGTAGAAGCCCTCTTTTTCAACACGAACCGTGTAGAGGCCGGCCGCCACGCCGGGAAAAGCGCAGCGCCCGGTGTAGTCAGTCTCGCGGCGCACGGCGGCCGCGGGCGGCGCTTGTACGGACACGCGGGCAGAGGCGACAGCCACTCCATTTTCGTCAACGACGGCGACAGTGGGACCCGCCGCAGTTTGCGCAGCAGCCGTGCAGGCGATCGCAAGCGTCAGGAGAAGGGCACGCATTCGTCGGAATTATTGTACGGTGGGATGCGTGCGTAAGAGCAGGTGTTGGACCGAGTTCCTCCTCAGCACATCTCGTAACCTCGATCTAGCTTTGATTGTTGCGCTCTACCTCGTCGCGAATGTGTCGAAGAACCCGCAAGTGAATCCTGTGAATGATGGCGTCGGACCAGACCCGCCAGTAGGTGGACGGCCAGAGCCCGTGGTGGTACCAGGTTGTGCCTTCGAGTCGAGTGCCTCCGTTGGGAAGAGGCGTCAGCAAAAACTGTCCGCCCTCGGAGACCAGAAACCCGTGCAGGTGCGGGGGTTCGATATGAGAGTAAGGTGTCCACTCTTCCATCGGAGCTGGGTTCGATGTTACGGAGAATTTGAGGAGGCGAGGTTCGTCCCAGACCTGGATCGGTTCAACGAATGCACCCGTCGAAAAAACACAATGGCGCTCGGCGCCCGCCCCGGTGCCGATCATTTCTGCTCGCATCGGATAAGCGATGCCCGCGCGGAACATCCATTCGGTAGGAGGAGGAATCTGGGAGAAGGCTACCACCTGTTGCCAGACCCGCTCCGGCGGTGCCTGGATGTCGAGCGATGTGCGTACCGCAAAAACCGGCGGCGGAAGTGCGACGACGTGTTCGACCACTTCGATTCCTGGCACAACCAGGAGCAAAGCTGAAAGGAATACCGGCGCATCCTTCTGCAGCCATCGGCGCTTTTGCACCATATAGGCGCAGGCTCCTCCGAACGCGGCCAGGGGCAGAGCCAGGGGAAGAGCCATCATCAGGCAGAACACGCCTTCAACGGCAACGCCGAGAAGTCCCGCACCTAATAACCCCACCGACAGGCAAGCTACTCCGACGCAACCGCCGAGGCTGCGTGGGCGATGGATGCCGTATAGCATCGCAGCCACGAATCCCATCATGAAGGGAAGAGCGACAAACAACCCCCATCCGTAATTTTGAAGCAGTTGTGCACCGAGCACCGCCATGCCAAGACCCAGCGGCACGGTAATCAGCAGAGAGAATGCGGCACTTCCTAAGACACCGGCCGGAACAAGGCGGGTTAGCCACGGGCCACTTGTGTGCGATTTAGTTTCCGGCTGGATTTCGCGCTCCGGAAGAAGGCAGAGGACGAGGAAGAACAACAAGTTCAGGAATGGCAGGAAAAACAAGCCGACCAGCTGCACTGAAAGGCCGGCGCTACGTAGCCGCTTCATCGTCATGACCACGCCGATCCAAATGAAGGGCAGGGCACAGGCGACCATCACTGCCAGGAAGGTGGCGTCATCACCACGGAGCTGCGTGATGTGCGCAATGGTGCGCAAGGGTACCCAGTAGCTGAACAAATCCCAGGAGCGATGGAAGAAGTATCCGGCCACGAGCCGGTCCAGATTGTGCTTCAGGGCGAAGCCGAAAACGCCGACAAGCGCGTAAAGACCCCGGCCGACGGATCCAGAAGGGCTCAGCAGGCGCATGACTGATTTCACGTTTCCCCCTCTCGCGATAGCATGCGTAATTTGCCACAGATAAATATTTACGAAATTTCTGTACAAACAGAAAATACAGAAATACGCCCTGGGGTGTCAACAGTTTCTTTTGAAGAGGGCTTAATACCTCTACAGGTCTTTCTTTTCGCGGAATGAGAATCGGGGGTATACCAAAAGCAGATATTCCGGTTTATACTGCGGGCACCCGCTCAGAAGGATTTCTTCCTCATGTTGTCGCCTCTGACCTCCCACGAAGCCCTGATGCTCACCACCCATTTTGCCTTCACCGCGGATCGTATGCGCGCCACTGACAAATCCTTTGAAGTGCGCGCCAGCATTTGCGAGACCGCCAGCCGCATTGCTTTCTTGCGTGCGCAAATGATCGCCCAGAAAGAAGAATTTGTTCCGGTCTTGGGCGAAGCCTTTCGCCGCGCCGCATTCGCGGTAGTTTGAAAATAGTCCACCTTTTTTCGCCCGGCTGCCGTAAAAACTTCATATGGGGCAAGTACGTCCATTGCAGCCGGATCCTGGGTCGATCCGCAAGCGCTCAGTTGTTGGTCATGGAGATTCGAAACGGCGCCCTGCCGATGGACGGCTGCTGCGCGCTATCGCCGTCTTTAAATTCTTCAAATCAGCATCGCTAATCGCGCTGTCGGTGGGCGCGTTTCGCGGCCTGCATCAGGATCTCGGCAGCCGGCTTGAGCACTGGCTGCGCGCGATGCGTCTCGATCCCGGCAACCGATACGTCGAAATGCTGCTGATGCGGGTGTCGAACCTGACTCCCGCGCAGATCAAGAAACTCGGGCTCGCCGGCCTTATCTATGCGGCCCTCTTCCTGATCGAGGGCACGGGCCTGTGGATGCGGAAGCGCTGGGGAGAATGGGCCACTGTCGTCATTACCGGAATGCTCATACCGGTTGAGATCTATGAGATCTTTCGGCGTCCGGGTGTCGGCAAGATCCTGGTCCTGATCTTGAACGCAGCCGTCGTGGGCTACCTCATCTATCGAATCCGCACCACAGACGCGAAGGCCTGATCGCCTCTGGCGCGGCGTGATTTGCCGCAACTCCTAAACTTTTAGTTGACAGCCACAATTTTTCGCGGTAATGTCCTAAAAGCTTAGGAGGTGCGTTCCATTGGGCCCGAACCGCAAGCCTTCGCCGCAGTTGACTCCGCTGGAACTTCGCATCATGCAGGTTCTGTGGGAGCACGGGGCCGGCACGGTCCAGGCCGTGCAGAACAACCTGTCGGGAGAGTCTCTCGCCTACACGACGGTCCAAACGATGCTGAATGTTCTGCAACGAAAGGGAAAGGTAAAGCGGCGCCTGGTGGGGAAGGCATATCAGTACATCCCCGTACTGACCCGCGATCGCGCATTGCGGGAAGCGGCGGGTGATCTCTTGAACCGAATGTTCGGCGGTTCAGTGGACGCTCTCCTGATGAGCCTGGTGAAGAGCCGGCAGATCGACGCCGAAAAACTCGCGAAGCTGCAGCAATTGATCGACGAGCATCAAGAGACCCAGGAGGACTGACATGGAAGCGACGACCCGGATACTCGTGGCCTATCTGTTGAATTCTTTTTGGCAGATCAGCGTCATCGCGGCTCTCGCGCTCTTGTGCTCGACGTTCCTGCGGCGGGCGCCGGGACGCCTGCGGCACATCCTCTGGGTCTTGTGCCTGGCAGCGAGTTTGCTTGCTCCTGCGGCGACGGTCGTAATGCAAGTCGGAGGAGCAGGACAAGCGGATAACACTGCCCAAGTGGCCGGCGACGCGGATACACACATTCCGATCTCGCAACAAGGAGGGTGGTCCTTCCTTAGTTTTCGCAGCCGCACTCGTCCCGTCCAGTTTGCGCCGATGTTCTTGAATGTCGCGGCATGGTCGTACATGCTTCTGCTGGCTTTTCGCTGCCTGCAGCTTAGCTGGATTTATCGTCGGACATCGCAGATTCGGAGATCGGCCTACGAAAGGACCGTTCCGCTAGCTCTTGCTCAGGCCGCAGAAACCTGTCGACATCTTTTCTCGATTCCTCCAATTCCTCTGCGGTGCTCGGAAGAAGTTGTGAGCCCGTCGACCGTGGGATGGAAGAATCCGGTACTGCTCGTTCCGGAGAGTTTCTTCACCGACGATATCCGCCCGGAAGATCTAATCTCCGCCCTGTCGCACGAAATGGCGCATATCCGGCGACATGATTTCGTGCTGAACCTGGTGTACGAGTTGGTTTCCGTGCCGCTGTACTTCCATCCCGCAACAGCACTCATTAGGACCCGGATCGCGCAGACGAGAGAACTGGCCTGTGACGAGATGGCGGTCCAGTTGCTGCCTTCGGGTCGGCAGTATGCCCGTTCTCTGCTGCACATCGCGCAGACCATGTTTGCCGGAGCCCCTCCGGCAAAGTCGAACTATGCAATGGGGCTGTTCGATACGCACGCTTTGGAGGAGCGAATTATGAACATTCTCAGGATGCCCAGGACTGCAGGACGCGGAAGCCGTACAAGAATTTTGATGGCGTTTGTTCTGGTGAGCGCGGTGTCACTGCTGACGTCTGCGTTCTCGTTCCATGTTGCCGCGAATACAGCTTCCACCGACACCCAGCGATTCGCAGGGACATGGGTCACGAAATACAAGGGCCAGGCCTTTATCACGCTGAAGCTCAAGTCGGAGAAAGGTGTTCTGACCGGAAGTTGCATCCATGTAGACCGGCTGGACATGTTAGCGGATGGCGAACTGATCCCCAGCAGCGAGCAGTTTGTCGAACAGGAAATCGTGGAGGCCAAAGTTTCCGGGAATAAGCTCGACTTGCGGATTGGCGGGCACGACTCTATCTACGTCGAACTTACTTTGAAGGGAGACAATGACGCTGACGTGATCACCGTGGGAGACCCACCAGATAAGAGGTCAGCGGATCAGGGTCCTCCGCAGGGGAAGCCTTGGCATTTCCAGCGAGTGGCAGAGAGCCGATAGTAACAGGTCAGTTCGGTTCCAACTGCGGAATTCTCGATGGATGTCATCCTGAACGCCGGCGAAGCCGGAGTGAGGGACCGTACGTAGGCGGATGAGTCCCTGAAGCAGAGGGGAAAGTTTCGGCGGCCAGCACAACCACGAAGACAGCAGAGATAGTGCACATTTTCGTAAGGTCCCTCGGAGGGCTTTCGCCCTTCTCAGGATGACAACACACCGCGAGAGATGACATTGAGGAAACGGATCGGCGCGCACTCAGGAAGGAACCCTGTGCCCTCTGTGGTGATTCTTAGGCTTTGGTCGCCAGGTAGTCGCAGACACGCTTGATGGTGTCGCGCTGGTTGTCATTCAAGGTCAGAAATTCGAAGCCGTAGCGCAGCCCCTGCCGGTAGCGCACGATCGCGCGCACCTTAATCGGATAAGGCGTCAATGGCAGCGGGATTTCGAGCGTGACGATCTCGCCCGGTTCAAGGCTGCCCGTGAGCGTGGCTCCGATTCCGTCCTGGCCCATCTCGGTCGAGCGTCCCCAGCAAGTGCGGAATTCTCCCGACTGGAACATTTTCACTTGCAGGCGCACATCAATCACGAAACGGGGAAAGCGGCGCGTAAAGGTTGGCCTGGCCTGAGTTGGGCCCACAGGGGCGGAAGAACCGCCTCCATCTGCTCCTGCTGCTGCTGCCGCCGCACGGGCTTTTTTTTCTTTACTCATGCATGTTCAGCGGCTCAGATTCTGCGCCGCGATTTCGCTAGTTGCCGTGCAACAAATATCCTGGTTCGAGCGGCAGTTTGCCGCCGATCTTGACCACCGCCACGCTGCTGTTAATCGAATAAACGTCAACCACGCCCACGGCGCCAGGTATCGATGCCACCTTATTCACCAGGTCTTCGTCCGAGTCCACAACCATGATCGCCGGATGATTCGCGCGGCCATGATTCGCATTCGCGATCAGGTCTTTCACCTCGGCTTCTGGAAGTTCGAATACTTTCTCCAGAACCAGCTTCATCTCCGGCGTCGACGGAGCACGCATAATCAAGGTGACTGGCTTTCCGTCAGGCCAGCGGTTGGTCTGCGCCTTGCACACCTTCACCAGGTCCGGTAGCGTGATGGCCGAAACCGCATTCGCCTTGTTCGAGACGACCGCAAGATCCCGCGCAGCCGCCAGCGAGACTCCAGCCGCAACGAATAGCGCAGTAATGATGATTCGACGGTAGAACACACTTGCTCCCTGACGGGGGGAAACGTTCATGCTGATTGTCGCGGAAGACGGTACCGCGTCAAAGGTAACTAAGGTCATATATCCATTGGCGAAAGGGCATTTCTCCGACTTTGGCGGCTTTTCGTCTCTTTTTCCTCAGGTCTTCTCGACTCGCATCTTCCGGTATTTCGGGGATTGGCAAGTCGCTGCGGATAGGGTAGGCTATGGCTTCTTTAAAAACGGTAACCGAGGTTCCCCCCACGATGACGAATCGCGTAACCTATGCACCGCAAGATTTCCAAAAGATGTGCAAACAGGCCGAGCGAGATCACGAATCGAAAAAGCTGATCCTCCTGATGGAGCGCGTGAAGCGTCAGATTGCCGAGCGCGATGGCGCGCCAAATTCCATCAGGAAATCGGTCGGTGAAATCAGTGCCGCCGCGGGATTGCGTCTGCCCAGCCGTTCCGTCCCTTTGGAACGGTAAGGTTTTTTCCTCACACAACCAAACTGCCCGTTTCTGCCACTCAAACAAACGGAAAAACTCTTGTCTTTTCCAGCCGGGTTTGCGTTAGAATCGGAGAATTTTCAGCCGCCTGATACAGTCGGCCGTGCGGATCTTTGGTTGCCTTCCCCCAGGAGGTAGTAGATGTATCGGTCCTATTCGAATTTCCCGGCGGACTCGCGTCCGTTTCGGGATGTGGAGTCCCAGCTTCGCGAACTCACCCAGGATTTTGTAACTTCTTTCAATACCGGCAATTACGATCAGGCCGCCAGCCTTTTTACCCGCGACGGTACTCTCCTGGCGCCGCATTTCGAGGGGGCGTCTGGGCAGAAGCCGGTGGAACAGTTGCTCCGCAAGCTGGGAGAGTCCGGTTATAGCGACCTTCGGATGGAAACCACCCGTGTGGAGTATTCCGGCGATATGGCCATGGAACTCGGACAGTTTTCCGTCGTACTCCGGACAATGGAAGGGACGAGGGTACCGGAGCGGGGCAAATATGTGCGAGTGTGGCGGCGTCTCGGCGCATGGCTGCTCATGGCCGACTGCTGGAGTGGCACTCCCGTCGCGATCACCGAACGCGCGGCATAGACAGTTCTCCTGCGAGCTTCTGTGGGCACTTGCGGCCATTGGTCGAGCCGGGTAGGTTGAGAACCCATGGAGCAGAACGAAAAAAATACGCCGGTCCGCGAGGTCGCGCGCACGGCAGTCGCCCCGCCCGACCCGGCGCAGTATTGTCCAAACTGCTCGGCGAAGTTGCGCGAAAGCCGCTGCAAGTTGAAGTGTCCGCTGTGCGGCTTCTACCTGAGTTGCTCGGATTTCTACTGAGACATTGTTGCTTGATGATTGCTGATTGGGATCCGTTCCATCCCAGCCGCCTTCCGCTTTTCGATCAACAATCAGCGAGCAAAAATCATCAATTGCTTCCGTAGCCGTGACGCATACCACGAACTCCGTCTAAAATGGCAGGGCGACTTTATTTCTAAAATGGTGAGGAGAACGTCATGCAACGCAAGGCCAGTGCAGTTTGGAAGGGTGCTCTCAAAGACGGCAAGGGAACGATCTCGGCTCCCGGCGGAGTACTGAACAATACGCAATACTCATTCTCGACGCGCTTCGAAAATGCTCCCGGAACAAATCCTGAGGAACTGATCGCAGCCGCCCATGCCGGATGTTTCTCGATGGCCCTGTCGGCTCAGCTGGGTGGCGCAAACCTGACCCCGGACAGCATCTCGACCACGGTCAGTCTGTCACTCGACAAACTGGATTCCGGATGGACGATCACCGCAAGTCACATTGATGTCGTGGGCAAGGTCCCCGGCGCGGACGCCGCCACCTTCCAGAAGTACGCCGAAGCCGCCGAAAAGGGCTGCCCCGTGTCAAAGGTCCTGAACGCCAAGATCACGATGACCGCCAAGCTGGAGTAGCGAAGTTAAGAGTAAGAGTAACGATGTCGAAAGTAGCGGGGTAAAGCAGGCGGATGTCATCCTGAACGGCGGCAAAGCCGCCGTGAGGGACCGTACGTAAGCCGAAAGCGTCGATGCAGTAGATGAGAATGTCCCCGGTGCAAGCAGCGAACAAGTTCCAGGAAACTTCGTTGCTGTGTGAGCCATTGACGCCGTCCCTCGAAGCGCTCTTACCCGCCTCACAATGACAACGGGTTTTCTCTTATCGCAGAAGTAATGATCACTGAGATCACGATCGGGGCCGCGATCGTTTGACACCAACCAACCGGCCTGTAGAATAGTAGAGCAGTCTTCCTCATCCGGCAGCCTTCGGGCTGCCGCGACGATTGAAGTCCACTTGCCATCGTGGCGGAATTGGCAGACGCGCATGGTTCAGGTCCATGTACCGGCAACGGTGTGGGGGTTCGAGTCCCTTCGATGGCACCAAGAAAAGCAGGGTTCAGGGGTTAGGGGCTAGGGCCCCGGACCCATCTTGCCGCCAGCTTCCTTTCTCTCTCTGTAGTCAATCCAATCGTCCGGCCTGAAATCTACTTCGCCGGGGCGCAAGCGGACCGTCGACGAACACGAACCACTAATCGCTGAACCCTTATCCCTGAGCCCTAATCCCTGACCCCTAGCCCTTGACCCCTGCACCGATCCGCACTAAGTCTATGCAGAAACAAGAAAATGGGGCACAATCATCGGGGCGGAGGACGGTCCAATTGAAGATTTCGCAGAAAGGGCTGTACGCGCTACAGGCGATGATGACCTTGGCGCGTCGGCACGATCAGGGAGCCATCAAGATCCGGGAAATCGCGGCCGAGAGCGATCTTCCGGAAAAATTCCTTGAACTCATTCTGCTGGAGCTGAAGAATGCCCGCATTGTTGACAGCGTGCGCGGCGCCCGCGGAGGCTACCAGTTGCGCCGCGATCCTTCCGACATTCCCCTGAGCGACATCATCCGGCTCGTGGACGGCCCCCTGGCCCCCATGGGCGACGCCGAACAGTTGCGCAGCATGATCGCCAAAGACGCCGACCATCGCGCGCTCTATGAAGTATTTCTCGCCGTGCGTGACGCCGCCGCAAAGATCCTCGAGAACACAACGGTCGCCGACCTGATCGTCGACGGAAAAAACCGAAGAAGTTCGTCCACCAAATCACCTGCCGGTGCTGGAAAGAAGAAAGCCAGCGGAGTCTAGGATCAAGCGCGGCTACTTTGAAAGATTCATCCGACTCTAATGTTCCGCGCAACGCACGGGCTTGCCGAAATATGTGTAGCAGTCCGGCAAAGCGATTCCCGCTCTCGCGAGTGCCGCAGGAAGCTTCCGACAGAAGACCACTCCGCTCGTGCTGGAAGGCGTCTTAGAAATTAAGGCGGCCCCTTCTCCATGCTGATAGCGTGTGGTTGAATACTCGTACTGACGGCCATCGCTGAGTCGAGTCACCAAAGGAATTTCATCCGCGCCGTCGCCGCGTTGCAGCTCAAACCACTCCGGTTGGTTCAGGACATGCACAATGAGAGCGATGTGCTCCCGATCAGTGATGGTCGCGTGGCCGACGTCGATACGTTCCACCGTTTCGGAGTGGAGTTGAGAGAGCTCGGACTGAAACCGAACGTTCTGGACGATGTGGTATCCGACACCGGCCAGAAACACCATGGCCATGATTAGCACGGCAATCGATGCATCGTAGCCGTCGCGCGTCCTCTTATCGAAATTGCCCGCTCGTTCCGCACGCCGCCCCGAGTGCAGACCCCAGAATGACCCTACAAACAGGAACAATCCCAGCAGGACGAAGGCTGCATTCTCCAAGATGGCCTTAGTCCCGATCATGGCAACGATTGTGCCGCGATCCGGCTGGGAATGCTGCATTACCTTCGTCAGGGTGCGGCGTTGATCGATGTTCAATTGCGATAAGGCCCAACGGCCCGAAGAGCCCACGCCGAAACGCAGGCTCTTCGGGCAGAAATCAAACCCAAGCTATTGGTTGACCGCGCGCGGAGAGTTCCGCTCAATCTCCCCGCACAGATTTTCCAACCGGACGTAGCTCGCTTCCATGCCCTTCTCCATGCCCGTGGCCAGCATCATCGACCGTGTCTTCGCATCGGGCAATGTCATGCGAATCGTCATCAGCGTGCCGTCGCCGTCCGGTTCGAATGTGGTTTCGGCGCGATTGTCGGGCGTCGGATCGGGCAGGAACATCCGCTCCACGTGCACGATTTTGCTGTAGGGTTTCACTTCGACGTATTCGCCGGTCAAATGAAATGCACCCTGCTTTGGATGCTTCCACTCGTAGCGGATCTTCCCGCCGGGCCGTGCCTCGTTGATGCATACGGGCATCGTCCAGCCCTCCGGCCCCAGCAGCCATTGCTGGATCAGTTTCGGATCTGTGTGCGCGCGGTACACCGCCTCAGGTGGCGCGGCGAAGCGCCGGGTCACCACTAGATGCGTATCGCCTTCCGTCTTCAGCGTTAATTTACTCATGGCTCTTTCCTCTCTTCTTTTCGTTTCTTAGAACTTCCTGGGTTTGCATTGCGGCCAGAACGCCGTCCAGCCGGTCGTAATTTTTTTCCAGAGCTTTCCGCAACATCGCCAGCCACTGGTCCATGGCCTCAATACCCGCCTTTGCCAGCCGCCGCGGGCGCTTCGTGCCATCCACCCGCGTGACGATCAGGCCGGCCTCTTCCAGTACTTTCAGGTGTTGCGAGATCGCAGGCTGCGTCATCTCAAACGGCTTCGCCAGTTCCATCACCGTCGCTTCGCCCAGGGCGAGACGCCCAAGGATGGCCCGGCGGGTCGGATCACCTAAAGCAGCGAACGATGCATCAAGATTGGGCATAGCGTTTATTAATAGGTGTTAACTTATATAAGTGTAAACTTATTGTCAAGGAAAGATTTTTACCGTTTTGGATCTGACCTTGTTCTGAGGCGCTAGTGCACGGGGATGCGGTAGACGGTCACGGAGTAGGGATCCAATGCGACCGGAATCTTTCCCGACTTCACTGGCATGCTGGAGTATTTCGGCGCGACGTTCTTGGGATGGTCAAGGCTGTTCTCTGCATTCAGGTCAGCGCTTTCCAAGGAGGTCACCTTGGCCGTTCCGGACGCGCCGACGCCGTTCAAGTTGATCTCGACAGTTCGCACCGAAGACGTGACATTGATCGCCTTGACGATCACTTCATGGGTGCGGTCGTCGAGTGAAGCGCTCGTATAAAGCCCATCCTGGGCCTCAGGGCCAGCAGGCAGAATGCGCGTACCAACATTGTTGGCGAATACCTTCTGCACGTAATAATTCGGAGTGCCGTAGGATCGCAGGTTGTCGAACCAGATCGCGTCCGGAGTCCATTGCCACGCATCGACATTCGCGAGCAGCGGCGCGTACGACGCCATCCGTACTACGTCGGCGTTGCGCTCCAGACCCGTCATATAAGCGGCTTCGGCGATCGCCGCGTTCCAGTTGTTGTGGTTGTCAGCCTTTGCCACGCCAGACGTTTGCGCGGCATACTCGCCCGCGAACACTTTCGGCCCGGACCGGTCGTAGTGGTCATAGCGCGCGGTGTTGCTCAGGAACCACTCCGGGTTCATGTAGTAATGCTCGTCCACGATGTCCGCTTTCAACGTGCGCCAGTTGGACCACATCTCGTCGAATACCGCTCCCGCAGGCGCGGGCCCGGCAGCCACCACCAGACTGATCTCCGGATGCTTCTCCTTCAGCGCCGCGGCGAACAGTTTGTAGCGCTCAATGTAAGGCTGTCCCCATTGCTCGTTGCCGACTCCGATCATGGTTAGATGAAACGGCGCCGGATGCCCCATCTCGGCCCGCAGTTTTCCCCACGCCGATGTCTCGGGGCCGTTGGCAAACTCGATCAGGTCGAGCGCGTCTTGAATGTATTCCTGGGTTTCGCTCAATTGCGCCAGTTCGCTCGAATTGAACTGGCAGGCCATGCCGCAATTCAGAATCGGCAGCGGGCTGGCCCCAACATCTTCGGCAAGCTGAAAGTATTCATAAAAGCCCAGACCGAAGGACTGGAAATAGTCCGGCGCAGGCCGCTGATCGAACTCATCGTTCCACCGGTTGACGATCGTCTTCCGTTCCGCGATGTCCCCGACCGTGGTCTTCCACTGATAGCGATTCGCCAGCCGCCGGCCTTCCACAATACATCCTCCCGGGAAACGAATGAATCCCGGATGCATATCCGCCAGCAACTGAGCCAGATCTTTCCGCAATCCATTCGGACGATGGTTAAACGTATCGAGCGGAAAAAGTGAAACCATGTCGAGATCGACTGAGCCCTTTTCGTCCAGGAACAAATTGAACCGGGCATTCGGCGCCGTAGCATTGGCGCGGATCACCGTCTCATACCGTTTCCACTGCCCGTCGAATCCGGTCAGTGTGCCATTTCCAATTTCGTGCCCGTTCGCGTCGGTGATCGTCGCCCGCACCGCTTTCGGTCCGCCGCTCCGCACATACGCAGAGAAGCGATAGTCAGCGCCACTCTCTACGCCGATGCCGCGATAGCCCGAGTTCCACAGGCCAAAGCCCGGCTCGTATGCATTCATCCTGAGATAGTGCGGATTCGCCTTGTTCAGCGGCTCTTCCGTGCGGATGTCCAGCTCCCCCTTCGTATTCCCCAGTTGGTTGCTGGCGGTAATCGCGAGAATGGCGTGCCAACCGGTCAAAGGCTGGTCGAATTCAAACGATCGATTCTTGATCCGCTCGGGATAGAGTCCTCCATCGGCAGCAAAGTTGATGTCCTCGAAGAAAATCCCAAACATCGTCGGAGAGATCGATGGTCCGGGATGTGCGGCATCAACCGCGATCACAGTTGGACTCTGTTGGTTCTGGCTGAGTGCCGAGAATGGAGCGAGCACGAGGGCAAGCAGGCTAAGACAGTATTTAGGCAGCATAGGATTCGTGAGGATTCTACCTCAACGTTCCTATACTGCGACCGCAGCCGCGAAGCGGGCCGACGCCCACCAAAGGAAATGAAAAATCGTGGGTGCCCCATTTCTCGCGTGTTCTTTGCGCGAGAAGTGGGGATTTTCGACCGAGTTTGTCGAAGGGGCGCAAGCCGTGGGAAATCGCACAAAATGACGGGCCAGCCCCGGAGGGGCGAAAGAGACCGGTGCGTCCTCCGTTCAATCTCAAACCGCCTATCAGACGCGGGAAGAGCGCGATTTTCACAGTCGAGCAACAAAGCACAACCCAGATCGAAACATTCCGTCCCTCCCAAGAATTTGCGAAAACCCGCGTCCCGCGCGGCTTCCGCGCGAAAACGATTTTGTGGGTTGCACAATTTCCGGTCAGGGGGCTGTGCACGGCGTGCACTCGATTGAAAACACGTGTAGTTACAAATGCGTATTTTCCATTGACTGAAAAAATAGAAGGAGTACAACAAGATCGTTCTTTGACAGCTTCTTAAGTTTTTCCGGTTGGTGCGGCGTCCGGGGCTCAAGCGTAGTCACTGTTCTGATCGCAAGATTGGGATGGAGGGCGCGTAAGGGTCTATAGCAAAGCGCTGGTTGAGGAGAACGAAGAAGAAATGTTGAAGGCAGGATAGAGTTCCGAGGCGTAGGGTAGGTTTATCCGGTTGGCGGTGAGCCCGGAGCCCAAGCTGACGATCGCACGTTGCGCCCCGCAAGGGAGGTGACGGAAGCAGGTCGAGCGAGGGTCAAACGCGAGCTACTGGCCGAGACGAATGGACCCTACACCACCTCGGAACTCTCTTACTTTTTGGCGACGAGCCACGAGCTCCGAGTTCTATCTCCCAAAAGACTGTCATGCTGAGCGGAATCGCGAGGAGAGCGCAGCGATCCTCACGATGGAGTCGAAGCATCCCTACCCGCATCTCAGCCGTCTAAGACCTCCCGATAGCACCCCGCCACGTCCCGCACCTCCCGCACGTCCCGCACGTCCCGCACCTCCCGCACCTCCCGCACCTCCCAATCCAGCAGCCGATTCTCGCCGCTGGAGTACAATGTCCATCTTCGGACAAGCTGCGAAGGGAGGCCATGGCCACAAACGTGAGCGCCCACGCAAAAGGATGTCTCGTCTCGTCCTTCTTGCTTGCCTCCTTTCTGTTTTCTGCTGGGTGTAACCACACAGCCAGCACCAATCCGGCAACGCCTCCTGAAATTACGTTCATTGGTTGGGGCCCGGCCACGCAGCGCGAACTCTCGATGGATCAAAGCGTATTCGACGAGTTCACCCGCAAGACCGGAATCCGTGTGGATTTCATCCCCGGACCGGAATCAATGACCGAGCGCCTGGAACTCTATCAGCGCTATCTCGCAGCGAAATCGTCGACGCCTGACGTCTACTACATTGATGTCGTCTGGCCTGCCGTCCTGGCCGACCAAGTCGTTGATCTGAATCAGTATCTTGCCAAGGAATCTGCCGACGAACTCGAGACTGAAGTGCGGAACGACACCGTCCACGGGCGATTGACCGCCATGCCCTTCAATACCGAGTTGGGAGTGCTCTACTATCGCGCGGACCTGCTCCGAAAGTACGGCTATGCCAACCCGCCAGCGACGTGGGACGAACTCGAGAAGATGGCCACTCGTATCCAGGCCGGAGAGCGCGCCGGCGGAAATCAGGAGTTCTGGGGATACGTGTGGCAGGGAGCCGCCTACGAAGGCCTCACCTGCAACGCTTTGGAGTGGGAGATGTCGTACGGTGGCGGCCGAATTATCGAAGCCGATGGCTCCATCACCGTAAATAATCCGCACACCATTGAGGCGATCAAGAGAGCGCGCCGCTGGATTGGCACCATCTCGCCGCCCAGCGTGATCGCATTCAAAGAGCAGGATGCGAGGAATGTGTTCCACGCGGGCAACGCGGCCTTCGAACGTGACTGGTTGTGGAGGCAGTTCAGCGAGGAGTCGTTGGTCCCGAATCCAAAAGGTACGATTGCAATCGGGCTGCTGCCCGGTGGTCCCGCTGGCAGGGCCTCAACCCTTGGAGGCCAGTCGCTAGCCATCTCGAAGTACTCGCATCATCCTCAGGAAGCCGCGGCGCTCGTCCGATATCTGACCAGCCATGACGAGCAATTGACTCTGTGGAAGAAGCACGCCATGCTGCCCACCCGCAGCGAGTTCTACGCCAGCCCAGAATATTTGCAGGATCGCCCCGGGATCGCGCAGCTCTGGAAGGAACTGGGTGCCGTCACGGTCGCCCGCCCGTCGACGGTTTCCGGAGAGTATTACGATCAGGTTTCGCGGGCATACTTCTCATCGGTGCACGCCATCCTTGCAGGCGAACAAGACGCGCAGACCGCGATGTCCGAGTTGCAGACAAAGCTGGAGAAGATCACTGGAGGAAAGCCGGGCCCGCCGCCCGGTGGTGACGCAGTTCACTAGACGATCGTCCTTCGGAGCCATAAGCGATTGAATTCGAGCCCGGATCAGGGCACGTCCAAACCCGTGGATGAGCGCAACAGCATCGGCCAGTTGCTCCGGCAGGCCTTTCTTCTGCTCGGCGCACTCATCCTGCTCGGCGCCGTGGTCGCCGTCTGGCAAATCTCCGTCATGCGTCAGCGGGCGCAACGCTTATACGACCTCGAACAGCCGGCCCTCGCCGTGCTGATGGCACACAATCACTTCCAGAGATTTCAGGCCGAACTTCAATTGTTGTCCGAGACTCACGACGCTCCACGGTTTACGGCCAAAGCCAGCGAGCTGCGCGGCGTCTTCAATCAAGACGTCGATCGTGCCATCCAGGCTCTGCAAGGTTTGCGTCAGGGCCCGGAGCGCGAGCGCCAGTTCACCGGTCTCGAGGCGATCCGCACCATGTTCTCCTCCCAGATGGACGACTTGATCCAGCTGGCGCGGCTCGGCGACTGGGGTGTGGTGGAATTGCGTTCTCAGAGCCGCGATCCCGTACTCTCCGCCCTTTCTGAGTCCCTGGTGCGCGACATCGACGGACTAGTCGCCGAGCAAAAGACGCAAGAACTCGAAGAGATCGAGCGCGCCGGAGACCGGGCCGTGCTGACGCTCTTGGCGATCGGCCTTGCCATATTTCTGATCACCGCATTCCTGGGCTGGCGCATCACCCGCACCATCGGCGGCCGCCTGCAGCAACTCGACGCTGCGGTCCGTGCCCTGGGCCGCGGAGAGTTTCATCAGAGGGTGCATGTCGGAGGCAGCGATGAGATCGGCCGTCTTGCCCGGGTCTTCAACGATATGTCAGCGCGAGTCAGCGACCTCTATGGGACACTGCAGCGCAGCGAGGCACAATTCCGCTCGCTGATCGAGAATGCCCACGATTTTATCGTCGTGCTGCAGGCGGACGGCATGATTCGCTATGCCAGTCCATCGTTCGAGCGCGAGGCTGGCGAAGGCAGTCCAGTCGAAGGGCAAAACATTCTGAACCTGGCTGCGGCCGAAGACCGCACTGAGGTTGAAAAGCTGCTGGCCGCGGTCCAGGTGAGAGGGATGCCCGGTGACGTCGATCCAGCTCCAATCGAATCAGAATTCCGCATCCGGCAGCGTGGCGGCGGAGTGCGCATCCTCGAAGTATCTGCCACCAACCTTCTGAAAAATCCCGCAGTCAATGGAATCGTAGTAAATGCGCGCGACGTCACTGAGCGCCGCACCCTCGAAGATCAACTGATGCGGGCGCAGCGCATGGAGGCGATTGGCACTCTCTCCGGCGGCATCGCCCACGACTTTAACAATATTTTGACAGTGATCCTCGGACATACCGAAGTCCTTCTGAAGGAATTGCAATCATCTCCCGAGGAGTCCGGCCACCTGAGGAGCATCGACGAAGCCAGCCGCCGCGCCAGCGCTCTCACCCGCCAGTTGCTGGCCTTCAGTCGCAAGCAGGTGCTGCAGCCCAAGGTCCTCAATCTGAACTCGCTGATTGTCGACCTCGACAAGATGTTGCGCCGGCTGATCAGCGAGAATATCGAGCTTGAGACCGTTACCGATCCGCAACTCGGCGCCACCAGAACCGATCCCGGACAGATCGAGCAGGTGGTGATGAACCTGGTAGTCAACGCGCGCGACGCGATGAAGAGTGGCGGAAGGATCACGATCGAGACCGCGAACGTCACCCTCGACGAAGACTACGTGCGGGTCCACCCCACCGCCCGTCCTGGCCCGCACGTCATGCTTGCCGTGAGCGACACCGGAGAAGGCATCAGCCCCGACATCATGCCGCACATCTTCGAGCCCTTCTTCACGACCAAGGAAGTCGGCAAAGGCACTGGGCTTGGCCTGTCGACGGTCTACGGCATCGTCAAACAAAGCGGTGGAAACGTCTGGGTCTACAGCCAGCCGGGTCGTGGATCCACCTTCAAGATCTACCTTCCGCGAGTCGACGAGCCGGCGCCTTTCGCGGCCGAAGCAACGCTGCACTCCGTCTCGTCCGGAGCCGAAACCGTGCTGCTGGTCGAGGACGAGCCGGCCCTCCGCGATCTCATCAAGATCGCCCTGACCGCCGGCGGATTCACCGTAATTGACGCCCCAACTCCCGCCGACGCACTCATCTTGTCCAGAAAACATACCGGCCCGCTCCATCTGCTGCTGACCGATGTGATCATGCCGGGAATGGATGGGCCGGCGCTGGCGAAACAGATGCAAGGCGAGCGGCCGGACATCAAAGTACTCTTCATGTCCGGTTACGCCACCAATTTCATCATGCATGACGGAGTCGTCGATCCCGGTACCAACTTTCTCGAGAAGCCTTTCCATCCGCGCACCCTTCTGAACAAAGTCCGCGAAGTGCTCGACACCACCCCTCACCGCTGACTACGGCATCTCGAGTTCAAGCGCATAAATATCGGAGTTCCGGTGCACGAACGAAACCAGCGGGGAGCCATCCATCGTCAGTCCCGTGAGGGTATAGGTCAGCACATCCGCGCTCAGGATTTGCTGCGATGACGTAATCTTCTCCACCCGCCGATCGCTGACCCGCACTCGAAAGATGGGCTGTTCTTCTACCTCAAAGGCGTGCTGGTAGTAAACGTATTTCGAATCGGCTGACCAGCGTACGCCCCATGCATCCGGCGTACCATCCGCCAACTCAGACCACGATTGGCTGGCGCAATCGAACAGCATCAGCTTTCGATTCTTCTTGCTCGACGCGGCAATGTATTTTCCATCGGGCGACCACTGCGGATTCTCGAAACCCTCCGAATCCGCAATCGCGACGCTCTGTCGCGTTTTCAAATCAAGCTTGCGGATACTGGGCTGGCGCCATGAAGGCCAACTGACAAACACAAGTGACTCGCCATCCGGCGACCAGCTGGGTTGAATTCCATTGCCGTCGTTGGGCAACAGCGGCCGCGGAATTCCCCCTGCAGCCGGCACCACATAGAGACGCGTCCCGCCGTCGAAAGCGATCTGCGTCCCATCCGGCGACCACGCGGGATGGTAGCCGTCCATCGGCGCAAATGTGAGCTGCAAGGCCTGGGTGCCATCGAGCTTCAAGCGCCACAGCGATCCGTCCGTCTCATTCCGGTACGCCACCCACTGTCCGTCGCGCGAGAAGCTGATCATTCGCGCGGGCATGCCCCCGAGATATGGCATGAAGTTCTGTTTCTGCGCGTCGTAGCGGCTCAATTCTCGTTGTTCGTGATAATGAATCAGGAATATCTTCTTGCCGTCCGCGCTGAACCTCGGCTGGTTCAACCGGTCAGGACTGCTGTAGAGCTGTACTGGCGGATTGTGTTGATGGAACAGTCCCTTCTCTTCCGACAGGATCCACACACTCGCTACTCGATCCCGGCGTGAGCGAAACAGGAAGTATTTTCCGTCCGGCGACCAGTCGCCGCAGCATTCTCCCTCGCCCCATCTGCCGATCGGAGCCTTCCACCCAAAAGAAATCAGATGAGCGTCGCGCCCATCGGAAGCAATCTCCCACAGCGACAACACAGACGTCGCGAAATCCCGCACCGTGAAGCTGATTCGCCTTCCGTCCGGCGACCACCGCAGATACTCCACCACTCCCGACCCGGAGAATAATTTTCGCGATTGCGATCCGTCGCCATTCGCGACAAGCAGATCCGCATCACGTGAGTAAACGATGCGCTGTTGATCCGGAGACCATGCAGCGCTGTTCGCGAGTATGTTGTCGACGCGTTGTGCCGCACCGCCCGCCGTAGGCACGATCCAAAGCGGGTTTCCCATCTCCGCGTTTCCCGACGTCACTAACAGTCGCGAACCCCGACGGTCGATGTCGTGGATCACCACATTCTCCACCGACGTCCATACCAGCGTCGCGTCGCCCCCTTGATCGGGAACCTGCGCCAGACTTCGCGTTCCCCCCGTCCTCTCTGCGAAAAACACCTTCGGACCGTCATTCAACGCCTGGCTGAACGGTTCGACTCGTCCGAAGTTCGTGATGTGAACCGTCCGCGCAACCCTCGGCATCGCCACCGGACGCAGCAGGAACCACACCGCGAATGCCCCCATCGCCGCGGCAAACAGAACCAGAACAGCAATCCGGCCCGAACTCCATTTCACCGGAAGCTCAGCGGAGTTCCCAGTTTGCGGCGGACCAGGCGGATGTTCAAGCC
>Ga0207008_10123_pt1 | contig 23847 bp, 16 predicted proteins | sample Alteio_BWMinCont_83_FD_153489 | JGI IMG/M metagenome (GOLD analysis project Ga0207008, IMG submission 153489) | Enriched cells from forest soil in Barre Woods Harvard Forest LTER site, Petersham, Massachusetts, United States -... | ecosystem: Environmental > Terrestrial > Soil > Temperate forest >... | reverse complement strand
GGCGAAGATTTTGGTTACTTAATTTGGAGAAAAAGAAATTGCTGCGTTGGGTAAAACAAATCATATATATTCATATAATACTATTTATAGCAATAATATTTGTGTTATTTATTTGTAGGGCCGCGTGCGCTGACGACGATCGAACCTTACAAGATCTGCAAATACAGTCCGAGATAAAAGTTGAGGGACTTTTAAAGGATCCGGCCTTTCAGAGCTTTATAACAACAGCTCAGGGCAAAGCCTCATGCGCCAGTGGACCTCAAAAGCTCTCAACAATGACGAGTGGACAAGAACCGTCAATAAACACACCCTCTGACCTTTACGTTTTTGTTTCGTTTTCTTTGGGAAAAACCGCCCTTTTAAACCTTGCGTTAGACGCTAAACGGTATGGGGCAACCCTTGTTTTGAGGGGATTCAAAGACGGCAGTTATTTGAAGACGGTGCAGGCCCTTCAGAAAATTATTTGGAAAAGTGGTCAAGGCGTCATTGTCGATCCTGAGCTTTTTACCCTTTTCAATGTGACGGCTGTGCCGACGATAGTCCTGGCAAAACCCTTTCAACTTGCTGCACTGGAGCGAACTCAAACTCCCCTTCATGACCGCCTCATGGGCCATGTGAGTCTTCATTATGCCTTGGAGAAGTTTGCAGAGCTGGGCGATTTACAGCAAGAAGCCCAATCAGTATTGCAGAAAGGGACAGCGCAATGAAACAGCTTCTTTTTCTTCTTTTCTTCCTGAACACTGCCGCTGCTGATCCTTGGGCTCATCTGAATCGAGGAGACCAAACCGCTCAGAAATTTAAAGATGAAATGGACCGCAAAAAAAGAGAAGCCGGTCCTCATCCTTTTTACCAAGGACATTCTGCTGCAGCGGGACTCAGGGATAGTAGTATTGCGGGAAAATCACAAAGCGTTGCGCGCGGGAATCCAGCCGCTCAAATGATTCGAGAAAGTTCAGATCGTCGTCCAAAAATGAAAATCGACCTTGATCACGACCCTCTCCTGAAAGGAAGCCAAAAAGTCCAAGAGGACCCCCTCAAAGCCATTGGGGGAAAGGGTACTCATGTCCTTGTTGAACAACGCTCCGGGAGAGACGCGTTTCTTACCTGCGAAGAGCCCGGCGAAAATTCTCTTGAAACATGTGTGAAAGAGCTGCAGGTGCGCATTATCAAACGTACAGTCAAAAAAGCACAAGATGGTACTTTTGAATATGGCAAATGCAAAAAGGGAGAAAAAGAAGGTCACGCTCAGCCTTGCACCGCTTTGAGAAATGCTGCAAAAAGAGCAGGACAAGCTTTAAGAGGGCAAAGGAGTCCTCGTGGAAAGCCTCTCGACATTAACAAGATCCTTGATATTACCAATCGTTATAAAGCCTGCATGACAGAACTCAAAGGTAAGCGTTACCCGTGCTGGCAGTGCCACACCAAGCTTCCGGCTTTCCCGTTTACGGTTGATCAAATCAAAAAAGTCACCTTTGAGAAGCATCCCCACGCGCCCAAAGTGCTGATGAATGGGGAAACTTATCACGAATATAGTAGTGGTCGTGTGGAGTATAGTTGTCAGCCGGTGATTAAAATTGTTTATGAAGAAGAAACCGTTGAAATTTTGCCGGACGAATGGATATCCAATTGCGATCGCCTGGAGGAGCGGGTCGATCAAGGGATTTGCAGCTACGGTTCAAAAGAGTGCACCCAAGGTCGTCAAACCCGTGTTATCGAGGGTGTTCCGATCACGCGCGACTGTTGGCAAGAAACATTCACTTACAGTTGTGAGCATCCCTCCAAAAACGACTGCGGTCCGTTAAGGGCTCGGGGATGCGTTCAAATCGATTCGCGGTGCAAACAAATGGTCGGGCCGGCATGCGTTGCCTATACGCAAACTTATCAATGCAAAGCAAGCACAAACACAACGCACCGCATTGCTGGTGGAGATACACCTTTTTGCTTGGATGGGAACTGTCGCGATCAAAGCTTTGAGACGAACGACGAGATGATGTCGAGTCTTGCACAGCTCGCGTTGCTGAAAGAACTTCAAGGACAATTTGGTAAAGGCGGTCTCTTTAAGGGGGAACGCAATAAATGCTCCCGGCAAATTCTCAGCTTCAAAGATTGCTGTGGCAAAGGGAAAGGCTGGGGAAAAGATTTAGGTCTTGCATCCTGCAGTGCTGACGAAAAAGCACTGAATGTCAAACGAAAGAAAGGGCTTTGTCGTTTTATTGGGACTTATTGTCATAAAAAAATCTTGGGGCAGTGTATCACTAAGAAATCTTCCTACTGCTGCTTTGGCTCAAAGCTCCTCAAAGCCTTCCATGAACAAGGTCGCCCTCAAATTGGCCTTGGATGGGGGAGCCCCAAAGAGCCACTCTGTCGTGGTTTCACGATAGAAGAAATCCAACGCATCGATTTTTCTAAGCTTGATCTTCGCGAAGTTTTTGAGGACCTCATGAAAAATTTTAATCCACAGAAAATGCAGGGGGTCGGCGAAAAAGTCAAAGAGCGCATGGATGTTATCAAACAGAGCATTGTTCCGGGAAAGAAGCCGCCGGCTCAAAGGAGCGAAGGATGATTTCAGTTCTCATTCAGAGTCATAGCTCGCAATTAAAAAAAACGCACTCTGATCGTCATTGCGCGGAGCGAAGCGACAAAGCAATCCAGAAAAAATCGCGTGGTTTCAAGCTATTCTGGATTGCTTCGCAGGCTCGCAATGACGATTTAGAGAGAGCTTTACTTGTATTCAACCACCTTGCTGTTCTCGTGTTGGGGCCATTCATAAGCATTGCCCTACTGGCCTTTGAAGCAAATGCATCCTTCTTCGAAAAGAGAGCGGAAGGCTGGCATTGGTACGAGGAGCAGGAAGTAGAAGCGAAGGACCAGGAGTCAGAGAACAAGGCCCCTTTAAATCCGACGCAAGCGATTGAGGCTCAACGGAAAACGCTCGAAACAAAACTCCATGCGGCCATTGTTGAGCCCACCCGCGATAACGTGATTGCTTATATCGTGGCTCAAAAAGCGCTTATGGACCAGAGTCAGCGGTTTTCTGAAAAGTGGAAAGAAGTCGTCATGATGACGCCTTCTCTGGACGAAACCTTGGTTCATCCGGTCGATCAAAATGCGCGCTATGTGTATTACGACGAGAAAAAGAAGGACATGGCGACGCGTATTCAAGGCCTTGCACGGGAATATGGCTTGTTCTTTTTCTTCCGCAAGAACTGCGCTTATTGTCATGGCTTTGCGCCCATCGTAAAGCGCTTTGCGCAGAAGTACGGCTGGTCTGTTTTAGCGGTCTCAATGGATGGCGGAACGCTTCCGGAATTTCCGCACGCCAAACGGGATAACGGGATCGCTGAGCGTCTTCAGATCAGCCACGTGCCCGCTCTCATTGCCCTTCATCCCACCACAGGCAAACTCATTCCACTTGCTTATGGCATGGTGTCTGAAAGCGAGATTGAAAGCCGCATAGAACTGCTAACGCAAATTACTGAAGGAATAAAAAAATGAAAAAAATCCTTTTAATTTTATTGCTTTTGATGACCCCTCTCTCAGCGACCATGCAAGCGAATCTGGATGCAGCCTTTCAAGCCTTGGGAATGGCGCACAACGTAACGGAGGCAGGGGGCTACCAAGACCAAACGGGAGGCTTTTATACAGGCGGCAGTGTCTTTGCGCGTTCGAAAGTCAACAATGCCCAGCTCGCCTCGATACAAATGCCGCATTACCGCTCAGGGTGTGGAGGGATTGATCTTTTCTTGGGTGGGTTTAGTTTTATCAACGGGCAACAGTTCACCCAGCTCCTCCGCAATATCGGAAGCAATGCCTCAGGCTATGCCTTTAGTTTAGCTCTTGCGACCGTGACACCCCAGATCAAGAGCGTGCTCGATGAGCTCTCGGCGAAGGTTCAGAAAATGACGAACCAGAGCATTAATTCTTGCGAAGCCGCTGCAACCCTTGTGGGGGGTGCGTGGCCGCAGTCGGATGCCTCAAGCAAGATTTTATGTCAAGCCATGGGAAATAATTTGCATCTTGCGAGCGATTGGGCTCAGGCTCATCAGAAGTGCGGTGTCGAAGGGCAACGAGATGCCTATAACGCGCGCAAAAATGAATCGGCACAATTCCGAGACACTCTCGGGGTTGAATTTAACATCGCTTGGAAAGCCATTCAAAAGAACGCTTTTTTGGCAGCCGACCGTCAGCTCGCCGAGTTCTTCATGTCCCTTTCGGGGACAATCATTTCGCGCCGGAATGGAGCGGCGCTTGAAACGAAAGTCTATCCTTCAAAAGTTACGAATCCGGACATCATAAATGGCATGATTATGGGAAATATGCCCATTGCAATCTACAGCTGCGATACCGTGGTAGAAGATGGGTGTTTAAGGCCCGTCCCGCTCACAATCACGATTCCTGTGGAACGCGCCATTTTTGGCAAGGTGCACCGCCTGTTATCATCTCTTTCGGAGAAAATCAAAACAGACGCCCTCCCGACCGCTGAAGAGAAGGCCTTTGTCAATTCCACCCGCATTCCTGTTCTCAAAATGATGGCAGTTGAGGCTGCCTTTAAAGCAGGGGGGAGCCCTCTTAATGCCAATGATTATGCAGAAGCCATTGCCCATGACATCTTGCTACACTATTTGGAAGAGGTGATGGAACTCGTCTGGGAGAGCGTCACACACCTCAAAAAGGTACAGATCAATGACAAGATGATTGAAGAGTTTCGCAAAGGCGTTGCTGATAGTCGAAAAATCATTTTTGCTCAGCGTACCTCTCTCTTCGAACAAATGAGTATTACCCTTGATTTGATTGAACGTACCCAGCAGATCGAATCGAAGGTGCAGAATATGTTCATCTCGTCGCAAGAGCAGAGGCCTTAGATGAATCATGTGATCACGACTTATGGCGGCGGAGAGCTCTTTAACCTTGTCTTTAACGGCATCGCAGCTTTGTTTAAAACAGATCACACAGGTATTCTTATGCCTCTCATTCGTGTGGGGCTAACGATGGGGTTATTTTATGTGCTGATTTTGGCGTTGTTTCGAAATCAGGTTGAGGAAGGCTTTAAATGGTTTATGTGGGTCATCATTGCAACGAACCTCATTTTTTTGCCCAAGACAACCCTGAATATTCATGATCCCCTGACAAACCAGCGATTTCGAGTCGATAACGTTCCCTTTGCACTCGCCTCATTTGCAGGATTTGTGAGCAATGTTGGGCGCGCCATTACAGAGCAGTTTGAGACCGTTTTTAATCTTCCCGACGATATGAAGTACCATAAGACTGGAACTGTCTTTGCTTCATCCCTGATGCGCCAGGTGGGACAGTTTCGGATCGTGGATCCTGTCTTTAAAGGAAACATGGAGCGCTTTGTGAATCAATGCGTCGTGTATACCGCCATGATTGGTCACAAATATACCATGAGCGATCTTCAGAATACGCCCGATATTTGGGGACTTGTAACAGCAAATGCCTCTCCTATTCTCGGATTTCTTTGGAAGGATTGGGTTCCGCCAGGAGAGGCGAGCCCTCCCGGAAGAATTGTCACTTGCCGAGACGGCGCTAGGGCTCTCAATGCTCTCTGGGAGAGAGAAATCGCCCTAGCAACAGCAACTTATGGCAGTCGTGTTCAAAACCAAAATTTTGACCAAATTGCTTTCTTTGACCACTTGCAAAATGGGTACCTCTTCCTCTCTGGTGTTGCGAAAAGTGCCCAGGATATCCTGAAACAAGAAATGATGATTAATGCCCTTGAGGAAGGCTCAAACAACAAACTTTCAGAACTCGGCGCTGCATCGAACTATGCCGCCACAAAAGCGCTTCTTCAACAAAGGTCCACCTATGCCATTGCCGGTGAAATTGCTGCGCGTACCTTGCCCTTGTTTAAGAACGTGATTGAAGCTCTCAGCTACGCCCTTTTTATTTTTATCGTCGTGTTGGCCCTTTTACCCAATGGTTATAAAATCCTTCTCACATACTGTGGAATTTTGGTGTGGACCCAATTGTGGGCGCCGCTTTATGCCGTCCTCAATCTGATCATGACGTTGTACGGCAAATCAGAAACACTCGGGTTGGGAGCACAAAATGGCCTAACTCTCCTCAATTCTTCCGCCATTGTGAATACGAATGCAGACATGATGACGCTCGCCGCATGGCTCTCGGTCAGCATTCCCTTCATTTCTTACGGGATCATCACACAGGGGGCAGCCGCTTTCGTAGGTCTTGCCCACCACCTCAGCTCGGGCATGCAGTCAGCCGCCAGTGGGGCGGCGTCAGAAGCCGTATCTGGCAATATCAGTCTCGGTAACTTTACCATGGGGACGCAATCTTATCAGAATACATCCGCTTTCCAGCACAACACGAGCCCGAGCTATAGCGCCTCTCAATTTAAGGCCCTAAACGCCTCAGGCGTTGAACAATCCACCTTTGCCGATGGAACTCAATCCTTTAACGATCAAGCCCTCTCGCGCCTCAGTGTGCAGATTATGGGCACAGAAAATACCAGCTATGCAAAACAACAGAGCCTGAGTGATGCTAAGAGTATGGCTCACAGCAAATCCGTTGCCGCCGGAAAAGCAACCGAAGCGAGCCTCCAAGACTCCACAAACTTCATGCAGCAGGTGGGAAAGCATATGTCTGCAAACACAGACTGGAGTAAAAATATGAGCGAGTCTGATGCGCAGACGTTGCAGAATTTTAAGTCATATGTGGATGATATTCAAAAAAGCAAAAGACTGACGGAGTCCCAAGCTGTGGAAGCAGCCATTGCTGCAAACCTAGGAATTGGTATTCTTGGTGGAAACGCCTCTTTCTCAAAAAGCGGTGTTCGTCAAGAGGATATACAAGCGGCTCAATCGATTGCACAGCAAAAGAACTATACAGATAGCTTTGATAAAATTAATTCTGCAGCGCGAGCCTATTCAGACAGTACCCAGGATACGAAACTTTCCGAACTAGGCCAGAGCGCTACAGCAAGCCTCAATCAAGCGAAACATTTGCGGGAAGAGGAATCTGTTGCGCAAAACCGCCTCAAGACGATTTCAGATGACGTCTCTTCCAGCCAAAGCAAGGGGTTAACTGTCAACAAAGATCTCACGCAAGACGTCCTTCAATTTATCGCTGAGCAGCCCATTAACGCCGGTCCCAATGGAACAGCGGGGGGACAAATTGGGTATGATAGCGCTCGAAGAATCTTAGAAAAAGGAGGCGAAGAACGCGATGCTTACCTCCAGCGGTTTCAAGAGGAAAATCCTCAATATAAGGTTCAGAGCGTTAATTCTGCTCAAGAAAAACAAGCCATTGAAACAAAATATGATGGTGAGGCGAATAAACTCCGTGCAGACAACCAAGTTCATTCTCAGAATACAGAAAATACGGAAAAAGTTCTCGAATACGGAAAGCAAAAAGACCTTGATCTCAATAAAGATCCTTCTCAAACAATCCGTGAAGAGGTTGAAACACAGCTTTCTTCTAAAGACCCTCATCAAGATGATAGAATAGAACAAGGAAAACAATTCATTGAGGGAAAAGAAAAATTTCTTGAAGCCGCCAAAAAAGATTCCGAAGAAAAAAATATGACGGCTTCCCTTTTTAAAGATGTAGTTTCCCTGGGACATTCAAGTTCTGATATCGAAATACTCAGTAAAAAAATGCAGTCCTCAGATGTGCAGCCATCAACGTCTTCCGTACAAGTAGCTTCTTCTCACGCCCCCGAGAATACACATCGATCCTTCTCTGTATCGCCAGCTTCTCCGGGCATTTTCTCTTCTCAGAAGGAAGGACAGCCTGAGAAAGTTGTATGCTCTCAAGCAGCTTCTCATGGGCATGAAGGCGTTACAAATTCTTCATCTGAAACGGCGCAGCATAGTTCTGCCGTTCAAATGCCTCAAGGTCATAGTGGAGGACAAGAAATGAGCGTTAGAGCCCAGAGCTCTCAAAATCCAAACCAAGCTTCAAAAGGTAAGAGCGCGGCAAACTCGGTTCTAAAAAAGGACATAAAGAATGCCGAGGCTGCTCCCTCTGCTTCAGCTTCCTTTGAAGAAAAATATCCAACTCACCCACCCTTTAAAAAATAGGAGATTTATTATATGGCACTTTTTAAAACGATTACCCAAGGCGGACAAGTCCACATCCATCAACTCCGCATGTTGAAACAGATCTTCTGTGCAGGGTGTATTGCATCTCTTGTGATAGGAGGCGGATATTTTGGGTGGAAGTGTTTCAATATACCAACACATGCAAGACAGATGGCTTACGAGACATACTGGGCAAAATTTATGATGGCCACCAACCCGGATGTAAACCATAAAAAGCTTACCCAGATGTATACTCCCGCCAAAGGAGAACCATTCCGACGCCACTCTTTGAGCATTCTCAAAGATCCCCACCTTCAAAATACGACCGCGAAAGTTGAACGGTACGTCGTGTTGATGGGAATTAAAAGCCTTTGGATGGCCCTTTGGGCTTTTCTGGGCGTCATGGGATTCTGGTTTGTCTATGGTCTGTCTCAAAAGCGAAAGCAGCATCAACGAGGGACAACGCTTGTGCCTTGGAAAGATCTCAAACGCCTCATCAGAAGAAATCGAGAAACGTCCTGGCTCAAACTACGGCTTAAACCATGGGGAAAATTACCCCTTCTCAAAAATAAGGAAACATCACACATGCTTTTCACCGGAACAACAGGAACAGGAAAAACGAACGCTTTTCATAGCCTCTTGCCACAAATTCGCAAAAAAGGCCAAAGCGCCATTATTGTCGACATCACAGGGGATTATGTCTCTCGCTATTATGATGAAACGCGCGATATTATTTTGAATCCCTTAGATAAACGCTCCCAACCTTGGCACCCCTGGGTGGACTGTCATCTGGATTCTCATTACGATGTTTTGGCCGAATCCTTGATTCAAACCAAGGGCAACGCCAAAGATCCCTTTTGGGATAATGCAAGTCGTGCCATTTTGAAGGCAGCTCTTCGAAAAGCCGCCGCTCAAGGAGATTATGACATTGAAAATTTGACTCATTTTCTTCTCACCGCATCTGATAGAGAGTTTGAAGACTATTTTCAAGGAACGGATGCAGCGACTTTTGCGTTTAAAAATAACGAGAAAACGACGGCTTCCATTCGCAGTGTTCTGTCATCACAAATCGAAGGACTCCGTCAATTAGAAACGCCGAAAGCTTCAAGTAATGAAGTTGAGACCTCGAAAGATGAGCCTGCTAAAATTGAAACCGCCATTGAAATAGATGCTCCCGAACTTTCTCAAGGAGAAGTCCCTCAGGTCGAAGTTCCTCCATATCAGACCCCCGAAGAAGAGCCATCTCAAGAAGAACCTTCTCAAGAGGAGTCTTCTGAGCCAGAGCCTCCCATTCCGCCGTTTTCCATTCGAGAGTGGGTAGCACAAGAATCTAAAGGGGATTCTCATGGGGGTTGGCTCTTCATTACTGCTCGTCCAGATCAACGGCAAACCTTGACGCCCCTCATATCCGCCTGGGTCGATCTTGCCATCAATGCCCTCATGGTTCTCCCAGGAGACCAAAAACGACGACTGTGGTTTGTGATCGACGAGCTCGCGGCGCTCCAAAAGCTCCCAGGTTTGTCGATGGGCCTTGCAGAGGGGCGCAAATACGGCGGGTGCTTTCTTGTCGGATTCCAAAGCAAACCTCAGCTTGAAGACATCTATGGCCGAAACGGCGCCGAAGCCATGTTGGATCTTTTTAACACCAAGATTTTCTTTCGCTGCACCGAACCATCTACACAAGCGTGGATCTCAAAGGTTCTTGGCGACAGAGAAGAAACTGAGCCCTCCGAAAACATCTCCTTCGGGGCCCATGCCATGCGGGATGGGGTTTCTCTCAGCCGTCAAACGCACACAAACGCGCTTGTCATGCCCACAGAGCTTTCTCAGCTCAAAGACCTCTCCTGTTACCTAAAGCTCCCAGGAGACTATCCGTGCGCAAAGCTTCAGACGAAATACCAAAAAGCGCCACGCCTGAAGAAATCGGCCTTTCTCCTAAAGCCAGAGAAAAAGAAAAGCATTGCTGTCAAATCGTTAGCGCCTGACCCATCTCCGCCGCCAGCTCAGCAAGAAGTGACCCAAGCGGCAGAGGAGGATGAGGTTGAGTGAGGCAATCAACACACAAAATCTCACGACACAGGATGATTTTTTATTTTCTAAAAGTCAAAAATAAGCTATCCTAACGTCATAAAAATGGGAATGATGGCGTCTGCAGAATTAAATACAGGCGCACAAAACAACAGACTGACATGACTATGAAAAATTTAAAAGCTGGAATCCCTTGTGTTTTTTCAGAGCGTTCGCTCAAACCAGAAGACAAAATACTCCTGGGAATCGGCGTTATTTTTCTGACATGTGTCCTTTTTTTTATAACGTTTACAAAAATTCTTTTTGATGACTTTGCAAAAGATGAACAAAAATTGAAACAATCATCCGCTTCTATCAATCAGCCCAAACAAAAGGACGAATTTGAACTTTTATTCGAGACAATCCATAAAGAGAGTGAAGAGGCATTTCAGCGCGTTGCAAAGGCTTTTGAAGAAAACAGCAGAAAGCGTGATGAAGCCTTTAAACAAATGAAGCAGAATTTTAAGGAGCGTTTTAATAAGGTGAAAGGAGAGAATGACGCATGGATGAAACGAATTCATAAAATTATGGATGAATCTGCAAGAAAAAGCGATAAAGAATGGGAAAAAACAATGGCAAAGTACAGTGTAGGTCTTCCCAATTACGCACACGGTATCCCCAAAAATAAATCAAAGGAAAAGCAACAATGACGCTCACGAATAAAATTATCCTATTGGTTTCATTTATGTTTTTGATAAGCCTCTCCGTTTTTTATTGGTTCACAAATTTCTTGTTTCAGCACACAAGCACCTTCAAACAATCGATGGCCATCGAAAAACAACAGTTGCAAGAACGGCTGGACGAAGGAATTGCGGAGATCCACCATAAGGGAACGCAACTTTCACAGGAAATTGTTGGAGATCTTAAGAAAATGGAAGATGATTTGGTAAACAACCAACGAAAGGCGGAGGAATTCGATAAAGCGTTTTTGGAGGGCCAAAACGGAGTTTTTGATGCTATAGATGCCTTTGGTTCTGGAGGCCCCGCGAAATAATTCTGAAAATTCTCCCAAAAAAATTTCCGAAGTTTATTTTATTTTTATGCTGAGGGAATTAATGCATGGAAAATATTTCTTCAAAATCCCGATAATTACAAAGGAATACTCATGTATAAAGCGAGCAACATCTTCTGTTTGGCAACAAAGCTCAATGGTTTTATCTTCCGGAGAGAATGAACCCAAGGTCGCCTTTTCTATTTTTAGAACTGAATCATGTCCCATCATTGTAAATACTTCCGCGCAAATACGTTTCCATAAAGGATCTTCAATAAGGGAGATACATCGTTTTGCTTGAGAATAAATATCCATTTTTGGGAAGGGAGCTAAGACTATATGATCCCTCATAGGCGCCATTTTTGACAGGCTAAATGGCTTTTTCTGATTGCCTAAGTCTGGATGAGTACACGTCTGAGCAGGTTGCAATCGGTTTCTCCTTTTATAGCCCTTAATTTTGTGTCTTTAATTCTGTTGACCACGGTTTATAGGCCATGCTAATTAAAAAAATGAAGGAAGAAACCACTACCACCATTCATCCTTCACCCGCTTGAAAGCGAAGCAGGGTGCCCTATATATGGAGGAGGAGGGCATCCTGCTATTTTTTATACATCATTAATATTTTTTTGTGAAGGAAGGTAGACTTTTAGAAAAAAAGGGAGTATTCTTTTCTGAAAGTTAAGTTACCTTCCTTCTTAACATAAAAAAACCATCTTAACTTGGCACCTATGAGGTTTACGAAAGGGCTCGTAGGTGCTTTTTTAGCTCATAACAACACTCACAACATCACCCTATATCAATTTCTCACATAAATTCTCCCCGTAACTTTTACGGTATCGAAAACATGACAGAAAATATGAGGAGAATTGACTCTTATACATATATCTGATTTTATCTTCTTATAATAAATCATGGGGAGAAGAGGTATGGACTGTCAGCTTAGAAACAGTATCGAGATTTCCCAGTCAATATGCGAGAAGCTTCAGCCCACAATACTACCGCTTTTGAAACTTTTTGATATTAAAACGCTTGGGTATCGAAAGTTTTATTTAGATGGAACAAGCTTTGGCTTTTCAAATAATGATGTTTTGACAAAATTTTGGCAGGAAAAATTCGACAAAAAAATAATCCCCAATTATGCAAATGAAGTCAGTTCTGTTGTGAACAGAGAAAAAATGCATTTTTTTAGGATGGGGATACCGGATCCTCAAAATTTGTTTCTTAGCTGCATGTATGATCTTAATATTTGGAATACGCTTTCTTTCTATCGAAAAAGCCCGGACGGCGTTGAGGGATTTTACTTTGCTTCAACAAAAGAAAATCAAAAAATCATTGAGTCTTATCTGAACAACATGAATTTATTCGACCGATTTTCTTTATATTTTAAAAATAAGATTTCTGATATTATGAGTGAAGCTGATATGAAGAATGCCAGCTCTCTTACTGTTTCTCCAAAGTCCTTTATCCTTAACAACACCGGAGAAGATGCGAAGAAATTCTCGTTACAGGATCAAAGAATTAAAGACTTTATAGAGTTGACCCCACTTCACAAATTTTATTTAAATATCAAGGGGCAGGAAGTTTCTCTTTCTGGCCAAGAATTTAAATGCCTCGCTTTACTCAGTCGAGGAAAATCCGCAAAAGAAGTGGGAAGCATCTTGAATATTTCTTCAAGAACAGTCGAGGGATACCTTGAAAACATTAAAAATAAAACAAAGGTATGCTCTCGAAGTCGCCTCATCGATTTGTTTATATTAGATTTTTATAAAACCAAAGAATGGTTCACCTACCTTGAAAATTAAACGCAGGAGGAGTAACGTATGTCTCGCTACAAGGTCATTATTTTTTTTATCGGTATGATATGGATAAATTTAGAGGAGGCAACGGCTGTGCATTTTTTTCCTGAAGAAGATACAGAGTTTGGCGTAAGGGCGACCCATCCCGGTCTTAGGATTGAGGACGACCTCTCTGTGCCTGATCCCGTAGAAGACGGGAAAATTCCGACCTTAAATCAAACGGGGTTTATGACGCCTGACCAAAGCGTTTACAATGAAGCGTTCTTGGACATGATTAGGAGGTATGTTGAGAGTGGTCAACCACCGCGTGTCCTTGATATCGGGGCTGCTTATGGTATTACATCAATACCAGCCTTGGAGTTAGGTGCCAAAGTCGTCGCAAATGATATTGATGAACGGCATTTGCTTTTATTAAGAGAAAAGGTACCAGCGTTATTAAGAGAAAATCTTATTTTAAACAAGCACTCCTTCCCCAATGAAGCAATTTTTCCTGCAGATTCTTTTGATATTATTCTCTTATGCCGTGTGGGACATTTTTTTACAGGCGAAGAGATGGAGAGCTCCATCTTAAAAGCGTATAGCTGGCTTAAGCCTGGGGGGTCGTTTATTATAACGACTCTGAGCCCTTACCATCATATTATAACGGAGTTTCTTCCAGTGTATCAAAAGAGGGCCGAGAGCGGCGCTCCATGGCCCGGTATGATTGATAATATGCATGAATTTGCTCCTCATCTCAAAGATAAAATTCCAAATTTTCTCCATGTGATGGATCGAGATTCACTTGGCGTTGCTTTAGAAAAATACAATTTTACGATCCGCCAAGAGGGGCGATTTGATTATATGCGCCCAAAAGCAAAAAAAAGTGACGGACAAGGTTATTATGGCGTCATCGCACAAAAACCAGCAACCGCTTAGGAGAGGAATTATCTAATGAAGAAATTAAATCGAAAGGTTCTTGCAGCTTCCATTGTTGGAGGTGTTTTTGAGATCTATGATTTTATTGTTTATGGCCTTATGGCAGCGACACTTGCGCCGATCTTCTTTTATTCTGCTGATCCATTTTCAAGTTTACTCCAAAGTTATACAGCCTTTTGTGTGGGATTTTTCGCACGACCCCTCGGTGCCATTTTTTTTGGGTATGTGGGAGATGTTTGGGGACGAAAGAATGCCTTGTTCTTTTCGGCTATTCTTATGTCTCTTTCAACTCTTGCGTTTGGCCTTTTGCCTTCCTATGACACGATAGGTGTTTGGGCATCAATTCTTGTCTTTATTATCAGGATTCTTCAAGGAATTTCTGTTGGAGGAGAATACACCGGTGGGATTATCATGGCAGTGGAACATTCCCCTCCTGAAAGACGAGGAGCCGTTGGAAGTTACGTAGTGGCAGGCTATATGGGCGGTGTGTTTTTAGGGTCCTTGACAAGCTTCCTCTGTACGCTACCTTTCATGCCATCCTGGGGATGGCGCCTCCCTTTTATTTTTGGGTGTCTGATTGTGGGGGTGGGCGTTTATATTCGCCTACATGTGCAAGAATCCCCTGAATTTAAAAGTCCAAAAGAGGTATCTCAAGAGTCTTTTTTCCGTGATTTCCTGAAAATGCCCCAGGTCTTTCTTGCCTGTATGGGGGTTGCAGGGTTTGGAGGAATATTCCTCTACACCCTAACAGTTTATATTCCCTCTTTTTTGAAAGAAACCTACAGCCTTACCAACAGTACCATGATGTTTATTCCCATTCTTGTTACTCTCTGTATGACGACAGGAATTGTCGTGTTTGGATCTTTGTCGGATAAGTGGGGACGTCTTTTCACCATGAAAGTGGGGGCAACCATTACGACCCTTTGCGTTATCCCTCTTTTTTATCTTTTGAACTCAGGAAATTTTAGTGTCGGATTTCTAGCGCTAGTGTGTATCATTTTTTGTGGGTCCATTTTTCAGGGGCCCATGAACACTCTCGTTGTTGAAGTTTTTAACCCCATGCATCGATACAAATCTGCAGCCATCAGTTATTCCTTAGGAATCAGCTTGTTTGGGGGGACGGCACCCCTTGTTGCCACCTGGTTAACGAGTATCATGCCGGGGCCGTTTTTACTTTCTTGCTATTTTTTCTTAGCAGGACTCATGGGGTTAGGGGCTGTTAAACTTATTGAAAACCATTTCCACACAAGGAAAAGCCAGTTGGCAGCAAGTGAGAATAATCTCGTGCCTTCATTTTCATGAGAGCCGTTAAGAAAAATGGCAATGCTTAAGTTCGCCGCACAGATTTAGAACAAACGTTTGTCTTTGTAAAAATTTAGAACAAACAAATCAATAAGTTTACTGCGCGATTCAATTTTTGTTTTGAATTTAACGTTATCCATGTAAGATTCTACCGTTCTTGGAGATAAATCCATGATTCGCGCAACTTCTTTAGCGGTCTTGCCTCGGCTTATCCAAGCTAAGCACTTAAATTCTTGCATAGACAAATGGACTTCTTTACCATGTATATTTAAGAACAATTTATGAATGGGGATGTCTGATATAAGCTCTTGAATATATTTTTCTTCGTCTAAAGTTTTGGGATTGTTCTCCTCAAAAACAAAAGGAGAAACTGTCGAAAAACTTGCTTTTTTGACTTCTTCTTCTGATAAAATAGCGCTAAATTTTTCTTTAAAATAAAGTGTAAATCTCTCAAATAATTCAATATTATTAACGTACTCGTCTACAATCTTATAATTATTTTTTGTAGATGTAAAATAAAATCCTTCGACAGAGGTTCCATTGTTCCGATAAAGAGAGAGAGTATTCCATATGTCATGGTCATAAAGTGCTGATAAACAAACATCTTGGCGATCTGGCTCCCCGATTCGAAGAACATAGTGTTTTTCGGACCTGAGAGCAGAGCTTACTTCTTCATCATAATTAGGCAAGAACGCGTTCGCAAACTTTTCTTGAACAAATTTTGTCCATTCAAAATTAGTAGATGTATTAAAGCACGTTCCATCTGGAAAGAACTTTCGATAACCAAATGTTGGAATTCCAAATACATGAGCAAGCGGCTCACAAAGAGGCTTAATTTTTTTACATATGACCTCTGAAAGTTCTATTCTCATTCTAATCGTTTCATTCATTGCTTTGATCCCTCATACTTTTTACAAGGAAGCCATTTTATAGCCCCCATTTTTTCAGACCCTTCTATTTTAAGGCATAATGTTAATAGGTTCTCGATCTGGATAAACACACGTCTCATGCTCTTCAAAAATCTTAGGTGAAATTGTAAGAAAACTTGCTTTTTTCATCTCTTGTGAACTGATCATGTTATTTATCTTATCTTTAAAATAGTGAGAGAAATTATCAAGCAATTCCAAATTATTAAAATATTCGCTGATGATTTTATCATTTTCACGTGTAGAAGTAAAGTAAACGGCTTCTACGCAATCTTCATTTTTTTCATAAAAAGATAAAGTATTCCATACATTAAAATCATAAAGCATGGATAGGAAGGCATCTTGAGGATCGGGCTCTCCAATACGAAAAAAAGAGCGTTTTTTTTCTTTGAGAACTAAGCGAACCTCGGTTTCATAATTTGGAATGATTGTGTTACTAAATTTTTCATGAATTAATTGGGTTAATGCAACATTGTTCGATGCTTCAAAGCTCGTCCCATCCGGGAAAAATTTTCGATAACCAAAAGCATTAATATTAATATGCTGAGAGAGGGGAGCAATAATAAGTGTGATTTTTTCACATAAATTTTTAGTAAAATCAATAGCCATCCACAAAATTCTCTTTTATATGTTTATTTTTCTAGCAAGCATTTCCTTTAGACAGTAAGAAAAATCATGAGAGAAGTCAACGCACTCCAGCCTTCATAATTTATTCTCCGCATCCATTGTTTTAAACCAAAATCACACAGTTAATAGATAACCGATTTCTTTTTATATAAAGAATGCGCAGCTCTTTCATGTCAAGCACTAAAATCAAGTGTGTGGGCTTGCTTTCGCGTAACGCTCCTTGGTGTAGAATAAAATTTCTCTACGTGAACTGATACTCATTTTTGCCTCCATTGAGTAAACCCTCTATAAAATTTAGAAAGTTAGATTTTATTTTGAGGCAATGCGCATTATAAATTTTGTAACAATTGGCAAAAGGCACAATTTTTTCTCGTCATTAACTCTTTCCTAATCAAATTCCCTTAAAATTTTAACAAACGCATTTTTAAGGAACACGACACGATGAAAAAAAGAAGCCTTTTCTCTTTGGCCTTTCTGGTGACGCTATCTCTCGGCATGGGCTCTACTTTTGTGCAAAGTCTCAAGAAAGCCCCAGATGCTACGACTCCTGCTCTGGATGAAACATTTGTCGCGGCCGAGGCATGGACAATTGATAATGCAAATCATCAATACATCGTAAAAGCCGTTATTCCTTCACCAGATGGGCGGTTTACTTTGATAGAGCGGACTATGCCGTTTCTCCCTCAAAATAATTCAATTCAAGATGAAAGTTCACTATTTCAAGAACAAAAAGATAAAAATTCTCTTACGTTATATGATAACAATAAACAAAAAAACGTTTGGCAGACTCGACCTGATGTTCATTTCTTTGCTCCTCAATGGTCACCAGATGGAAAAATAATTTCCTATTTAGTGCGTCAATTAATAAGAAACGATTCTGACGTTTTAACGCCAATGTACTCTTTATGGATGAAGTCTGTTGAAACAGACGCCCCTAAATTACATTTTGATGAGGACGGGGAAATTACGAGTTATCTGTGGTCTCCTGACAGCAAAAATATGGCTTACTTTTCGAAACATCTAAAAGAAAATAAAATTGTTGTCGAAGAGTATAATAAAAAAGAAACAAAAAATTCAGAATTATACGTCTTTTCTATTGAAGACATACAAAATAATAAAGAGAGCTCTCCACTTAAGCTTCAAGAGTATATTCTGCCAACCGATGAGAAGAACCCTCACAAGATCATCTCATGGGCTTCAGACAGCCTATCACTTGCTCTTGTGGTGCAAGATGCACGAGATATGCAAAGAAAAATTCTGAACATCACTCTTTCCTCGGGAAAGATTTCAATTCTTCAGACGGGTAAAAACCCATTTTATCCGAGCCATTCTCCAGACGGTAAGTGGATCGCTTACGTTGCTGACGCTGAAGAATCAGACAAAACGAAAGGGGGCTCTCCCGTTAAACGCAGAACCGTCTTTCTGCACGACCTCCAAGGGAAAGAAACAAGGGCTCTTTCTAAAACCCCCAATGAAAATCCGGCTCTTCTGGGATGGGACGCCACAGGAGAGAACCTCATTGTTCTTGAAGGAGACAAGACCCTCAATCGGCTCTATAAGCTTCCGGTGAATGGCGATAAACCTATTGTTATCAATAGCTCAGACGACCAGTTTATTTCTTGTGTTTCTCTGAATGCTAAGGGCGATCTCATTGGGTTTTCTGGCGAGTCTCTTTTGACTGAACCAGATTATTTTATTTCGTCTTTGAATGATTTTTCCCCTAAACATTTAATACCAGGATTCTTGCGTACACTGTCTTTAAAGAGCGAGGTTATCCGTTGGAAATCTTTTGACACCCTGGAGATCGAAGGCATGCTCTTGTATCCAGCTGGTTATGAGGAAGGAAAGCGCTATCCGCTCCTCGTTGCAGCACATGATGGCCCATACCAAGCCTGGCAACAACGATTTGTGGGATCATATTACGACAGTCTTCCCTTTGTTCCCGCAGTCTTTGCAGCAAAAGGATACGCCGTTCTCATGCCAAATGTGCGAGGCAGCTCAAATTATGGTCTTGCCTTTGCACAAGCCAACCAAAAAGATCTGGGGGGCGGCGATTACAAAGACCTCATGGCTGGCGTTGATCATCTTGTCGCCAAAGGACTTGCAGACCCAGAGAAATTAACGCTCTGGGGATGGGGCTATGGGGGCTACTTAGCTGCCTGGGCCACAGCGCAAACGAATCGCTTTAAAACCGCCATCGTTGGTGCCGGAATTACGGACCTGATTTCTTTTTCAGGAACCTCAGATCAGCCTGATTTCCTTGACGGCTATCTTGGAGGCCCATTTTGGACGAACAAGGATTTGTGGCTTTCGCGTTCCCCCATTATGCACGTAGAAAAAATGAACACACCACTTATGTTGCAATACGGCGCAAAGGATAAGATGTTTCCCTTCTCTCAAGGCAAGGAACTCGTTTATGCCTTCGGTAAAAGAAAGATCCCCCTCAAATTTCTCATTTTTGATCAAGAAGGGCATTCCTTTGATGCTTTTGGCCTCTCGCGTGCTGATGGACTTCATGTCGCGGAAGAATGGCTGGATCAGCATATAAATCCTGAGCCTCAAATAAGATCACAATAATGAACAAGAATAGGATCTCTAAAATGAAAATACGCCGAACTATTTTAGCACTACTCTGTTTCTGTTTCTTAAACGTCTCTTGCTATGCACAGGCAAAACAAGAGCCCCCCAAAGAATGGACGTTTGAAAACATCATGGATCAACAACAGATAGGGTCCATAGAGATTTCTCCTGATGGAGAAAAAACGCTCATAGGATATGCCGACAAAAGAAAAAATCCAACTGGCTTTTCCAGAGTTGTTGTGATCTCAAATAAAGATAAAAAAGTCCTGTTTTCGACACCTGAAGAAATTAACTATACAGAAGCGCACTGGTCTCCGAATGGAAAATGGATCAGCTTACTGCGAGTCCTTGGGGAAAATGGTAAGTATTTGGAGATCACAGAAGGTGACGCTTACGCACCTGTGATGGTTTGGGATGATACCATGCACATGCATCAATGGTCTCCAGATGGCACAAAAATATCTTATCTCGCAGGTGCAGCTGAGCCTTTTGGGGCGCCCTGCGCCACGAAAAGCTATCAAGAATATAAAACCGATACAGAAAACTCACGCATTTATCTGATAGATATTGATATAAAAAACAAAAGAGTCTCAAATTCTTATCCCCTGACGCCTGTTAATATTGCAGTTAAATTCCCCTATGCCTGGGCTCCAGATAGCAAAACGATTGCCCTCCCTTATACCCCTAAAGGCGAAAATGATGATCATTCAGAAATAAAAATTGGCCTTATTGATATAAAGACAAGAGGGATGAAAGAGATCACTTCCGATGGATATCCCAAAGAGTTAGCTTTTTCTCCTGATGGAAAAAATTTAGCCCTGACGCTAGGTTTTGAAAATGGGACTGGCTCTTCCATAGAAGATAATTCTTATTATATTACGCCTCAACGTGTATGTCTTTTTGAACTATCAACAAATAACAAACATTGCCTCGCCAACACCCCTGATCAACGCCCTCTCATTATCGGATGGGATGAAAAAGGGGAAAATATTATTATTTCAGAGGCAAACCACACAGAGTGGGCACTTTACACCCTTCCTATAGACGGAAGCGCCGCTCTTCCCTTTTCAATAAAGCCGTTTTCTATTGTGAGGGATGTTTCACTCAGTACGTCCAGAACGCGCATGGGATTTATTGGCGAAAGTTCGACTCTGCCTCCGGAAGCCTATATAAGTTCCTTAAAAGAATTTTCGCCGACTAAGATCACTGATTTCCATGCATATTTAAACGAACTTCCACCACTTAAAGCGGAAGTGATTCAATGGAAATCTTTTGACGGACAGCTGATTGAAGGGATCTTGACCTATCCCGTAGCGTATGAAAGCGGAAAACCAGTCCCTCTGTATGTCGATGTTCATGGCGGCCCAGGAGGCGTTTTCCTTAATGGATATTCCGGATTCATGGGGTATCCCCTGCCTTATGCCCTTATTGCGCAAAAAGGGTTTGCCATCCTCGCACCCAATATTCGTGGCAGTAAGGGTTATGGGCTAGACTTTCGGGCTGCAAACTTCAGAGACTGGGGGGACGAGCCCTTCAAAGACCTTATGGCAGGCGTTGATTTTCTCATTGAGCAAGGAATAGCTGACCCTGACAAGCTCGCCATTGGGGGGTGGAGCTATGGCGGTTACATGGCAGCATGGGCCATTGGTCATACGGACCGATTTAACGCCGCCATTGTCGGCGCAGGTCCCGTTAATTTGATCGCTGAGAGAGGCAATTGCCCGGCCAATAGATTTATGGAAGCATATTATGGAGTCTACTGGGATGATTACAAAACATACCTCCATGACTCTCCCCTTATGTACGTTCAAAACATGGAAACACCAACCCTTGTGATACAAGGAGATAAGGACCGCAACGTGAGCCCCACCGCCGCTCATGAGCTCTACACAGCTCTCGAGAAGAAAGAAGTTCCCACAAAGCTTCTCATTTATAGGGGTGAAGATCATGGACTCAAGGGAGAAAGTCGTCGCTCAGCGGCTCAAGAAAGCTTTGAATGGATCACCAAATATGCGCTCTCTCCAAATAAATCTGAGGCGCAAAAATAATGTGGGCAAAAATAAGAAAAAATAGATACTTTAATAAAATTTTAATATATAATATTGTATATTATAAATGGATAAAATAAGTGTCGTACCTGAGGTTGAAGCCAGGTATTCTTATTTCTCACTCGGCTACGGTCAATCTTCTAAATTTAGGGGATTGACCGTTTTTTTTTATTTTTAACCTGCGAGAGAGGCGCGGGTGGCATCGCGTCAGACAAATATATCATATTAAAAAATATTTGTTATTCTTTAATAAGTTCTTAAGAATTATCTGTTATCATAGAAAATGTAAGAGCACTCTATTGTGCTCTTACACTAACGTAACACAAAGGAGGAATTACAATGACAAAAACTATGATTTTAGCCACACTGCTCGTCGCGAGCGTGATTTCAACAGGGGCGAGTGCGGGAAAAGGTGGGTCAGCTGGACGACCACAACAATCACCAGGCGGAGAATTTGTGAGTGACAACTACAGAGGGGGAGAAAATTACGTTGGGCGCGAGGGTGTCGACTTTTACAAAGAAGATGTTGAAGCTCAACACCTCGACGCCAGACCCGGTGGCAAGTACGGGTTGTTGGGCAGTCCCAGCGAACAGTATTGCTACGCTAACCCTGGTACTTCAGGGTGCCCATAAGACGACTTATAGGATAGCGCCCTCATCGTGCCTATCGCTTAGGGTTTATGGTGATCTAAAAATCCGACCAGTATGCTCAATAGCTCAGGCTGAAGGGAGGACAGTCGGTTTTTATATCTTTCTAAGAACTGTAAAATATAATCACGTTGTGCATCGATCCTTGGCGCTTTTTTGCAGCATACCTTTCGTACGCCCTGGTTATAAAGTTTGGAAAGACGACTAAAGTGCCCACGGTTAAGGGTCTTATCGTGATCCGTTATTTGTGCGGCAGCTTCTGCGATAGTCGGAAACAATGCTAAAGGAAGTGCAAGTTTCCAACCGTCTTCTTCTCCAAAGGTACTATTAAATACTTGCAGAGAAAGAATAGTATAGGGAAGAATCATCAATGTGCCATGGAGAGCTGAAAAGACCTTTAATCCTCTTCGCCAATTAGAATGGCTTCCATGTCCATGAGGTTCATCATGCCATAAAAAATCTTTACACATATCTTTTATTGCATAAAAATCAAGTGCTTGCAGCGTTGGGAGTGCAAGTCCCGCAAAAATATATCCGCAAACTTCGCTTGCAAAAGGAGAAAAAGTAAGAGCAAAAAACCCTTCAACGACAGCTTGAAGTGTTAAATATCCCCCCAATGTCCCAATAGCTGTTGAACCATAGAGAAACTTATCCGTACGTGGTAACTCCCAAAGATCAGACAGGCGATTTTTCCAGGTTTTATGCGGCGTTGCACTAACGGACACGCTGCTAGAAGGTCCTGCTGGTGGTTTGTGGCGTTCTGCTGTGTGAAAAAGAAGAGGCCATGTTTTAAGATAGGCAAGGGCTTTGAGGTGGAGACCAGATCCTGCATCTGAAAGATCAACTGCGTTTTCTTTGATTTTTTGGTCCAAGGTTTTGAGGTGGGTATAAAGTTCTTCAATTTCATCCTCGGAGGCAGACCGAAAAAAATAAGCTTCCAGCTCTTCAATTTCTTCTTTCAAATGTGTACGGCTCTTTTCTTCTGACGAAGGAAGAGATGGTGGGATCTCTCGCCCGAAACAACGACGAAATGAAGTACAAGCCGAAGACCAAGCTTTTGGAAGGACCGGCCATGCCGTATCAACGATAGAAGCGGCCGCGTTCAAAAACAAGGGGGGACAACATCCTAACATATAAGCGGCACCAATATTATCAATGCCAGTAATACCAAAAAAATTCATTAGTGTTACGTCAATATTAATTAAATAATATGGCTCAAAAAGAGAGGGTAACAGGCAAACAAGGAGTGTTCCCAAAATACGCTTTTTTTCGACACCTTCCTCTCCCAAATAAGAAAACGCTTTCTTAAATAATTGGGTGGTACGAGGCAACACATCTAAAATAGCTGTGACTATCAAATAACCCATAAAAAAATTTCCGACAGTTGATCCTTCGTATAAAATAGAATTCAAAAAATTTATTCCATAATTCTTTTTTAGATAAGTAACTCCATCATCATAAATAGGATGCCTCACAGCCGCCACCCCTGTAGTTGTATATAGGGCCAAAGCAAAGGCAGCGACATCGCTCTTGGTGATTTTATCATCCATATCTTGTCGTTTATAATGTAGAAGTCGTGCTAGGATTTTTTTCTTTTCTTTCTCTATAGCTTCTTCTTTTGCGTGTGCGGATAGTCCATGTATCTTATCAAGAAACTTGTCGGAGAATTGTTTTTCAAGGAGTTTATCAACAAACTCATCAATGTGTTTTTTAGTTTCTGCAGGAGTAAGGTTTTTCCCTAGCTTTAAGAAGGGCAAGAGTTCCGCGAGGGTTTGGTCCGGGTGCGCGGCTTCCAGATCGTGTCCTTGATGCACCTGTACGTGTGGGTGGTGTGCGTGTCCCGGCGCATGCCCCAACAGCGGTTGCGTTTCGCTCTCATGCTCGTCCTCA
>Ga0207008_10121_pt1 | contig 24157 bp, 34 predicted proteins | sample Alteio_BWMinCont_83_FD_153489 | JGI IMG/M metagenome (GOLD analysis project Ga0207008, IMG submission 153489) | Enriched cells from forest soil in Barre Woods Harvard Forest LTER site, Petersham, Massachusetts, United States -... | ecosystem: Environmental > Terrestrial > Soil > Temperate forest >... | reverse complement strand
CCGGTGAATCTAGCGATGCCAAGGACACGTAGTGCCACTCCGGCGCAAACGGATACGGACGATCTACCGTGGCTAGCTTATGCTGCGGGCGCTCCACTTTCCGCCTCGGCTAGCCGTTGCAGCTCGGGCTTGGGAATCACAAATTCCGTGAAGCCGCAATTAAAGCAGGCCAGAAGCTTTGGATAGACGAACACGGTGGGCTTGTTCAGACCCTTGAGTCCGGGGAAATGGCTCGCGACTTCACCCTTTAACTCGAGGCGGTTCTCAGAGTGGCAAGACTTGCAAGACATTCGGCCAGCAACTTCCAAAGCTTAGGATGCACATTCGGAGCAGCCCCAGCATCATCCGCATCGCGGCGCGAGCGGCAGTCGGGGGGACCGTTTTACTTAGCTGATGAATATCCCCATATCGCTCAAAAGCCATCCGCACGCGAAAGGATTCCGACAATGATGTCACTCGGACTATGCCCGAAATGCGGTACTGATCGAACGGAGAAGGCCGCGTACAAACTGGTCATCCCGGACCGCATTGACCAAGCTCTCAATCCTAATAGTCCAGTCGCAGACATTAGAAGAGGTCTGCGGGTAAGGGCCATCGTTTGTCAGGAATGTTCTTATGTGGAGTTGTTTTACGATCCGGCATAAATGATCCAGACCCCTGTGCCCAAGAAACAGAGAATCAATCTCGACAAAGTTCTGGCGTCGCTAAACACCCTCTGCACGAAATGCGGGTATTCGATCCCACTGCAGGAGATTCGGCGCATTGGCTTCACGCCAGTGAGAAAGAAGCAAGCGGTTAGCGGGCCGAATGGGCCGTGCCTGTTTCCCAGATGCTTATAGGCACTCATAAAGTACCTCTACGATTTTTTCATCATGTTCTTTGCCGTCAATCATTTACAGCCTCTTTGGAGTGAATACAGTTAATCTGCCGAGTTACGTCACCTACCACATCACTCCTACCACCTACAGGACACATAGACCCTTCACTTACAGCATTAGGTGTTAGTGCGTCATTTGGCGGGGGTGGTGGAATGACGCTGGACTCCGCGCACGTCGCCGGAGCCGCGAAAACATTGACGACTCCAGCGTCAATCGCCGGAGTCGCCACATGTGCCGAATGACGCTGGAGGGTATCGACCCGTGCCAAATGACGCTGGACACGGTAGACCGCCGGAACCCACCAGCCGTGACTGTCCTTGTGCCGGGGCGACAGTTCGGTAAGCCAACCAAGAGCGACGAGGTCGCGGAGCGTGCGTTGAATCGAACGTTCCTCTGCTTTGATGGTCATCGTGACGGTCGCTGCTGTTTGCTGGAATACGTCGTTGGTTGAATGCCTTTCGATGTACGCCATGAGTGCGTACTCTTTCCACGCAAGCCGATGTAGCTGCGGTGGTGTTTTAATCTTCGTTGCCATGTTCAATCCTTCTCCGGTCGCTTCGGGCCGGGGTGTTGCGTCATTGCGCTGTCGGCTGATTGCCGTAGAGTGCGTTGCTGACCGCCACGAGTTCATCGGATGTCAGGGGACTCAAAAGTTCGCGAATCGACCGCTTCGTCGAGAAGCCGGATTCGTGACTGATACGGGTCAGTGCTTGAACCTTATCCGCGATGTCCCGCAGTCGCGGCTCCAGTGTCTTTGTCATTGTCATCTCTTCATCTCCATCTATTCGTCGCGACCAGATGCAGGCGCAGATTTCCTCCGCCTACGTCCGCATGAGTCTCATTTGTTTGGGTTAGTGCTGGTGACGGGCGCTGTTGCCACGTTCCGGGGCTGTCAGTGTTGTCGGTCGGCGGTTGGTCGCGACCGTGGTGTTTTGTCACCGAACATGTGAGTCAAGAAACGACGCAGTTCTGGCGTGATTCGATAGACGCACGGACTGAGCTTCGCGGCGGCGAACTCCTGAGTGAAGTCGTCCACGTCGTAGTCGATTGCACCTAGCGGTCTCCCCGGCGGCACCCGCGTCAAAGTGACGCGGTCGTGTTGTTCTGTGAAATGAATCATCCTGTCCCTCTATAATATGTACCGCCCGTTTTGACGAACCACAATATCTTGTGGTTTCACGGGCGCACTTCCTCCGTTGACCCCAATATTTTGTAGAGTTAGATTTCTGCGACGGGGACAACTCGGCGTCCCCAGTCTGGGGCATTCACTGCGACTCACGACCCTCCCGGCTGTTCCCCAACCGCTGTAAGGCTTCCGGGAGGTTGCGGTTGATTGCTGCTTCTATCCGGGCGTCGATGACACTTGAAATCGGGTCGTTCTCCAACCCGTCCGCTGCATCTTGTTGGTCGAGTGCTTCAGGTTTCGGTTGTTGTTCCGCCACTGTCTGCCTCCTTCCGCGCGACGACTTACGCCGTCTCACATTTCTTCTATTTCCAAACTACTACGGGTTTGCAGACTTTCTGGGTCGGCAGAATGAGGCAGCATTCTTAGGAGTCAAACCCTCGTGTTTGCAGCAAATCGAGTGCGAGGATTTTCCTTGACAACAGTTCCGCCCATTCGCGGAGTCCGTAGAAGAGAGTGGTGTGTGACTGCGGTGGAGCGACTTCGACTGGCTGCCTGAAGCCTCTAAATGTCTATGTTCGTGGATTGTAACGGTGGTCTTGAGATGCGCGGAAAAGAACGTGCGGCGAGAGTACAATTTCGGTCGGAAGCGAGGGCGAAATGCCGAAGAAGAAAAAGATTTTCAAACCCGAAGACATCAAGGAGGAAATAGAAGACTACGTTTTCAATCGAGACCCACCATACGACGAATTGGATGAGGTCGGTGGCCCACACATGGTGATGACGGATATTTCGGACATCGAAATACTTCGGCAAAAGTCATCGGGCGACAATGTCATCATAGACGGCCAAGGAACCCTCGAAGTAACAACAGATATGGGTGACGGCGATTCTTCTGATGACGCATATCCCATAACATTCAGTTACGAGTTCGACAAGGATGGCACAATTGTCAGCCAGCTTAAGCGACACGTTGACACATCGAGTTTCTTCGCGGGTTCCGACATCTATGATGACTTCGTCGGAGTCTTTGGGACAACGACCCAATCAGAAGTCTTTAATGACAGCATAAAAGATATTCGGAATCAACTTCACCAGCCCACTACAACAAACGCGCCGTTCTTGCATAAACTGCTTTACGTCCACGTCGTCACCGCTCTGGAAAGCTACCTCTCGGACTTTCTTATCTCGCGTGTTCTCAAAGATAGAACAATGCTCCGGCGATTCATCGAACAGGTTCCCGTGTTTCAAGAACAGAAGTTCACGGTCAACAAAGTCTTCGAGGTGAGAGCAACAATCAAACAACGAGTCATAAATCATTTTGAGAAGACCGTGTGGCACAGGTTGGACCATGTCGGCGAGATGTATTCAAAAAGTCTCGGAATTGACTTCCCGCCGGATGTGAAGAAAGTCGATGAGGCGGTGAAGCTAAGGAATTTGCTCGTACATCGGAACGGCAAGAGGATTGACGGAAAGCAGCAAAAGGTCACCGAGAAGAACATTCTTGAGGCGATTGACGCGGTGGAAGAGCTTGTTAATCACATCGAGGCCCAATGGCTCAAACTGCATCCGAAGGAAGCACCACAGCTAACGATAGCTGACGACATAGAGATTTGAGTTTTTCGCTGAATCAATCGGTGCTGCCGCCGACACCGCTTACGACTTTACAGATGTCTTGAGCGAGAGTCTGTGTCGTCTTGATTTCGCCGTTGTAGACATGTTGCGACGGGTCAACGAGGCTCCAACCTCTGCCGCTCTGATTTGCTTGGTGACCGTCGAAATCAAACATCAAACTCCAGTGCTGCGCCCCAGCCATCGTCTTTGCTTTGCCAGTCGCCGGGGCCGATGGATTCTTTACTGCCGCTTGTATCATTTCCGGGGAAAGCGTCAAGAGGGACAAACCATGACAGGTACTCTCAGAAGCGAATGCGACTTTGAGTTCATTGTCGAATTGGCCGACGATGCGCTCCGGCGACAATGTCACAGGACACGGAGTCCCTTCTTTCGCGTACATCTCGCAACCGTTCTTGATGTAATCGACATTCCACCAGTCGTCAAGCACGATGACCGGGTCGCGCTTCGACTCTTCTACATCTGATGATTTCGTTCGGGTACAGCCGGGAGCAGCGGACATGAGAGCGACAATGAATGCAAGGGACAACACTTTGACGTTCTTCGGTAGGGTCATCGTCAAATTCTTCCCGTCACTGGTCATTCCGGTTGTGGTACTTGTTGGCAAGCTAGTCCGTTCGCAGCGAGATAGGCATGGAGGTCTCTGTACTGTTGGAGGTACGCCGGGACGCGGATGCCGATTGGACTAAAGAAGATACTGATTTCCTCGACCGTCCCCGCTGCATCTCTGATGGCGAGGGGTGCTAGTTGTGCCAATAGCGTTCGACAAACATCTTGTTTAGCCGGGTCGTTGCGGTTGTTGATGACGAACCGCAGCGAGCCAAGAACGACATCGACCGTCGAGCAGAAGTGGGATGAGCCGATGGAGGCAACATGCAACCCAAGCAATCGGTCGAGCCGATAACTTGCGGAGTACGGCAGACCCTTTAGCCCGGTTGAAAACTTCTGGCGCAGGAATTTGAACAGTCCGGTGTCTTGAAACGTGTCAATGAGAACGAGACCGTAGTCATTGACGCGGCGGAGATAGTAGTTGAAGTGGAGACAGATGCGGTTAATCTCATTGAGCCGTGCGTCTTCGGGACTAGTTGCTACTCGATGCAGGATGAACGAGCAGAAGAGTGTGACTCCGTGGTTCGCAGCTTCGATGAGCAGTTGCCTCTTTGCTTCACGGTGTGCATCCGGCGTGATATGAGCCGGACGTTCGACCGTGTTGAACTTCAGGATGTCATCGGGTCCGTATCCGTTCGCGGCCCTCACTGCGTCAATACGGGCCGACAGTGCTCCAGCTTGGTCGCCGGGTATCGCGACTCCGGCGTATGAGAAAAAGTCCGAAGTCTTCGGGTCAACGTTCGTCTCATCGGTGTAAAGCAAATGCACAGCCCAATCATACTCCGGGGGTAACTCAAAGTCGTTGTTATCGACCTTGGTCTGGCTCGAACCTTTCTTTTGTCCTAGACTATTGGGATGAGTAGCCCTAATTTCAATCCGCGCCAGAAGTTTGCGCTGTTGGCGGTGGAGAGCATTTATGTTGATTTGCCGCCGGACGCGGAGGAGTTTCAATTGTCCGATGGCACATGGTTACTCAAGCGAGTTCCCGTCGAAGTCAAATCACACTGGGCGCTATGGATTGGTTCATTACGTGCCGACCAAATCCGTGACGCGAATCTATTGCTCGTGCGTTCGATTGCGAGTGTGGACCCGACCATTGCAGGAGATGCCGAACAACATACATTGACGCAACATCTGATAAAGCTCTTTTCGGTGCTGGTGTTTGACGGCGTACCCGAATACGCAGAGGCGGACATTGTCGCGGGTTCGGTGCTAGACGAGGGTCCCATAATTCGTCACATGAGCAGGCTGAAAAAGTTTCACCCAACAAAAGGATACGTGCGGCAACCTATCACCATTGCGCGACTTGAAAGCGCAGTTACTCTACGCCAGCAACTCGATGACATCGAGAGACGTGTTCCTGCGAACTTTTCACGGTTCATGCGAGGGATGAACATCCTGAAAGACGGCTTGGAGCAGAATGTCGGTCAGGAACGATTACATCAATTCGTGAGGTCTTTGGAAGCCCTCGTACTTCCTTCGGTCGGCGCTACGCGAAGACAGTTCGTGCATCGTTGCCAGACTTTCGCGACCGCCAATCCAGCGGCGATAACCGTTCTCGATGAAGCCTACAACCTGCGGAGTGATGCAGAGGACATACAAGACTGGAGCCGCTCACTCGCGTCGTACCCGGCGAGCGAAAGAGAAGACATTGCGCTGCAACGCACCCGACAGATGGAGCGCCTCTCGCGGTTTGCGTATTCTCGCATTTTGTCGGAACGATGTCTGTGGCCGCATTTTCAAGACGACACGGCTCAAGACGCATTCTGGAGATTAGCGGATGGGGTGAGACGAACGACATGGGGAGTGCAATTAGACCTCAGCACGATTCCGTTGGTGCGAAATTACGATTCGTGGAACCGGGCTGCTTGACTGGGGGAGAGTGTGAGTAGACGACTGATGTTGCATCGGGCAGGTTCGCAATTCATTAAGACAGAAATCCCGGAAGGTCGAGGCGCTCATGCCGCTGCCGCGCCGTCGTTCAACGGTTGGCAGGCTCTTGAGGCAGACCTCTTACAAATGGGAGCATTCCCTGAGGCGATTACACGGGCGAAAAATGAGTTTGATTCCGGTAAAGACAGTGTCATCATCGAACTACCTTGAGTAAACAACTTGGAACTATCTGGCCTCTGGAACCACATACCGCTAAGAAGCATGAGATTCTGAAACGGTATTTTGATGCGTGGCTCCCGATTCTCGCGACAACCAACGGCAGAGTCGTCTACATCGACGGCTTCGCAGGGCCGGGGGTGTACAGCGGCGGCGAAGATGGCTCGCCTGTCATCGTCCTCAAAGCTGCGCTCGGACACAAGTACAAGCCAGCGACGGAACTCTGCTGTCTCTTTGTCGAAGCAGACCTGAAGCGATATGAACGCCTCGGCTCTGTCTTGACCGGACTCAAGCCGACTCTCCCGAAGAACATCAAGTTCGAGGCGGTTCACAAGACGTTTGATGAAGAGATGACGCGGATACTGGACGACTTCGACCGCAAGCGGCAGTCTCTCGCACCGACTCTCGCGTTCATTGACCCGTTCGGGTTCAAGCACACACCGTTCAAGACGATTGCACGATTGATGGAGCATCCGAAGTGCGAGATTCTTTTCACCTTCATGTACGAAGAAATCAATCGTTTCCTCTCGCTGTCGGACTACTCAGATACGTTCGATGACCTGTTCGGTTGTTCGGATTGGAGGGAGGCTCTCGAACTCTCGACGCCGGAGGACAAAGTCGCGGGTCTGCGCGACTTATATCTCCGCCAGTTGCAGACCGTCGGGAACTATGCGCGGTCATTCCAGATGATAAACATGGGCAACCGCGTCGATTACTTTCTTTTCTTCGTCACTGACAACCCGCTTGGTCTCCAGCGGATGAAAGAGTCGATGTGGAAAGTCGATTCGACTGGTGAATTCCAGTTCTCCGATTTGACGGACGCATCGCGTCAGTGCTTGTTGGCGTTTGCGTCGTCTCCGAATTTCGACTCGCTGAGGGAGATGATTGTCGCGGCGTTCGATGGTGTCGAGATTGAAATATCGACGCTCGAACAGTGGGTGGTGACCGACACGCCGTATCTCCCGAAGCACCTTCGGAAGCCCATACTCGAACCGATGGAAGATGATGGGAGTTTGACGATTGTCGCGGCGAAGCCGGGCCGGAGGCGGCATACATACCCGGCGGGAACGGTTCTGAAATTCGCTACGCCGACCTTTCAGCTATCGTAACGAGAGCAGGCATCCCGTCGTATGTCCTGCCGTCGAGCTTGCGACCGTGCTTCGATTTCTGGACGCCGCCCCATTGTTTGAAGAAGAACGGTACTCTGGCTTTCCAGCACTGAGCCTTTAACGAGACGACCCATTCTTTCTGCATCGGTCGAGCACCGTGTCCGCTCTCGCCGCCGACGATGACCCAGTGAACGCCAGCGAGATTGACCCGCCCGAGGTCTTCGAGCAACGGCTCGACGGAGAGGAACCGGACAGCGACATCCGCAGTGCGGAGATGACCGATTCGCGGTAGCCCGTGCTTCTGGTTCTCGACGGAGACGCCCCACCAGATGTGTCGGCAGTGAGCGGCGAATTTGAGTTTGGAGTTCAACAGGGATGCCATGCGCTCGGAGCGTTTGGTCAAGATCTGAAACGTGTGCCAGTCCGCACGTTGCATGACCTCAGTGACCCGGACGATGTAATCATCTGGCACGCCCGGATGAAAGAGGTCACTCATCGAATTGACAAACACGAGTCGCGGCGACTTCCACTTCAAAGGTTCTTCTAGTTTGTCGGGCACGAGCCGAAGGTCAAACCCTTGCTCATAGGGATGGCCGGGGACTCCCCGGAATCTTTCTGCGAAAGTCTCAGCGTAACAGTGCTTGCACCCCGGACTGATTTTGGTGCAGCCCCGGACAGGATTCCAAGTCGCGTCTGTCCATTCGATTTTTGATTTGTCAGCCATAATCGCTCTGATTCGACAGCGGCGCTGTCGCCAGCATTACACACATTGTGACGCGGCGGCATTGACGACCTTGGTTGCTCTGCAACCGTCGGCTCGTTCTCATCTCCAGTTCCATCGCCTCAGTATCTTCCACGCCGTGACAAGGCTCTGAATCGCCTTTGCGCTGGGCTTCCGCTCAACCGCGCAATCACGATGCGCCGACCGATAGAAATCGACCACGCTCGGGCCGGAGAGTTTTGACAGACTGTCACGAAGCTCCCTCAACTCCGCCTCGGTCAGCGGGTGGTCCTCATTCCGGCAGTCGCGCACACGACCAGTCTAGCATTTTCGTCTTTTGTTCGCTATGATATTTCGGGGGTTAATCTTTCGGCGGCTCGGAGCTAACGGTGAAGACCTTGCCAATTGTGACGTTGGGTTGTTGAACACTCGCATCGCCTACGCTGATGGTCTGTGTTTTCTTTCTCTCGCGGAAGTCGTTCGCTTCGATTGCTTCTTCGCTTGCGTATCCAGCCAAGACTCCCTGAATCTTCTCAGCCGGGATGACCATTGCAATTCCCATGTTGGGGTGTGCTATCTCTTCTCCGTCGTCGTTGGTTGCGTCGGGCAGGATGTCACCACCGAAGTGGCCGTGAATTAAACCGAGGAGTTTGAATCGCGCTGGAGACGCCGAGTCATACGCGGCAGCCATATAGCCGTAACTCGGCGGAAGTGTCGTCTTCGCCGTGCGAATGTCGATGAAGACCGGAGAGCCACTCAACCCGCCGATGGACAGCGATTCGACAAGATAGACATCCATCGGTCGATTGTCGCGACTCAGAACGGGTTCTTCTCTCAATGCTGCGACGGTACCGACGCGAACTATCGGACGGTTTCTGCGCTGCCCTGCATGGGGATAGAAGAGACCAGCGAAACAGATTTCATCTGCGAGTTCGACCTTTCTGTCGCCACTCTCAATCGTGTCCAGCTTGTCGCCGATGACGCACTGCTCCAACGGCCACGCGGCATGGTCATAGCCGCCGATGCCGATTTTCAGAACGGCGACATCGACATTCGGGTCTGGGTGCCTCCTCCAGCCCTCCACAGGCGTCTCGACCGCCTCCTGATTTCCATCTTTCGTGTTCAGCCTGACCCAAACTCTTTTGTCTGTGCCGCGCTTCCATATTTCGTCGATGACGTGCGCTGCGGTCGTGAGGTACGCGGGGCGATACTCACTCTTGATGTCGTCGGGACCAGCCCGAGAGACCCAGAAAGCGGACCCCGCGAAGTGAAACTTCCCTGCTTGGTCTTTATATCCGAGGAAGATGACGCATTTGAGAAGGTCGGGTGGAAAATATGCCACGCTGTCCTCCAGCAGGACAAGCCAATTATATGACGAAGTGAGATGATGACCTGATGAGCACTTCGCGTCGTCCGTGCATTCGACCCGAAATCGACCACCTTCGCGAGTTTGTTGCTTACGCGAAGAAATCTCTGGACGCCACACAGATTTATCCGCCTGTGAACCAGCACAAGTACATGGTCGCACTTGCGCTCTACTCAAAGGCCATCACAGTCGCGGAGGCGACCATCGTTCTCCTCGACGCAGGGTTTAGCGATGAGGCGTTCGGGATGACTCGCACTCTGGTTGATATTTTCTTCTCCCTGCATTACATCGCAAACAATGACACGGATGGCCACACCATCGCGGACCAGATCAATGAAGTCCTCGAGCCATACGACCTTGCCGTAACTGCGGCATCTAACGACCGCATCGGCGGCTGGCAATTGATGTATCAAATGCTGCAGAAGGGAGAATGGCAGATCGCGGATACATGCCCGAAACTAATCGAAGCCATCCCCAGCCGCATGCATGACGAGAAAAGGCCGGGTGACGTTCTCAAGGTGCCGGGTGATCCACTGGATGACGTGGCCGACGACGCGCGCTATGGCATCTACACCTTCGTCACGACTGCTGAGAAGCCACCTGAACTGGCAATCGCAGACGCCTGCCGACAATTAACCGAGCAAGGTGACCTCACCTCGGCCTCGATCCGCTACGCGCAGATGATGGCGGAAGATGAATTGAGATATAAGCCCGCCACCCTTGGCCGGCGCCGTCGCTGAGGTGGAAAGGCTGTAAGCGCGCACTTTGATCGAGGCTTGGATAATGAGTGAAATCGGGATTTTGCGACAGTTGCGTGATCCTTCCGTTGTCCGAGTGAACCAGAAGTTGCCGTTTTGGCTCGCTTTCCGCCAAAGGTACACGACGAACCAGAGTCCGCGGCATCGGATCTGTTGTAGAAACAGCAAGTTGCGCGTTCAGGCAGAGGGCCACTGAAGTGCACCCATTGGATTGAGCGAGCGTCCTTCTCCTCTTTCAGGTTCCCTGAAACTAAGTCAGCCCATCTGAAGTTCTTTCCTCTTAGCGACTACAACCCTTAGGAGGTTGCCTATATGTTTGCACGCAATGTCTCATTCCATCTGAAATCGAATATGTTGTCCGATTACACGCAAGCTTTTGAAAAAGACGTCCTGCCTTTGCTTCGGAAGCAGAATGGCTTTAAGGACGAAATCACTTTCGCCGGTCCCGGCGGAGTTGATGTGACCGCGATCAGTATGTGGGAAAACAAGAAAGATGCCGAAAACTACAACACCAATGCCTATCCGCAAGTGTTGAAGACTCTGGCAAAATTTATCGAGGGAACGCCCCAGGTTCACACCTTTGACGTTGTCACCTCGACCCTCAAGCAGCACGAACTCGTGACCGTGTAAGAAGGCACTCTGAGTTGGGGTTGGCACGAGGAGACGGAGTTACGTCCGCCTTCTTGTGCCAGCAACGAGCATGCGCTCGATTCGCACCGCTCGTTCAGGGTTCTGAGTGAAAACTACAACACCAATGCCTATCCGCAAGTGTTGAAGACTCTGGCAAAATTTATCGAGGGAACGCCCCAGGTTCACACCTTTGACGTTGTCACCTCGACCCTCAAGCAGCACGAACTCGTGACCGTGTAAGAAGGCACTCTGAGTTGGGGTTGGCACGAGGAGACGGAGTTACGTCCGCCTTCTTGTTGCCAGCAACGAGCATGCGCTCGATTCGCACCGCTCGTTCAGGGTTTTGAGTGTAACAGAGATTTTTCGCCAGCTATCGAGTTCACCGTACAGAATTGACCAGTTTTCTTGTGCGAATTGCCGCACTAAGGAAGGGAGTCACACCAAGGAGTGTGTCTTGCAGAAGTAGGTTGTTTTGACCAGACAGGAATTGTGGGCTTGGGCGTGTTCATGCGAGATGGCTGGCGACCTCGGCGGTCGAGGCAAATTGTACGGGCTACGCCGAACGCACCATCAAGAAACTAATCCTTCTTTAAACACTATTCTGTTTTCTTCCGACCGCGTGACTTCCACTGACCGTCCTGCAATTGCGACGGACGCTCCGCGTAGGTCCAAGGTCCGCAGGTCACGTGTTGCATCATCGGCAAACTCAATCAGCTCTTGTTGTTCATCAACTGACGTTATCGAGCCCAGCCAAATATCAGGCATTCCAAAGTTCGTGAAAACGGTTAAGTTCAAAACAGTTCTAGATTTCTTCCACTTAGCGAACTTACGGAATGCATCTTCAGAGAAAAATCCGATTTCATCCATCACAATACCGCGAGTCTAAGGACGGAGAATAACGCACACACCTGAACTTCCAAGGTACGAGCAATCCGGGGCCTAGGTCTGGTCAAAATGACACAACTCTCTGCTGCTCTCCCCAGTCATTTTACGAAAACAGATCCTTAACTGTTGCAATCAGGCCATTACACGCTTTGAGCGGCAAAGTGGGATTTTGAGTGTAATAGAGAGTGGCTGTTGAAAAACTCCAGTTTGGTCAAAACAACCGGAATTTGGGGGTTACAAAATGGCTAGAAAATTCGAGAAGGTCGTTTGTAGGGCATCCTAGCGCAAAGTTTTTTCGGCGACTTTCCGGCGATTGAGTTTTTCAACAGCCACGAGATATTTCAACAGTTAGCGCAACACCAAAGACTTGCGGCCAGGGAGACTTCATCTAGCCATTCCTCACGCTACGCCCTGCCCCTTCCTGATCGGTTGGGGAGATGCCAACGCAATTTCTGGCCCGGAAGTTGGTCTGGAACCAATTTTTGTTTGACCGCAAGATCCGGATAGCGCGGTTTTGCACGACTCCAATATGGTCTGAACATGCACAAGACAATCGAACCAACCATCCTCTACTTCGGAACCCCCGTAGCACTCATCAGCACCTTGAACCTAGACGGCTCGCCGAACCTTGCGCCGATGTCGTCGGCGTGGTGGCTGGGTTGGAGCTGCATGCTCGGCCTGGGCCAGATGGGCCAGACCTCCGACAATCTGATCCGCACACGCGAGTGTGTAGTCAATCTGCCATCGGAAGATCTGGTCACGCATGTCGATCAGCTCGCACTCACGACCGGCAAGAATCCTGTGCCGGAGAAGAAACGGCAATGGGGTTATCGCTATGAACCAGACAAATTCGGCATCGCCGGGTTTACTGCGGTCGGGTCGGAATCGGTGGCGCCGCCGCGAGTGCGCGAGTGTCCCGTACAAATGGAGGGCATCGTGCACGATTTCCGTCCCTTCGGCAAGAACGTGAGCGCCAACATGTTCGAGGTGCATATTGTGAAGCTGCACGTCGACGAAAAACTGCTGGTGGGCGACGGCCCACGTCCCCATATCGATCCGGTGCGCTGGCGTCCGCTGATCATGAGCTTCTGTCGATTCTTTGGGGTAGGGGGCGAGGTGCATCCGTCGCGGCTTGCGGAATCTGATTTCATGAAATTCGTGACGCAAGGAGCAACGCCGCGACCCGTGAATTCGTCTGGCCCGCATGAACAGAGATAATGCCGCATTGCCGGCCCCGACGCCAGCACTTTTTCGAGATTGATTTTCTGCTTCTTGGGCATGAAAGCAAAAAAGGCCCCGCCTTTGCATCCTCTGTCAAAAGCGGGGCCGAGCCGATCGTGATGAAACGCAGAGAGTGTAGCCCACCTGAGAGGGCCAGCAAAGGGTCCTAAGGCTCTAGCGGGATCGCCCGGGTCGGGGCCGCGGGCGAGGATGGTGCTCCTGAACGTGGCTCCGGAACAGCTTAGCCAGATCTCTAAGGGCGCCGTCAGTAATGCGACCGTTGGCGAATGACGCGACGACATTACGACACTCGGAGCAATGGAACTCGACGCCATCGGAGTCTTTGATTATAAGGATGGGCTCTGGGTCGTCAGTCACCGGAATTAGGTCCCTATGCGGCCGTGGAATCGCTCGACGTGGTTGCGGAACATCTCGACCAGTTCTCGAAGACTTCCATGATGAAGCGACCATTCCCGATTGAGGCGATGCAATCGTGACACGCCGAGCAATAAAACTTGTTACCGTCCGAGAGCTTGAGCGTGAGAGTCGGCTCGGGTCCGGCCTCGGCGGTGGAATAGGCATCACTCATAAGTTGCCCCGCCTCTAACATCCCCATCAGAAGCGGGGCGGTCCGTCCTTCGATATGGGAAAAGTGTAATCTTGCCGGGAAAATGAGCAAGAGGTCTTTCAGACCATGAATCTAGAGAGTCAGTCACCGTCGGCGCTCGACCTCACCCCGCCCAAAGGAAGATGAGTGTAATGGCGATGTTACGCCAACGTGGCCCCGTCAAGGGCTTACACTATGCATTATGCCTCCCGTCTGGAAGGAAAAAGTGCAAGTGGAGATTGTGAGATTCGTCGAGGAATGCCAGCCGAACATCGTCGAAGCGAGATTCTCCGATTCAGAGGGACGGTGTCACACTTTTGTCGATAAGTCGGCAATCTTCAGTACGGATTGGAGCCTTGACGAAGCGACCAAATACCCGCAACCCGGTGTCATTCGATGCCAAATCTTGGCACGATGGCAAGTGCCCGCTGGCCCCGAACTTGTTCGCGTGACGACAGAAGTCGAATCGACCGAGGGCCTTTCAGAGTTTGTCGTACTGGCCAATCAGGTTTCCCCTTCAGATTCCCATGCGCCCGCCTCGAGTAGATGAGTGAAATCGCGATGTTTCGCCAACGGACTAGGGACTGGTCGAGGCAATCATCTTTCAATGTCGATTCGCCGCCGCATAACCGAATCATGGCGAAGAACGGTCCAACAGATCGCACGCTGAGCAAAGCTCTGAGCCACTCGGTCCATTATCGATACAGAAGCGCCGTTTTACGCCTCTTAAACTGGAACTGACTGTGACTTTTCTCGTGAGCGATGGCCGAAGCGGGCTACCCTTACGCGGTTAACTTTAGACTTCATTTTGGAAGGACCCCGATCAGGGACCGCTTCTTGCACCGAATCCCGATTCCAGTGTAAATTCAAGACTACTCGGCTGGGGAAAGCGTACATGCGGCCAACGGCAAAGCGCGTGGCATGGCTGTGTTTGGCGCTGACGTTGTGGTCGCTGTTTGTCTTTACCACGCATCACCATTCCAGTTCCGACGAATCAGCGGCTTGCACCGTTTGTATCGCCGCTCATTCTGCTTCCCCTGTCACCGCCTCCAGACTGCCGCACACTGTTTTTGTTCAGCAACAGTTCATTCGGGCGGCTGAGCCCGTTGCTGCTAAACAGCGCCTCATAGCGTTCGCTCTCACCGTTCGCCCGCCTCCTAGTATCTAGGGTTAGTACCAATTCAATCCTCCGGGCCTCGCAGTCCGGCTTATTCCCTATTTCTCTAGGAGGATACAATGTCTATTTCCTATCAGTGGCGCTTCCCCGCCATTGTCGTCGTCATCATTGTCTTAGTGGTCGCAAGTACAGAGGCACAGTCCGTCAGCGGCACAATCGTGGATCCCACCGGTGCTGTCGTTGCAAACGCTACCGTCGAAATCCAAAACCCCGTCAGCAGGTATGATCGCTCAACCAACACTGACGCTACGGGAAAGTTTAACTTTCCGAACGTTCCGTTAAATCCGTATCGCTTAGCCGTAAGTGCATCTGGATTCGCTCCCTATGCACAGGATGTGGAGGTGCGTTCAAGCGTGCCTCTGGACATTCCAATCAAACTGCAAGTCGCCAAATCGACTACGTCTGTCACCGTCGAGGCGGGCGGGGATCTGGTCGAAAACGATCCGATTGCTCACACCGATGTCGACAAGAATTTATTCGATAAGCTTCCGCTGGAAAGCCAATCATCCTCGCTGAGTTCGCTGGTGACCCTGGCCACTGCGGGGGTTGCCGCCGATTCGAACGGTCTCTTTCACGGCATGGGTGACCACGCAGAAAACTCCTTTTCGCTCGACGGCCAACCCATCACGGATCAGCAGAGCAAAGTATTTTCTAACCAGGTTCCTTTGGACTCAGTGCAGTCCTTGGAAGTGATCCAGGGCGCACCACGGCAACAGCCGCAGGTCTTCCCGCGCATGACGTCCCGACCCTCCCAAACGATGAGCGGCAGAAGTGCCAAAGCGGCAGTCGGGTCTGCCCACTTGACATGCCAGATGGCGTTGATCGCCAGTCCCGCCAAAGCGATCAATGACAAGTAAGCACACAGCGCCGACTGAGCGGCGTCCGCCCTCAACGCTGCGCTGCCTGTAGCTCCTGACAGCCGTCGCTTTTCTTTAGCAAGCCACGGCATCACGACTGCTGCGGCAACCAGAATCGCTATTCCCAGAAATGTCGGCTTGGGTTCGCTATAGCCCATCAGACTCGCGACCGAAGTGATCGCGACATAGGCAGCCAGCGCGATCAACAAGGCTCCCGCGACACGGGCAGCCCGCCTTTCCACGTTCTCGCGGGCATTAGTTGCACGAAATCTCCAGAGCACTACTACCGCCGAGAAAAGCTCGATGGCGCTGTCTCCACCGAAGGCGAGCAGCGCGGGGCTACGCGCCCGCCAAGCCGCGAAGAGGGATACCGCCGCTTCTACGCTCATCCAAGCGATTGAGACGGTCTGCACTCGTTGGATTCGCCGGATAGCGTCTGAATGAGCTGTTTGAAGCACCGAAGCCATTCACGACATTATGGCACCGCACTCGCATAGTTCGCGTTCAATGACCACCTGCACTTTACCCTTGGGGTGTGGGTATCTGTGGTAGGCGGTCGCTGGCGGATCGACTGGAATCGCGCAGTCGCGGTCTTTCGAGATGCCGCTCCGAATTGACCTCTGCGCCGTTCTGTTAGATATTGTGACGGATGGACGTTGAACGAATCATTGGCGACATCGAGCAGCTACAGGAAATGTTCGAAGCGCCGGACATTAGACCACTCAGCGCAAGCGACATCTCTGCTGCAAATCGAAGGCACGACGAGATGAATGCGCTTAGCCCGTGGTTTCGGCTCTGGCAACACTACGGCGTCTGTTGCCGATCTGAGCCTGCGGTACTCCGACTGCCCTAAGTCGAGACCTAAACTTCGCAGGAATTTCGAACACGAATCGGGGAGACCTATTCGCGCATCGAACTTGAGTGTTTTTCCGAGGAGATCAAAATGGACAGCACAATTTCAACCAAAGACCTGAAGTCGAAACTCGACAAGAACCAAGGAATCACGTTAGTCGAGACCCTCGCCCCTGAACGCTACCGAGAAGCCCATCTCCCCGGAGCATTGAACATACCACCCGAAAAGATCAGGGAGCTTGCTCCACAGTTGTTGCCTAGCAAGGACGCTGAGATCGTCACCTACTGTACGAACGCGCATTGACACGCCAGCGAATACGCTGCCCGTGAATTGGCGGCGATGGGCTACAAGAACGTGGCGCACTATCCCGAAGGCAAGCAGGGCTGGATGGAAGCGGGGCTTCCGGTGGAGAAAGCTGCATAAGAAATCACTGCAACCGCGAAGCCTGAGGGTCAACAGTCCAAATCAATTCGAATACTCAGGAGTTGCGTCCCGAACAGCCGCACCGCCCGTGCATTCCCAGCACTGCTCGGCAACTGACTCGCCAGCCAGCGTTGACGCTCACGGGGATCATCGTCCGGGAGCAGATGGGCGGTGTCATTGTGCCGCGATACCGGAGCCCGTCACGGAGCCTAAGACCCACGCTTAGAGGAGACGTGAGGGACTCTAGGCTTTCGCTTCACTAGCAGCTTCCACTACCGAGACGCGGATTGCACGTCTGCGCCAATAAAAGAAGAATGGTGCCCCAAGCAGGATGATCGCCAGTCCGATGGATGAGCGAACCGGGCGAGCCAACCACAAATTCAGACTGATCGCCAATCCAGCAATACCGAATACCAGTACCGTCCAAGGATACCCCCACACCCGATATGATCGTGGCAACTCAGGCTCGGTAATGCGCAGTCGGATCAGAGCGATAGCGGTTAGTGCAAAGAACAACCAAATTGCGAACATCTCGAATGAATATAGTTCTTGGTATGTGCCCGTTAACACCAGCAGAACTGCAACACACGCTTGAAAAAAGATTGCACCGCTTGGGGTGCGATAAAGGGGCTGGACTCGCTTTGCAAACGCAAAGAAATAACCGTCACGAGCCATTGCAAAAGGAATCCGAGGATAAACCAGAAAATTAGCATGGAGCGCCCCTAACGCCGAAATGATCATGCCCACTGTGATCCACTTCGCCCCATTGTTGCCGATGAGTTGCACCATCGTATCGGAGGCGACGTGATGTGACTCTGCGACGCGGGACAAGCCTAGCACTCGAAAATATGCCCAGTTGACCAGCATGTAAAGGCTGATCACGACTAGTGACCCGAATATCGCTGCGCGTGGAATGTTCTTTTGCGGGTTCGTGACCTCCTCACCAATGCAACCAAGAGATTGAAATCCGTTATAAGCTGCCATGACGGGCACTAATACCATCAGAAATGAAGCGAAACCACCGCGCCCGAGAATGGTGTAAGTATCGGAAGCTGTTCCGCCGACCTTTCCAAGCAACAGTCCGAAGATGATGATTGCGACTAGCGCAACCATTTTGAGCGAGGTCAGAACTACTTGGAAGCGTCCCGCCATTCGGACTCCGAGATAATTGCTGACGGCGAGCAAGACGACCACCGCTGCCGCAGAGGCTGTCCAGCAGTAAGGGTGAACTGGAATGGTTGCGATTGCGAAAAAAGCGTCACATGCCATGTGAAAAGTGGAATTGCGACCGCAGGGAACAGAAACTCGACAAAGCGCAAAACCCCAGCGGCGACCACAGCCGCCATCCCCGGCGACATTATCATTGACCTCGTCCATCCAAATAGGAAGCCGAACATTGGACTGAGTCCGCGACTCAGGTACACATAGTCGCCGCCTGCCTTCGGCATGGCTGCTCCAAGCTCGGCATAACAACAAACTCCGAAGAACACCAAGACCCCGCCGACAGCCCAAGCAGCTAGAAGCCTTGTTACTGACCCAAGTTCTTGAGCCATATCACTGCCGACCAGAAAAACAGCTTGTCCAATCATCGAGCCGACCACCACAGCTATTGCAGACCACTGACCGAGACCGCGCACGAGAGTTGGGGTTCTAAAGTGGCGAGTTGCATTCGCATTCATAGTGAGTTGCGTTCAAGCGGGTTCGGCACCCGTGGCGAAATGCGCGGGACTTGGCTGACGCCAATTCGACCGGAGTATACTCCTGCTGCAAAACGGCGGTCGTTGGGAGGAGACATGAAATCGCAAGTTGTACGGTTCTGCGTGGTTTTTGCCATCTGTATCTCAGTTGCATCGGCACAGCAGTTGTTCGATATCAAGCCCGTCGCGGATGGCGTTTACACGCTTGCGAGATTGGAAGAACGCTACGTACTTCGGCAGGTCAAGGTGGTCCACCCTTTGCCGTCTTTGCAAAGGGTAGGGATTCGACTTCCAAACTAAATTCGTGTCAGTGCATTAGCAGAGTGACTCCAAACGCGGTGCCAATCGCCGCATCCAGCTTCCCATTGCCATTGAAATCCCCAGGCGCAATTCCCACCGGAGATCCTCCGGTGCGTGCCACAATCGCCGCCGGATAGAACGTCCCATCGCCCTTTCCGCCCAGCAGAGAAACCTCCGATCGGTCGAGGTCCGTGACCATCAAGTCCAGAATCCCGTCTCCGTTGAAATCTCCGGTATCTACGGTGTACGGAAATGCGCTGGCTCCATAGTCAACGTGGCTCGCAAATGTGCCGTCGCCATGGCCGGTCAGGATCGAAATCTGTCCCGGATATCCGCACCTACTGGCGTATCCGCATGAGCAATCCACGGCCAGATCGGGATTGCCGTCACCGTTAAAGTCCGCCACGACGACTGACAGCGCCCCTTGCGATGTCGTGTATTGCGCCTGCGGCTGGAACGTTCCATCGCCATTTCCCAGCAGCACCGACACAGTGGTTCCAGCGAACACCCCGAAATTCGCGGCGACGATATCAAGCTTCCCGTCATGGTTCAGATCCGCCACCGCAACGGCGCCCGGTTCATTCCCTGTCGCATAGTCGACCGGAGGCTGAAACGTACCGTCTCCGTTGCCGAGCAGCACCGACACGCTGTTGCTCGAGGGATCCTGGTATCCAACGACCAGATCGAGTTTCCCGTCGCCGTTGAAATCCCCCGCGTCGATTCCAAAAGTCACCAAGCCAGAGTCCACCGCGCTGTCGATGTGCGCCTGAAAGGTTCCATCCCCGTTTCCCAGCAGTAGCGAGACCACTCCGCTGCACACGACCGCAATATCCGGCCTCCCGTCGCCGTTAAAGTCGCGCACCACCAGATTCCCCGGACCCATCGCCGTCGAGTAATCCACCTCCGCCTGAAACGTTCCGTCACCGTTCCCCAGTCGCACGCTGATTGCATTTTGCAGGGTGACCGTCCCGATCAAATCCAGCTTGCCGTCCCCGTTGAGATCGGCCGCGGCTTGGCGCTGCATGTATTCGTTGCCCGATAGCGTTGAACTCGTGAACGCTACAAAAATCCTCGGCACGGTGACTTCGAAGAAATCGACGTTGGAACTGCCTCCGCCAGGCGCCGGATTCGTCGTCGTCACCGACGCAGTCGTCGCCGAAGCCAGATCGCTTTTGAAAATCCATGCTCGCAGCTGTGTGCTGCTCACAAATTCAGTGAACCGGCGTTTGCCATTCCAGCGCACCACGGAGTGCGGCACGAATCCCGCTCCATTCACTGTAAGAAAGAAGCCGCGGCTGCCGGGCCGTGCGCTGGCGGGCACGAGCGGCTGGGCAATTTGCGGAACTGGGTTTTGTGCGATTGCAAATCCGGCGAGCACGAGAACCGTGAGCAGGGAAACAACGCAGCAATCAATTATCTTCGAAAGCAGAATCGAATCAGATCTCCTAGCCATAACGACCTCCGTCGGAAATTGAGTAAACCAAGGTTCGGCCCGGGATCCCGTGTAACCAGACTTTTATTGTGTTTGGCACCATCCGCGCTGTCGAATTCGAGTTCCCCACGGGAGTAGGGGCGATATCCATGAAGATTACTCGGGCGAGCGATTCAACAACGAGAGGAAGGAACTACGGCACTCGAAGTTCGCCAAGAATTGTAGTATCAGCCTTGCGGGTGGGCAAGCAGCGTCATGTCGGGCGACTAAAGGCTAAAAATGGCCCTCACTGATTGACCTGCCAGGACGGCAATTTGAGTGTAATGGCCTGGTTTCCACAGTTGAGTATTCATCGCAGAACGGCTGAGAAAGGCTGCGGAATCTTGCTGCGCTCCTGCAACGTCGAGTACTCGGGATTGTTGCGTCCGCGCCCTATTCGCAGGGAGCGCGGAGGGATTGCAGGTGAGGAGCGAACAGGGAAATCGCCGGTCCGGTTGCTCGGTGCTATAGTTTTCTCCCATGAAACGCCGGGATTTGCTGAAAGCCTTACGACTTGCGCCCTTGCTCGTTCTTCTCTGCGCCTGCCAACATCATCCAACCACATACCGAGTGGTCGTGGCCGCACGGAATCTTCCGGCTGGCACGGTAATTCAAGCTGCAGATGTGAAAATAGCCGAAATCAGTATTGACCATCCTGATCTCGCTTTTGATGATGATTTGACCAACGACCGTACCCGCATCATCGGCCACACCACGAAGGTAGACATCTCGGAAGGCTTCACCATCAGTATCAATCAAGTCCGGCCATAATTAGGGCGTACGCTGACCCCGCAACACTATACAGAGGTCATTGGCGACAAATCGCCATTGCACTCATCGACCCGGCTGAAGGTGTTTTGAGTGAGGAGGGGTTATTTCTTGGCGGATCAAGCAAGCCGTGTGGCGAACGGGCATCTCTTGCCGTGATGCCCAGACTCATCGTGTTCCCTCAGGAGGCCAATGGCAAACCGCTCGGCCCGGACCGCCGCGTCTTTTTCCTCAGGCGTAAGGGTAATGATTGCTGCAAGTCTGCGAATGTCTGACAGGTGTTGCTCAAGTTCATCCTTGGTTCCGCATTCCATTTGTCTCTCCCATCGCAGCACGTACAACTTTACTAGGCCGGACAGCCTGTTGAGAAATCTCCTTTACGCTCAAAATCCCACTTTGCCGCTCAAAGCGTGTAATGGCCTGATTAAAGCAATCGTCGGCAAGCACGATGGTATGCGGCCCATCAGCCGCTACATGTGGCCGCGACGGGAATTTCGGCTCTTCATTGGGCGGACACTCGCGCACTAGCACTCCAAATTGACCCGATGTTATCGGTCGACTGTACTTTTATCCAGTGCACTCCGTCGCTTACGTCTAAGTATGTGTCGACGGCATTTCCAGAGACAGAGTATTGTTCTTTACCGTCGAGGTAAACAGTCGTTGAGGCTATGGGTGAAACTCCGACTGATCTAGCTACAACGTGAACGGAATTGCCTGTGTTTGCTCCGGGAAGCGGACTGCAGATGGTGACCACGGGTGAGATTCCGCGATCGGTACAGGGTGCGGTCGTCGATTCAGCGATCGTGATCAGGCGACTCGTCTCAAACTTGCGACCGTAATTGTCGATCGCGCCGATCGTCAGAGTGTGACTTCCAGCGGGAGCGACTGCGTACATGTCTATCGCACTCCAACCGGACTGCTTAAAGGTCGCCACCCCGTCGATAGAAATCTGCATAGTTTGCACTGGACTGGCGAAGTCGGTACTGCCGCTGACAACCCTCATCGGTGAAGTCGTTGAAGTTCGCGGGGCACAAAGAATGACAGAAGGATCTAGCGTGTTCAGCGGGCAATACGGAGGATTCGTGCCGGCCACGGCTGCAATCCGATTAGGATCCCACCCGTTGATATAAAGGCCGCCGGCGATTGGCTGCAGTGTGCCATAAGCCGCGTCCAGGCGGTATGCGGTAACGGAATTCGAGTTCGTATTGGCTGAGTATACAAATTCATTTGTGGGGTCTACTACAACTGCATTGGGGTATGACGGCACAGCTTGCAGCGATCCAACGGGCGTCAGACTGCCATCCGAGTTAATTGCCAAAGATGCCATCGAATCATCACCCTGGTCGTCTACAATCACCCCTCTCCCGTTAGGAATCGGGGCGAGGGAGTCAGGGTCTGAAATCTGTTCAGAGTACGGCGATCCGGGGAGGCTTAAAAGAGCTCCCGACCCAGAGTTGATTGAAAAGCCGGAAATCGTGCTATCGCCCCAGTTTGCCACATAAACGAAACGCCCACTGCCATCGACCTTGACGTCGTCCGGGAAAACTCCTGTGTAAACGTAAACACCTGCGCCCATTAATTGGCCTGAGGGCAAAATCTGCATGGGTTGTACCCACGACTCGTATATATTCTGCGAATTCCAAACTAGCCCGAAGGCGTAAGTCGTGGTGGGGTCAACTGCTACTTGGATGTACGCGTCTTTAGGGTCGAAAGGCGATCCGTCAATCAGGTGCAGGGCTCCGCTTGATGGATTAACCGCAAACTCCAGAATGCCGTTAGTGGCTGTCGCATAAAGGAACTTACCGTTCGGAGTGATGGTGACGTCTGGAGCTCCGCCCGGAACTGCGTAATTCGCGACCAAAGTGAGTCCACCTGTTTTCTGATCGAGGGTGAAGGCGCAAATCCCTGAGTAGCTGGTGCCAACATAGACGAACTTGCCGTTAGGAGAAACGGCGATGCCCCAAGGGGCAATACCTGGAACCGTGAACGGGGAATTTGGTACAGGCGTAAGCTCCCCTGTCAGCGGTTGCACGCGGAAGACACTGACATTGTTGCCAGCATAGTTCACGGCGAGAACGAATTTCGGAACAAGTCCCTGCGCCGACGCAAATCCCGCTAGCAATGCAATGGAAACCAGGGCTCGAACTAGAAAACGGACAAAAGAATTGACTTGAGGCGAGGTGGAGACGAACATGGCGCACCTCCGAACGCCCTTTGGATTCCAGTACCCGGGCTTGGGTTGGTCCTGGTGGAAAAAAGCTCGTGCGATGACCGCTTGACTTCGATGGTCGGCTCAGTTGGCGTAACATCGCGATTACACTCAAAATGCCCGGAACGGGAATTCTGAGTGTAATCGCCTTGGTTACAGCAGTTATTTCTTTGCGGAAATCCAACCTTTTGAATCCGTGTCAGAATTGTAGCCATGTTTGACTCGTATTCGATTCGCGCTAAGCAAGTGCTCTTTTTGGCACGTTTGGAATCGGGTGCCCGAGGCGCTGAAATGCTAGACCTCGACGATCTGCTTACCGGATTGATAATCGAGGATCAGAATGTGATTCCTTCCGCTCTTGCGAGGCTCGGTATGGACGGCCAGTTTATGGATTCGCCCGAGCATTACGCATTCTTACCTCCTGACACCGCAACCAGCGTTCTGGAAAACATCCACCAGTCACATCCTCGCTCTCAGCCGATTCCCCAGTCTACAGATATGCCGATCTCTTCCGGCCTTGGAGAGATACTGGCCGCTGCAAGTGAGTTAAAAAAGGAACTCCAAAGCAAGGAGGTCACGCCCTTGCACCTCTTGGCAGTAACGATGCGCAGATCGCACAGCGGAATACAGGCACTTCGGGATGTCGGAATCACGGAAGAGGAAGTCCTAAAGGCGATCCGAAAAGAAGATTTGGGATAACATTCGGCGGTTTCTGAACGAAATTAGAACTGATTGTTGAAACATCCCCATAGCA
>Ga0207008_10120_pt1 | contig 24284 bp, 19 predicted proteins | sample Alteio_BWMinCont_83_FD_153489 | JGI IMG/M metagenome (GOLD analysis project Ga0207008, IMG submission 153489) | Enriched cells from forest soil in Barre Woods Harvard Forest LTER site, Petersham, Massachusetts, United States -... | ecosystem: Environmental > Terrestrial > Soil > Temperate forest >... | reverse complement strand
GAACCCGGTATTGGCTCCAATGTTTTTGCGCAAACCCCGACTCCTGATAGCAGGATTATGATAAATCACCTGGGTTTTACGGCAAGAGGCATGGATTTGATTCGGAATGATGGTGATGGCCAGGGTTCTTATGCCGAAATCATGCAGAAAGCGGGCATCCCAAAATGCGTAGAGGCGGTTCTAAATATTTATGGTTTCCTGGCCCATATTCACATCTTTGAAACGATGAATCTGTCGCATGGAGTAGAAATAGAATTTCTTGATTTCAGGCTTTTTTCAACCACTGGGCCAAAAGTAAATTATCCTCCCGGACTGATTAGGATCATCGGCTGGTTTCAAAGATTCATCGGCTCTAAATATCTTGATCTTAAAGAAGACCAGCCGCTACCTCCTGAAAAATAACAGGATATATCCTCGTGGAATCAGTCTAATTATAGTCTGATGGTTTATTGATGTTCTTTTTGATGAGGAAGTTTTTCATGTCCTCTTCCAGTTGCATCCGCACCATATTTTCCCTTATTTCTGAGGTGAGTTTATGAAAATTAGCCTGGTTTGGCGTGCCATCGTCTTTTCTGAATTCTTCGATGCTATTGCTTAAGGTAAAGAGCATATCGTTCTTCTTTTTCATCATCCTTGAGTACAGAAAGTAAAATATCAAACCCAATATAAGAATGGCGATGCAGGCATAAAGGATAATGTCTTTTATTTCAACGCCTACGGTTTTGGTATTTTGAGCTACCGCTTTATTGAGGTTCGTACCCAGATCTCCTTTAAGACGGCTATTTACTGTTCCGAGAGCGGTATCCACCAATCCGGAGATGTCTTTTTTCATGGCATCTCCCAAAAGTGCCGTTCTCAGATCATTCACGCGTTTTATAGCGCTGTCGTTAAGGGTTGCAGGGACAATCATTCTCAGGAGTTTATCCAAATGTTCTCTTGTCTGGTCGCCGGTTGCGTAATCTATCAATCTTTCAGAAGGATTAACCACCATATCATTCATAATGATCTGCAAAGTGCTGCCAAGCTGCTTCCTGAATTTGGTATCCAGCAGGCTGTCTTTAAAAGTAATAAGCTCTTGCCGGGTGCTTCCAACAGAATTTTTTATCAGTCCGTCCATCAGGGTATTTATCCGTTTCTGGTTCTTATCATCCCCAAGTATCCTGATAACGCTGTCAAGAATTCCGATAGCTGCTTTATTAGCGGTTTTACTCAGGCTGTCGCTCAGGTATATAAGAACATCTTTTTTCAGTCCGTTGATGTCTTTGCTCAGGGTATCTGTAACAGCATCAACCGTTTTCTTCCCAAAAATTCCATATGTACCCTGGGCATTGCTTTGGATAGAGGCTCCCCATACGATGAGTAGTAAAAGACATATTGTTTTTATATTCATTTGCCCGGGATTAGATTAATTTAATTCAGATTTGATTTCAAAAAGGATGATACACAATCATATAATCGAGGAAAACATTCAATAGCCAATGCACCATCAGCAAAGGCCATATGGAGCGAACGGCATAGGTGCATGCCCCGGCGGCCAGCCCCCAGATGGGTGTACCCCATAGTTCAGCCATTGGCTTGCCAAGGTGCCAGGCCGTATAAGACAGCATACCTATCAGAATGGCATAGCGACCGATGTAAAAGACTTTCATTTCCCCATTTTTATCTTTGTAATTAAACCCATTATTAGCAAGTCCAAACAGGAAATAACCCCTGAAAATAAATTCGATAACTAAAAAAAATGGAAAATAAGTGAGTTGATAAACTAAAAAAGTCCAGCCGTTTGTATGTTCGTTAAACCCTCTGTATAAAGGATATAAACTGCGCATGCCGCTGTCTTTTGAAGCAACGACAAACATAGGGAGCAATACAATCAGAAAAACAAAAAAGATCATCCAGGAAAGCCTGCGTTTTCCCTTTTCCGGAAAGGCGAGGCCATATTCGGAAAGGGGTTCTTTGAAATAAAACTTAATGATAAGGATTGGAATCAAAACCACGATAAAACTGCCTCCTAAAAAGGAAATAATCTCCCTGTCCCAGGGTATCCAGGGCAATATTTTACCTTCAGGGCCACCGCCTGTATCGCCACAGGTATTGGCAAGTGACGGCCATAATTTCCAGAGTATCTCGAGATTGCCATGGTAACCCCATAGCATAAGCAGGATTAATCCTGAAAACATGATCTGGCCTGGCTTTTCGGTAAAAATAAATTTAATAGTGGTCCAGATGATCTTCCAAACCGTACCGGGGCCCGGGTTCGGCGTGGATGAGAGAGGTTCAGTATATAAATCGCTGCTTTTCATAATGATGAATTAAATAATAATATATTTTTAAGGCATAGTTTTGGGGTCTTTATGTATAGGACTCCAGCCACTTTCGGGTTTTGCAGATTCTAAATAAATGTCATGTAATGGATGAATATAAGCACCTAGAAATGCACTGTTTTTTGCTTTTTCTATTGCCATCAAAGCATGTGCATCTATCGAAGGTTTATGAGATTGAATCTGATGGTCGAACCCGCACCTGTATGTAAACTCGTTGCTGAATGTAAACTTTGAATTGAAATAGTAAAACACTTGTTTCCAGTCATCCAGTTTAGTATAAAGTTCATTGATGTTAATATGGCTGCCACTGATAAAGTTTACCTGCCCCCAGTGCGGCCTGGCATTGAACGTGTACATGCATTTTTCAATTCTTTCATGTATTTCAAGGCCTCCGATAGAAAAACTCATTATCGGCAGTTCTATCAGACAAAATGTTTCTACTTTTTCCCCGCTTCGGATACCAGGGCCATTTGGTAATTCATGCATCATAGATAAGTAATGCTTTGAAGCCTTAACATATCTTAGCGCAATAGGGCTCGTAAGATATTGATTGCCAAACTCCACGCTATGTGCTGCCACCCTGAATATCTCTTCTACCGAATCCAGGTATTTGTGTTCCTTATCAACCGGTATGGCCAGTTCCGCCGAACAGCCACGTATATAATTAGCGGCCCCAAGATTCAATACTTTGTAGCTCCTGTCCTTGAATTCTTTATGAACAAGGAGCCTGAGCCCGGCACGAATTGTTGAGGGGGTTGCCTTCGGGAACATATCGAGGAACTTTCTTGCCAACCAGCCTGAGAAGGTAGCCAATGTGGGAAACATGCCCAGAAAATCACTGACAAACCCACGATGCGTTTTAAAATAACCTGCAAATGCTCCTGGAGGGTCACATATATGTTTTGTTGTTACGATTACATTCCTTTGCCCATTTATTTCGTATGGATTCACAATCAGGTCATAATGCCTGTAATTGTTCATGACATTTTCCCGAAGCTTCTTTTTTACTTCATCCCAGGTTGTCATTATCCTGTTTTCATTCAGATAATAACTCTTTCTTACTTTAATGATGACGGAATAAATAATGCCCATTGTGCCGAGGCTGACACCCACAGAATGGAATATTTCATCATTTTTAATTAAATGTATATGAGGGTATTGTGAAATAAATTGTTCGCGGTGCGTGATGCCGTTTGTTGGCTCAATCCTGTAAATTTCGCCACATGTTGTCACAAGCGTCAGTGATAAAATAACATCACATAATGGTGCGAGGGTTACACCCGTGCCATGTGTGGAAGTAGAGGCTGCACCGACAATGGTTTGCTCATCAAAACCACCCATGTTTAGCAGGGCAAGGTTGCGTTCGAAAAGCGCATTATTAAGATCCCTGATTTTTATGCCGCCTTCCACCTGGAAAATGGTTTCTTCTTGGTCGTCATCCAGAATATTGGCTAATTTTTGACTGTCAATTACATCCATTTCTTTTTCAATGGGCAGAATGGCATTCAAACCATGGGTATCTATCATATAGTCGGTACTCATGGCCACATCAGACCAGGCATGCCTGGAACCTACTGCCTTAATGCGGCAACCGTCTTTTTCGGCCGACTGAATGATATAGATCAGGTGCTCCAGGCATGTGGGCTTGAAAAGCTTAAGAGGGTACACTTCCTGGTTGCCGCCTTTGTTTACCCATCTTTTCCTTTCGAAACATTGAAGGTTGCCCTCGCTCAGGTCTGATGGAAAATTCCAGGCGATATTTTTTTTCTCAACGATATTGGTCCTCGCAAACATGGTACGGTTATATTTTCAGGATTTGCTATAAGATTGTCTATAGATATTTTCAGAACATCCGGAATACTCCGTTTTGTTTTTCAAATACTTACATGGGTTTTCATGACAATTCTAAATAATATTATGCAGACTGCAAAAAAAGTTTTTTTGTATGTGTTTGTTTTTCCTTTTTGCGACCCTGATAACAAACAGCATTATTTAATTTAGCTCCCCATCAGAATCTTTCGCAGAGGATTCTTACGACTACTCATACATAAACCTAAGAGCCCCTGAAGCATCATGCGTTCTGATACATTATGCAAGTGGCGACTCTGAGGGAAAGATAATACAGCATTCTATCAAAGATCTGGCACAAGCTCACGCAATTGAGAAAACCTTAGTATCATTTTTGCGTCTTCCGCTTTTACATTCCATACAGGTTTTGAATGGGAGAATTTATAAATCTGCCCACCGGCCAGGCTTTTTATAAATAAGGAACGGCTGCCTGTATATTCAAATTTGAAATAAGCAGGTGCTGAGCTTATTAATGATTGAGTTTTCGCCACAAAGCTATCTGGATCCTTATGACTGAACGATGGACGGCTGTTGCTTAACGCTTGTCTTTTATTACCACAGTTACACATATTTATAATTTAATTTAATTGGGTTCTATTTGAAATTTTTTCCAACAAAATAGCGCCTCCTGAGAGTGCGAGCCACAATAAGATCTTTTGATCCCATCCGGTTGCGAAGTAGAAGCCGGGTAGCAACGCCACCCATAAGGAAAGACAATAGAAGCAGTCCATAAGCTGGCCGAAAAAACCATTCCCGGCCAACTTCCTTATTTTAAATATAAGATCAAATGGACCATCTTCCGCCTGTATCAGATGGGTGACGCGCCAAACGGCAAGTAGCATTAGAATGAATTGCAAAACCGACATATTTATGGTAATCTTTCAACGGCAACTGAGCCGCTTGCCTGGTAAGTGCCTGTTATGCCAGTGTTATACCCATTGGTTTCTCTTTTGTTAGCTGTAAGATATACTGACAAAACGGTATAACTTTCAGTAGCTGTCAGCCATTTGCCATTAGGCATTGATGGAGGTATAAAAGAGATCTGATGCGGATTGTAATCACCAAAGCGGTTCATTTCACCTGTCCCGTGATATCCCGGGCATCCGTTACCATCAGAATTAAAGGGATTAGAGCCTGATAATATTGCCGGATTGGCTGATGCAGGACTTACAGGGTAATTGACAATCGGTGTAAAGCCGGGTGTATTGCATTTGGAAAATGACAGATTGTATGAATCCATAAAACCCCATTTATCATTTGCCTGGAAGGTAACATTTAGAGGTGCATTGAGGTAGGCCTCGCTCATCCGGTAAAGATTGCACTCTGCTTCAACGATATTGACCCCGTCAGCTACAAACGAAACGTCATTTAATGAAAAACCAAGAGGGTTATTATCAATATACAATGCAATCATATCACTGAATCCCGGAATAAAATTGAGAGAGGCATCATAGCATTCCACAATAAAGTAAACCGTTCCGGGCGCGCTACCCTGGTAAATATTTGTGTGAAGCTGCATATACCTGTCAATCTGGGAGAACTCCCATCCCAGGCTGCTGTTTGTCAACACAAGCTGGATATTCTGATAAAGTGGTACATTAGGAATTGATCCGCCATTATTTATTGTATGTGTAAATGGCCCTACCAGGTCTCCATTATAATTTGGCAGGCCCTCGTTCTGGTATTTGGGATGCAGGTATGTCTCATTCACATATTGCCAGCTGTTGCCATCCTTGCTATAGCGTATGGAATAGTAGGCCACATTTGGATTGTTCATGCAGCCGCGTACATCTATCATTCCCGCCCAGCATGCACAATCAACAGAAAAACCTGCCAGGGAACTATGCACTGTTATCCTGCCGTCTGGCCTCAGATGATTGTTATCTCCATTTCTGTCAAGAGCAGATACGCCTGATATCATCGTTGAAATATCAGTGCTGGTATTTTGGTTTCCACCAATAAATACATCTCCGAGTGAACCGATAAGGTTTCCATCTGTACAAATGATTCCTTTTGCTGGAATTTGCGAATCAGGAATGCAAAGGTTGAGATGAAAAAGATTAGGAATGTTATAATATGGTGCGCTTTCATACAAGACCTGGGTGGAGGGGTTGGTATTATTCACACTTGCAATGATATCCGGGCGCCATTGTACATGATAATCTTCCCCGGCAGCGGTATTGTCAAAGGCTTCTACCAAAAGGTCAACAACACTTTGGGTAAATCTTAAAATATAATTGCCTTTCTGATCGGTTACTATAGCTCCGAGTGGAAATTTCGGACCCGTACCGGTATATGGTCCTCCTGCCAGTTCTGATGGTGAACGATCATAATCAGAAAACCTGACTGCTAAAAAAGGAGCAGGGGAGGAAGCGACTTCCCAGCAAGGTAACTGATTCAAAGCTTTTGCGATAGATATATTGTCATATTGATATAGCATTCTTGATCCGGCTGGGTTTGTTACAATGTTTTTTTCAAACCTGAGTTCAGTCATGCTATTGTTGGAAACAGGAGTACTGCCATCTTTTGCGAATTTCTTTTTAGCATCGTTTGATGCTGGAATTTCAGAAACAAGTTTGCTGTACAGCGTTCCCATCCTTGCTACCTGTGCCGAAGAATCCTGCAGGTTTATCATGATCGGGGTAAATGGTCCCGGATCAGGCGGATTTGGATTTACGAGCCCAATGCGTTCCGGGTATAAAAGCTGTACGACTTGTTTAATGGCAGGGTTAAGCAGCGCCTGGTTAAGTGCAGCCTGGGTTTCTATAACAAGCCAGCCGTTGTAGCAAGGATTAAAGCAAGCATCATTATATGTTGATACTGTGCCATAAACCAAAAACTCATCCGGATAGCCCACTGGAGAACCGGCAGCTGTAACCGGCATGGAACATCTCAAGATCAGGTCATCCAGGACCGGGTCATTGGTGCTGGTACCTCTATCATTTGACTTGATATCGAAATGATATTTGTTTCCGGTTTTAACAGGGAAAGAAATTTCAGTATCAGAACTTTGAAATCCGGCTCCCTGGTTTGCCTGAATGTCAATAGTCCATAATGTATCAGGCGCTACATTTACGAAAACATCCGGACTGGCACTGAGTGCCGGATGCACACCATCATAATTTGTGCCATTTGCGTTTCCATTTGTCCCGCTGACAATATATTGCCTGCTGGTGTTGTCTTCAGTTGATTGTACGTGGATTGTCCACGGACCTTGCATTGAAATGTACATATTTTTTGTATTTATTTTTTTTGCCTACTCTATGCGCTTTTCGGCTACCGCGTTTTTTTATTTTTATTTTGCATCAGGGCCTGTAAACTTTATCGGAGCCAAAATTATATCGACTATTTACCTGCGAAAAGGACAGGTTTACAGGCGATGTGTTTGGGTTCATAACCGGCGGGAACATGGTTGCAGAAGGATTTACTCAGGTGTGATAGAATAATTGAAAGAAGCCTGATTCAAATAGCGGACGGGTATTTCACATGCGCCAAATCCGGATTTTTTTGCTAATCCATTATTAATTTATAAGCGGGAGTTTTGAGATGTAAGTGGGAGGATGTGAATACCGGCGGGCGAAAAAGAGATTCTATACCTCTGAAAAAAAGGATAAAACTCAATAATATAACCTCATAACATTTTATTTTACCAAAATTATTAATAGGTTTGGCATGTCAAAAGATCTTTTCTAAAGCTTTTTAAACACCATTTTTATTCAAAAATTTCAAAAAAAAACGTCATGAAAAAATTCTTAATTTATTTTCTCTTGCTTTTAGTCATCTGCCTATCCATAATGTTATATACATACTGGAGAAAATGCGCCGAATGCGATAAAAACAATTGCAATCAGAAAAGGCCGGCCGATAGCGGAAAAGTGAGGGATATTCCTATAAAAGGCAAAAATGTGCTTTTTTCAATCACTCATAAAAACACACTGCTTCTTTATGTAAAAGATTCATCAGCCTCATCGCATTATAAAATCATTGATTCTCTTTCCCTGCTATCTGGCGTAGGTATATCTGTTGATCAAAAGAAAACATCGTTGCATATCACAGACCCTTATATTCCTGCAGGTTATTGTATTATGGGGATAGATGAATCGTTATTCAACCCGTCAGATCCAGGGCTTATTGCTATAGAAAACCGCAGCCAGGCAATGGTAAATCAATCAAATGCTGCGGCTTATCTTTTGAATGATGCAACAGATCCAAACAATCCCCTCAACCCGAAGTTAGGATGTTTTGGAATTCCAATTCCTGGTGGCCTGGGAACCCCTACTTTGAGGGTAAGGGGGGTAGCAACCGGGATGGGCGTTTCCAGTAGTGTTGAGCCAATGTGTACTTATTTCGATTTTTCTTTAAGCAACACAGTTTATCTGCAGGTTGATCCTTCGTATCCGAACCTGCTTTTGATCGGATATCCTGCTCCCGGACGAACCAATCTTATTATTTCTCAGGGGCCTGTAATTCAATAAAGAATGATGACAAGGCTCTTTTTGGCTCTTAATATTTTATTGACCGGTTCAATACTATTGTCCTGTCAATCAGGGAATCATTCTCCTGAGAGTCGAAAAAACATCACAGCTGGCCCGAGTGAAACTGACACTATTTTTAAAAAAGTCAATTCGCTTATCCTGAATTATCCTGATAGTGCAAGGCCATTTGTAGAAGAAAACCTGGGAAAGGCTTTAAAAAGAAATGACCCGAAAGAACTGGCTGTCGCTTATTTTCTAGATGGGAAACTGCATCGGTATAAATCACAATATCCTGCTGCCATGCAGGAATATGTGAAATCCCTTGAAATATGCAAAAACAATGGCTTTTTGAAACTGGAATGCCAGAATAATATTCAAATTGGGTTTATATATTACCTGGAAGAGAAATTCCCTGATGCTGAAAAAGAGGGCGAGGGTACATTGGAATTGGCTGACAGACTGGGCGATAAAGAGGAAATTGCAGGTGCCCTCAATTTGATAGGGATAAGCACTGCAAAACAAAATAAATATGACTCCGCGATGGTTATACTTAAGAAGGCTTTGCAAATAAGACTGCGGCTTGGACAAAAAGATGAAGCCGGATGGGTATATATCAATATCGGGAACCTCTACAATAGCAGGAATAATTACGACAGTTCTTTATGGTATTTCAATACAGCCCTTAATTTAGCTACTTCATTAAATAATGCTTATCAGCAATCCATTGCTTTAAATAATATCGGTTGGCTCAATCATATCATTGGAAAAGAGAAAGAGGCTATTCAATATGAGGAAAAGGCGGCAAAAATCGCCTTTAAACGAAATGATTATGAACTTCTTGCGGGTATTTATGAAAACCTGGGACTCTTTTATGCCATTACCAATAATTTTATAGCTGCCTATAGCGCAGATACCTCCTATACAAGTTTTAATGACCTGGTATATGGCGTAAATAAAACCAATGCGGTGATAGAAACACAGATCAAGTATGAAACCAAAGAAAAAGAACACCAGAATGATCGCCTGAAACTCCAGATCAATTTATTCGTAGCAGGACTTGCTTTTATATTACTATTAACCATTCTTCTTTTCAACCGCAACCGTATCATCACAAAAGCCAAGAAAAAAGTGGAAACAGTTGTAAACGAGCTTACCATCGCGCAGCAGAAATTGAAAGAATCTGAAAAAGAACTTGAGAATAAGGTCGAAGTAAGAACTTCAGAGCTTGCAAACGCCAATGAACAACTGATTCATGAAATTGAAGAAAAAAACAAGGCTGAAGCTGAGCTTATTGAGTTTAACAAAAAGGTGGCCGAGCTGCAAATGACCTCTTTGCGCCTGCAAATGAATCCACATTTTATTTTCAATTCCCTTAACTCTATCCAGCATTTCATTTACAATAACAATAAGGAAGAAGCGGCCGGTTATCTTGCGAAATTTTCAAGCCTCATCCGCCAGATATTGGAGCATGCCAATGAAAATACCATTGTTCCTGCTGACGACCTGAAAATGTTGCAGTTATACCTTGAGCTCGAGATGCTGCGCTTTGATCATAAATTTGAATATGAACTGGATATTGACCCGGATATTGATATCCATAACATAGAAATACCTTCCATGCTTATACAGCCGTTTGTGGAAAATGCGATCCTGCATGGCCTTGTTCCAAAAGAAAACGGGAAAGGCAAGATCATCATCAGGTTACGTAAAAATAAAAATTCCATAGAATGCATTATCGAGGATAACGGCATTGGCCGGGATAAGTCTGTTGAAGTAAACGCCAAAAGTATCAGGAATAAGAAGTCTTTGGGTATCAAGGTTTCCCGCGAAAGGCTTGCAATGCTTAATACAGATGAAGAAAATGAGGGCTCCGTGGCCATCACAGACCTGAAAGACCTGAAAGGAAACCCGCTCGGTACCCGTGTGGAAATAAGGATACCAATTGACTAAAATGAATCTATTAAATGTGATGATATTATGATTAATACAATCATTGTAGAAGACGAAACCCGAAGCAGGCTTCTCCTGAAAGATATGCTTAAGGATAATTTCCCGGAAATTTGTGTACTCGCTGAAGCTGAAGACGTTAATACCGCAAAACAAGCTATTGAAACAGTAAGACCGCAACTTGTATTTATGGACATTGAACTGAAAAACGGCAACAGTATTGATATGCTGAACCAGATTGGGAATATAGACTTTGAGATCATATTTACTACTGCATTTGACAGCTATGCACTTAAAGCTTTTAAATTCTGTGCGATAGACTACCTGTTGAAGCCCATAGGACTGGAAGAATTTAAAGATGCCGTGAAAAGGGCACAAAAAAGAATCGAAAAAAATGCAGTAGTAGGTTACCTGGATGTCATGATGCAAAACATGAAAAACACAAATTTTGCGGAGCATCAGATTGCGTTACCTACTACGGAAGGCCTCATGTTTGTAAAGGTAAATGATATTTTGTATTGTGAAGGAGATGGCGCCTATACGCATGTGATTTTGAGAAATCAAAAAAAAATAATGACTTCACGATACCTGAAAGAATTTGAGACAATGCTTGCAGAATATCATTTTTGCCGGATACACCATTCCCATCTCATCAACCTGAATGAGATACAAAAATATGTAAGAGGAGAAGGCGGTTATGTTATTATGAATGATGGCGTTATGCTTGATGTCGCCAAAAGGAAAAAAGAATTTTTTCTAAATTCTTTTAGCAGGATATAAAATTAAGATCCTCCTTTATTTACTTTCCATCAAAGTCTTTCCAAAAGGTTCTTTGCGTTATTGAAACAGGAATGATTTAAGGTCTATTTTTCCCCTCAGGGTCTCCCGCGGTACCAAACCATATTCCAATCGGTACACATTAAGGGGACCCTGAGGTCTACTCGTAAGCAAACCTGTTTTGGCGGGACTCTCGGCATAGCTAATTTAACAGATCGCTCTTCCGGAGCGAAAAATCGTATGGTTCAATATTAATCTACAAACAGTTGGCTCCGCTGGAGCCATTTTTCGCGCATTCAAAAAAAGTAAAACATTTTCAAAAATATTTTCACTTGTAACGTATTGAAATAATACAAGTTAAAAAATATTTTTTTAAGACACCCACCCACTTTTGCTGTTCACTATATATGTATATAAAAGCAGGCATAAGGGATAAGGCGTAAGGGAATTCAAGAAATGATCAATCCCGAATAAGTCGGGACAAGTTAATCAATAAGAAAAGACAAAATGAAAAGAACCTGTCTTCGCAAAGGCTTCGTCGGGCGAAGAAAGATAAACCTGCCACCGAATTCTCGGTACAAGCTTTTTTGGGCATTTCAGTCTGTATTTTCCCTGTTATCGCCTCCCGAAGAGGTCGGGACAGGTGTTATTTGTCAATGAGTTACGTGTAAGATATTTAAATTCAATAAGTTAAAAATGATAAAAATAAATTTCCTGTTATATCAGGGAAAACTGGCCAGAATGGTCAAAAAAGGCTGGCGCAAGAGAAAATCATGTGTCAGCCACTTACGCTTTATGCCTAACCACTTATGCCTGATATAACGTTCACTTTAAAACCTGTAAACCAATATGATAGCGTTCTAAAATTTAGAAAGTGTTCACCTTTCGGTACAAATGCACACCCAAACGTGACAGCTAATCCATTCATTTTAAACAGATAAACCAATAATTATAAAGAAAAAATTAAAAATGTATAGTATAGCGAACAGCAAGGATATTGAAAATGAACCAGAAAGAGAGAAGGCAGAAGTGAGATATTTAAACATCACCTCTCTGTTTGATCTGTATTCGCCACAACCCGGTTTACAGATGTACATTTGCGCCAAACTTCAATCAATCCGTTTTTTGAAAATTAATTAAAGGACAACCCTGCAATTTAAATACACATATTCAGGCATTTTAAAAATTGCCGTGCCGATTATCGTAGGCCATCTCGCTGAAAATATCATCAATATTACCGATGCGATATTTGTAGGCAAGCTCGGAGAACAACCTTTGGGAGCAGTGGGCTTCGGGTCTTTATATTATTATACTTTTGTATTGCTGGCTCTTGGTCTTTCAACGGGCGTGCAGATTGTCATAGGTCGCCGTAATGGCGAAAAGCATTATGCAGCTATAGGTCCGATTGTTGATAATGCTATTTATTCTTTTATCGGCATAGGCATAGCTTTGTTCATTCTGCTGCAATTAGTTACACCTTTTCTTATTCATGCCATAATAAGCTCGCAAAATATTTCAAACCTGGCTTTGACTTATGTCAATACACGGAGTTATGGGATATTGTTCGTTTGCGTCATATTCGTTATGAGAGCATTTTATATCGGTATCGGGCAAACCAAAGTCATCATATACATTACCATTGGTTCGGCGCTCATCAATATTTTTTTCAACCAGGCACTCATCTTCGGGCATCTGGGTTTTCAACCGATGGGCATACGTGGATCAGCTACAGCATCTGTCATTGCCGAGGGATGTGCAGCAATAGGCTATTTCGTGTATACCTTTTACAAATCTGGTAACAGGATTTATGAATTGTTTCGTTTCAGGAAACCTGATTCAGGAATAACATGGCATGTGCTGGGTGTTGGGGCACCGATTATGCTCCAGCGTTGGATATCTATATCTTCGTGGCTCGTATTTTTTATCTTTATTGAAAAAATGGGGGAGCGGGCATTAAGTGTTTCCGCTCTTATGAAAAGTATATACGTGGTAATGATGATTCCGGTCTGGGGGATTAGTTCCGCTACCAACTCCCTGGTGAGTAATGCGATGGGAGCCGGGCGTATTGAGGATATAAAAGGCATCGCCACGAAAAGTATTTTTCTAAGCTTCGCAATTATTTTTATTATTGTTCAGGCCAATATTTTTTTCCCGGTGGCATTTCTTTCTGTTTTTAACAATAACCCTGGTCTGGTTCACGACGCTATAGGGCCTTTAAGGATGATTACGGCGGGACTCCTGATTTTTTCAGTAAGCGGGGTGATATATGACACGGTTACAGGTACAGGATCTACAAGGATATCTTTATATATCGAATTGATTACCCTTGTTATTTATTTTACATATATCGCACTTGTGGGCATATTTTTCCCAGGATCGATAACAATATTCTGGGCGTCAGAGATCGTTTATATGGGAACTATGGGGCTGTTAGGGTTCCTGTATCTGAGGACAGGCAAATGGAAGAAGGTTAGGGTCTAGTTTTTTTCAATACTCGCTATTTGCCGCATCCAGTTTAAGCAGGATGAACATCATGGCTGTAAAACTAAGCATGGAAGAACCTCCGTAACTTACAAAAGGCAATGGAATACCCACGACGGGAAATAATCCCAGGGCCATACCGATATTGATGGCGAAGTGGAAAAAAAGCACCGATGCAACCCCATACCCATAGGCACGGTTGAAGGTAAATTTCTGTCGCTCTGAAATGATGATGATCCTGTAAAGTAGTGTTATGTAAAGTAATACAAGTGCAGCGCTGCCAATAAATCCATATTCTTCACCTACAGTGCAGAAAATGAAATCGGTACTCTGCTTGGGTACAAAACGGTATTTGGTTTGAGTGCCTTTGAGAAATCCTTTGCCTGTTGCTCCACCGGAACCAATGGCAATCAGGGATTGGCGGACATTATACCCGGCGCCCTGCTTGTCTACTTCTTTACCGATAAGAATGTTGATACGTTCCCGTTGATAATCTTTAAAAACATGGTTAAAACCATAGCTTACCCCACCTGTAAGGCAAGATGCAGAGATGACAAATATGGCAAGAAAGGTAAGCATACGTTTGGAGCGCCTGAAGATCAGGAACCCAACAAGTCCGATGCCGGCAATGACTTCAATAACAGGTAAAATTCCCAATAAGAGTACAGACAATGAAATAATGGCAATCAGTACCGGGATGACGATATATAAAATACTTAGCCCTTCGCGGTAAAGAACAAAAACAAAGGCAAAAAATACAATGGCTGAACCGGTGTCATTCTGAAACAAAACAATGAGCAGCGGCAACAGGATAATTGCAAAGGCAATCATGCGGTCTTTTACTTTGCGAACATCAATGCCATGTGTACTTACAAATTTTGCAAGTGCCATTGCTGCACCCAGTTTCGCAACTTCGGCAGCCTGGAGCTGAAAACCACCAAACTGTATCCATCCTTTAGCGGCATGTACTACTTTACCACTTACAAGTGTGTACAGCAGCAAAACAATAGCCACAGCATACACAAAATATGATATGGTATCAAACAACCTGGCGCTGAGCAGTAATATTATAACTGCAACACCCATGGCAATACTGATATTAATAATCTGTTTGCCATTACTCAGGCTGAAATCAATGATCTTTTTCTGATCATCGGAATATTCCGTGGAGTAGATGTTCATCCAGCCAAAGGCCATTAGGATGAAAACAATAGCCACAGCAATAAAATCAACCCTTTCGAGCAGGTAGCTGTTTTTGCGTTGTCCTATTGCGCTATTCATCCACGCCTTTATATTTAATTGATGTTGAGTCGACGGCAGGTTTTTTGTGCAGGTAAGTGGCATCAAGAATCCATTTTTCCCAATTTGGCCGGCTGATGGAATCCTTTATATATTTTTCCATCATCAAAGTTGCGACAGGCGCTGCCCATTCGGCACCAAATCCTGCATTTTCAATAATGACTACAACAGCGATCTTTGGCTTATATTTTGGGGCAAATCCGATAAAAATGGCATGATCCTTACCATGCGGGTTTTCTGCCGTTCCGGTTTTGCCACATATTGGCATCCCAGGGACTTTGCTAAGGCTGGCGGTGCCATGTTCTACCACATCTTCCATGGCGTCTACCACGTAATTAAAATAAGTAGAATCAATATTGATGTATTTTTTAGGCCAGTTGAGGGTAATTGTCTTTTCTTTCGTAGAAATGCTGCGGACAAAGTGTGGCGTGATATAATAACCTCTATTGGCCATGATGGCGGCCTGGTTGGCAAGTTGCAAAGGTGTTAAACTTATTTCAGCCTGGCCAATTCCCAGAGAAATGACATTGGAAGATTTCCATCCGCCAACACCATAATAATGGTTATAAAATTTAGCATTAGGAACGAGTCCCCTTGCTTCATTCGGAATATCAATACCCAATTTTGTTCCAAGACCGAAACTACTGAGTCCTTCTTTCCAGTTATCAAGTCCTTCCGCTGCATTTCCAAATCGCCTTTGATCGATAAAGGTTCTGAAAACATTACAGTAATACGTATTGCAAGACATTTTTATAGCTTCACGGGCATTAAAAGTGCCATCGGCATGGCAATGAATGGTATGCGCAGCAGAAAGATGATACCCTCCTGTACAGGTATAAGTTGTTGTTTTGGTTATGACATGCTGCTGTAAGGCCAGCAGTGCCTCAACTGTTTTAAGGGTTGACCCGGGAGGATAACGGGCAGAAATGGCCCGATTGAATAATGGCTTGTCAGGATCAAGGATCAGTTTGCCATAATTATGTGATCTATCTCTTCCCAAAAGTACATTCGGATCATAATCGGGCATGGATACCATAGCAAGAATTTCACCTGTTTGGGGATCGATACAAATGATACTACCTTTTTTACCCCGCATTAGTTTTTCGCCATATTGCTGCAATTTCAGATCGAGGCCTGTATTGAGGCTTGCGCCTGGTTCGGCGGGGATATCGCCCTTGCCATCCATATATCTTCCCTGTTCGCGGTTCAACGCATCTACAAGAATTAACCGTCCTCCTTTTTTACCGCGAAGCACTTTTTCATATGATTTTTCAAGTCCGCTGGCGCCGATATAATCACCCATCTTATAATAATCGCTCGTGTCTATATCATTATCAGTTACTTCACCCAGGTATCCAATGGCATGCGGCGCTACATCCAGTGGATAATAACGCATGGTACGTGCCTGAACAAAAAATCCTCTGAATTCAAAAAGTCTTTCTTCAAACCTGCCATACTGTTCCGGGGTTATTTCCCTGACAATCGGGCTTGGTTTGTATTTTGAGTAATAATCAGCTTTGTCATATGCATCTTCAAAATCTGTTTTGTCCACATCCAGCAATTTGCAGATGGCGTTGGTATCCAGGTCTTTTACTTTGGCCGGAATAACCATGACATCATACATGGTTTCATTGCCGGCAAGTAAAACGCCATTCCGGTCTAAAATAAGACCACGGGGTGGGAAGATCGTTTCTTTTCTCAAAGAATTGTCAGACGCAAATTGCCGGTAATCCTTATCAATCAATTGGATATACAATAGCCTGACGAGAAAGAAAAATCCCACAAGGATAATAATCCCCTGAACAACCCGGGTCCTGTTTCCGTTTTCGTTCATGTTCTGGCAGCCCTTCTATAAAAGAATATTATTTCAAAAATATAAATCAATATGGACGAAATCAAGGCATTTACAATAGCTCTCATTATGGTTTGTCCGGCACCGGAAAAAGAGAAAACCGTTAAAAAGCCTGAAAACAATTGAAATACAAAAGAAAGGACCAGGATGTAAAAGAAATACCTGATAAATCCGAGATAAACAATATGGGCCAAAGGTACCAGGTTTTCTTCTTCGCTGTTTTTAAACATTTTTATAACAGGAACTTTGAAATATGCCAGTAATAAACAAGCGGAAGCATTGATCCCCGGCGTGCCGTAAATAAAATCAAGTAAAAGGCCGCCCGCAAAGGCCAGTGCCATAAGCCATACGGCTTCCATGTCAGGGAAGGCAATAACGAAGACGAAAAATATAAATGGTCTTGAATAGGGGATGAGTTGTGGTGCCTGGTCCAGTACAAATACCTGGATGACAAGGATCATCAGGAAAAGCAGAAAATATTTGACAACAGATATCATTTGCTTACCGGTATTGTTTCTGTTTTTATTTTTTCTTCACGCATCAGGTTGCTCACCACATATACCTTATTGATATTCCGCATATCGGTACTCAATTTGATATAAATCGTGTAGTTGGCATCGTTGTGATTCGCCTCATATTTTGTAACAATACCCACCGAGCTACCGGTAGGGAAAAGATCAGAATATGGACTCGTAACCACATGCATACCTTTTGTTATTTTTACATTCAAAGGGACATCTTTCATTACGACGATGTCAGGGTCAAATCCATTCCAGGTTACGGTCCCGATCTGCTTATTTTCAAGTATCTGTGCACTCACAGTAAAATCTTTATGTAAGATAGACAATACCGAGGCAAAATGCTTTGAAACATTCCTAGTAATGCCCACTATTCCTGATGTGGTAACAACACCCAGATGGTTGCCGATTCCCATATTTTCTCCGGCTCCCAGGGTCAGGTAATTGTTCATATTTGTCACAGAATTATTTACTACGTTACAAGGGATAAATGTATAACGCTGTTTTACAATTGTATCAGTAATAGTTTTTGGTTTGGCCGTATCAAAATATAAGGCATTCAGCATTTTAGCACGTAGACGTGCATTCTCGGCCATAAGGCTGTCATTTACTTCCTGCAGGTGAAAATAATATTTAAGGTTGCCGATTCCTTTGTAAGCCAGACCGCTGATTTCGTTTGTGGACCTATAAAAAGCCGAACCCTGGTCTTTGTTATAATTCACTACAAGACTGAATCCTATCCCTTCAAGGATAATAAAAACAAAAAACTTATGATGCCTTAATAAAAAAGCAAAAATGTTCCCCATTTCGCGATTGGGATATCCGGTTTATATAATGATCTAAGTGAGAATGTGCTTGTAACGGGCAAGGTTTTTCAAAACGATTCCCGTACCTCTCACAACCGCCTTCAGCGGATCTTCGGCAATATATACAGGAAGTTTTGTTTTCATGGAGATTCTTTTATCCAGCCCGCGAAGCAAAGCCCCTCCACCGGTCAGATATAAGCCGGTCTGGTATATATCTGCAGATAGTTCGGGAGGCGTCAGTTCAAGCGCTTTCAGGATTGCCTCTTCTATTTTGGTTATCGACTTATCCAGAGCGTTTGCAATTTCTGAATAGGTAACCGTGATCTGTTTCGGAATTCCCGTCATCAGGTCGCGGCCATTTACACTATAATCGGCTGGAGGATTTTCGAGTTCCGGCAGTGCAGCCCCAACCTCAATTTTAATACGTTCTGCAGACCTTTCACCGATGAGGATATTGTGTTCACGGCGCATATATTCACCGATATCGTTGGTGAACTCATCTCCTGCAATCCGGATACTTTGATCGCAAACAATGCCTGCCAGTGCTATAACTGCGATTTCTGTAGTACCGCCTCCTATATCAATGACCATGTTTCCCATCGGTTCTTCCACATCGATACCGATACCGATTGCTGCAGCCATCGGCTCTGCAATCAGGTAGGTTTCTTTACTTCCGCTACGGTCCGCTGATTCTTTTACGGCACGTTTCTCAACTTCGGTAATACCGGATGGGATACAGATAACCATTCTCAAATGGGGAGAGAACATTCTTTTGCCGTCGTTGATCATCGCTATCATACCGCGCAGCATCAACTCAGCAGCTGTAAAGTCGGCAATAACCCCGTCTTTCAGCGGACGGATGGTTTTGATATCTTCATGGGTTTTCCCATGCATCTGCTGTGCCTGAGAGCCAATAGCCTTCACCTGGCCGGTACGGCGGTTGATGGCGATGATAGATGGTTCGTTAACAACCACCTGGTCTTTATGAATAATGAGGGTATTGGCTGTACCAAGATCAATGGCCAAATCCTGCGAAAAAAAATCAAAAAATCCCATTTTTCTTTTCTGTAATCTAGTGTTTAAAATGCCTGAATCCGGTAATGACCATCGGCAAATTATGGGCATTACAATAATCTATACTTTCCTGGTCCCTTATGGAACCTCCCGGCTGAATCACGGCTTCTATCCCTGCCTCATGTGCTGTTTGTACACAATCCGGGAAAGGGAAAAAAGCATCTGAAGCCATAACGGCTCCTTTTGTTTCAAAGTTATAATGTTTTGCCTTATCAATGGCCTGATTTAACGCATCAATTCTTGAAGTCTGTCCCACCCCGATTCCAATCAGCTGATTTTCCCTGGCCAGAATGATGGTATTCGATTTGGCATGTTTCACAATTTTATTTGCAAAAAGCATGTCTTGAACCTGGTTTATCGTTGGTTTTGAATTAGTTGCGAATTTTAAATCTGCTTCTGTTTCAGTATGTGCATCACGGTCCTGGATTAAAAGACCATTTAAAATTGTTTTCTGCAAATGTTGAGGCCTGGTGTAAGGCTTCATTTTTAAAATAATCCTGTTCTTTTTACGGATCAGGATGGAAAGTGCTTCTTCAGAAAAATCAGGAGCTATAAGAACTTCAAAAAATATCTTGTCTATTTCTATTGCAGTCAGGCTGTCTATAGATCTGTTGCATGCCAGTATACCACCATAGGCAGAAACAGGGTCGCCGGCAAGGGCTTTGAGCCACGCGTTCAATAAATCAGGGGCCGTTGCCACACCGCATGGATTGGTATGTTTGATGATGCAAAAAGCAGGATCTTCAAATTCCCGCACCAACTCAAGTGCCGCATCTATATCAACCAGGTTATTGTAAGAAAGCTCTTTACCCTGCACTTTGTCAAAAGCTTCATCAAGATTTCCTTCAAATTCCGCTTGTTGATGCGGGTTTTCACCGTATCTCAAGGGGGTAATATTATTATTTCCGGATAGATAATTGCCGATCAAATCATCGTAACTGCTGCTTATGACAAAACTTTGAGCGGCCATTCTTTTCCTGGTTTCCATATCTGCAAAACCGTCATGGTTAAAAAGAATATCTTCTAAAACCGGATATTGACCCTGGGAAGGAATTACCAATACATGTTCAAAATTTTTGGCCGCTGCTCTGATCAGTGAAATACCACCTATATCAATTTTTTCAATAATATCTTCAGGATTTGCACCTGATTTCAGTGTTTCCTCAAAAGGATATAAATCAACAATTACCAGGTCAAATGTCGGGATTTCATGTTGTTCCATTTCAGCGATATCCGAATCCAGGTTTGGCCTGCCCAGTATCGCTCCAAATACTTTAGGGTGCAGGGTCTTCACTCTGCCACCCAATATACTGGGGTAGCCTGTAAGGTCTTCAATTTTTTCAGCATGGATTCCTTTTTCTTCGAGAAACGAAAATGTTCCTCCTGTAGAATAAACGATAACACCAGATTGGTGCAATCGTTCCACTATTCGGTCAAGACCGGTTTTATGGTAAACAGAAATAAGCGCTGATTTAATTTTTATCGGGTTTGTTGACACGTTTGGCTAAAATTACTGCAAAAGTAGGAATAATTGGCGAGAAGGATAATTGTGAATTGACATTTGAATTACTGCAGGAAAATTTATTTTTTCTGAATTTCCCCGGCTACCCTGGCCACAATCTCAGGGTACCATTTGTATTCGAGTTCATGAACTTTATGCGCTATTTCATCTGCAGATTCCAAAATGGGATTGATTTTAACAGATTCCTGGAATATAATATCTCCTGTATCGTATTTATTATCAACATAATGTATGGTAATACCTGTTTCAGTTTCACTATTTATCTTCACAGACTCATGTACTTTATCACCATACATTCCTTTGCCACCATATTTGGGGAGCAATGCGGGATGAATATTGATAATTCTCCTTGGAAATGCCTCAATGAGCGCCGGGGGAATCAGCCATAAAAATCCTGCAAGAACAATGAGGTCAATTTTTCTTTTTAACAACTCCTGAACCAGATTTTCGGGATGTTCCCAGTCAGTTCTGTTAATCAATAAAGATTCCACGCCGAGATTTTCTGCGCGGGTTAAAACAAATGCATCCGGTTTGTTGCAAACGATTAAACTGACCTCTGCCAGCGGATTAGTCCTAAAATAAAGGACGAGGTTTTCGGCATTTGTTCCAGACCCCGATGCAAATACGGCTATATTAATTTTCAATGTTACGATTCTTAAATAACTGCAAAATTAGCTTTTAAGCTGTTCAACACATTAAAGATTTCTTTATTCCCACTAATTGTTTGGTAAATTTGTCTCTTTATAATATTTATATTTTGATTTCAATTAAGGATTTTAAAGCTAATTTCGGGAAAGAAGGCAAACACCGTCTTTTGCTTTCAAATATGTCGTGGCAGGGGATGGAACGAGGAGCCAGGATTCTGGCCGGCGTATTTACTGGAATTTTATTGGCAAGATATCTTGGACCTGGGCCACTTGGTATTTATTCCTATGCATTATCCTTCATCCTATTATTTTCACCAATTATTAGCCTGGGATATGATCCTATGCTACCAAGGGATATACTTTTTGAAAAAGATAAGTGGAGTGAAATATTAGGCACGTCTATTTTTCTTCGATTTGCCGGAAGTTTGGTTGCTATATTATTCATTTGGGGATTCACACTATTTGATACCTCAATGGCAAATGAAACAAGAACGATGATCAGGGTTTTGTCTTTTTCATTTTTGTTTTACCCTTTTAACGTTTTTGATATTTGGTTCAGGGCAAGTTTAAAATCAAAAAATGCCTCAATTTCCAAGATTATAGCATTAGTTATCGTTAATTGTCTTAAAATCTATTTTATATGGCGAAAAGCGCCGTTGATTACATTTGGATGGATATATGTTTGTGAATTTATCGTAAATGGCATACTTCAGTTGGTATTTTACATCCGAACAGAACCATATAAAATTTTTCAGTGGTCAGCTAATAAAAATCGCATCAGATTTATTTTTCGAGAGTCATGGCCTTTGTTGGTTTCTTCATTTTCTTTCATGATATACAACAGGATAGATCAGATCATGATTGGAAATATGCTTGATTCAAAAGAAGTAGGAATATTTGCAGCTGCTGATAAAATCTCAGACATCCCTGTTGCTTTAATAATGGTAGTCAATGGATCTATATACCCTTTTCTGGCTGCCAGTTTTAAGAATAATCTTGCTTTTTTTCACCGCCAATACATGTTACTTACTGAACTATATACTTTTATATCTTATTTGATGCTCGTAGTTGTTATTTTTGTTGGAGGATGGATCATTTCAATTTATCCACAATCATTTGCCGCGGGAACCTTAGTTTTGAAAATCAATTTCATTGGTCTTGTATTTGTTTTTAATTCCGGATTGAGAAATTCCTACCTTTCATTATCAGGTAATCAAAGATTTCTTTTATATACAACTCTTGCCTCAGCCATATTAAATATTACTCTTAATTTTTTCCTAATTCCGGTATTTGGCATTAACGGGGCTGCCTGGGCTAGTGCCATTTCAGAGTTCACTGCCTTGCTGTTGATGAATTCGGCCTTTCCGAAAATCCGCTTTGTGTTCCGCGTCCAGATGAAAGGTTTTCTTTTACTAAGTATTTTTGCCAGGAATAAAAATCTCTTGGAGTACTAATTTTGAATTCAATAATTTTGAGTACGACATTTGACTTTAAAGAATAAAAAATTATTTAAAGAGTCGGACTTAGAATATCCAATCCGCCGTTCTGAAGAAGTAAAAATTGAAATCCTGTAGAAGGATAATAGAAAGAATTGCCAATTGTGCCAGCCCAAAGAGATTGCTGTATTTATATTTCTTTGTGACCATGGTTTGAAGTGCAAGGACTCCGGCAAAAACCATAAATATTAAAGGGATAATAAAATGTCGTGTTTCGATCAAATTGATGGAAATTATGACATAAAGGCTCAGATAAGCAATATAAAATGTTTCAAAAAATATTATTTTTCTAAGTTCCTGGAAATCTACTAAAAAAAAAAGAATAAAAGGGAAAATTAATAGAATCCCTGTGTGCCTGAATAGAATAAATATTATCTTTAAAGTGCCAATGAAACAGTATTTTATATAAAGTTCAGGATGCCACATAAAGCGTTGAACAAAATGTTTTGGCAAAGATTCGGGTCCATGTTCAGTAAGATAATCATTACATTGTTTCCAGGAGGCTGACTTGCCGTCTTCGGTCTTTTTTCCTTCGTCCCTTAAAATATTGGTCAATTCAGATTTTTGCAACCAGGTTACTCCTGTTTTCACTGAATCAGGAGTTTTGTTTTCCAAAGCAATTTTCCCTTTTTCAACTAATGCGGGAGTCTGTTGTAATAAAAATATAGCACAAAATCCAAGGATATAGGCAAAAATGAATAGATATTTTTTAAATGCCGGTCGCTTAATGAAATAAGCTGTAACTGCCAATGCAACAATTGTTGCCGGGAATATTAATAGGGCTAATGGCCTGATTAATAAAGTACAGGAAAGTACTGCTCCTGATAGCATAAAGTTCCATCCATTATTCCAGGAATTGGCAGTTTCCCAAATAAATACCGCTATCCATATAAAAAAGGCTGTATAGTACATATCGTCTGAGGCGACGTAAATATATTTTCCGCTTGTGACAATGCCGGGTATCAATGTTAATATTGCAAAAATGACATAGGGTTTACTAAAGTTAAAAAACTTTACCCCAATATTCCATAAGCCAATGAAAACTGCTAAAGTCGATATAAATGATAATATTCTGCCTGAAGTTAATATACTGAAACCAATTCTTGAAATCAGGTTAACAATTATAGTGTATCCGACTGGATTGCCATTTGCCATTTCCTGGTAAATGCCATTTTTTGAAATGTTTTCTGTAAAAAGCACATAAAAAATTTCGTCTCCCAA
>Ga0207008_10110_pt2 | contig 24784 bp, 23 predicted proteins | sample Alteio_BWMinCont_83_FD_153489 | JGI IMG/M metagenome (GOLD analysis project Ga0207008, IMG submission 153489) | Enriched cells from forest soil in Barre Woods Harvard Forest LTER site, Petersham, Massachusetts, United States -... | ecosystem: Environmental > Terrestrial > Soil > Temperate forest >... | reverse complement strand
CCCGGCACACCGCCCGTGTGAAAGTGACCGATCCATTGAATATTCTTGCGGATGGTATCGATGAGGTCGCCTTCCATGATCTGCATGTGGTAGATGTCGTACAGCAGTTTCACGTTGGGCGAATTTACCTCTTGGACGACTCGAACTCCCCAAGCGGTGTGGTCGCACATGTAATCGTGATGATCGCGCTTGCTGTTCAACAGTTCCAGGCAGATGGTCACGCCGTTATCCTCGGCGATCTTCTTTACGCGATTCAGGCCGGTGATGGTGTTTCGCGCGCCTTCTTCATCGGACATGCCCGCTCGATTTCCGGAAAATGTGATGACGTTGGGCACGCCTGCTTTCGCGGCTCGTGGGATGTTCAGGCGGAAAGCCTGCTCGATCGCGGCGTGATTGTCGACGCGGTTCAGAGCGTTGCCAATTTCTCCTCCGCCGACATAACCCATGGTGCAAAGGATTCCATAGTGGCGAGGGACTTCGAACTGATCGGGCTGAAGCAGATCAACACCCTTCAGTCCCATTTTTGCGGCATTTTCAGCCAGTTGCTCGAGGGGAAACTTCGCGTAGCACCACTGCGAGACTGACTGCTGGATGCGTCCTTTACGGGCAATGGGTGATGGACCGGAGGGGAGTTGGGTGGCTGCGACTCCCAGAATCGAAGACTTCAACACTTCGCGGCGTGTGAGATTGTACATGGAGGTTTACTGTCGGCCTTCCTTGAGCACGGCTTGGCAATTGCTGGAAGCGGTCAGCACTTGGTTGAACGCAGTTTCTTTCCGGAGATCCTTTAAGAGCGGATCGTCGAGCAAAGCCGCGTAGCCACAATAGTTCTGTTGCACAGCCGCTTTCAACAGGCGCAGGGCTGGTTCGGTCTGCCCGCAGGCGGCCATTAGCGCGCCCACGTGATACCAGGCTTCGGCGTCGGGCTCCATCATGCCGGAGGCCTCGTTCTCGCGCACAGTCTTGGCTAAATCCGCCGGCTTCTGGGTCGCGGTGCACGCTTCCATTAACTCGCGGTGATACGAAGACGCCTTGCCCATATTCTTCGAGGCTTCATGGGCCTCGGCGACATTACCTTCTGCCAAGTAAATGTACGGGGTGACCCATGCCGCCCATTCTGAGCCGGCATCGAGGTGTACAAAATCCATGGCGCGATCCGTCTTCCCCATCTCCAGGAAGGACCAAGCGCAAGAGCGGAAGCTGAAATTTCCTGGGTCCTGGTGTCGCGCGGTATTGCACTCCTCAGTGGATTGATCGAGCATTCCGGCATACCGCAGCACGTAGGCAAGCGCAAAGTGAGCGTCGGCGCTCTGCGGACGGCGCCTGACGAGATCGGTGGCTGCATCGTAGGCGCGGCCCAATTCGCCGCGTTCCACGCGGTTTGTGATCAGCAGACTGGCCGCCATCACGCGGTTGGGATCGAGAGAGACAGCTCTTTCATAAGCCGAATTCGATCGCTGGAATATCTCTTCGCCGCCGCCGCCATAAATGGAATCGAAGTAATATCTCTGGCCGAGGGCTTCCCAGGCCGGCGCATAGGTCGGATCGATTCCGACCGCCCACTCCAGCATCTTGATGGCTTCTTTGTTCGGACCAGGATCATGGGGCACGGCTACGCTGCGCAGGTAGAAATCATAGGCCTGTTGATTCTTCGGACGCGAAGCAGCTGCGTCGACCGAGCCTGCGCCTCCTCCGAGGATGGGCAACAATCCGTGCTGCACCTGGGAGGTCAGCTGTTCCTGCACCCCGATCAGGTTGTCGGCTTTTTCCGTGACCGTTGTTTCCCACAGCAGACGGTCGGTGGGAACATCGATGGCTTCCAGAGTGACCAGAATCTGGTCGCCCTGCTTGCGAAAAGAGCCCGTGAGGATTCGCCCTACGCGCAGTTCCTGTCCAACTTTTTTTGGGTCGAGATCAAGAGCGACGAACTTTCGCGTCATTGACGATGGCCGAACTTCGAGGGTTCGCGAATAGGTGAGCACGCTGGTCAGTTCGTCGGCCAAAGCGAAGCGAAGATAGTCGACGTTGAAATCGCCGTTCATGTTCTGCAAAGGCAGCACGGCAATGGCATTGCGCTGCTCGGCATTGGCAATTTCGCGGTGTTTGAACCACCAAGCGCCCACCGCGGACAGAACCGTGACCAGAAGCGCGGCCGTGCCTAAAAGGAGGTAGGTCTGCAACCGTGTGTTGTGCCCAAAAGTCTTGCTGGCCGCGCGCAGCATGGCCGTGTGGCTGCCACTCTTGAGTTGTCCAGACTCGTTCTCGCGCCTGAGCAGGGCCAGATCCGACTTCATTTCCGCCGCGCTCTGATAGCGATGCTTGCGGTCCTTCTCCATCGCTTTCCCGATGATTCCTTGAAGTTCGATCGGAATCTTCGGGTTCAGGTCCTTTGGAGGGACAGGCTTGGAGTGCAGAACCGCGTCCAGTGTTACGAGTGAATTGGCTCCCGTGAACGGTTTCTTCCCCGTGGTCATTTCGTACAAGACGACGCCGAACGAGAACAGATCGCTACGTGCGTCTACCGTCTCGCTGCGAGCCTGTTCGGGGGACATGTAGACCGCTGTGCCAGGAATGACTCCCACGGCAGTCAGAGAGTTATCGGCGCCGTCGTCTTCCGTGCCCAGATTGTGGACGAGTTTCGCCAGTCCGAAATCGAGCACCTTCACCTGCCCACTCGGCGTAAGAAAGATGTTGGCGGGCTTGATGTCGCGGTGGACGATGTTCTTGGCGTGAGACGCGACCAGTGCGTCGGCGACCTGCACGCCCACATCGAGAACTTTGTCGACCTCCATCGCGTGACCGGCTATGTGCTGCTTCAAGCTTTCCCCTTCGAGCCGTTCCATCACGATGAAGGGGTGACCGTTGTTGTCCTCAATGCCGTGGATGGTGCAGATATTCGGGTGGTTCAGGAGAGAAGCGGCCCGCGCCTCGCGCGTAAATCGTTCCAGAGACTTAGGATCACCAGCCAGGTTTTCCGGGATGAACTTCAGGGCAACGTGGCGGCCTAGCTTGAGATCTTCAGCTTCGTACACCACGCCCATACCACCGCCCCCCAGCTTGCCGAGGATGCGGTAATGGGATACTTGCTGACCGATCATAAGAAAGCGAGACCCTGCCCGGCGATAGTCGCGGTAATGTTAGGCCGCTGGCGGATTCCGGTCAACTGCCTTGTAGAAAGTTTGCCGCGCATCGAGAGTGCTTCGACCCGCGGCGCGAGTTCGCATTTGAAACGTGAAACCCCAACCTCCCAAAACGGTGATCCGGCACGTCCTTCAGTGAGATGCAAAGCTCTCCGATGTGGTTTGGATGGACTAAATTAGGAGTGGTACGATCCCGGAGATTCAGATGGAAGCTAGTCAGAAATCAAACTTACATGCAGCAGATGACTCGGTGTCTTCGCGGGATTTGCACGAGGCGATACGGCGAAGAGCGGAGGAAATCTACATTCGGAATGGCAAGATTCCGGGTCGGGATGTGCAGAATTGGAGCCAGGCCGAGGAAGAAATTCGCCGTGAGACCGAGGCTTCGACTCGTCGTACTGCCATCATCGTCAGGGTGGATGGCGTGCAATACATCGGGGAGTATCACCGCGAGACCTCGGATGGTTATGCTCCGGGAGAATTTTCGCCGGGGGCTTCCATTCTGGTCCGCCTGGATGGCACCAAAATGCTCGTAAAAAGACCTAACGGGAAGGTGTTAGAGACCGAGATCGTCCAGAAGATTGGTTAATACACTTCTAGACGGTCCATCCGCGATGATGTTGGTATAGTGCGGACATGCTGCACCTGCTGGCTCCGCGTCCGAAGCGACCCGCCCCCGAGACTCTCTTTACTGCGCTTCGACACTTGGGTGCGGCTGGACTGTTCTTTCTGGCAATCCTCGATAGTTCTCCGCTGCCGACATTTGGCGGTCCTGACATCTTGACAGCAATTCTTGCGGCCAGCCATCGGCCCCTGTGGTACGAGTATGCCGCTTCGGCTACCGCGGGATCGGTGATCGGCGCATATCTGACATTCCGGGTGGCGCGCAGTGCCGGATCGGCTTACCTCGACAAGAAATTCAAGAAGGGAAAGCTTGCGAAATTCCTGGCCCTGTTCCGGCACTGGGGAACGGGCACGATTATTGCATCAACCGCCATTCCTCTGCCGTCGCCGACGAGCATGTTCTTCGCGGCCGCCGGCGCGGGAGATTATCCGCAGGGCCGGTTTCTCACGATTGTAACCCTCTGCCGCGCTGTACGATATTTTGGTGTTGCTTATGTTGCCAGCCATTATGGGAGGCATTTCCTGCGCGTCTTGCGACATCCGATCGACCATTGGGGCTGGTTGGCGCTGTTCATCGCAATTACTTGCGCACTGATGGCAGGCGGAGTTCTCGTGAGTCGACGGCTGGAAACTGCTCCCGCAGATTGAGCGAAAACAGGTGTACAATCGCGAGCTACATTGACGTACCCGCTCTGTCGCGCGGCGAAATAAACGAAAAGAGAGGAACCCAAGTGAACTCGAAAGGTAGATTCCTGGTAGGAGTACTCACTGCTCTCGCGATGATGCTGGCGACGTTTGCGCTACCCCGGGGAGGCCCAATGCGGGACGCAATGGTGGTGCAGTTCCCTATCACGGTCGGAATCTGGGCCATCTTCGTATTGCTGTTTGTGAAGCTGAAGTAAAGTTTCGAAAAGAGTCAACGGCGATGAAGCGCGCCCTGGCTGGATCATGCCTCCACGTACAGACCCGCTGAAGCTCCGACCCACTCCATGTTCTTGTTGTGATGTCTGAGAGAGCTCTCCTGCCGGCTCAGGCCTGTATTTGCGGCCTTCCACTTCGCTCCTGTCCACACTAGAAAGGCTGCCGAAACGCTAACAATCAGTCCAACGGAGAGTCTAATAATCATGAACACAACCATGAAAGAATTTGCGTCGGAGCGGGGCTAGGCCCCATCCTTGTAACGTGAGACATTCCGGACCTGGCAGCCTGCCGCGGGACAATGGCGGCGGCTTTCCTAAAACTATTCAGGGCTTATACCTTCTCGGGCTGAAGTTTGTGTGCTTGCTCTTGATTTGCGCTCTAGCTGCGCCAGCACAAGCTCCGTCCAAGAATGCCAAACTTAGTGGAGCCCCGGCTGCCGCTGCGGAGCAGCCCAACGTTGATCCGCCAGGATTGCTGTACCAAGGCGTTCCGGCCCCTATTCCGCAGGACGAAGGTCTCGTGGGGTTGCGGCTCGAACTCCTCCGGCTGAGCACGACTGCCCGTCTGATGCAGGTCGTCGCCCATCCTGACGACGAAGACGGCGGCTTGCTTACTCTTGAAGCCCGTGGACATGGCGTGAGCACGCTCTTGATGACGCTTAACCGAGGCGAGGGCGGACAGAACAAAATCGGCAGCAATTTGTCCGACGTTCTGGGCGTTTTGCGCTCGGAGGAATTGCTTGCGTCCGATCAGCACTACGGTGTGCAGGATCGTTTTTCACGCGTTGCCGATTTCGGATTCTCAAAAAGTGCCGATGAAACCTTCCAGAAATGGGGAGGACACGACGTTGCCCTTGCCGATATGGTGCGGGTCATCCGCACCTTCCGCCCGGACGTTCTCGTGGCGCGTTTCTCTGGTACCGAACGCGATGGTCACGGGAATCATCAGGCGTCGAGCATTCTCGCCAAAGAAGCTTTCCGCGCCGCTGCCGATCCCAAACGCTTTCCCGAGCAGGTCGCGCAAGGTCTCGAGCCCTGGCAGGCGAAGAAGTTTTATATCGGCAACGTGTGTCCCTGGGGATCGATGACCTGCCCCGATAAAGATTGGACTGTAAAGTTCAACACCGGCGAGCGCGATCCAAACTTGGGGATGTCCTACGTGCAATTCGCCATGGAAGGGCTGCGTCACCAGATGTCGCAGGGCGCTGCCAATTGGACCGTTGATCCCGGAGACCGTTTTACCTTCTACCGATTGGTGGATTCGGCGCAGCCCTCTGCAGCTAATAAAGACGGGCACGAAAACGGATTTTTCGACGGAATCGATACCACATGGCCGGGCCTTTCTATCCGGTTTGATGCGGTGGAAAGCAAACTTCCACAGCTAAAATCGGAACTCACGGAAATCGCAACCCTCGTTGCCCAGGCCTCAGGAGCGGCAAAGAGCAGCAATGCCTCAGCCGCCGCGGAACCATTGATGAAGGTTGTTGCGGGATTGAATCGCGCTGCCGAGCAGATCCGCTCCAGCAGTCTAAGTGCGGGAACGAAACTCGATCTGCTCACTCGTATTGCCGAGAAACAGCAACAGGCGGAAACTGCCCTGAACCTCGCCCTCGGAGTGTCCTTGGCGGCGGACGCTTCATCGAACAGCGCTCAGCCCGCAAAAGTTCCGAAAGAGGCGGATGCTCTCACTTCGGTCTCTCCCGGCCAGGAATTCATGATCGGCGTGACCTTCCACAACGGCTCGAAGCTGCCGCTGACCATCGACCAGATCAAGCTCGAAGTTCCAGCAGGCTGGAATACCATCAACGGTAAGACGCGGCCAGAGACCATACAATCGGGCAAAGACCTCCACGCCGATTTTCGTTTGCGGGTGCCCAAGGACACGCCCTACACGCGCCCTTACTGGCACCGCGATGACCCGGATACCGAAAGCATCCATCACATCGACGATGAAAGATACGCGACGCTTCCCTTTCCGCCACCCGCACTCCGCGCCCGGGTAGAGTATGCCGCGAAAGGATCGAATGGGGCAGCCTCGAGGAACGGCATCACCGTGCCGGTAGTGACGCCTTATGTAGACGAAGCAGGCAAACAGCATTCGCGGACGCTCGCGATCGTGCCGGACTTTTCTGTGGCGCTCGAACCCGGCACGCAAGTGATCTCCACGCACAATGGCGCATATTCGGTTGTTACTGCGGGTGTCGCCAGCAATCTCACCCGTCCGATCGCCGGCAACTTGCGGCTAGAGATGCCGCAGGGATGGCGCTCCGAGCCCAGCCAGATACCGGTAAGCCTGCAGCATCGGGGAGACAAACAGGACTTTCACTTCAAAGTCTTTCCCGCCGGCCTGCAGCCTGGACGCGCCACCATCCGCACCATCCTCGATTCCGAAGGCGAAAAATACGGCGAAGGCTACACTCTCGTCACCCGAGACGATCTTGGCAGCTTCTACTACTATCAACCTGCCCGGCAGCGCGTGAGCATCGTTGACGTCAAAGTGCCGCACGATCTGAAAGTCGGTTACATCATGGGCGCCGGCGACGAAATTCCCACCATTTTGAAGCAGGTTGGAATGGACGTCACTTTGGTCCCCGCAGAACAGTTGTCCACCGCCGACCTCAGCAAGTTCGGAACGATCGTGTTGGGCATCCGCGCCTACGACACACAGAAAGATGTCGCTTCCAATAACAAGAAACTGCTCGATTTCGTTTCTGCGGGCGGCACGCTCGTCGTGCAATACAACACCAGCGTCGGCGACTTCAACAGCGGAAAGTTCACCCCTTATTCCGCCGATTTGAGCCGTGCGCGCGTCTCGGTTGAGGAAGCACCAGTCGATATCCTCGCACCTCAGGATTCCATCTTCCATTATCCAAACACGATCACCGAAGCTGATTTCAACGGCTGGGTGCAGGAACGCGGCCTCTACTTCATGAGCAAGTGGGACGACCACTTCACCCCCCTGCTGGCCTGTCACGATCCGGGAGAAGATCCGCAGAAAGGCGGACTGCTGCGAGCGCAATACGGCAAGGGCACGTATATCTACGCTGCCTATGCCTTTTTCCGCCAATTGCCGGCAGGTGTGCCCGGCGCCGTGCGGCTGTACGTGAATCTGTTAAGTGCAGGGCATGAAAAACCGTAGCGACTCGCCGGCGATCCGTGCTCGCTTTAATGCGATCGCGAATTACCAGCCACTGATCACTTACTAACGAATGCAACCCACCGACGATTCCAAATCAGGCTCACCGAGCCTCATCCGCGGCATGGGCCTGGGCAGCGCGACCGCGCTGAACATGATCGACATGATCGGTGTGGGCCCCTTCATCACCATGCCCCTCGTGTTGAGCGCGATGGGCGGTCCGCAAGCGCTGCTGGGTTGGGTGCTCGGAGCGATGCTCGCAGTTTGCGACGGTCTGGTTTCTGCGGAATTAAGTGCGTCGCTGCCGGGATCTGGCGGGTCGTATCGTTACCTGCGCGAAAGCTACGGCGCGCAGAAATGGGGACGCTTGATTTCGTTCCTCTTCATCTGGCAGGTATCTTTCAGCGCTCCCCTCTCCATCGCCAGCGGGTGCATCGGCCTGGCTGGATACGCTGCCTACTATTGGCCCGAACTGGAGACAGTCTATGCCCACCACGAGTCTGGCCTGCACATTCCGTGGGCCGGAACGCTGCAGGTGAACTGGATCGTCACTCCGGGCACCGCCCTCGCCATCGCGATTTGCTTCTTCACGGTATTGCTCCTGTATCGCCGCATCACGGCCATTGGCCGGCTCTCGAAGATACTTTGGTTCGGAGTCATGGGAACGATTGGCTGGATCATCTATGCCGGCCTCACGCACTTCAGCGCCGCGCGAGTCTTCGACTTCCCACCCGGGGCCTTCAGTCTTTCCCCTCAATTCTTCACCGGGCTAGGCGGCGCAATGTTAGTCGCCACCTATGATTACTGGGGTTACTACAACGTTTGTTTTCTGGGCGACGAGATCAAAGATCCGGAAAAGAATATTCCTCGGGCCTTGCTGCTTTCCATTCTGCTCGTCGCCTGTCTATATCTACTGATGAATGTGTGCATTCTGGCCGTGGTCCCATGGCGTGAAATGTTAACAATCGGTCAGAACAGCACCGGATTGTATGTTGTTTCAGTGTTTATGGAGAGAGTTTATGGCGCTTGGGCGGCACGGCTGGTAACAGGATTGGTCATTGCGACCGCCTTTGCCTCAGTCTTTTCTCTGATGCTCGGCTATTCACGAGTCCCGTACGCCGCGGCCAAGGACGGCAACTACTTCAAGGCGTTCGCCAAAGTCCATCCGGTTTATCGCTTTCCACACGTTTCATTGTTGGCTCTCGGAGTCGTGGCGGCGGCCTTCTGTTTCCTTCGACTGAGAGATGCCATCGCGGCGCTGGTCGTCATACGCCTCATCTTGCAGTTCCTGGTGCAGGCTGTAGGCCTCGTTGTGCTTAGGATTCGTCGCCCTGATTTGCCGCGTCCATTTCGCATGTGGTTTTATCCGGTGCCAGTTTTGCTGGCCAGCGCGGGATTTCTTTACATTCTTTTCGGTCGGCCGAATTGGCAAAAAGAAGTTCGCTATGCCGTAGTGATTTTGCTAAGCGGCGTGATCGTTTACATGATTCGCGCCTGGAAGCATTCGGAATGGCCATTCAATGCCATCCCTGAAGCAGTTCTTACAAAGCCTTAGTTGGCGAAGGATTAGAGCGTAGACAAATGGCGGACCACATCGCAGTCCCGTCGGTTACCGGCACACGCAACCGTCGTGCCGAATCCGCATGGGATCCGCTACGCGAACCGCTATTCCGGTCTCTGTGGATTGCCGCAGTCGTTTCATATACCGGCACGTGGATGCAGAACGTAGGCGCCGGCTGGCTGATGACCGAACTCACGACGTCGCCCTTCATCGTCAGCCTGGTGCAAGCCGCTGCCTCTATTCCAGTCTTCCTCGTGGTTCTTCCCGCAGGTGCCTTGGCCGATATGGTCGACCGCCGCCGCCTGCTCTTGTTTACGCAAAGCTGGATGGTGATCGCCGCCGTTGCGCTCGGCATCTTGACTCAACTAGACGCCGTGACTCCCTGGATTCTTCTAGTCTTCACCTTCCTCATGGGTGTCGGCGCCGTGATGAATGATCCGGCATGGCAGGCGATCACACCGGATGTCGTCTCTCCGTCCCGTCACGCCTCGGCCGTAGCTCTGAACTCCGCCGGATTTAATGTCGCGCGCGCGGTTGGTCCGGCTCTAGGCGGGATCGTCGTGGCCGCGGCTGGTGCCGGCTGGTCGTTCTTGTTAAATGCAGCCTCCTTCTTCGGAGTCATCCTGTTCTTGTACAGCTGGAAGCAAACACCACGCGATCCCCGGCCGCATTGCACCGTACGAAGCTCGATCGTCGAGGGCTTGCGATATGTTCGCGGCGCACCACAAGTTCGATCCGTGCTGATCCGTACCGGAGCATTCAGCCTTGGCGCCGCTTCTCTGCTCGCACTTTTGCCAGTCATCTGCCAGCCCCACGGAGCCCAAGGCTATGGCTTCCTGCTGACGTGTTTTGGACTCGGCGCTCTCGCTGGAGCGGCTGTATTGCCCCGTTTGCGGCTGCAATACTCGGTCGACGGATTGGTCGCCGGCGCGACGATCGTGTTCGCACTCCTGACCTTTGCCGCCGGACAGGTCCATATCTTTGAATGGCTCTGTCTGGTATTGTTTACGGCGGGCGCCGCCTGGATCGGCATTCTGGCCTGCTTCAACGTCGTCGCGCAGACCATGTGCCCATCGTGGATGCGGGCTCGAGCGCTCTCCATGTACTTGCTGGTTCTTCAGGGAGGAATGGCGATCGGCAGCGCTCTCTGGGGTGCCGTCGCAACACGCCGTGGAGTGCCCGAGGCCCTTGCGTGGTCGGCCCTGGCAATGGTATTAGGATTGGCCACGATCCGTCGCCATCGTTTGACAGCGACAGAATTGGAGATGGCTCCGGCTGTAGTCAGGGACTAAATGAGTTACGGGGGATCTATGACGAAGAAGGCGGGCGCGATTACCTTGCTATTGCTGGCGATACTCGGCGTGTCCCAAGCCGAGAAGCCGAAAGAGGAACGCCGGACCGTCACTATGATTTTGGATCGCACTGTCAGCAATCTCGAAGGTGAGTTTGTCCCCGCCGCCGAAGCCATGCCTGAAGATAAGTTCGGATTCGCGCCGACGAGTGGCGAATTCAAAGGTGCCCGCACTTACGCCCAGCAGATCAAGCACGTCGCCGCCGTGAACTACGAACTCGGAGCGGCACTCCTCGAGGAAAAACCGCCGGTGGATATCGGCGAGGAATCCGGCCCGGCCTCCGTCACCTCCAAAGCCGAAGTTCTCAAATACCTCAAAGACTCATTCGCCTACGTGCACAAAGCGATTGCGACCATCAATGAAACCAATTTCGCGGGAACGGTGAGAAGCCCCTTCGGCGAAGGATGGGTCTCGCGCTTGGGCTTAGCGACTGCGATTTCAGCGCATGGATACGATCATTACGGCCAAATGGTGGTGTATCTCCGCATGAATGGAATCGTTCCGCCTGCCAGTAGATAAAGCCTGCGTTCGTTTCTGAACCGGGCGTCTCATGTCCATTGATTGGCAAACATTTCGTCTGACATTGGAATTGGCTTTCACCGTATCGGCCATTCTCTTCCTGATCGGATTGCCCATCGCCTATTGGATCGCGTTCTCACGCTGGCGCTGGAAGTTCCTGATCGAGGCTCTGGTCGCCCTTCCCATCGTTCTTCCCCCAACGGTGCTGGGATTTTACGTTCTGGTCGCGCTGGGTCCACGAAGCCCGTTTGGCCGCTGGTGGATTTCTCTCACCGGCCACCCGCTGGCTTTCACATTTTCTGGACTGGTCATCGGATCGATTCTCTACAGCCTTCCCTTCGCGGTGCAGCCGTTCGCAGCGTCTTTTTCTGCGGTCGATCGCAAGCTGATCGCCGCCTCAGCCACTCTCGGCGCATCACCACTCCGCACCTTCGTTCGTGTGACCGCCCCGCTCTCTACAGCCGGCCTCATCACTGGGACAGCCCTATCGTTCGCCCACACCATGGGAGAATTCGGCGTGGTGCTCATGGTCGGCGGTAACATTCCGGGCGTCACACGGACGGTCTCCATCGACATCTATGATCGCGTCCAATCCTCTGACTATGCTGGCGCCAACCAGACCGCCTTGGTCCTGCTATTCGTCTGCTTTGCCTTACTGGTGCTGGTTTACGGCCTGAATCGGAAGGCGTGGGTCATCAATCCCGTAAAATAGGCGCGATGGCCAATCCGCGCACGCCTGCCGAGGAACCGACGAACCCGACCGCACCAGTTTCTCAGAGCGAGGCGCGCCTAAGGTGTAACTTTCGGAAACTTCTTCGCACTAACGCTCAGGATTTTCTACTCGAGGTTACGTTCGAAGTTGCCCCCGGCTTCACCATTCTCTTCGGCGCCTCCGGATCAGGTAAAACAACTCTGCTCGATTGCATCGCAGGGATCACGACACCAGAGTCGGGAAAGATCTCAATCGGCGAATGCACTCTGTTCGACTCCGCACAAGGCAGCAACGTTCCGATAGCGCGGCGTCGCGCTGGATACGTTTTGCAGGACCTCGCTCTTTTTCCGCATATGACCGTTGCCCAGAACGTCGCTTACGGACTGGCGCACCTCTCAGAAACAGATCGAAATCAGACCGTCACGTCGATGCTGCAAGCCTTCCGCATTGCCCACCTTGCGCAACGCAAGGCTCGGGAAATTTCCGGTGGAGAAGCTCAGCGTGTCGCTTTGGCGAGGACTCTAGTCACTGAACCCGCAGTCCTGCTCCTCGATGAACCGTTGGCGGCGCTCGACTCCCCGACAAAATCCCAGATCATCGAGGATCTGCGGAAGTGGAACCAAGACCATCGCATTCCGGTTCTTTATGTGACGCACAGCCGCGATGAGGTCTTCTCCCTTGGAGAGCGCATCATCCTGATCGAGAGCGGTCACGTCGTCGCCCAAGGCACTCCGCATGAGGTCATGATGGCGCCCTTGCAGGATTCTGTCGCTCAGTTGGTGGGCTTCGAAAATGCGTTTGATTGCGTAGTGGACGCCGTCCGGCCCGAGCGCGGCACCATGACTTGCCGCATCGCCGGCGATGCCGGCCCCCTTCTGCTCGAAACTCCGCTCGTGGCGGGAGGCGTAGGAGCCCCTCTACGGGTGGGAATTCGGGCCGGAGACATCCTGCTGGCAACGTCGCCCCCGGTCGGCTTGAGCGCACGGAACGTGATCCCGGGACGCATCAAGTCAATCGAGCAGCGCGACGTCATCGTCTCGGCCCACGTAAAGTGCGCCGTCGAGCTGGAGGTTCACCTCACGCTCGCTGCTCGCGATTCGCTTCAGCTCGCAAATGGCCGAGAGGTGTGGCTGGTCATCAAAACTCATTCGTGCCATCTGATGCAACGGCCGGCTGATCGACCTTCTTCGCGTTGAAGATCTCTTCCTGCTTCATTTCGATGATGGCCACGCGCTGTCCCTTGCGCTCCTCGGAAAATACAATTTTTCCTCCGAGAATTTGCGCGGCTGCAGCCGAGGGAAGATCGCGCTCATAGCCGAAGAAGCGGTGCTTCAGTTCGGTCCATTTAGCCCAGCGTTCCAACAGAGGATGCGGGGGTTCGTATTTGGTTGAGAACACCAGCGCAACATCGAAGTGCGATCGAAAATCTGCAGCCGAGAGGATCTGCTCCAGCGAAAAGTCTTCGATGCGCACCACCTGCATCGGCCGCGTAATGTACCCGAGCCAGGGCCGTGCCAGTTCATCCGAGGCCGGCCACGCCGTCAACACCCGCGCCATGGGATATCGAGCCTCAAGCACACGTTCCGCGTCCTGGTGCAGCACGATGTAATCACGATAGTCGAGGTTGTCTTCCGGAGAGAATCCATACGGCGGATTCCAGAACCATGCCGCCATAAATGCCGCGGCAACGAAAGCAACAGCTGCAGGCCAGTACCGCAGCCTTCTTCGCAGTGTTGAAACCGCCAGAATGATCACGAGCGGAACGGCGGGCAACAAATACCGAGCCAGCACCGCTCCACCTATCAGAGCCAGAGAGACGACGTACGCCGCAATAAGCACCAGGAAAACGATCTGCTTCGGAATCGCAATCCTCTGCCGCTCGACGCCTGTATCTTGCAATGCAGGCTCCATCATCGCCAGCAACATTGCCACGGTCAGCACCCACAGATGCAGATACCCAAAGCTCTGCCAAAGCCGCAGGAGCAAGGCGAGCACAAATCGCAGGGGATTAAGCGTGGCCGCAACGTTGTATCGAAAAAACTCAGGATTGCCGAAGACGTATCCCGTGCGCGAATAGTGATAGGCATACCAGAGCGTGAGTGGGATTACGGGAATCAGCAACGCACCAATTCCTCGAAATGAGTCCCCTCCATCCTCCGAGCCTTGGCCCCATCGCTGGATCCGTTCCCTCACCATCGGGAATCGAAGCAGCACCTCCCATCCGGCCAGCGTTACGGGCGCAACGATCGCAGTTTCTTTTGCCAGGGCCGCCAGCGAGAACCACACCGCGACTGACCTCCACCGCTTGTCGAAGTAAGCACGCAATCCCCAGAAGATGAGCCCTGCCGCGGCCAAGTCCACCTGCGCCAGCGAACTCTGTGAAAAAAACACTGGATAGACCGCCGTGCACAGCGTCGACCCGATCGCAACGTCTGTATTCGCCACTCGTTCCGCCAGCCGGAATACGCCCAGCAGCGAAAATGCCGCAATTACGATCATTGCCGAGCGAGCCACCAGCGGCGCGTAACCGGCACATTTCCACCAAAGCGCGATCCAGGCAAGAACCAGCGGTGGATGTGCATTCGAAATCGTTGTGTGAGGGATCAGGCTTCCGCTAATCAGCAAATCGCGAGCCGCAGGAACGTAGTAGCCCGCTTCGTCCCAAAAATACGGCAACGAAAGCAGCGGCGCGTGCAGCAGAAAGATCACAACAAAGATCACTGCAAACACGAGTGCAGGATGCAGGCGAGATCGCATCAACAAATCTTTCTGGTCATGGAAACGCGCGAACACGGAAACATGCCCGCTCTAGTGCACCGGGCCGGCCGGAGTCATGCGCGGATCGAGTTTGATCTCGCCAAACGCGCTTTCGTAGCTCGACACATTCTGCTGCAGGAGTCCAAGCAATGCTTTGGCCTGCTGCGGGCTCAGATAGATCCCCTGAAAGTTGCGGATCTCCACGTTGCTCTCGCTCTGCTGCTGCAGGGTGCCGAAGACAAGAAAAAAGTCCCAGATATTGACCCGCATCTGCACGCTGTTCGCGTAGTTCTCGCGATAGTTCGCGTCGTTCGATAACTTCACATTGGGCTGCATCGGATTGTTCATGTCACGAAGTGTACCCGACTGTGTGTTGTGAGGGCGAGGTCGCAGCTGGGAACCTCCGCGAACCGCCCCCTGACAAAAACTGTCAACCCAGTGATCCTTTACGGCGGGTAACCTGGGGCACACGCCTGTGCGTCGCCCGGCAGCCCTGGAAGGTTCTTGCTGAAAACAAACGGCTTATCGGCGCCAATCGCATTACTTTAGGCAGTACCTTATGGCGTCGAAAATGCGATACAGTCGGTGTGCCCTCGCTAAAAAAAGGGCCGTGCGGAATCACCTATGACTCAAAACAACGATCACGCGATGATGGAAGAAGTCGTTCTTCCGGAGCATCTTCTCCCCCTCGGATCCGTTCTGGGGCAGGGAGTTTCAGCGCTGGACCTGTGCATGGTCCTGGCCAAGATTTTCCGTGTGCAGTACACCGAAGTCGCGTTGCTGCGGCTTGAAGGCGGACTGCTGCGCTTTATCTTTCCCGAATATCTGCGCACGACGGGTGCGATTCCGCTCTCCAGCAAAGCGGTAGCAGCGCACACAGCCCTCAGCAAGAAGGCCGAAATCTTCAATAATTTCGCGCGTGTGAAACACGCCAGCATCTTCGAAACTATCAAGCCCGAAGAGGGCGAAGAAGCCGCCGCTCCGGCTCCCATTCAGAAGCTGATGTCGGTCCCCGTCATGGACCGCGATTCGGCAGTCGTCGGAGTGATTCAGATTTCGCGTAAGGGCCTGGATCCGAAATTCGCGCAGGATTTTAGCCGCGAAGACCTGCACGATTTGGAGTTGGTCGCAGGATTGTTGGCGACAGCGCCAGCGTTGATGTCGAACTAGGCTCCATGCAAGTGAAATGAGAGCCTCCGCTTACAACCGTACACACCTTTGGCTGCGCCTTGCGATTTTGATGTTTGGAATCGCAGGGATGCAGTGCGTTCCGGCGTCCTCTCAAACGCCGACCGATCAAGCCAAGCCCACGCAGAAGCAGGAAGAGCGCTTCTGGTTGGCCGGCCGTTACGACGGAAACCGGGTCATCGTCTATTTTGACGCCGTAAAGTTCAACGGCACCATGCCCTCAATCGCTCAGAAGCTACCCGAACCGGAAGCACGCGGTTTCTTTGCGCCAGTCAAGCTTCCGTTGACCTACGTTGCTAAGTTCCAGACGCGACCCGGGGTCGAGCACTTTGTAATCGGCGAAAAGTACGATTTGCTGTTGGACTATGGCAAGGTTGCCACGGTAACGCTGACAACTCTAGTCGGAGCCGAGACGGATGAAGGAGTGGGGAATGATTCGTTTATCGGCGCACTTGCCACGCTAGACGAAGACGACGTGATGTACTTGTCGAAAAACTATTATGTTGTCCGACGCCACCGAGAAATGCCGGACGAGAGGCCAAAGGCACCTACAATCCGATCAGTGTACCCCGGTCTATTTGGTGAGCCGGTTCGATTCGATATTCAAACTGAAATTGTCGCGCTTCTGACTGAGCGCATGAAAAGCATGGCGACGCAAACCGAGCGACGTGCGGCTGAGGGCCTCTCGCCGATAGTAAACGTACAAGCTTTTCGCCAGGCAGGAGGCACCCTGCGCTATTACGCTGGGGCGGCATGGAATTCGGGTGAAGGAACCGAAGTAAAGACCGCTTACGCTCTCGCTGCCTGGATTTCCCCGTTACCCAAGCTCCACATCCTCGAAGTACAGACGCGCACCTCGGGCTATGATGGCGGCATCGATTCTCCAACGTTGCTAAACGTGGTTGATCTCGGCGAAGGCCGAACTGGCATCATCGTATCGATCTCGGGTGGCGACAGCGGATCAACCGACTTGCTGGAATATCGCGACAGCCAGGACATCGCGCATATGCGTGTCCTACAATCCATAGGCGCCGGAGAGTAATCACCCGAACGCGAGCCCAAGGGGCTTTATTTTGCTTTGAGCGGTACCCGAAGATCCGCTCCTGTCATCTCCTTCGGTTCGTCCACTCCGAGCATTCCCAGAATCGTCGGCGAAATATCCCGCAGCGAGCCATTCGGCTTCAGCGTAAACTGCTTCGCACTTTCTGACACGACAATGAACGGCACCGGATTCGTGGTGTGCGCCGTGTGTGGCCCGCCCGTCGCTGGATCGATCATCATCTCGGCGTTGCCGTGATCGGCGGTAATCAGCATGGCTCCGCCCTTTGCGCGCACTGCAGCCTCAATCCGGCCGAGGCATGCATCCACCGTTTCGACCGCCTTCACCGTAGGCTCGATCTTGCCCGAGTGTCCCACCATGTCCGCGTTCGCAAAATTCACAATCATCACGTCGAAGGTTCCATCCTCGGTCGCCTTGATCACGGCGTCGGCGATCCCCGAGGCACTCATCTCCGGCTTCAGATCGTAAGTCGCCACCTTCGGCGATTGCACCATGACACGTTCTTCGCCTGGAAACGGTTGCTCTACCCCACCGTTGAAGAAATACGTGACGTGCGCGTACTTCTCCGTCTCAGCCACACGCAGGTTGCGCATGTTCATTCCGCCCATCACATTGGCAAGAATGTTCGCCATCGACTCTGCTGGAATCACCACCGGCAACCTGAAGTTCTTGTCGTACTGCGTCATGCAGACGTAATGCAGATTCTTCGGCACTCGGTCACGCGGAATCGTGGCATCAAGGTCGGCTGCTCCCGGCAGATCGCTCCCGCCCTTCTCGTTGAGCCCACTGTTGCGCGCCAGAGCGCGAGTAATCTGGCGCACCCGGTCGGCTCGAAAATTGAAACAGATGCAGGAATCATCGTCGCGAATCGTTGCCAGCGCCTGCCCGTGACTGTCGGTACAAACAAACGGAATGACGAATTCGTCCGTCACGCCCTTGTTATAGGAATCCTTCATTCCCTGCACCGGATCCGCCTGCTTTCCGCCCTCAGCGTCGGCGAACACCATGGCGTTGTACGCCTTGGCGATACGCTCCCAGCGCCGGTCGCGATCCATGGCGTAGTAGCGGCCATTGACGGTGGCTATCTTGCCGCAGTTGTACTCGCGCATCTTCTGCTGCAATTGTTCGAGGTATCCTGCCCCATTCGTCGGCAAGGTATCGCGCCCGTCCATGAAGGCGTGCACGAAAACCCGATCCAGTCCGTTCTGTTTCGCCATCTTCAAAAGCGCGTAAAGATGCGCCTGCTGCGAGTGCACACCTCCGTCGGAAATCAGCCCGAACAGGTGCAACCGACGCTCCCCGGTTCGCGCATGCTTCATTGCCTCAAGCAGCACAGGATGGGAAAACAGTTCGCCGTTCTGGATCATCAGATCGATGCGTGTGATGTCCATGTGCACAATGCGCCCGGCGCCAATGTTCAGGTGCCCGACTTCGCTGTTGCCCATTTGACCTTCGGGCAGTCCAACAAACGGCCCACTGGTGTGAATCAGCGTATTCGGATACTCGCGCAACAGACGGTCATAAGTCGGCTTGCGGGCAAGAGCAATGGCGTTGGCTTTAGTTTCGGCTCGATATCCCCAGCCGTCGAGAATGGTAAGAATAAGCGGTTTAGGACGAGACATAAATTCTTGTTTTCTCCTGGGACGGATACGAAAAAGTGACGACGACTACATCGTGCCCAGAGCCGTCTCACCATATGAGTTCAACAGGATATTTCTCAAACTGCTGGTCTGCGCTCACCAGCGGCAGCTTTTCGTTCAGGCTCTGTGCGATGAGAATCCGATCGAACGGATCCCGGTGATGCAATGGCAATTCTTCAAGCCGCCTGACATGATCGAAGGTGATTGGCAAGACCGAGACTCCGTTGGCAGTCAACGTCGCGGCCAAGTAGTCTCCGACCGGTCCGGGCAGGACCAGTCGGCCCGTCTGCACTTTCACGAGAATCTCCCAAATGCTGGCGACGCTGATCCATACATCGGCTGACGGCAAGAGAACGCGAACTCGTGGAGAGAGCTTCTTCTCGTCCTGAAGTCCCCAAAGGAGTACATGCGTATCGATGATGACTTTCATTCCCAAAACGAGTCTTCAATCTCTTTGGGCAACGGGTCGTTGAAGTCATCAGGGACTACGAACTCTCCCTTGGCAGAGCCCAGTTTGAAGCGCGGCCGATCGGAAGTGACCGCTACCAGTCGCGCCACTGGCTTACCCGCCTTGGCGATGATGACTTCCTCGCCCATGGCCACTCGCTCGAGGAGTCTCGATAAATGAGTCTTCGCTTCGTGAATGTTCACTTCCATGACTCTTGTATTTTGAGCTAAGTCCATGACTAAGTCAAGAGGCCGGACCCTATTTGCGCCCGCATTGCGCAATTGTCCGAGGGTGAGTGGACTTTATTTCTGGTCTGAATTGCGTTTTTGGTCCGCCTGCTTCAGCGCAGCGTCGACGCTTGCCCGAATTCTCGGAAGGGCGGCTTGCATGGTCTCTGCCGTCACGGAGGGCATCTCGTGCAGAAACTTCTGCCCAATCGGAGAAGAGTAAAACGATGCCAGCCCCTCGATCTCCGTCTTCGTGAAATGCCGCTGATAGACAGGAATCATGTCGGCCAGCATTTCATCCACCGGAAAATTCTTGATGAGGTCCTGCGAACTCCGATCCGCCCGCGCCATCTCTTCCTCTGATACGTCGGGATGCCGCTTCTTCATCTCCTGCCGGTTAAGTGCCCGCATCTGCGCAAACATCTGCTCCATCATCTGATGGACCTGTTCCCGGCTCGCCATTACGTCGAACAGTTTCTGCACATCCTCTTTCGACGCTGGATCCGGAGCAATCGATACCGTCGTTTGCGCCCAGACACTTCCTGCCATACAGATGAAGAACACACAGAGCGATGCCTTGGTTTTCATGGAATCTCCAGTTCAAGCGAACGATTCGGACTAGCCGTGGTAATTCAGCGCCTTCAGCCCTAAGAACCGCGCCGTTCCTCCCAACTCTTCCTCGATCCGCAGCAGCTGGTTGTATTTCGCGATACGATCGGTACGCGACGCCGATCCAGTCTTGATCTGCCCAGCGCCCGTCGCCACGGCCAGATCCGCAATGAACGTATCTTCTGTCTCGCCCGAGCGATGCGAGATGACCGACGTATATCCATTCCGCCGCGCCAGATCGATGGCGTCGAGCGTCTCGCTGACGGTGCCGATCTGGTTGACTTTGATCAGAATCGAGTTGGCCACTCCCTTGTCGATTCCCTCCTGCAGGAACTGAATGTTAGTCACGAAAATATCGTCGCCCACGAGCTGAATCTTGCTGCCGACTTCCTTGGTGAGACTCTGCCAGCCGTCCCAGTCGTTCTCCGCGAGACCGTCCTCGAGCGAAACGATCGGATAATCATTCACCCACTTCGCCCAGAATTTCACCATCTCGTCGGAACTCTTCGCCGACTTATCGGACTTCTTGAAAACGTACTTGCCGTCCTGGAAAAACTCGCTGGCCGCCGGATCGAGCGCAATCGAAATTTCCTCTCCCGGCTTGTAACCAGCCTTGGTAATCGCCTCTAGCACCACTTCAATCGCTTCCACGTTCGACTTTACCGAAGGAGCAAAGCCGCCTTCATCGCCCACGGCGGTGTTGTAACCACGTTTTTTCAGCACTCCCTTCAAGGTATGGAATACTTCGACACCCCAGCGCAGAGCCTCCGAAAACGACGGTGCGCCCACGGGCATCACCATGAATTCCTGAAAGTCGACATTGTTGTCGGCGTGCGCTCCTCCATTCAGGATATTCATCATTGGAGTCGGCAGCGTATTCGCACCCGCGCCGCCCAGATACCGATAGAGCGGAATATCCAGGCTCGAGGCCGAAGCCCGCGCCGCCGCCATCGAGACCGCCAGAATCGCGTTCGCTCCCAAGCGTCCCTTATTCTCCGTCCCATCCAACTCAACCATCCGGGCGTCGAGTCCCCGTTGGTCGAATCCGTCCCAGTTCGCCAAGGCCTCGGCGATCTCGCCGTTCACGTTCTCAACGGCCTTCGTCACACCCTTCCCTACAAAGCGGTTCGTATCCTGATCGCGCAACTCGACCGCCTCATGCTCCCCCGTCGATGCGCCGCTGGGGACAATCGCCCGCCCCATCGATCCGTCTGCAAGAAAAACTTCAGCTTCTACCGTAGGATTGCCGCGTGAATCCAGAACTTCTCGTGCATGAATGCCTGCAATATTCGACATAGAAAGGTCCATTCCTTTACTGGGATGAGTTCAAACTGCGGTTGATGTGGTCCAACGCCGACAGGATAGTCGCTGGTGCAACTGACACTGGCTCCTCTAGATTCCGGACGCCGGTATAGTTTTTCCCATCACGCGCTGCGAAACTCACGATTATATCGGATGGACATCAATCCAATGTGACGTAGAACACACGTAACTCCATGATTTCCACGTTCGGGAATGCCCACTCGGCCATGGCCCAAACCCTCTTATCTCCACTGGTTCCCCATGTACTGTCCGCCGCTTGCCCCAGCCCCCCGACTGATCTAGAGTCAATACCTAGTGATTCTGGAGGTACCCATGAAAAAGTGGCTAGTCTCTTGCTTGTTCCTGGCGACAACTCTCGCCGCTCAGACCAGTGCGCCCGTGCCCGCAGGCACAGCCTTAATGGTTCGCCTCGACACAACACTCGCCACTTTCAGCAACCGGGTTGGTGATCCATTTCGCGGCAGTCTCATGCAACCGGTTATGGTTGACGGAAAGACCGCAATTCCCGCCGGAGCCACCGTCGAAGGCCGCGTCACCAAAGTGAATGAACCGCGCCGCATCCACGGCAAACCCACGATCGGGATCCTGCCCGAAGCCGTGATCCTCCCAACAGGCGAACGCTACTATCTCGACGCAACTCTCACCGACACGAACATTCCGGGGAGCGATGTCAGCACTGAAGGACAGTTCAAGGGATCAGGCCATGATCGCCACGACACGATCGTGCAGGGTGGAGGCACCGCCGGCGGCATGTTGATCGGTGGCCTCGTTGGCGGCCCCGTGGGAATCCTGGTCGGCGGCGCCATCGGTGCCGGATCCAGTACCGGCTTTTGGCTCGCGAAACATCGCTCCGCGACCCTTCCCGCGGGAACCGAACTCACCTTGGAATTGAATCGCCCTCTGACGATGACCGCGACTGCGAGCAACGGTGGCGGCAAGTAACCATTTCTCCGTTTGATAACGACGCCCGGGCAGATATGTCCGGGCATTTTTTCGGCCGCTTGTACCTCAATTCAAGAGGTTGAATATCAGCCATAAATATGGCATAATACAAATTGTGAGAACTACCGTTGACATTCCGGATTCTCTTTACCGCGAGCTCAAAGGTAAGGCGGCCAGTGAAGGCCGCTCCGTGAAGGAGCTGATCCTGCGTGGTGTGGAGCAGGAACTGAAGGGGAAACGTCCCCTTCAAAAGCGGGTTACTCTTCCCATCGTGCGTTCCAAACGTCCCGGATCCACAAAGCTGGACAATGCCAAGATCTTCGAAATCATTCCTTTTCCCTGATGTGAACGTGTGGCTTGCCCTGACTTGGGAAGGACATGCTCATCACGCCATTGCCCGCGCATGGTTTGAAGGGTTGGATGTCACGACAGGGTTAGGTTTCTGTCGCTTCACTCAGATCAGTCTGCTGCGACTACTCACCACGCAGGCTGTAATGGGCCCTGACCTGATGACTCAGGCCGAAGCCTGGACAGCGTACGACCGTTGGATGCAGGACTCTCGGATACTGTTCTTGGACGAACCGGCAAATGTGGAGCCGGTGTTTCGCTCCGAATCGCGCCGGACCCGCTCGGAATCGAAAGGGTGGGCTGATGCCTACCTCGCCGCATTTGCCACCATCGCGGAGATGAAGCTCGTCACCTTTGACCGAGGCTTCGAGGGTAGGCTTGAACAATTACTGATCCTGAGGCCATAACTCCTCACGCCCCGAACAGCAACTCCCCTTCGCTGACCACCTGCAGCTCAATCCACCCTTCCAGGGGCAACGAATCCACCGGCAGGCGGTTCTCCCACAAGCTGAAGCGCAGCCGCACTTTGCTGGTAGCTGTGCCGGGCACCGTTCCCGGCTTGCGCTCCGACGTCCCCTCTCCTGACCCTGGAACAGCCAGCAGCCACGAGAGCGGCACTTTGAACTCGAAGTTACGCACCAGGGCCACCTTCGTGTGCTCGTCCGCTTGGCTTGACGAGGCCAGCACGCGTCCCGCAACACCATTCTCGATTTTCCAGCTTGTCAGCTTGCCCGCGTTCGCCGCTGCATCGACCCGTAGCGTGCGCCTCGGACGCGGCTCCCCACTCGCCCACGATTCGACGTTCACAACAATCTCGAAGTCCTCGGTCGGAACCTTGCCTGAAAAATCCAGGCGCCCGTACAAACAAGTGGCGTCGATGCCCGCGTACACCGAATCCAGCAAGAACTGCTTGCCGTGCATTGCGCCCGCACGATGGTCCGCGGTATAGATCGCCGCTCCCATCCATTCGAAATACCGCACCTTGTCGCCGGCCACTCGCGGGTGGATGTACGCCGTCTGCGGCACAAACGAAGGACGCACCTCCGCCCCGGTGATCGGCTGCGCAAGATAGTCGGGCGGAACCGCCCCCAGCGCCTGATACACATTCGAAAGATGCTTGCGGTAGAGTTCGTCGAAATCGCGATCATTAGCCGAGTGATGTTCCGGACCATACCACCAGTTCCAGTCGCTTCCCTCAGCGATCAGGATTTCGTCAAACGCCAGCTTGCGCTGCGCCTCGGTGGCGCGCGCCGCATTCTGCGCATAGAACTCGCGTGCATGATGCAGATAGTCCCATGCCCGATTGTCTTCCGGCGCGCCGATCCACACATTGAAATTCGCGCTGATCCACGACCCCGGAACGAGCGAGTTCAACTTGCCGAAATCCTTATGCCGCGAGATCGCTTCGGAAACCGTGACCGCTTCCAGCCCCGGCTCGCTCTGCAACCCATCGTAGAATCGCCGCAAAAACTCTCGCCCGGACTTCGGATAGTATTCCCACGCATTCTCGCCATCGAGAATGATCGACACCACAGCGTCGCGGCCCTTATCGAGGACTGGCCTTGCGGCATCCTTGATGTTTCCGATCAGATGCCGCGCCGCGTCCGCCGGCGGCATGCTTGAATACACAAACCCAATCAGATCTGAAATCGTGTGGTCGCGAAAAACCATATGCATCGCGGTTGAGCCATTCTCATAGCGATGGATGTTGTACAGCTTCTCGGCCTGATGCGCCGGCAATTTACCGCCCCCGTCGCGCGCGAAAAACGCTCCCGTGCTGCGACCAAGCACGCCTTCGTCAGTAGCCATCCACTGCACTCCAAGGCTGTGGGCGATGGCTAGCGCTTCTTCGGAAACGCTTCCCTCCGACGGCCATATTCCCTTCGGACGCACACCAAACACCCTCTCGTGCAGGTCAAGCCCGCGAACCAGTTGTTCGCGCGCGTCCTCCGGATGGCGGAAGCGATTTTGTGGCAACGACAACCCCGGCGACGAAACTGCGCCCGCATTCGTGTCGCATACCAGCGGCAGAATGGGATGGTAAAAAGGCGTCGCCGAAATTTCGATGTATCCCTTCTTCGCCGCTTCGGCGTGCGCGGGCAGGACTCGGCCCAGCACTTCCCGCTCCCTCTCAATCACAAACTTCTGATCGTCCAGCGAAAAGTGATGCCCCCTCGTTACCAGCGCCGCAACATCCTTTTCTTCCAGGAAGAATTCATCGAACCACGCAATCTGCGACAGCACTTGCAGATCCGTAAAGTCCTGATCCTGGAAGTAC
>Ga0207008_10116_pt1 | contig 24851 bp, 17 predicted proteins | sample Alteio_BWMinCont_83_FD_153489 | JGI IMG/M metagenome (GOLD analysis project Ga0207008, IMG submission 153489) | Enriched cells from forest soil in Barre Woods Harvard Forest LTER site, Petersham, Massachusetts, United States -... | ecosystem: Environmental > Terrestrial > Soil > Temperate forest >... | reverse complement strand
GTGCCGCTCTCGCTGGTGGGAACGTTCGGCGCCATGTATCTGCTGGGCTATAGCCTGGACAATCTATCGCTGATGGCTTTGGCGATATCGACTGGTTTCGTGGTGGACGATGCGATTGTGGTGCTGGAAAACATCACGCGGTATATCGAGCATGGCATGGGCGTCGTGCAAGCGACGTTCAAAGGAGCCTCGGAGATTGGGTTCACGGTGCTCTCGATGAGCACATCGCTGGTGGCGGTGTTTATTCCGCTACTGATGATGGGAGGTATTGTTGGACGGTTGTTCCGCGAGTTCGCGGTGACGCTGAGTGTTGCCATCGGCGTGTCACTGATTGTTTCGTTGACGACCACTCCGACGATGTGCGCGAAATTCCTACGCCCGGGGAAAACGACAAAACATAATATTTTTTATCGAATCAGCGAGTGGTGCTTCGAGCAGCTTTTGGCCACGTACACGCACGCTCTGCGATGGGTACTGGCGCACCAGCCTGTGACCGGAGTGGTAACCATTGCGGTCGCCGTGCTGAGCATTGTCCTTTACTTCAAAGTGCCGACCGGTTTCTTCCCCCAACAGGACACAGGGCGTATTCAAGGCACGGTGATCGGAGCGCAGGATATCTCGTTCCAGTCCATGAGCGACAAGGTGCGGCGTTACACCGCCATCGTGTTGAAAGATCCCGCCGTCGACACGATGGGGGCATTTACCGGAGGAGGCAGCGCCCTCAACCAGGGACGGTTCTTCGTGATGCTGAAGCCGTTGGACGAGCGCGGTCCGTGCAAGAAAGATCACTTCTGGGAGTTTTGTCAGTATGTCAGCGCGGACGACGTGATCAACCGCCTGCGCGGCAAACTGGCTGTGGTACCGGGCGCAACTCTGATTCTGCAGTCGGCGCAGGAACTCACGATTGGCGGGCGATATGGCAACGCCCAGTATCAGTACACTCTGCAGAGTGCGAATCTAAACGATCTGAACAGTTGGTCGCCGCGTTTGCTGGAGAAGTTAAAGACGCTACCGGAATTGCGCGACCAGAACTCAGACCAACAGGACAAGGGCCTGCAAGCGATGCTGGTGATCGATCGTGATACCGCCAGCCGGATGGGGATTACTCCGCAAACGCTAGACAACGCCCTTTACGATGCATTCGGTCAGAGGCAGGTGTCGACGATGTACCGGCCGCTCAACCAGTATCACGTCGTGATGGAAGTTGCGCCGCAATACCAGCAGACAACCGAGGCGCTGCAAAACATATACCTGCGATCGACGGCTGGCACGCCGGTTCCTCTCGCGGCCTTCACCCACTTCGAACCTTCCAATACGCCATTGGCGGTGAATCACCAGGGACAACTGCCGTCAGTAACGATCTCGTTCAACCTGGCACCGGGAGTTTCGCTGGGCCAGGCGACGGACGCGATTGAACGAGCGGAACGGACCATCGGGTTTCCGCCCACGATTCAGGCGAGCTTTCAGGGAACAGCTGCGGCCTTCCAGGATTCGCGATCGAACATGCTGATCCTGATCATTACCGCGCTTGGCGCCGTTTACATTGTGCTAGGCATGCTGTATGAGAGCTACATTCATCCCATTACGATTCTTTCGACGATTCCTTCCGCAGGCGTAGGTGCTTTGCTGGCGCTGCTGCTGACGCACAACGAACTGAACGTGATCGGAATGATTGGCATCATTTTGCTGATTGGACTGGTCAAGAAGAACGCAATCATGATGATCGACGTGGCGCTTGAGGTCGAGCGCAATCAAGGCAAGAAGCCTGTCGATGCCATTTTCGACGCGTGCATTCTGCGCTTCCGTCCGATCATGATGACAACCATGGCGGCCCTGCTCGGCGGGCTGCCGCTGGCCTTGGGGCATGGCACGGGGTCGGAGCTGCATCGTCCGCTGGGCATCACGATTGTGGGCGGGCTGATTGTGAGCCAGATGCTGACGCTCTTCACGACTCCGGTGGTGTACGTCTATCTAGACCGGCTGCGGTTGGCATTGCGAGGAGGCGAAAATACAGCCCTACCCAATACCTCTGCACCGGGAGCGCCGCACCCCAGTCCGGCCCACTGAGGCGGCGGGACCTGGTACAACCCCTCTGGAGAGCCGCTGCATCGCAGAGAAGAAGCCCATCAGCTGCGCAAAAAACCATTCGTCCCGTATGATAGAGAGCACACATAGTGCTGCCAGGGAACGACTCAAGTCCGAATGCGCCGGGCAGGCCAGTGTTTCCAATTTGTATTCGACAAATTTCTTGAGGAGTCAGGGATGCTAAAGAAAGCAGCGGCTCTGTTGCTTGTTTGCGCAAGCATGGGCGCGTGGATGGGATGTGGAACGACGAGCAGTAATTTTTTGTACGCAGCGATTCCGAACTCGAACGAGATTGTGGCATTTCGCGAAGATCCAAATTCGGGAGCTTTGACGCAGATTGTGGGTAGTCCGATCACGGCGGGGCAAGCGGTGCAATCGCTGGTGCTCCATCCGTCGAAGAAGTTTTTGTACGCTGCGAATTCAGGAGCGACACCGAACGGCACCGTTTCGCTGTTCGATATCTCTAGTGGCGGGGCGCTGACGGAAGTGACTCCGCGGCAGACTGTGGGCACGGCGCCGACTTTGATGGTGATGGACACCTCAGGAAGTTATCTGTACGTCGCGAATTCGGGATCGTTCGACATCTCGGTGTTTTCGATTGACTCCGGTAAGGGCGGTTTGACGCCTGTTGCGCAGATCGGTGGCACGACGGCCGGCATCGGGCTGTCTGCGCTGAACATGGCCCTGTCACCATCAGGCAATACGCTGTTTGTCACGGGGCAGGGTCCGACTCAGGGCTATATCGAAGAATTTTCTGTTACCAAGGGCGTTCTCGGCACGCCGGTGCAAGGGTCTCCGTTCCTTACAGGCAATGGGCCATACGGACTGGCAATAGATTCCAGCGGTTCGCACCTGTATACAGCGAACAGGATCGATAGCAGCATTTCGGCGTTTTCGATCGGCTCCAACGGAGCGCTGACGTTGATTTCTACGATTGGCCTGACCAGTTTAAATTCGGGGCCGGTTTCGTTATTCATCGATAAATCGGGGAAATATCTGTATGTCGCGAATCAAGGTTCCGCGAATCTTGGCGCTTTCTCCATCGGATCGGACGGTAGCCTGACGCTGTTGACCAATTCTCCATTTGCGACCGGCTCGCAACCAAGCATCGTGACCGGCGACGCGAGCGGAAAGTACCTGTTCGTGGGGAACCAGTCAACGCCGGTAGTTCAGTCTTTCAGTCTGGATACGGGCTCGGGTACGTTGACTTCCGTTGCGAGCTATGCGGTTCCCGCGGCGGCCACATCGATCGTCATCACTCCCTAGTTCTCTATGAGTACAGCGATACACATCGGAGAAGGCGCGCAGACATCGGAACGCTATGCCCAGCATGTAAACCGGGAGTGGGTGCGGCTTCTCGATCTGCTGCAGATGAATGTCCGCTACGAGCGATGCGTTGGAGAGGAACTATTCACTTCGGACGGCCGATGCATCGTTGATTTTCTTTCGGGATATTGCGTTCACAATGTAGGACACAACCATCCGGACGTGGTAAGCGCGCTGCAGCGCGAATTGGAGCGCTGTGGTCCGGCGATGATCCAGACACATGTAGCGGATCTGGCGGGCAGCGAAGGTGTGGAAGCGGCCATCAAGTTTGCACGCGCGCATACGAGGCGAAATGGTATTCTGGCCGCCAACCACGCATTTCATGGACTGACGTGCGGAGCGCTCTCGCTCATGAGCGATGATTTCTGGCGGGAGGGCTTTGGCCCTCTGTTGCCGGAGACCAAGACGGTGCCGTTTGGGTCGCTGGACGCGCTGGAGCAGGAACTCAAGAGCAAGAAGTTCGCGGCATTTATTGTGGAACCGATTCAGTCGGAGGGCGGTGTCTGCGTTCCCGATGCTGAGTATCTGCAGGGCGCAGAGTTGTTGTGTCGACGTTACGGGACCCTGTTTGTGCTGGACGAAGTGCAGACTGGGATGTACCGTACTGGAACATTTCTGGCAGCGCATCACTTCGGCGTAGAGCCAGATATGGTGATCCTGGCGAAGGCGCTGAGTGGAGGCCTTGTTCCGGTGGGTGCGGTACTGATGTCGGAAGAGATCTGCGACTCGGTTTATTCCTCGCTGCCACGGGCGTTTGTACATACATCGACTTTCAGCGAAAACAGCCTGGCCATGCGGGCAGGGCTCGCGACCCTGGAAGTTCTGGAACGCGAAGAACTCGGGCCGCGTTCGATCGAAGCAGGCGATTATCTGCGGAATCGGTTACATGATAGGCTGAGCGGCTACGAGATGGTGAAAGAAGTCCGCGGGCTGGGCTTGCTGAATGGAATTGAGTTCCGGGCGCCGAAGCAGCTGCGTCTGCGTATTCCGTACGAAGCGTTTGGGGCCATGCATGCGGGCTTGTTCGGGCAGATTGTAGTAATGCGGCTGTTCCGTGACTTCGGATTTCTGACGCAGGTATGCGGCAATAACTTCATGGTGCTGAAGGTAGCGCCGCCGCTGGTGGTTGATCGAGCGCACATGGATGCATTCGTGGACGCGATCAGTGAAATAGTCGAGCTCGCGAATTCTCCGGGCGCGTTCTGGTCTGAGGCGCTAGGACTGGCGCGGCGGGCGTTTCGCAGTTGACGATTGGTCGAGAATTTTGCGTTCAGTTTTCTTGACGATCCAGAGTAATATTGACGTTTGTTTGACACGTACGGCAATGATCGTTGCCGGTGCAACCCGTGATCAGCGCTCGGCCATCTAACCTTGCATTCAGCAAGTTCGGCCGGATGTTGGCGCTGACTCTGTGCCGGAACCGGGGATTCAAAACACAATGCAAATAGCCAGTGCCGCGAGCGCCTTCCCTAAGCATTACTACTCTCAGAAACTCCTACTGGAAAAATTACAAGAATACTGGGGCGAGCGCCTGCGGAATCCGCTCATGCTGGCGCGGTTGCACAAAAGCGTCACGGTTGAGGGGCGGCACCTCGCCTTGCCGTATGACCAGTACAACGAGATAAAGACCTGGGGATGCGCGAACGACGCGTGGATTCAGGTAGCGCAGGAATTGGGGGAGCAGGCACTCTGCCGTGCGCTTCATCATGCGGGCGTCGAGTCGAGCCAGTTAGGTGCGCTGTTCTTCACCTCCGTGACGGGAATATGCAGCCCGTCGATCGATGGGATGTTGATCAACCGGATGGGACTTCCTGTGAACATCAAGCGGATGCCGATTTTTGGATTAGGCTGCGTGGCGGGAGCAGCAGGAATCGCGCGCGCAGCGGACTACGTGAAGGCCTATCCGAAGCAGGCAGCGGCGCTGGTGTCGGTGGAACTTTGCTCGTTGACGATTCAGCGCGAGGACTTGTCAGTCGCGAACCTGATTTCTTCGGGACTGTTTGCAGACGGCTCAGCGGCTGTCATTGTGACCGGAGACGATTTGCATTCGACAGGCCCGGAGATCGTGGCTACGCGCTCGGTCTTCTATCCCGATACGGAGCGCATGATGGGCTGGAAGGTGAGCGAAAAAGGATTCCAGATCATCTTGTCACCCGAAGTTCCCGTCCTGATCCGCGAGAATCTTGGGAAAGATACCGATGCATTCCTTGCCGATCAAGGACTCAAGCGCAGCGACATTGGGAGTTGGGTATTGCACACCGGCGGGCCGAAAGTGCTGGAGGCTACGGCGGATGCGCTTGATCTGCACAACGGGCAACTCGACGCATCGTGGGATTGCCTGAAGCGAGTGGGAAATTTGTCGTCGGCTTCGGTATTGGTTGTTCTGGAAGACGTGATGAGGAACCGACGTCCGGCGCCCGGCACGATGGGCGTGCTGGCGGCAATGGGGCCGGGCTTCTGTTCGGAGCTTGTACTTCTAAAGTGGTGAGGGCCATGTTTTGTTGAATTCGACCGACGTATTTGTGATTGGTGGAGGACCTGCCGGATTAGCGGCCGCGATTGCGGCCCGTCAACGGGGATTTCGCGTAATAGTTGCCGATGGCGTTCAGATGCCGATCGACAAACCATGCGGTGAAGGACTGATGCCCGATGGTCTCTCGGCGCTTGGGAGACTTGGCGTTTCCGTGGAAGACAGCAATTCCGCCCCGTTTTTTGGGATTCGTTTTGTAAGTGCAGGACTCGCCGTGGAAGCGTCGTTTCCGAATGGGGCCTCTGGAAGAGGTATACGGCGGACCGTTTTGCATCCGTTAATTGCCGAGCGAGCCGCGAGTTTGGGAATTGATCTCATGTGGCAGACGCCTGTGACGGGTATCTCCGAAGACGGCGTCCAGGTTGGAGGTAGAACGATCAAAGCTCGGTGGATCATCGGAGCAGATGGTGGGAACTCCCGGGTGCGACATTGGGCCAGGCTGGATGATTTCCGCGAGAGCGATCGCCGGTATGCCTTCCGGAGGCACTATCGCATAGCACCATGGACCGATCACATGGAGTTGCATTGGGGACTACAGGGCGAGATCTATGTAACTCCTGTTTCGAAAGAGCAGGTTTGTGTAGCGCTTATTTCGCGCAATCCGAAGTTGAGGTTGGACGAAGTATTGAGGTCCTTCCCTGAACTGCAGAGACAATTGGGTGGAGGTAAGTTCGCTTCGTCGGAAAGAGGCGCGCTTACGGCCACGTGCAGGCTGCGACAAGTGAGCCGTGGAAATGTGGCCTTGATCGGCGATGCGTCTGGCACCGTGGACGCCATTACGGGTGAAGGGTTGTGCCTCGCTTTCAGTCAGGCAATGGTACTGGCGGAATGCCTGGAGAAGGGCGATCTGGCGCGGTATGAGCGCGAACATCAACGGCTGGCATTACGGCCACGTCTGATGGCAAGGTTGATGTTAGTGCTCGATGGGCGCCCGCGACTGCAGCGGCGCACGTTGCAAGTGCTCCGCAATCGTCCGTCGATTTTCGAGCGACTGCTGGAACTGCATGTTGGGGTGCTTTCGCCTTTGCACCTTGCCGTAGATGGTCTGAGTCTGGGCTGGGGGTTGCTCACCATCTAAGATGAGCAAAAATCGACGCAATCAAAGACAATTCAGCTGGCAATTTATTTATGCGGCGACTCTGGTACTGGCCCTGGTGCGTACCGGGGCGGCGCAGGAGCGCAAGTTCCAGTTGGATCCGGCACAGACGTCGGTGAAGTTCACACTGGGCGACGTGCTGCATACCGTTCGCGGAACGTTCAAGCTCAAGCATGGCACGCTGCAGGTCGAGCCTGGCGGAAAGATAGCAGGCGAAATCGTGGTGGATGCGACCAGCGGCGACAGCGGTAACAGCATCCGCGACCGAAAGATGCACAAGGAAGTGATTGAGAGCGATCATTATCCAGAGATTGCCTTTCGGCCAGACCGGGTCGAGGGTTCGGTCGCGAGTGCGGGAAAGTCCTCGGTGCAGGTTCACGGAATGTTCAGCATTCATGGAGTGGACCGCGAGATCACTGTTCCGGCGCAGGTCGAGATCGCAGGCGACCACTGGACCGCGGCGGTGCATTTCACTGTGCCATATCAGAAGTGGGGGATGAAGAATCCCAGCACGTTGTTTTTGAGAGTCACCGATTCGGTGGAGATTGATCTTGCCGCGGCGGGCAGCGTGGCAGGTCAGTAGCCGTTCTGCGGCTTGATTCCTTTCCCTTCTACGCACTCATAGGCGCGGCCCGCTGAGAGATTCTTGTATTCCTCCGTTTGTCCGCTCGGCCAGTCGATCACAACGCGATCCACACGGTCTCGTTTTTCCAATCCGAAGGTGACAGGCAGTTCGGATTGTGACAAATAGCTGGAACCTCCCTTAACCACGCGCGATTGCACGAGCCCCGCGGCATGGACGTGCACGGCGGCTCCGATCGCATCCCGGTTGGATTTCGTTCCGACGAGATGGAAGCGGACACTGCGATTGCCGGATGACTGATCGTTGCGATAGAGGTAGGCGGGGCCGTTGTTGGTGGTGATCAAGAGATCGAGGTCGCCGTCGCGATCGAAGTCACCATAGGCTAGGCCGCGGCCGACTTTGGGCTGATCGAAGCTTCCACCGACTTCGGCGGCTACATCACGGAAGTTCGACTTCCTATTGTTCAGAAAAAGCTGGGGTGGTTGTGCGTAGCCGACGTTGCCGCGAATGTTGCGGACCGTCTCGTCGATATGTCCGTTAGCAACGGCGAAGTCGAGCCACCCGTCGAGGTTGACATCGAGGAACGAGCAGCCAAAGCCAAGGCTGTTTCGAGAGGCGATGCCGACACCGGCTTGCGGCGCGATATCTTCAAAACTCTTGCCGCTCAGGCGGTAGAGGCCAATCATCTCGTTATCGAAATTTGTGATCGCCACGCCCGGTGTGCCGGAGTTGTCGAAATCCGCGACGTCGACCCCCATTCCCGCGCGGGCTTTGCCTTCGCTGCTGAAGGCAATACCAGCTTCGACTGCGGTGTCTTTGAAGGTGCCGTTATGCTGGTTGCGATAGAGCTTGTTGGGTTGCGTATCGTTGGCAACGAGGAGATCGGGCCAACCATCGTGATTCTGATCGAATAGTGCAACTCCTAGCGATTTCGAACTGCTGTCGAAAATTCCGCTGCTGGCGGTGACGTCTTCGAATGTGCCATTGCCTCGATTGTGAAAGAGCCAGCAAGTGGCACCACGGTAGGCTTCGGGTGTGCAGTAGGATTTGTGCTTGCCATCAAGACTGCAGAAGACGTCGGTCTCGGGAGACCACTTCACGTAGTTGCACACGAAGAGATCGAGCAGGCCATCGCGGTCGTAGTCGAACCAGAGCGCTGACGTGCTGAAGCCGTCGCGCTTTCCGAGCCCCGAGGCATTCGTCACATCGACGAAGGTGCCCTTGCCAGTGTTGCGGAACAGACGGTTTTGTCCGACGCAGGTGACGAGGATATCGGGGAAGCCGTCGTTGTTGTAATCTCCAACTGCGACGCCCATGCCGTACATTTCGATATCGAGCCCAGCCCGCGCCGTCACGTCGGTGAACGTGCCGTTGCCGTTGTTGTGATAGAGGCGGAGCGTGGTGCGGTTCTTCTTGTGTCCCGGCCAATCGGAGCCGTTAATCAACAGTACGTCTTGCCAACCATCGCGGTCATAGTCGAGGAAGGCACATCCCGAGCCGAGAGTCTCGGGAAGGAACTTACCGCCGAAGGCTCCGCTATTGTGCTGGAACTGAATGCCAGCTTGCGCAGTAACGTCGGTGAAGTGGAAGCCGAGGGAATTGGAGACGGACGCTTGGGCCGCAAACGAAGGCAGGCGCGAAAGCTGCGACCAAGTTGCGAGACTTGCGATTCCCTCGAGGAAGGACCTGCGATTCACGGAACATTCACCAATCCGGCACGGATCGCGTAGACCACGAGTTCGGCGGTCTTGTGAATGCCGAGAGTATTCATGATGTTGGCGCGGTGAACAGCGACGGTGTTGGCGCTGAGTTCGAGGACGACGGCGATCTCTTTGTTGGACTTGCCATCGACAATCATCTGCAGAACTTCAAGTTCACGTTGGGTAAGAGCGGAGCTTCGCTCGCCGCGCAAGGCGCTCTTCTGCTCGACCTTGGGATCGAAGACGGTTTCTCCGGCGGCGACTTTGCGAATGGCCGTGCTGAGCTCGAGATCGAGAGCATTCTTCAGAACGTAACCTTTGGCGCCGGCTTCGATGGCTTGGCGCACCCAGGTGCTTTCGCTGTGCATGCTGAGCATGAGAACGTTGGTGTGAGGGGAATCTTCGATGATTTGCCGCGTGGCTTGCAGTCCGTTCATGCCGGGAAGAGCGCAGTCCATGACGACAACTTGCGGGTGAAGTTGTTTGGCCAGTTTGACGGACTCTTCACCGTCACCCGCTTCGCCGACGACTTCCATGTCGGCTTCGTCTTCCAGCATGCGGCGGAAGCCACGACGAACCAGGCTGTGGTCATCCACGAGCAACACTGTGATCTTCTTTGGCATAGGACTCTGCTTTCTCCCTGGGCACGGTGAGGCGCACTAATGTTCCACCTTCGGGTGGACGCGAAACAACCAGCTGACCGCTCATCAGTTCCGAACGTTCTCGCATGGCGACCAGTCCAATCCCGCGACGGCTCGGACGTTCTGGAAAACCGCTTCCGCGATCCTGTACTTCCAATTCCAACGTGTGCGGCAGAAATCGAAGCCGCACCCAAGCCTGCTTAGCCCCCGAATGGCGAGCGACGTTGTTCAGCCCTTCCTGCAGAATGCGGTAAATGTGCACGCCCGCGCCGCTATCCACTGAAAAGGGCTCACCCTGCTTCTCATAGGATATGGCAATTCCGGTTTGTCTTTCCACGGTAGGAATGTACCAGTCCATGGTGCTTTCTAACCCGGCCTCATCGAGCATAACCGGATGCAGAGCTTGCGACAGGCTCCGGACGCTTTCGAGAGTGGACTGAACGGTGACGAGAACCTCCTGCAAGTCGGCGCGCAGAGAGGAGCCTTCAGGAGCGTGGGAACCGGCGCGGCGCAGCATGGATCCGACGGCGGTCAGGATTTGTCCGAACTCGTCGTGCAATTCGCGGGAGATGTAGCGCAGAGTCGATTCCTGCGTGGAAATCAGCTTTTGGGCGAGTTCACTCCGGCGCTCGGAGATCTCGGCCAGTCGGGCGAATAGCCTGCGGTTCCAGCGGATCAGAGAAAGGCCGTTGAGCAGGATGGCGAGCAGGGTGGCGCCGAGGAAGAAGTAGACCTGCCGCTGAACGCGATCGTAAATCTGGACGATGCGCTCTCCGGCTTGCTCTTCATTCTCGCTATTCTGCACGAGGAAGCGCGCGACCGCGGTGCTGAGCGCGGCCTGACGCTCCTGGAGCGAGAGTTGAATCTGGCTGCGAGCTTCCTTCTCTTTGCCGTCATGAGCCAGGGCAAAGACGCGATCGACGGCGTCCCAGAACTGGGTGACGGAACTCGACAAGAAGGCACTTTGCTCGGGAGTGCGGCTAGCCGCGGCGAATCCGGCTTCGAGGCGCATGGCATCATCGAGATCGGTGCGAATGCGCTGGAACTGGGCCGACCAGGCGGTCAGCGGGTAAGGCTCATCGCTACTGACCATATCGCGCATAGCGACGGCCAGCAGGTTGAGGTCGTTCTGGATGCGGAGCAGTTGCAGGGAGTCTTTGCGGTTGCGGTCGACGAGGTCGGTCTGCAACTTCCGCAAACCGTTCACTTGCCACGTGATGTAGACGGAGTAGGCAATCACCGCCGACAGGGTGATGAGCAGGCCCAGAACCAGGCCAATCGTCGGCGAACGGTCCGGAGTCGGGCGGGACACGTCCCGAGGATACAACGTGGGATGGGGGCGTGTCACAGGCGCAGAGCAGGCCGGGCCGGCTTCCAACAGGACGGGCGGGAATGTGTGACAATGCAGTAATAATGAAGCCAATCCAGGTTCCATGGAGTCAAACAGGAGATTGAGTTCCCCATCAAAAGAAGCGGCGAAGCCTCCGAAGATGGACAGATTGAAGGCCGTGCTGCCGGAAGTCTGGAAGCTGATGCGTCCGCGCCGCGGGTTGCTCGCCATTGGCTTCGTACTGATGGTCATCAATAAGCTCGCCGGCTTCGTACTGCCTTATTCTTCGAAATTTCTGATCGATAACGTTGTTGGGAAGCATGAAACGGGGTTGCTGCGATCCCTGGTCGTCGCAGTACTAGCGGCAACGGTCCTCCAGGGCATAACTTCTTTTTCTCTGACGCAACTGCTATCAAAAGCGGCACAGCGGTTGATCGCCGATGTGCGGGAACAGGTGCAGGTGCACATTTCTCGCCTGCCCATCGCTTACTACGATGCCAATAAAACGGGTGCGCTCGTATCACGAATCATGACCGACGTGGAGGGCGTTCGGAACCTGCTGGGGACCGGACTGGTCGAATTCGCGGGGGGAATCCTCGCGGCTGGAATTGCATTGGTTTTGTTGGTCCGCATCAGCGCTCCGCTGACATTGATCGCGGTGGGATCGCTAGGATGCTTTGCCTTTGCACTGAATAAGGCATTCGCGACGATTCGTCCGATATTCCGGGAGCGCGGCAAGATCAATGCCGAAGTAACAGGACGACTGACGGAATCGCTGGGCGGCGTGCGGGTGGTGAAGGGATATCACGCGGAGGAGCGGGAAGAAAAGATTTTTGCCGGTGGAGTGCGGCGTTTGCTGGACAACGTGATGCGCACGCTCACGGCAACTTCGCTGATGAGCCTTTCGGCGAGTGTGCTGCTCGGCGTTGTCGGCGCAGCCACGATGTATGTCGGCGGACGTCAGATGGTGGCGCGCACGCTGAGTCCTGGAAGTTATTTTTCCTACAACTTCCTTCTCGTGTTTCTGGTGGCTCCGATCATGCAGATCGTGACAATCGGCACGCAGCTCACTGAGGCACTGGCGGGGTTGGAGCGGACGCAGGAGATCTTGCGAGAGCGTCCGGAGGATCAGGATCCAAATCGCTCGGTGCGGCTGGAAGATATTGAGGGCCTGGTGGAATTCGACGATGTGAGTTTCAGTTACGACGGCACACACGAGGTATTGCATGACATTTCGTTCCGCTCGGAGCCAGGAACGGTGACAGCGCTTGTGGGCTCCTCGGGGTCGGGAAAGTCGACAACAATCGGATTGATTTCCGCTTTCTATGTACCCTCGAAGGGTACGGTTCGCGTCGACGGAGTGGATCTGAGCACAGTGCGGCTGGATTCGTTCCGGACGCGACTTGGCGTCGTGTTGCAGGAGTCATTTTTGTTCGACGGCACGATTCGGGAGAATGTGGCGTTCTCGCGGCCGGATGCGACCGAAGAGCAGATCATGCGGGCGTGCCGGATCGCGCGTGTGGACGAGTTCGCCGAATCGTTCGCGGACAAATACGACACGATCGTGGGCGAACGCGGTGTGAAGCTCTCTGGCGGGCAGCGGCAACGGATCTCGATTGCACGAGCGATTCTGGCGGAGCCGCGAATTCTGATTCTGGACGAGGCGACTTCCAGTTTGGACTCTGAATCCGAACAGTTGATCCAACAAGGCCTGTCGTACCTGATGCAGGGGCGAACGACTTTTGTCATTGCGCACCGGCTTTCGACGATTCGACGCGCCGATCAAATCATGGTCATGGAGCAGGGACGGATCGTGGAACGAGGAACACACGCTCAACTCTACGCGGCACGCGGACGCTACTACGATCTATACACGCGACAACATGGAGTGGAAGAGAACCTGTTCCTCGCGCCTGGCGAGGGCGATGCCATCGCGGCCAATGGGAATGGCGCTGACGGAAAGAACGGCGATGTTAAATCGGGAGACGCGCTCAGCGTGCTGCGAGGAGCGATCCGTTAGAACTATGACGAGTGCTCCCACGGTTTCAGCGACATCCACAACGGTAGCAATCCGAAGCGAAAACGTTTGCCGCCACTACCGCATGGGCGAGACGGTGATCCACGCGGTGGACGGCGTTTCACTCGAGGTGCCAGCCGGGGAGTTTGTGGCATTGCTCGGCAGTTCTGGGTCTGGCAAATCTTCGATGCTGAACTTGATCGCGGGACTGGACCGGCCGACGTCAGGAAGCATGATGGTGCAAAATCGAGATTTGGCCAAGCTCTCGCGCGAGGAGTTGGCCAAGTATCGCCTGCATGTCGTCGGGATGGTCTTTCAGTCGTTCAATCTGATCCCCAGCATGACGCTGATTGAAAATGTTGAACTGCCGCTGCGTTTTGCAGAGGTTGACCGAGATAAGCGGGACTCGGTGGCGTGCGAGGCATTGGAGCGAGTGGGACTGAAGGCGCGCATGGACCATCGCCCCAGCGAGCTTTCTGGCGGGGAGCAGCAACGGGCAGCACTGGCCCGGGCGCTGATCAACCGTCCGCAGCTTTTGCTGGCGGACGAGCCCACAGGAAATCTCGACAGCCATACTGGCACCGAGATCATGAATATGCTGCGGGACTTCAACCGGGACCTGGGCATGACGGTCGTGATGGTCACGCATGAACGTGCGCTGGCCGAACGCTATGCGCAGCGCATGATTTTCCTCGCGGACGGAAAGCTGGTGGACGATCGGCCCAATGATCCGGCCGGAACGGAGGCACGGTCATGAAGCTTCCTGACCTCACAGAACTTGCATTGCGAAATCTGCGGGAGTCGTTGTTGCGGAATTCATTGACCACAGTCGGCATCTCAGTGGGCGTAGCGTCGTTGGTCGCAATGCTGTCGCTTGGGATCGGGCTGCAGCAGCTGGCATCGAGACGGCTGGTGAAGTCTGGATTGTTCGACACGATCATGGTTAGTTCGCGGCGCGAGATGCGCGGCATGGGACGCGAAGAGGAACGAAACGGTCCGATTCCAGGGCAAAGCCGGATTCTCGATGAAGCTGCGCGAGGCGAGATCGAGCGCATGGCGAATGTGAGCGAGGCGTATCCGGATATTCGATTTGCGACGGAACTGCAATTCGAAGACAAGCCACATTTGACGACGATTTCCGCTTTGCCGGAATCAGCCAGGAGCAATGACTCATTCGACGGGATGCAGGGTTCGTTCTTCTCGTCTGATAACGCGCCGGAGGCGATCCTGCAGAAGTCATTCGCAGAAGAACTGTTGGGCAAGACACCGCCGCTGGGCGCGCCCGATCCAAGCGTTTCTGAACTGGCTCCTCCGCTGCTTGGAAAAGAATTGACGATGCGCTATGCCCAACGTGCTGCGAGTCCAGAGCAGGCGGGGCCAGCAGCGAAGGGTGAAGATTATGCAGGAGCTTCTTATTCGGTGGTGTCACGAGAGCAGAACCTGAAGATTGTGGGCATCTCGGACCTTGATCCGGAGAGCATGCGCGGTCCGACCCGCGCGAAGGTCTTCCTGCCGCTGAAGTTTGCCGAGAACCTGCACGTGATGCAGCCGACGGACTTGCGGGAGATATCGCGAGCCGCGAGCGATCAGCCGGTCTATTCATCGATCAGCGTACGGGTGAAGAATCCGGCGCAGATTCAGCTGGTAGAAGACGCCATCAAGAAGATGGGCTTCAGCACGTTCTCGATTGCGGATGCGAGCCGCGGGTTACGGCAGTTTTTTGGGGTGTTGTATGCGTTCCTGGGAATTTTTGGAAGCCTTGCCTTGATGGTCGCGTCGATCGGAATTGTGAACACGCTGGTGATGGCGATCCTCGAGCGGCGACGGGAAATCGGGATCATGAAGGCCATCGGGGCAAGTGACGGTGACGTGAAGAAACTTTTCTTTGCCGAGGCCGGGGCTATGGGAGTCCTGGGTGGCGTGCTTGGCGTCGTGCTGGGATGGGCCATCGGTCAACTGATCAATTTCGGGACGAATATTTATCTCAAGCGGCAGTCACTGCCACCGGAGCATTTCTGGGCCGTGCCGTGGTGGCTGGTGGCGTTCGCGATAGGATTTGCTTTTGTCGTGAGCCTGGTTTCCGGGCTTTATCCCGCGGGACGCGCTGCCAAGCTCGATCCCGTACAGGCGCTGCGCTACGAATGACACGCAATTCGTGGTTCTGCTGGATCCCCGTTGCTGTTTTGCTTGCCGCTGGTTCTGCTGCGGCGCAGAGTCGGATTGATTGCAATGCGCTCAACAGCAAGATCCTCGAGCGGTCCGTTCACTACTGTGTGTACATTCCATCGGGATACGATGCCGGGGTAAAACAGCAGCCGGCGCGGCGCTATCCGGTGCTGTACTTTCTGCATGGACTGGGCGATAACGAGCAGACTCTGTTCAACAGCGGTGGATGGACGCTGCTGGACGATCTGCGCAAACAGCATAAGATGGGCGACTTCCTGATCGTTGCGCCGGAGGGCAGGCGCAGTTTTTACGTTAATTCAGCGGATGGGGCAGTACGGTACAGTGATTTTTTCCTGCAGGAATTCATGCCGCAAATCGAGAGCAAGTACCACATTCACGGGCGGGCCGACCGGGCGATTAGCGGGATTTCCATGGGAGGATATGGAGCATTGCGATTGGCATTCGCGCATCCTGAACTGTTTTCCGCTGCGAGCGCGCAGAGCGCGGCCCTGATCTCGGAGTCACCCCAGCAGTTGAACGCTGCTTCTCAAACCGGGGCGCCGCTCATGGGCGTCTTGGCGCCGGTTTTTGGTTCACCCATTAATGTGCGGCATTGGAATGACAATAATCCGATGGTTTTGGCCAAGAGGAATGCAGCTGAGTTGCGCAAGGTCGCGATTTACTTCAATTGCGGACAGGATGACAACTACGGCTTCGAAAAAGGCGCGGCTGCGCTACACGACGAATTGCTGAAAGAGCACGTGAAGCATGAATATCATCCCTATCCAGGAGATCACAGCATCACCTACTTCTTGTCGCACTTTGCTGAGGTGATGGAGTTTCATTCGATGGCTTTCGGACTGCTGCCGCAGTGACACGGTCACCGCGTGTTTTTCGCTTTGGGCTGCGATTCACCACAGAGGGCACAGAGGAGCACAGCGAAAACGGCTCATGTAAACTAGAACACAGGCAGGAACGTCGTTTTCTTGCGGTTCGTCCGAACTGCAAACCTAATGTGGCTCGGATGTAGCCCGGAGAGGTGGCCGAGTGGTTGATGGCTCCGGTCTTGAAAACCGGCGTACCCGAAAGGGTACCGGGGGTTCGAATCCCTCCCTCTCCGCCAGATTTCTTTACAAGACTACGTTTTAAATGGAGGTCCTTTGCCTTGGACTTCGCTAAGGGTCAGGATTTCCTGTGGTGGGACTCCCCGCTGCACTCCGGCGTAGGTCCGCGCAAATTCTAATCTCTGCCTCTCGGCCCAGTCCCGCGGGAAGCTTGAAATCTCAGCCATCATTGGGCTTGCCTAATGGCCCTACCTTTGCTCGGGCGATTGCATCCAAGTCTTAGCATATGCAGAATCTCACGCGCCGGGCACTACTCAAACTCGGAGGTGCTGCGGCAGTGGCAGAACTGTCCTCTCTGGTTCTGCAAAGTTGCGGCGTTTCAAATGTAGTTCCATTCCTTGGGTCCGGATGCGCCAAGTTAACGGACATCGAACATGTGGTGATCCTCACACAGGAAAATCGGTCTTTCGATCACTATTTTGGCAGCTATCGGGGAGTGCGCGGATTCTCTGATCAGAGCGCGGCGTTCCAGCAGCCCAATTCCGCGAATACTACGATCGCACCGGTCGGCCAACTTCTCCCCTTTCGCCTGGACACCGCAACAGTAAATGCAGCGTGCACGCACGACATCAGCCATGACTGGGTACCGCAACACCAAAGTTGGGATAACGGCAAGATGGATAGCTTTGTGAATTCTCGTTTGCCGATTGATGCCAGCGACGCGGTAATGAGTATGGGCTATTACACTCGCGCCGATCTCCCTTACTACTACGCGCTAGCCGATGCATTCACGATCTGCGACAACTATTTTTGTTCCGTCATCGGTCCGACCGATCCGAATCGCTTGTACACGATGGCAGCCTCGCTCGATCCGGATGGGAAGAATGGCGGACCGATATTGCAGACGATTGTGACGAATCGTTCGGCTGTGTACGGCCGCCTGACGTATACGACGATGCCTGAGCAACTGCAGGCTCGGGGAATCTCGTGGAAGGTTTATTCTTCGCCGGATGAGAATATTCTGGGCGGGATTTTGTCGGACAATGTGCTCTCGTATTTCAATAATTTCCAGGATCCCGCATCGGTGCTGCATCAAAATGCATTTGGACCACAGTTCCCGACCGACTTCCTGTCCGATGTGGCGCTTGGCAATTTGCCGCAAGTATCCTGGCTCATCGGCTCAGTTGTAACTTCAGATCATCCGCCAGCGCCTTCCGTTTTTGGAGAGAGCATTCTCTCGCTCGTTGTCGCCGCTCTGAGCGCAAACCCTGTACTCTGGGCGAAGACAGTCTTGTTCGTGAACTACGATGAAAATGGTGGATTCTTCGACCATGTGCCGCCAACCATTGCGCCTCCAGGCACGCCCGGCGAATATGTGACCGCGCCAGCGGTTCCGGATCCGACCGTGGTTGGCAGTCCGGCGATCAGCGGACCGATTGGGCTAGGTTTTCGCGTGCCGATGTTGATCATTTCGCCGTTCAGTCGCGGAGGACTTGTGTCCTCGGATCTCTTCGACCATACTTCGATATTACGTTTTTTGGAGACTCGATTCGGGGCGGAAGTGCCGAATTTAAGCGCCTGGCGCCGGGCCACCGTCGGAGACCTCACCAGCGCCTTCAACTTCAAGAATCCTGATCTATCGATTCCGAGTTTGCCATCTCCGCTGCAAACTGATGCGCAGGCGATTCAAGAATGCGCAGCCAACCTGGCGGGAACAGCACCATTCAGCGTGCCGACGACACAGAGCCTTCCGGCGCAGGAATCGGGTGCAGCGAATCGACCCAGCGGAGAGTGCTAGTCAGGCATTCCTAGGAAAACGTCCGGAGATCGCTGGAGGTCCCACCGGCCGCCGGGACGTAACACTTCAGCGTGTAGTCCATCACCATGCGATCGGCGTTGAAGCGCCAGCCCAGGGTGCGGATGGTGCGCTTCATGCGCTTGATCCAGCCGCGCGGGAGACCATCTCGGTCGCGCTGGTAGTAGAGAGGAATCACCTCGTCGCGCAGGGCACGCATCAGGTCTTCGCCGTCACGCGTGTCGTGAACGCTCATGTTCGAGTGGGTCTTACCCGTGCCGATGGCGAAACCGTTCATGCCGTCGTAGGCTTCGGCCCACCAGCCGTCTAAAACAGAAAGATTAAGGCCGCCGTTCAAGACGACTTTCTGGCCGCTGGTGCCGGAGGCTTCGAGCGGGCGTCGCGGATTGTTCAACCAGACATCGACGCCCTGGACGAAATGGCGTCCAACGTTGATGTCGTAGTCTTCGACGAAAACGAATTTGTCGCGGAACTTGGGATCGCGCATGAGATCGGCGATCTGCTGGAGAACACGCTTGCCCGGCTCGTCGAGCGGGTGCGCCTTTCCTGCAAAAACAAACTGAACCGGACGATTCGGATCGTTGACCATGGCAGCGAGCTTCTCAATGTCGGTCAGGATCAGATTGGCGCGCTTGTAAGTGGCAAAGCGGCGGGCGAAACCGATGGTCAGAGCATCGGGGCTAAGGACACGCTCCAGACGCTGCAGTTCTTCCTGCGACTCTCCGCGGCGCTCGGATTGAGCGATGGCACGCCTGCGCACGAAATCGATGAGTTGCGACTTGAGGTTGAGGTGCGTCTCCCAAAGCTCGCCGTCATCGACGTTTTCGATGCCTAACCAGATTTTCGCCTCGCTGCCGCGCTGCAGCCAATCCGTGCCGAGGTGGCGATCGTAGAGGCGGAACATCTGGGGAGCGAGCCACGAAGGCACATGGACACCGTTGGTAATATGCCCGATGGGAATCTCATCTTCCGGCTTGCCCTTGTAGAGGCCGGTCCACATGGCGCGCGAAACTTCACCATGCAGCGCGGAGACAGCATTGGCGCGGCGGGAGAGGCGAAGGGCCAGAACCGTCATGCAGAAGAGTTCGTCGGAATTGGCGGGATTCTCGCGGCCGAGACCCAGCAGGCTCTCGGGCGAGAGCCCGAGGGCTTCGCGGAGAGGCCCGATATGCTCCTCGACAAGACTGGCATCGAAGCGGTCGTGGCCGGCAGGGACAGGAGTGTGCGTAGTGAAGACAACTTCGCGGGAAATACGAGGAACGGCGGCATCAAATGCGATGCCTTCATCCTCCATCCTCATGCGAATGGCTTCCAGCACAGCGAAGGCGCTGTGACCTTCGTTCAAATGAAAGACACCCGGAACGACGCCAAGGGCCTTGAGGGCGCGCAATCCGCCCACGCCAAGCAGTAATTCCTGGCGGATGCGGATGCGAAGATCGCCGCCATAGAGCCGCGAGGTGAGCTCACGATCCTCAGGCGCATTGCCTTCCACATCGGAGTCGAGCAACAGGAGATCGCGACGACCGACCTTGACCCGCCAGACTTTCGCCTGAATGCGGCCGCTGCGGGTTTCGATTTCGACCACCACCGGCCGTCCGTCTTTGCCGATGGCGGCCTCCATTGGCAACTGATTCACGTCGGTCTCGAGATACTCTTCACGCTGCCATCCGTTGCGATCGAGGTGCTGGCGGAAATAGCCCTGACCGTAAAAGAGGCCGATGCCGACTAGAGGAATATCTAGATCGGAAGCGCTCTTGATGTGATCTCCGGCCAGAACTCCCAAGCCTCCGGAGTAGACCGGCAGGGACTCGTGCAACCCGAATTCAGCAGAGAAATAGGCGACGGGGTGGGGGCGCAGGACGCCGGCGTGGCGGGTTCCCCAAGTCCGATCGGCTTCGAGATATTCGAGCATGCGCCGATAGGCATAGTTCACGCGGCTATGGAGCATGAGTTCGGTGGCGCGGGTCTCAAGTCTAGCGAGCGGAATGCCATTCAACAGCGCGATGGGATTGTGGTTTACCTCGTTCCAGCGGGCCGGATCGAGATCGAGGAAGAGGCTGGCGGAGTTGTGGTCCCAGCTCCACCAAAGATTACGGGCCAAAGCCCAGAGACGCTCCTGCAAAGGGGCGATAAAACGGTCGAGCGTTCTCGCTTCGCTGACGATGGGAGCGACCTGGCTGGCGGCCTCAGTCAGCATGCGAATTTCGTCGGAGCTGAAGACTCGGGCTTCGATGGTCTGGACGACGAGAACTCCCTGGAGAATGCCGCGGTCGATCAACGGCACGCCGAGGAACGACTGGTAAGCATCCTCACCGGAGTCGCGGAAATACTTGAAGCGGGGATGGTTCTTGACCTGGCTGACGGAGACGGCCTGGACCTGTTCGGCGACTAACCCGGTCAGGCCTTCGTGAACCGCCATACGAAGACTCCCAACACACTCGCGACGCAGGCCTACCGTGGCCGCGAGGACGAGATTCGCCCGATCGGGCTCAAGCAGGTAGGCAGAGCAGACGTCGGTTCGGAACCTTTTGGCAATGAGCGCAACGACATTCATCAGCGTTTCCGCCGATTGGCCGCCCTCTGCGGCCAGATTCGCGATCTCTTCCAGCGACAGCACGCTTTGTTCTTCCGTAGAGCGCACAGCTTGTTCCATATCCCCTGATATCACACCCCTTCCCGGTCAGTTTTGTGAAACACGAGTGGCTCGTCTCCAAGGCCGCTCGTGGCCATCTTTATGAATGATGTCTCACGTGGGAGGGTTCCACCTATTGTACGGGTTGCGAGCCGATTTCGTTAATTGAGAAAGGAAATCCAAAGAAACACAAAAGCTGTTTGCTTGGAGCCATGGACAATAGTAAAATCCTCGCCAAACCAGCCAACCGAGAGAGACACATGTCCATCTCCCACGGTTTTCAAAGCGTACGGGTCAGAAGGGCACCGGAAGTGCGAAATCTTCTGATGCACCTCAGACGCACCTGCGTGAGCACCGGACAATCGACGGGATTTCGAGCATCAGTAAATTCTTTCGCATTGCGCACTACCAATGGAGTAGGACAATGAACGGTACTGCCTCACGGTTTCTCGGGTTGGGTGTCAGTTTGTCGGGGCTGGTATGCCTGGGATGGGTGTTAACGGGACAAGCGGCGAAACCCTCGGAGCAAGGGCTGCCTACTGACTGGAGCCACACCCGCGTCATTTTCACTCACCCGGCTACGACCGATCAGGAGCGTGTGATTAGCCAGGATCCGCGCTACTGGCAGCAGCGATATCGCCGGGAAGTACCGCGGGATTTTCCAGTGGAGCGTTTCAAAACGGCTTCAGATGCTGGCGCTCAGTCTCTGTCGAAGAGCAAAAGCCCTGGGGGTTTTTGGTCCGAGGATATGGGCGCGAATGGCATTCCGGGAAATGGCAACTATCCGGCAAAGTATTCGTTCAGCCTGACTACGGCAAATTGTGCCAGCGCGACCAAGCCGGACTATGTCGTGTACAGCACGGGATTGCTGGGCTCCGGAACTCAAGCGAGCATTGTCGCTTTCGACAACATTTACAGCGGGTGCACCGGCCCCGTCCCGACCATTTATTGGGCATACAACACGGGCGGACTGATTCTTACCTCGCCGGTGATATCGCTGGATGGAACGCAGATCGCGTTTGTACAAACCTCAGGCAGTCCGACGGGAAACGCGGGCCTGGTCCTGTTGAAGTGGGCAGCTTCCGCCACTGAAAGAATTTCGTCGCCCGGGGTGCCAACTTCAGTGTCTGCGGCGTTGTACCCAACCTGCGTCGCTCCGTGCATGACAGAGGTCTTTTTGCACAATGGGACGGGTGGAAACGTGGATGACAGAACCTCGTCTCCTTACTACGACTACAGCGGCGACATAGCTTGGGTGGGGGGAGCGGGAGGCTGGCTGCACAAGATCACAGGGGCGTTCAAGGGAACTCCTACAGAAGTTAGCACTGGCGGTTTCCCGGCACAGGTGAACGGCGGCAATGCGCTGTCAAATCCACTTTATGACCACGCTTCGCAGAATGTATTCGTGGGCGATTTGGGAGCGGGCGGAGGGTTTCTATACCGCGTCGCGTCTGCAAACGGAACTCACGTGGCTTCAGGGCAACTGGACCTCGGTGTTGGCGTGGTGGAGAGTCCAGTTCTTGATGTGACGAGTGGCTTGGTCTACGTGTTTGCATCGAGTGACGGTACAACAAACTGCGCGGGGGCTGCATGTTCGGCAGTCTACGTTCTTAGCACGGCTTTCGGGGCCGGAACCAAAGGCTCAAATGTAACTGTGGGCAACAGCGGAGCGGGCCCAAATCCGATGTATCCAGGAGCCTTCGATAGCGCGTATTACAGTTCGGTGAACACGACCGGTTCACTCTACGTTTGCGGCAACACGGGCGCGAATCCGACGATCTATCGGATACCGATCAGCGCCGGAGTGATGGGCGCACCCGTCCCGGGGGCGGTTCTGGTTTCGATCGGCTTTAAACCCGCATGTTCTCCCATCATTGACTTCCCGAACCCAAATGCGAGCGTGAACAAAGGCGAGTTGTTGTACTTTAGCGTGCAGAACCGCGGTCGCGCATGCGGAGGCAAGGGCTGCCTGATGAATTTTGTGGATCAGCCGTGGCAGCCTTTGACGCACTACAATGCCGGTCAGGAATTACTGGTGCTCAGGACTGCAGATAATACCGCCTATATTCAGGTGGCCGTTAACAGCGGAACCTCGGGATCGACGGCGCCAGCATGGCCTGCGATTGTGGGAAAGCAGACGCTCGACGGAGGAGTTGGAGGAGTGACTTGGCTGAACCAGGGAGCCACCACGATCACGGCGTTGAATGGCTGGGTCGCGAACCGCACTTACGGGCTCCAAGCTCGAATATTTGACGGAACGAACGTGGAAATAACGGTCCAAGCTGGCAAGACGGGGGGGACGGTTCCAGTGTGGAATACAACCATCGGTGGGAAAACAACGGACGGTGCTGCCATTTGGATCAATGCAGGACCGTGGCCGAGCGCCGATATAACGGTTACGGGCGGCACGGGCGGAATGATCATCGATGGTACAAGCACTTCGGCCGGGGCGTCTCAGGTATACTTCTTCACTCAAGGCAACCAACTCTGTACCACTTCCACCGGTACGGGGGTCTGTGCAATACAGGCCTCCCAAGCAAACTTACAATAACGACAGGGACTCCTATGGCGATGAATGATTTTCAGCAAGACGAACCACGTACACCGGCAACAAGCAAGAAGCCGTATGAAAAGCCGGCATTCCGGTACGAGCAGGTATTTGTGACTACCGCGCTTTCGTGCGGGAAAGTCAGCGCCACTCAATCGCAATGTGTCGGCTCCCAGAAATCCTCATGATTGCCGCAGATCCTGCGATGGACGTATCGCACGCTACAAAGTGTGAACTGGCCAGCGAGGTAATTTGCTCGTTCGGAAAACTGCGCTTGCAGGTCACCGGGTGGAGTATGCTGCCCACTGTCTGGCCGGGAGATACGCTCCTGCTCGAGCGTGCGGAGATTAGCTCGGTTGGGGAAGGCGACATTGTTCTTTTTAGCCGCGAGAGGCGGTTGTTCGCGCATCGTGTTGTCGGAAGCTCAAACCATGGCTTCCTGACACGAGGTGACGCTATGGCTACACCGGACATTCCCGTCGACAAGGCTGCGATTCTCGGGCGGGTTTCGCACATCATTCGAGATGGCAGATCAATCGAGCCGCGAAAGGCTTTGCGAGTTGGTGAGCGCGCGATCGCGAGCCTGGTTCAATATTCCGAAATTGCTGCGCGCATCATGGTGGGCGTTCGCGGGCTGATACAAAGTTCGAAAGTTCAAACAGCGTAGACTTGGGCCTTCCTTTGCCGCAACTACTGACAGAAGTGGACCGACTCAACCTCGTCATCGAAATCGGGGGCATGCCGGTGCGCGTGCATACGACAGATCCTGATTTCGTGAGGCTTCTGCAAAACCGCTATGCAGGTTTTGTAAGCGACTCGGACCGGGCTGAGATTGAATTTGACGTTGAACTCGGGCAGCCCAAGGCGGTTGAGCCGGATGCGGACGTAGAAGTTCGCTATCGACATGGCCGGTGGTCGCTACGGCGGGGGGATTTCCTGGCTGAGTGGGAACCGGCGGTGCGACGCGGCTGGATTCGGCAAAGTGCGAATCCGTATTCGATTGATGCCGTGCTGCGCATCGTGCACACGCTGGTCTTGGCGCGACAGGGCGGATTTCTTCTGCACTCAGCGAGCGCGATTCGAAACGGAAAAGCTTTCCTGTTCGCAGGCGTGTCAGAGGCTGGGAAGACCACGATCTCACGGTTGGCTCCCCCGGATGTGACGCTGCTGACGGACGAGATTTCTTATGTGCGCCGACGAAATGACGAGTTTGTGGCGTTCGGGACGCCGTTCACCGGGGAACTGGCCAAACTCGGAGAGAATGTTTCGGCTCCGATTTCAACTCTTTACTTGCTGGCAAAGGGCAAGGAAAACCGG
>Ga0207008_10115_pt1 | contig 25408 bp, 21 predicted proteins | sample Alteio_BWMinCont_83_FD_153489 | JGI IMG/M metagenome (GOLD analysis project Ga0207008, IMG submission 153489) | Enriched cells from forest soil in Barre Woods Harvard Forest LTER site, Petersham, Massachusetts, United States -... | ecosystem: Environmental > Terrestrial > Soil > Temperate forest >... | reverse complement strand
GCAAGGTGTCTACGTTATTAGCGGCCTGGAGCCGGGTTCGTACGACGTTTCGGTTTCGGTCTCAAACTTCAAGGCCTTCCAAACCTCGAACCTCAACTTAACTGCGGGCGTTGTTCTACCCCTGGATGCTCTTCTTGAGCCCGCCGGGGAAGTACAGCAGGTCAACGTGGAAGCCGGCGGCGCGGCGCAAGTAGAGACCGAGAATGCCAATGTTGGGGGCACGATCACCCAAAAAGAAACTGCCAACCTGATGTTGAACGGCCGCAACTTCACCCAGTTGATTACGTTAACAGCGGGCGTGAGCAACCAAACCGGACAAGACGAGGCGAAGGTGGGGGTGGTCGGCAGCGTGAAGTACAGTGTCAACGGCGGACGGGTGGAATACAACTCGTTTGAAGTGGACGGGAGCGACGTCCTGAATGCTGGTCTGAGCGGAGCGGAGAGCACGCTGGTGGTGTATCCCAGCCTGGATGCAATCCAAGAAGTGAAAGTCCTGACTTCAAATTATGGCGCGCAGTACGGAAGGACTGCATCGGGCAGCGTTCAGGTCACAACCAAATCGGGCGGACCCCAGTTTCATGGAAATCTATACGAGTTCTTCCGCAATGAGGCGATGAACGCTCGCAACTACTTTGATCAGACCACGAAAGCTCCCTTATATCGTCGCAATGATTTCGGTGGAACGTTTGGGGGGCCGATCTGGATTCCCGGCCATTACAACGAGAAAAAGGACAAAACATTTTTCTTTTTCTCGGAAGAGGTTCGCATTGAAAAGTCCCCGAGTGAACTGCAGTCGAACTTCAACCAGGCAGTGCCCACCTTAGCGGAGCGGGGAGGCGATTTCAGCGACGTGTGCCCAAACCCGAATGTGCCTGCGGATTCGAGTTACATCAACAGCCAAACTTTTCCGATTGCCAAGTTTCCGGATTGCCCGGGGGTGCCCTTTCAAAGTGGCATCTCGGGCCAGCGGGCGATGTTTGTGCAGAAAAACCAAACTACCGGGGCTCATATCTATAACCACCTGGCTTTGACCCAGACGCCGGTAACTGGAGCATCTGTGAACAGCGGATTGGATCCAGTGGCGGTGTCTTTGCTCAATAGCAACCTAATCCCGCTGCCAAACGCGTTCACAGGCTGCAATTCCAGCCTTATCGGAAAGATCGATCCGGAATCAGGGCAACCGATTATGCCTTGCTACGATGCGGTGATTTCCGCGCCTACGCACTGGCGCGAAGAGTTGTTCCGACTCGATCATCACTTCAATCCAAAGCTACTGGCCACATTTCGCTATGTCCATGACTCCTGGGATACGGTGAACCCGACACCAATTTGGGGAACAGTGAAAAACACCTTCCCCACTGTGCAGAACAAGTTCGTCGGGCCAGGAATCGACATGATGGTGCGGCTGACGCAAACCATGACTCCGACGTTGCTGAACGAAACCGTGTTCAGCTATACCAACTCGCACATCACATTGACGAACGTGAGCGGCCCGGGGGCGGTCAACCTTCAGCGACCGGCAGGACTAGGGAATCCTGCACAGGTAGGTACATGCACCGGTACAACCGGTGTTGCGGTGTGTCCGATGGGCTACTTGTTTAACAATGGATTCGGAAGTAAACCGCCAGGGATCGTGCTGACGGGTAACAACCAGGAGTACGGCGGGGCTGGCTTCACGGTAGACCCGTCCTATATGCCTTGGGAGCATACCAATCCGACTTTTAATGTGCGCGATGATGTGACCAAAGTCTGGCGCAAACATGCTTTCCAATTCGGTGTGCAGTTCGTGCGTGCGCAGAAAAACGAGACCAACGGCGCGCTGGGCGCAGCCTCAGGCGACTTGCAGGGTCTGTTGACTTTCAGCAACGTAAACGGCAGCATTTTTAACTTAGGCAACGCGTTCGCCAACTTTCTCTACAATGACGGCAATCCTCATCAGTTTGGCGGCGCCAATGCCATTCGCAGCTATACCCAGGACAGCGCCCAGCTCCGCTACTACAACCGTTATTGGATCGCAGAGCCGTTTGTGCAGGATGATTGGAAGGTCACGCCACGCATAACGCTCAATCTGGGCGTGCGGTTCAGTCTCTTCGGGAACTACCATGAGAAATATCTGCGCGCCTATAATTGGGAACCGCAAACGTGGAGTCCCACACTAGCCACTCAGTCGGTAGTTGATCCCGTCGGCGGACAGCTGCTCAATTTTCCCTCGCAGAAACCAATCCCGATCGATTTATTGAATCCGGATCCCCGGATTACGAATGGACTGGTGCAGTGCGGTACCGGGGGCGTACCCATCGGCTGTGTAAACAGCCATGTCTTCAATTCCGCTCCACGCATTGGCATTGCCTGGGATCCCAAGGGAAACGGAAAGACGTCGATTCGCGCTGGGTATGGCATGTTTTTTGAGCACGGCACGGGCGATGAGGCTAACACCGGGTCGCTCGAAGCCAGCGCGCCGTTGGTGCTCAATATGACGCAGCCGTTCCCGGCAGGTTATGCCTGTATCGGAAACTTTGGATCGGAGTGCAGCCCCTCAGCCAACGGAGGGACTACGGCTCCGGGGGCATTTCCCATCAACGTAACCTCGCTTCCAATCAACACTCCCTATTCCTACTCGCAGCAGTGGAGCCTAGGCGTGCAGCGCGAGTTGCCGAAGAGCATGCTGGCTTCCTTCGCCTATGTGGGCAGCAAAGGCACGCATCTAACGGTAGAACGCCAACTGAACCAGCTGCAGCCGATTTCCCCGACGCTGAATCCTTTTGCGCCGCATGAACCGATCCTGGTGAGCGCCCCAGGGTCAACATTCGGCGATTGCGACAACCAAGGGACTCTGAGCAAGCCCCTACTCGTGCTGCAGAACGGAGTGACTGTCGCATCTACGAGCCCCGCCTCGGTAAACCTGCAGGTGGCGTGCCAGGGGCAATCGACAACATTGAACTCACTTCCGGTGACGAATGTGTTTCGGCCCTACCCCGGGCTGGGCGAGATTTTCTCGCTGCAGAACGTGGCCGATTCCTCGTACCACGGATTTCAGGCAACGATCCGTCGAACCAAAGGTCCACTGACAGCAGGCGTCGCATACACATTCAGCCACTCCATCGACGATTCGTCCGATCGGAGCGATCCGACGTTTGTGAATTCGCTCGACCTCCGCTCCAACAGAGCCAGCTCTAACTTTGACCAGCGGCACTTGCTCAACATCAGCTATGTATATGAAGTTCCCAAGCTGAGCCGCCTCCTTCAGGACGCGCTGGAGTGGGGGCCGGACAACCGAGACGAGGAATCGAGTGGTGGGGCAAGCGATGCTGCACAGACCACAGGAAACAAGGCTGTGGCGAATACAGCCTCGTCGCGGTTCATGCGATTTCTTGGAGATGGCTGGCAGATATCGGGAATCACGACTTATCAGTCAGGAACGCCGTTCAGCGTGATCAACAATGCGGGAGCGAGTGGGATTGGGGTACTCGACAATGCGGGCGTCGCCAACGGCGTAGGAGCGGGATCGTTTCCTGACGTCGTTTCGAATGCCCAAGCGCCAGCGTTTCGAAGCAATACGTCAAGTTTCGGACCGCTCCTTGGCAATCCCAACGAGTTTGTCGCACCGCGAGGGCTGACTTTCGGCGATGCGGGTCGGAATTTCCTGAATAATCCAAGCCGCCTGAACTTCGACATGTCGCTGCTCAAGCGTTTTCCGATTCGAGAAGGCAGTGACCTCGAATTTCGCGTCGAGGCATTCAACGTCTTCAATCACACACAGTTCCGCGTATACGATCCGAATTTTGGCAATACTGGCAGCAACACGGTCAGTTGCTATGGCGGCTCGGACTATTCGGCCGGAGCATACTTCCCAGGTGGCACAGATTGCCTGACGGGCAATTCCTTCTTACATCCAGTAAACGCACATCGGCCGCGCACGCTGCAGTTGGCAGTCAAATTCAGCTTCTGAGGGCCACGCATCGGTCTCTAATGGGGCATCGAAATCGTCTAGTCACACGAGCGGTTCAGTCTGTCGCAGGGATTCTCGCTTCTGAAGAGCAAATCAATAAGCGCGATTGCTGACACGAAGCAGGTTTCATGAATATCCGATTGATTGAGGCTTTGATCGCAGGCCGCGGGATCCGAATCCCGGCGCCGGCACAGAGTTCGAGCTCGGAGTGGAATGAGGCAAACTGCTCTACAGAAACAAGCTTCTATTCGAGGTTTAGCGTGAAGCCCCCAAAATCGGTCGTCTGAGTCTTCCCATTGTTAGGGTTGATGACTGCGGGACAGGGGTTGCCTAAGTTGAGATTGAACCCGCTGGTGCTGTTAGGACCTGTCACTACCAAGCCTGTGGAAGTCACTGTCAGGATAGCGGGAGTGAGGGCACCGCCCGGAAGCTGTGCTTGACCGATCGAGCCGATCTGCAATCCGTTGTAACCATAAACGGACAAATAAATATTCTGCCCGCTGATGGTTCCTGTCAGAGAAGCCGTAGTAAAGCAGGGATAACCAACCGCGCTAATCGTACCGGTCAGACTCGCAGTGCTGCCGCCTGCATTCGGAGTCTGGGTGAAGCTGCCGGACACGGACACGGGTACCGGATTGGCTGATCCGGTCAGCGCTGCCATGTAATTTGAATTAAGCGTACCTTTAAAGCTTCCGTTCAGCGCCGGAACCAGGGACGCCGTCCACGTTCCTGATGTGGGATAGTCGTAGCAAGCCCCGCCCAGCGCCGCGTAGCTGCCTGACATCAACTTCTGATCTGTGGAGACTGTTCCAGCGAAGTTGATTGTGGTGCCGCCAGGATCAAGCGTGAAGTTTATATTCTGACCACTGATCGATCCGGCTAGCGGGCCAATGCCGCCGCAAGTCACAGTCCCACTCACAGCTGTGGTCGTGGGGCCTTGGACGCTCCCTGTTAGATCCCCATTCGATTGCTGAAGAAAACCGGAGGCATATAGTTGTTCTTGCTGGAAAGGATTGTTTTTTATCAAATTGAATTGCCAATTACCACTCAGGGCTCCAGGCGGTGGCGGACTCACAGAACTGCTTCCGCAGCCGGAATGAAAGAGCACGGAGGCTGCGAGTAGCGCGACTGCAAGCAATCGACCAAGCGCAAAACAAGACCTTGGCATGAGGATCATTCCCTGACGAACCGTCGAGTAAGCCTACTCAAGATCGAATAGCAGAGTGTCTGCAGTAACCGAGCGTGTAAGGCTATCCTGTTTCCCGTGACGGAAATGTTAATGGAGTGTTAACAATTGGTGAATTCAATCCGTTCTTTTCAACATAAGGGGAGATGACAGCCAAAACATCCGCAGAAGCTGGGCCTTCTAACAGAAAATTTATTAGGAGTTCACTTCCTTTCTTATCTCTCAGAAATATCCCTCCATGGGACGGCTTGCGCATCGCGGGCTGTGACGCAGTTTTAACCTGAGATTCATCAAGAACATTTTGGTTGGCGATATAGTATTGCGTTCCACTTCTGAGGTACACACGATGCGCAGGTTGTTGCTGGTGTTGATATTGATGGATCTGCTGCTTGTAGCCAGTTGCGGTGGAGGGAGTTCGCCTCCCACTACCGGGGGCGGTTCGGACGGCGGACCAGTGGTTCTGCAATCCATCACGATCAATCCCCACTCCGCTTCGATTGCGAAGGGCACAACGCAAGCCTTCACCGCCACCGGCAATTATTCGGATGGAACCACCAAGGATTTGACCACGACTGCGCAGTGGGCTTGTTTCATTCCGACCGTTGCGACCGTAAGCAGCGACTCCCCGACGCAAGGTCTGGCTACTGCTGTAACCCCCGGCACGGCGGTGATCAATGCGTCTTTGGGAAGCGTATCGAACGGTGCGCAATTGACCGTCACTTCGGCGACCGTCTCTTCTCTGGCAGTGACGCCGGCTACGGCAACGATTGGATTCTTAAACGGGCAGCAGTTCACTGCGACGGCTACCTTCAGCGATATGTCCACCCAAGATGTGACCAACGTGACAAGGTGGTCATTCTCACCATTCGGGGCCTTCATTAGCTCAAACAGTGGATTCACCACCGGGAATGGCATGGGAACGTACACCATTAACGCGTCATTTGGCGGACAGTCCACGGCTGCCCTCACCTCGCCTCCAACGTTGACTGTGGATTTGTCGAATCTTGTCTCGGTCGCCCTTGAGCCCGCGGCTTCCTCGATTGCCGATAGTACGCAGGTGCAGTTTTCCGCCATCGGCATATTTAGCGATGGCAGCACTCGTGATGTGACCAGCCTGGCTACGAACTGGTCCTCTTCCGATACCACTGTAGCGGGAAAGGTCAGTTTTGGTCTCACGCCCGTTCTTTTCGCAGGTGTGACCGCGGGATCGACGACCATCTCCGCTTCCGTCGGTACGTTTGCGCCGTCCACCACGCTGACGGTGACCGACGCGACGTTGCAATCGATCGCCGTATCGCCCGCCAACGCGTCGCTCGCTCCTACGACGAAGCTCTCTTATACTGCGATCGGAACCTTCAGTGACAGCACCACTCAGGATGTATCCAGCCTGGTGAAGTGGTCTGTTCAAGACGTTTCCGGGGCGGCCTCCGTGAACACTGGAGGTATTGTTAGAGGCTCATCAGCCGGAACGGTGACAGTGACAGCAACCAGCCCATCCACCTTGGGCTCAGTCGCGGGATCGACCAACGTTACAGTTACTGCAGGCACTCTGCAATCAATCGCGGTAACGCCCGCAACCGCATTCATCGTGCCGGGAAACAACCTCACTTATTCTGCGATTGCCACCTTTAGCGATAGTTCGACCCAAGACGTCACCACGCTGGCTTCGTGGACAGCCACTTCGGGGAATGTCGCGACAATTCCAGGCGGCAACAAGTCATCTGTCGTAACGGCACAAGGATTAGGACAGTCGACCATCGAAGCGAAGTGGAACGGGATCAGCGGGACTGCGAATCTCACGGTCGCTTCTCCGACGCAGATTTCGATTGCTGTTACTCCCGCAAAGGCCTCGGTCGCAGCCGGCGCTTCCACGCAACTCACAGCCACAGGCACTTTCGTCGACGGCACCACGCAGGATTTCACCACGCTGGTGAATTGGTCGTCTTCCGCGCCGACCGCTGCGACCGTTGATTATCAAACTGGAGTGGTCTCGGGCCTGATAGCCGCAAGCTCGCCCGTTACCATCACAGCAACACTTGGACCGGTCACTGGCACAACCCAAGTGGCGGTGCAGTGAAACACCATAGGGGACGAAGCACGCTCCTGCCCCATGGAGCGGCGGAGTGTGTTGAACATCGCTAGCCGATATTTTGTGATTAAGACTGGCCCAGAGCTGGAGATCTCTCTCGCCTTCTAAATCCCCTCGTCGTAGTCTCTCCCGGTAGTCTCTCCCGCCGGTCCCCAGCCCAGCGCGCCATTCGAGGTGAGCGACCGAGACGCACACTCGCAAAATTTACGCACGCTTAATCTTTCCGTCATCCTGCCGAAACAAGGTTGCACGACACTTGCCGCGCAGAATTTTCGAGGAATATGAAGAGGGGTACTGCCGCAAGAAATGGCTATGCCAGCTCGATCTTCCCCAAATGAAGGACGTGCCGATCTCCGTAAAGTTCAGACGTCGGGTTCGGCGGAGAATGCGCCCAATAATCTTCCTGAAGAAGCAGAGTCTTCAACCCCAGACGCGTTAGACCAACCTCAGTCCTGTGCCGGTTCCCTGTTCAGTAATCTTCGCAATCAAGAACCTGAAAGTGTTCAGGGATCATCAGCGTCTCGCGACGTCTGCGCCGCACTGACCTACGGTTTGGAGCTTGTCAGATACGGTGCTCTGCTGGTCGCAGAAGAAGGACATCTTCGCCTTGCCAACCACGCTGCTCTCGCTATCCTGGACAAGAAGGATGGACTTTCGCTTTCGAGAACCGGATTGGTGGCCGATCGTGCTTCTGACACGCGGCTCCTGATGATGTTGCTGCGCGAAGCGATCAAGGCGCCCGAGCAGGGAGAACCCCAGGCCTCTCCTCTTACCCTGCCGCGCAAGACGGCGCGCACGTCTCTGGTCGTGCGCATTCTCCCAGGGCCAGGGCTGGAGTGTTGGCCGGGCGTGGATCGTGGCGCCGCCCTGATGATGCTGTACGATCAAGACATAAGCTTCGAAGTGAATCTATCGACACTCTCCAAGCTCTACGGCCTCACACGCGGAGAGGCCGTACTGACAGCCAGTCTGATGCGCGGAAAGTCGATCGATGAGGCGGCGGATGAACTGTTCATCAGCCCGCATACAGCCAGGACCCACCTGAAGCGCATATTCATGAAGACCGATACGCATCGCCAAGCGGAACTTGTGTTGCGAGCGTTCCCAGCATTGTTGTAGAGAACCGGCAAGAACATTCGTCCGAGCATTGGATGAGTTCTGTTGCATCGGGCCGCGTCGCCCTGCACATCGTATGAGCTTTCCTGATCGACTGGATCCGAGCAAAATCGTGCCGCGGGAATACCTCATTTGGGGGATTACAGGGATTGCACATTCCCTGAAAGTACGGTACTGGAGGATTCTAGGTATGGCTCTCGCCACTCGCTCTAAACCCGGTGCCGTCACAATCCAGCTTTTGGCTGTGGTAGCGCTGGCAGTCCTTGTTCCTGCAGCAGCTCACGCGAATGGGTGTTCATTCCAAGCCACTCCATCCTGCGTCCTGGTCACTAATTTGGATGGTAACGCAGGCGGTGGCGCTGCAGGGCTAACGCTGGCCTCGTCTGAAGTAACTGGCATCAAAGGTTCGGGAATGCCCGCGGGGGATCATGCCACCCTCGCTTTCTCGACTGGAGCCTTCATTTCCGGTAGTGGAAGCTTATCTGGCGGCGGCATGTTCGCCCCGGGCGGGTTGATCACAATTACAGGCACCTATGGCGACATCCATGCCGGTACCATTTTCCAAGGTACGTTTAGCGGACCTGTCTCATGGATTCTAACTACTCCCGGTTGCACTTCCACTTGTCAATACACCCTGACTGGAGCCATTAGCGGAACGTGGTTCGTGAATGGGAGCAGCGCCACGAGCGGATCCATAGTTCAGATTGATTTCACGAGCACCGGCCCTTTCACTGGCAAAAAAGGTCAGCTCTCGGACACCGGTGGAGTGACTCAACTCTTCGGCCTCCCACCTGGAGCTGTGGTACCGGAACCGAGTTCATTGTCGCTACTCGGCACGGGTCTGCTTGGGCTCGCGTTTGCCGTGCGCCGAAGGCTGAAAGGGAGCCAAGACCAGAACTCGCAAGGAATCTGACCTGACTCTTACGTCGGGTTGCCACGCTGGGGAGGGGTCTAACTGATGCTTCCCTCCTCGGCAGTGGCAGTTAAAACAAATTCCGCCCCTTCGGTAGTGCGCGGAAAAGCCGTTGTCAGACCGCCCTGGTAATCTTCTCCGCACTTATCTAATACCCAGAGAAAAGTCTGCAAGGAGCTGGACACTCAAATACCCCATTTGAGGGATTACAGCGTTTATTTCGTCGTCGATTATGGCGCTGAGAGGTGGACCATGCAGTCGTGGGTTATCCAGGAACGGGACTTCAATGGAAACGTCAAATTGAGTTCGCGCTCGCGCTGTAGCTTTTATCGCTACTCCCTCTGGCGCGCACAGACCGGCGAACATCTATTTGACGGAGCGGCGGGCGATTTGGCGGAGGCTCTGGACTCTCTGCGCGCTTACATCAGCTACCTGTCCGCGGAACAGAGAGGGCTAGCAGCAGCAGAATAAGCTAAACATCCTTATGAAATCGACTCGACTGGTGAAGGCAGCTTCCGACAGTAACGGAGCTGTCGAAAAAACAGCAACGTTTGACGTCGTAGACCTCGGCCCTTTTGACAACAATCGCAATGATGTGTTGGCGGTCAACGACGCGAGTCAACGCGCTGGCGTGTCTCTCAACGCTGAGACGGGCAGAATTGAGGCGTTCCGTGAGGAAAAGGGAACGCGCAGCATGTTGGGGACCCTGGGAGGCTCGTTCAGCATCGCTCGTGATTTGAATAACCACGGTGAAGTAGTTGGCGGATCCCTGACAGAGGGTGACGAGAGTTTCCATGGTTTTATCTACCGCAATAATCGTCTGCGGGATCTCAACGACTTCCTGGACGCAGAAACTGAATGGGAACTGCTCCAGGCATTGAGCATCAACAACTACGGTGAAATCATTGCGATCGGCTGCCACGACGGGCAGGATCGGATTGTATTGCTCCGACCTAGAGTGTAGGCCTCCGGATACGTAAGCCCAGATGTCTTCCGTACCCGTGGCAGGCCTAATCCACGACTCAATGGTGCTCAGAGAAGGCGTCCCGCGCTGCGCTCGAGGCCCGAGGTGAAGTGGAGAGGGATGTTACAATCCAGATTTTGGGTCCTTCAAGTGAGCACTTCAAGCGCGGTGAATTTTCGTCTTACAGCCCCTTGCGACCCGCCATCAAAGTTGCAACGTCGCAAACCTCGGGCGCGTTGCTTTTCCCGTCGCGGCGGGAGGCTGTAACTGGTGGACGCCAAACATCCCCGCGTTTCTCTAGCCATTCCTGTTTATAACGAGGAAGCCGTGATTCCTGAACTGCTCCGCCGCACTGGGGCAGTGCTCGACAATCTACCCGGCGGCCCGCACGAGATCGTTCTCGCGGATGATGGAAGCTCGGATCGTACGCTGGAATTGCTGGAGCAAGTCGCCCAAGAGGATGACCGGCTGGTAGTCGTTGCACTCTCGCGAAATTTTGGTCACCAGACCGCTCTGACGGCTGCGATGGACCACGTTACAGGTGATGTAGCGATTCTGATGGACGGCGATCTGCAGGACCCTCCTGAGGCAATTCCCACCTTGCTAGACGCGTATCAGCAAGGCTATGACGTGGTTTACGTAAGGCGGGTGAACCGGAAAGAATCGTGGTGGCTCAGACTCTGTTATTACCTCTTCTACCGGATCTTGGCCGCGCTCTCGACGACGCAACTGCCTCTGGATTCGGGTGATTTCGGATTGGTGTCGCGCAGAGTCATCCAGGAAATGCGCAGGATGCCGGAGCATCATCGATATTTGCGGGGACTAAGAACCTGGGTAGGCTTTCGCCAGATTGGAATTTCGGTAGAACGTTCGGCTCGCCACGCCGGCCGGCCGAAGTACAGTCCCATCAAACTTCTGATGCTTGCATTTGATGGGATTTTCGCTTTCTCTATTGTGCCGTTGCGGGCGGCGGCCATTCTTGGGCTTGTGGCGATCATGCTCTCTGGCTTGTTCGCCGTCTATTCCGTCATCGTAAAATTCTTTTTACATTCTCCACAGGGATTTACTGCGACGATACTGGTCATTACGTTTCTGTCAGGGGTGAACCTGTTTTTTCTCGGAATTATTGGAGAGTATGTGGGGCGGGTATACGAAGAGACGAAGGGCCGTCCTCATTACGTTGTGGGCAAGCTAGTCAGCAGGCGTCGTGGAACGGACAAAGGAAAAGTCACTATGGGTGAAATCAGTGACGACTGGGAAGGCTCCCGGCCGGTTGGTGTTCCCTGATGGAAGCCTCTTCACGAACAGAAACAGTATCGGTTGTTCAACGATTCTCATAGCGTGATCACAACACTTCCACGACTCAAATCACCCACCCTTAATGGACCCGAAATACGGCGAACGATATCGCGATCTTTTTGAAAGGCACTGGTGGTGGCGCGCACGCAGCAGGCTGATTGTCGACTTGCTGCGACGGCTGGAACCGGCCCAGCGTTGGAAGAGCATTCTCGATATCGGATGCGGCGATGGATTGTTCTTCCCTGCCCTGGCTAAATTCGGGGAGGTAGAAGGAGTCGAACCATTTGCGGAGTTGGTGAACCCGGCCAACCCCTATCGCAATCGCATCAGCACCTGCCCCTTCGATGAGCACTACCGTCCGGACAAGCAATTTTCTCTGATCCTCATGCTTGATGTTCTGGAGCATATTAAGGATGCTGCAACTGCACTGCGCCATGCCGTTAGTCTCCTGGAGCCAAACGGCAAGTTCGTAATCACGGTGCCCGCATTTATGGCGCTTTGGACGAATCATGATGTGATGAACCAGCATTTCGTCCGGTACACAAAGTCGAGCTTTCGCGAAGTTGCGCAGCGGGCGGGTCTACGGATTGATGAGGAGCGGTATCTGTATCACTGGACTTGTCCGGTGAAGCTTGGCATCGGCCTGACAGAACGCGTATTGCGCACGGACCCGAAGCCGGCCGAGGTTCCATCATTCGCGGTCAATGAGTCGCTCTTCTGGATTTCCCGGATCGAGCAAAGGATATTGACGCCGCTGTCTCTCCCTTTCGGAAGTTCTCTGCTGGTGGTCGGAAGCAAAGCGAACGTTTAATTCCTGAAAACTGCCATCTACTTGCGCGTCAATTCGTCGAAGGGGATGTCAATATCGTGAGGGAGGTTCGCCATCTTGACGTGGAGAATCCCGTGCGGCGAAGAAACTGGCAGGGTGGACTCATAGAGAATGAGGCTTCGTCGGCCCCATCCCGGAAGATTGGTATCGATCGGGACGGTCTCTACCATCCTGTACTCACCGGAATGATCGAGCAGATCGCGGAGCGCCGTCTGTGACGAAAAATGCAGAGGCATATTTTTCTCAATCACAACGTATCGAACGCTATCTGCCTTGAGGATCCGATCTACATCACTCTCGTCGTGAGCAAACTCAGTGACCCCCCACTCCCGTACCGTCCGCACCTCGTAGAGAGCCTTTCGCAGAATGACGAACCGGCGAGCCGGATCAGAGGCACGCATGAAGAAAATGAAGTTGCCCGGCAAGTCCATGTCGATAAGCACACAACCCCCATCTTGCTGGGTCAACTGCTCGGCTAATGGCGCGTAACCCGAGACGTAGGGGCGCTGGTAGCTCCAGGCCTGCGCGCCGTAGACTGCCACTACCACGGAAACAATTGCGAAACCCGCCATGCGCATCCACGGCACCAAAGCCTTCCGCGTGAATGGAGCAACTGCAAAAAACGCGAAGGCCGGCACCCAATAGATGATGTAGCGGGCCTCTTTATGGCGGATGAGAGTAAAAATGACGTAACAGGATGCGATCCAGGCGAGCATTAGGACCGCATTTTCCCGTTTTCCTCGCCACAAATAGACCGCTATACCGATCAGGCTCAGAATCAGCGCCTTCCACCCAATCAATTCAGGAAGCACGGACAGGTAGTAACCCCACTGCATGGTCGCGTTAGCTGAAGTTCCTTTCAGGTTTTGCGCCAAAGATGCATTCATCGCAATCTGCAAAATGTAGACCGGCGCAACTATGACGAAGCACACGGCTGCCGTGGCGGCGGCCCTCCAGTTCATGATGCGGTCCCACTTTTTCTCAGCGATCAACGTGATCAAGCACCATGGGAAGAGATATACCGCATGGTGTTTGGTGAGAAAAGCCAGGCACAGAAACGTCGCAAACCAGTACAGATGACGAGTCGCTCCTCGCCGAAGATAGACGATCCAGAAATAGCTAGCCGCCACGCAAAAAACCATCAGCGGCATATCAAGCATGACCGTCTTCTCATACTGGAGGACCGACGGGAGTACGGCCAACAACAAGGTGGAGAAGGCGGCTGTGTACTCGTCTTCGAGCTCGTCGACCAGGCGGAACCAAAAGTAGAGTCCGAGCAGCGCCAGAAACATCATCGTCAGGCGCGCGGTTACAACCGAAGGTCCCAATACGAGAAAGGCAAGCCCCTCGATGACATAAAACGCAGGCGGATACATGACCACACCCAGGCTGGGATATTGGGCGTAGTAGCGGTACGTGTATTGAACCGGATGGCGAAGCGGCAGGTCGTGCAGGAAAGAAGCCACGTAGAGACCACTGGCCGCGTGCACCGTCTCATCGACGTTTTCGCTGAACTCGCCCTTATGAATTCGCCGCAACAGAACCGAAGCTACCAGCGCTAAACAGAGTGCGAGGAGAAGAAACCGGCGACGGGAAGGAGTGGGCACGCGTCGAAGGTCTTCTTGAGAGCTCGAAAGGTCATCTTGAACCGGGAGCGTGGAACTGGAGTGCATGGCCGATTTTTCCTACGTGCTCGATACGGTGTTCACACGGACTGACCAGGACTTGACGGCGTGAGGCGGGTCGCGTAGTTCTGCCTAGTCTAGCACGCGAGCCAATGACGATTTACCGCGGGACATCCAAACTCTTTATGGCGATTCGGTCAGGTAAGGATGTCCCAAAGCAACTTTGCGCAGATCCCAGATTGCAGTGCACCCGGATTCTCAGTAAGTCCCGGGTACAAGAGAGACTCCGTCCGCTCCCTTCACTACGACTGACTTCAAAACGGCATTCGTCGGGATGTTATAAACGACGGCTGTGTGAATCGCGCCGATGTACAGATTGCCTTTTCCATCGGACTTAATGCCGTCCATGTTGCTGATCTGGTTGAGGGGATAAAAAGTGAAGCCTGGAGAGGTGGATACGAAACCGGACGCCTGAACCGGTATCTGCATCAAACCGAATCCTAAGGGCGACGTCTTGCCATCGTGAGTAGCCCACAAACTGTTCGTATAGCTGTCGTAGGTGAGGCCGTCTCCACCGTTAATTCCGTTATGAGGTTCGATTACGAGGGTGTTCTTGATTGCGCCTGTGACGGGATCGATTTGGATGATTGTATTGTGACTGGCCACCGCGTAGAGATTGCCGTAAACATCGTAGGCAGTACCGTCGAAGGCAGTAATGCCGGCAGTTTTCGGGAAAAAAACACCAGCCGTTTTATTCACGAAGCTGTATCGCCAGATCTGCGCCGGGCTGCTGTATTTGGATATCAGCAGGCTCTTTCCGCCAGGCTCGATTGTCAGGTCCCGAGCTCCCGATATAGAGCTGGTCAAAACCGTGTTCACTTTGGTGGTGGGGTCAAACAGATTTACTGTGTGCAAATTCGGCACCGAGTAGATGAGCTGGCCGGCCGAATTGAGAGTCAGGTCGTCCGGTTCAGCGCCGATCTGATACAGAATCGTGATCTGGCCGGTATTGAAATTGAGCTGCTCGAGGCACGATTGGCCCTCGTTTGAAATATAAATTTGCGCTATCTGCTGCGCAGACAGCGAAAGCGTGCCTGCCAGGATGATGAAACAAGATACTAGTGCAGAGCGCAATATGAACACTTCATCACTCCACTCATCAAGAAAAACAAGCCACAATTTATCAGAAGAATCATCGGAAACGATGCTACTGAATATTAATTTTGGGTTAAATTGGCGCCAGAGCGAAACGATCATTTGCGGTCTCGAAGGCTCGCCTCGATGTGTAAAGGCGTTTACCGTCTCCCGGCGGATTGTTTTGGTTCTGGGAGATAGAGTGGGATTCTTTTTAGGCTGTTCGGCGGGTTCCAGGGAGATAGTCAGCCAGAACAGTTGCAAACTTTTGCGTGTTTCGGGCCATATCGTAGTCCCGGACGACTCGGGCTCGCGCCTGTCGGCCGAGCTTTGCCCGGAGTTCCGGCGATTCCCAGAGAGCACGAATTTGATTGCTGAGGTCTTCTACGTCAGCCACGGTAAAGAGCATACCGTCGACCCCGTCTTCGATTAATTCTGGTATTCCGGTGATGCGAGGAGCCACACATGGGATCTGCATAGCCATGGCCTCCATCAAAACCATTGGAATGCCTTCAGCCAAGCTCGGCAGTACGAACAAGCCTGTATCGGCGTACAGAGCCATCAGGCGATCTTGATCGACCCAACCCGTAAACTCGACGAGGGCATCAATTCCTAAATCAGCCACGCGACTCTTAAGCCATTCTCGATCAGGGCCGTCACCCACCAATCGGAGATGCGCGGCGTGACCTTGCGCTTTCAACATCGCGATAGCTTCGAGCAGCAGACTTTGTCCCTTCTCTGGCGCGAGTCGGCCGACACACAAAATATGCAAGAGCGATGATTCTCTGCTATGCGGTCTCGCCCAGAATTCAGTTGCGTCGATTCCGAGCGGTACGTAGACCAACTTGGACCATTCGTTCCGGTCACAGCAGAGCATCAGTTGGCCTTTTCCGTGGCGGCTATTCGAACGCACGAATAGTGCGCCCTTGATACGCTCCTCGAGTTGGGTCTCTGAGGGATTTTGCAATTCGCCGAATCCATAGACGCCGAACGACATCGTGACGGGGAAGGTTCGCGACGCGAGCAAAGCGACGGTTGCAGAAAAACTCGCGTGAACGTGCGCCAGACCGAGATGACGCATGTGACGGCCAACGAGAATTGCTTCGGCAAAATACGCCATATGGTAGGCAGTTCGCTTGAGTCCACCACCCGCCAATCGCATGGCGAAGATCCATCCGCGTGTGACGAGTAGCGGATGCTGGAGGAACTCGGCGATAAACAGTAAGGCCACTTTCACCGAAGGAACCGATTTCAGGTAATAGGTTCGGCCTGCTTCTTCGCGTTCTTCGGGGGTCAATTTTTCGATGGGGCGATCGGGCGGACTCACGGAGGCGACGGATACACCGACGCCCAAGCTCCGCAGATGCCTTACTTCGGCCAGCAGATACCCATGATTGATCGCTGGAAATTGTCCGATCAAATGGAGAAACCGAGTTTGATCAGCCACGTGCTGTGCGCTCCACCGCGACCACTGCAGCAATGCCATCTGCCATTGAGGTAGACGGCCGCCAATTCAATTCTGCGGCGGCGCGCGAAGTGTCGGCGACGACGTCCATTATCTCTCCGAGGCGCTCGACGTCAGCACTGACGACAGGCTTGCGAATTCCAGCTGCCGTATTCACCAGTTCGATCACCTCGGCCACGCTCGCCGAGCGTCCGCTACCGAGGTTGAACATGCCATGGCTGCCAGCGCGAAGCGAAGCAAGAAGCATGGAGACAGCATCTGCGACGTAAAGATAATCGCGCTTGGGACGAAGGTCCTGGACGCGCACGACCTCGGTGGCTGGATCCAGAACCTGCCGCACGATGGAAGGAATCAGGAATGAAGCAGCTTGTCCTGGACCGTAAATGTTGAAGGGCCGAATGATCGTCAATTCGAGTCCGAAGCACCGCTCATAGAAATGCGCGGCCTCTTCGGCGAGCAGTTTGCTGTGCGCGTATGGATTGACGGCGGCAACAGGATGGTCCTCCGCAATCGGCAATCGTTGCGGCTGGCCGTAGAGGTAGGTACTGATCAGGGTGAGGGCGGCGTCACTTCGGCGGCAGTGTTCCAGAACATTTACCGTGCCCATCACATTGGTGCGGTAAAAATCCTGCGGGTTGTTCCAACTGTCAGGTACGTAGCTCTTCCCTGCCAAATGAAAAACTCTGCTGACGCCGTCCATGCGAAAAGTGCAGCTCGCAACGTCACCGTCTGCGCTTGAGTACCGCCGGACTGTGAAACCTCGCGATTCCAGAGCCGCGACCAGATGGCGGCCAAGAAAGCCAGTCGCGCCCGTTACCAAGATTTCATCTTTCATCAGGCAAGAGTTGCTTGCGACGATCGTCGAATTCATCGACGGCGCGCATGTAATCGTCGACGCGGCCAATATCCAGCCAGTAGCCGGAGTGTCGTTCCACATGTACGGAGTCTTTACGCGCCAGCATGTCGAGCATGAGGTTATCGAAACCATACTTCTGTCCCGCGGGTACATGATCGAGCAATGAGCGATTCATAATGTAAACACCCATACTGACCAGGTATTGAAACCTCGGCTTTTCTTCGAACCCTACAAGCTGATTGTTGCTGGCGTGAAGCACTCCATAATCAACTATGTTTGTGCGTTCGGATGCAGCAATGGTGAATTGCCTCTTCTGACGGACGTGCTCCTCGTACAATTTCTGCATGGAGAGGTCGGTGAGTACGTCCCCATTCATCAGCAAGAAGCTTTCTGGAAGGTCGCTGATTAAGCGTAGAGGAGCGATGGTGCTGAGCGGAACGGTTTCCAATGAATAATCAATTTTGATTCCCCATCTCGCCCCATCGCCGCAGAATGCGCGCACGATTTCTGCCTGATAGTTGACGGCGAGAGTGATGTGATCGAATCCCTGGGCAGAGAGTTGCCTGAGTATGACCTCAAGAATTGGGTACTCGCCGATCGGCATGAGCGGCTTGGGAAGCACCACGGTGTAGGGTCGCAACCGGCTGCCTTGACCTCCTGCCAGGACCACCGCCCGCCTAGACATTGTAGAGGTTGTCCTTGTAACGGCCTAGATTTTCTCGCTGGGTGAACCAGTCGATTGTCCGCTGCAAGCCTTCACGCAGCGGAATCTCCGGGGAAAAACCGGTAGCGTTCCGCAGCTTGGAGTTCTCGCATCTCAAACGTTGGACTTCGCTTTTCTCAGGTCGTAAACGTTCCTTCTCGCAGATAACCTGTACATTGGCGCCCATGATTTCGCAGATGAGTCTGACCAGATCTCCGATTGCGATCTCGTAGTTGGATCCGATATGGAAGACCTCGCCATGGCCTCCTTTCATTTCCGCTATAGCCATGAAGCCGCGACAGGTGTCTTGTACGTATGTGAGATCCCGTGTCGTCGTAAGGCTACCGAGAGCGATCTCCGATTTGCCGTTCTTAATTTGAACGATGATGCTGGGGACGACCGCACGAGCAGACTGGCGAGGACCGAATGTATTAAACGGGCGAGCCACGATTACAGGGAGATCAAAGGAATTATGGAAGCTCAGAGCTATAGAATCCGCGGCGATTTTGGTGGCGCTATAGGGAGACTGGGGCTGTAAGGGATGCTTTTCGTCGATCGGCACGTATTGGGCCGTTCCGTAAACTTCACTGGTCGACGTCTGGATGAACCGCTTCACGCCATTTCGTCGTGCGGCCTGACAAAGGTACAACGTGCCCTTGACGTTCGTGTCTACAAAGCTGTCTGGAGCGTGATAGGAGTAGGGAATAGGAATCAACGCAGCCAAGTGAAACACGATGTCGATGTCGCGCGTCAATTCTTCACAGAAGTGAGCATCGCGAACGTCGCCGGTTACAACTTCGATCTGCTTCAGGCACGTAACTGCTTCGAGCCATCCCCAATCGTTAAACGAATTGTACTGGCTCAAGGCGCGGACCCGCGCCCCGCTGGCCACGAGTTGCTCTGCGAGGTGTGAGCCGATGAAGCCGTCTGCTCCGGTAACAAGGACTTTAGAATCGGCGAGTCCCGCCATAGGCCACACAGAATACCACGCGATGAATTGGCCTCCTCCCCCGTCGTGCAAACTCAACAAACAATTAATATTGAGTTGGAGTATGTTAGGCGGCGCAGCCGAAGCGGCAGCAGGAGCCCGACCTGCGACCAGTTGGCAATTTCAAAGTGCGTGATATTCTGCCTGAGCGTATTTGGCCGTTACGATTGAAAGGTCTTTATTCTTGAAGTCTTCGGCAGACGACGATGCCCGGTCATACCCAGTCCGATTTTCCGGCGCGCAATACTCGTCCAGTTCTGGTGAGCGTTGTGATCCCGGCCTACAACTCGGCTGAGTACATTGCTGAAACCCTGGAGTCCGTGCTGGCACAGACGTTCCATGATTACGAAATTATCGTGATCAATGATGGATCCACTGATGCTGAGCAATTGGAAAAAGCACTGGCGCCTTACCTGCACCTGATTCGTTACATCAAGCAAGAAAACCATGGACCAAGCGCGGCGCGCAACGTCGGTATCAGTAAAGCTGCTGGAAGATACATTGCATTCCTCGACAGTGACGATCGCTGGCTGCCGACCCATCTCGAAGAACAGTTGCGTCTCCTCGAAAGTGACCCCATGCTTGGGTTGGTATATGCGGACGGGATTGTGACGGTAAGAGACGCACCGGTGCGAACCTGCTTTGAAATTAACCGACAAAATCGCCCAGTAACTTTCGAAATGTTGGTTCAAGAAGACTGCACTGTGGTCACCTCGGCGACGGTTGCGAAGCGCGAAGCCCTGCTTCAGGCCGGATTGTTCGATGAACGATTCAGGCATTGCGAGGATTTCGAGCTTTGGGCAAGAGTTCTGCTTTGTGGTTTCCGGGTCGACTACGCCTGCCAGATCCAAATTGTGCATCGCTCCGGTATCGGCTTGTCTTCTGACTCGGAGTCTATGAAGCGCTCTCTGATTGCCGTCTATCAGAAAATCGCCTCCCAATTACCGCTGTCAGAAGGGCAGAAGCAATTGGTGATCGCGCGCCTTGCCCGCGCCGAGGCTAGTCTGCAGTTGGAACTGTGCAAGAAAGCCTTACTCGCAGGCGACCCGTCAGATGCTCTGAGGGCGGCAGAACTGGCGCGGAATTCCTCGAACACCTTTAGGGTTCGTTCCTTGATTCTCGCCTTACGCTTGGCGCCACGCGTGTTGGCTGCCCTCTATCCCCTTTACGTGCAGAGTCTGGCGCACCGCAATCGCAGGCGGTTGAAACGACTGCGTGAGGGCTTCCAGTCGCGCATCGGAAACGACTACGTCGAGTTAGCGAGTACCCATCGGATGATTCCAACTGACGAACAAACACAGGCAGAACCCCAGCGGTGTGATGTCCCGCGGAGCGAGTCGTTGTAAATGATCTACGGCATGCGGGTCGTCCTCAAATATCTGCTTGGCACAGACAAGGCAGAACGCAATTTCGCCGTTTATCCTGACGACACTTTCGTGGTCTCATATCCGCGCTCGGGAAATACCTGGACTCGCTTCCTGATCGCCAATCTCGTATATCCGGCGGAAACGATCAGCTTCGCAAATATTGAGCGGCTGATTCCAGATACCTCTTCACAATCGAATCTCGCTCTCAAGCGCACTCCGCGCCCTCGCATCATAAAAACTCATCAGTACTTTGATCACCGATATCGCAAGATGATCTATATCGTTCGCGACCCACGCGATGTCGCGCTGTCGTATTACGACTTCCAGCGCAAATATCGGCAAATTGACGATGACTATCCTTTGGAAACCTACGTGGATGACTTCGTCTGCGGAAAGTTAATCTCGGCCGATTGGGGCACATGGGAGGAAAATGTTGCCAGTTGGATCTACACGCGCGGTCGATCGAGCAACTTCCTGTTGCTCCGCTACGAAGACATGATTGCGGACACTGCCCGGGAGTTAGCCCGCATCGCGCGTCATCTTGACGTCGCGGCGTCCGCGGAACGACTTCAGGGTGCCATCGACCGATCTTCGGCCGACCGGATGCGTCAAATGGAAAAACAGCAAGAGAACGAGTGGGTCGCCACAAAAAAGCACCGCAAGGATATTCCTTTTGTTCGGGTCGCCCGAGCTGGGGGCTGGCGAACTCAACTTCCGGAGAAATCTGTCGCTCGCATTGAGTCTGCCTGGGGAGACCTGATCACGAAACTGGGGTACGAACTCGTCTCGAAACAGGTTTGATCGTCATGATAAAAACTATGGGAGCGAGGCTGCTCGAGCGAGTCGCTGAATTCTCTTTACTTTGTCGGGTACTCACGGTTTAGATCATGAACTACCAAGTTGTCCACGACTTCCCCGATCAGCGAACGGAAACGGCCTGGCGCGCACTGCTAAGCCGGCTCGACCTACCTTCGCATTACGAAGCTCCGGAGTATTTTCTTGAACCTTTCTGGGCAGGGAAGAAGCCATTCGCGATTCTTGCGTCTGACGGCGATGCGATTGCCGGGGTGGTTACGGGAATTCATCGAGGCGAGCACGTTCTGTGCGGACTGCCCGCACGTCCACAGATTGCGGTAGACGGGCGCATGGATCGAAGCGTCGCTCTCGAGGCGTTAGCAAAAGGATTGATCAACGAGGCAGGTCGGGCAAAGACAATCACCGTCTACAGTTGGCCAGAGGTTGAAATGTCACCCTTCTCGGCGTCCGGATTTCGGCGGCGGCAGTTGCAAGGAAATGTTGTACTTGACCTTACACTTGGGCCCGATGGTCTTTTCCAGCAATTTTCCAAAGATCGCCGCAGAAACATCCGATACGCCGAGAAACATGGGGTGAGTGTACGGATCGCGAGCAACCGAGAGGATTTTCTGCGAGCCTACTCGGTCTATCTGGCATGGGTAGATGCCAAGTCGAGCGAAGCCAAGGGCGAGCGCCGCACATTTGAAAACTGGGAAGCTGCCCAAATGCTGACTGGCAATCGCCGTTTGTTCCTGGCGGAACTTGAAGGAAAGGTCATCGCCATCAATACGTTCCGCTTCTATCCGGGTGGTTTGTTCGAGTCCGCGGCGAATTTTTCTCTGAATGAGTTCCTGCACCTAAAGCCGAACGATCTCCTGCAGTGGAAAGGAATCGAGTGGGCATGCAGCCAGGGACTTCGCCGCCACTCCCTGGGCGGCGCACATCCGTTCCTCACTCGATTTGGAGGCACGGTAGTTCCGGTTATTCGCTACCGGCTTGACCGAACACTGCTCCGCAAGCACGATGTGCAAGAATTGGTTGAGGATACGGTTCGAAAAGCACTCCGGCGGATGCCTGCCCTCGTCCAGACGAGAGTCCGGCGCGCTCTGAGAAAAAAGCCATAACGCGGCTATGTAGCTAGCGAATCCTCAGCCCACAAGGACGAAGGTGAGGCGTGACGATCCGAACTGCTAATACGATCTACGAATGAAAGCTAACACCGAACTCGAACTGGCGCGAGGTTGAAGACGTTGCAACCGCCTAATCTATCCCTGCGACGGTTGTTCGGGACGATGAAACAGGCGGCCCGCGTAATTACTGGCCGGCAACTGGCCGGTCGCGGTGTAACTGTTTTTCCCGACGATGTCTTCCTTGTTTCCTATCCCAGGTCAGGCAATACCTGGGTGCGGTTTCTTCTGGGAAATCTGATTTACCCGAATGATCCGGTCACTTTTTCCAACATCGAGTCACGGATTCCTGAGATTTACTTCAATCGTGATCGATTTCTTCGGGAGCTTCCGCGACCGCGAATATTGAAGAGCCATGAGTGCTTTCAGCCGCACTATCCCAACGTGATCTACATCGTGCGTGATCCGCGGGATGTCGCGGTTTCGTGTTTTCACCACAATGTCAAGGCGCGGAACATTCCGGACAGCTATCCGATGATGAGTTTCGTGCCGCGCTTTCTCGCGGGAGAATTCGATCGAAAGTTCGGATCATGGCGTGACAATGTCTTGAGTTGGACCACGCTCCGTCAAAACGAGGCCCGTTTTCTCTTGCTTCGCTACGAGGATTTGAAGGCCACCCCAGACCGCTCTCTCATCACAATTGTTGCGTTCCTCGAACGCTGTTCATTTCGCAACATCATTTCGAGTCCTGCGGAGTTACAACAAGCCATCGAACGTAGTTCGCCCGAAAGAATGCGGGCTCTCGAAAGGCAGGAGGCTCGCCACTGGGTCTTGACCGAAAAAACCCGAGCCGACAAACCTTTTGTGCGCTCGGCTACCACTGGTGGATGGAAATCACAACTCCCTCCGGAGTCCGTTGCATCCATCGAATCCTCATGGGGCGATCTCATGCAAAGGTTGGGGTATGAATTGAGTTCCCGATCAGAAGTGCACTCGGTTACTTCATCCGGAGGAGCATCGTTGTGACCGAGTCTACGACTCGAACCATTGCATCTGCGTCCAAAGATGTACTGCGGAAGTTCATTCCCGATTTCCTGTTGAAACAGCGGAGTATCGTTCTTCGTCTAGGACCAGGAGCCGGACGGATCTATGCCGGCTTGCGCTTTCGAGACGTGATCGGAGCCCGCGGCGACAGCCAGAGACTTGTCCCTCCGCCGGCACGGTCGTTTACCTTTGTCTGCTTTGGCAACATAATGCGCAGCGCCATGGCCGAATCTCTTATGCGAGAAGAAGTGAAGAAGGCTGGCGTAGAGAACCAGATTCGGATCACATCGGCTGGGTTGCATGCTAGCCCCGGACGCGAAGCGCATCCTTGGGCCCAAGAGGCGTCCTCAGAGCTGGGTATTTCGCTCGCAGACCACAGAGCCAAGCCGCTAACCCGCGAAATGGTCGAGCGGGCAGATTGCGTTTTGGCCATGGACTTTCAGAATAAGGCAGAGTTGCTAACCCTCTATCCCGAAGCTCAGCAAAAGATTTTTATGCTGAGTGCTTACGCCGAGGGCCCCTGGAAATACCGCGAAATCCCTGATCCGTACCTCGGCGATCTGGAGGCCACTCGTTTCTGTGCGCGGCAGTTGCAGATCTGCGTCAGGAATTTGACGATCTCGATATTTCCGAATCGCTGAATGTCTTTGTCCCCTGCGATGCGAACAATTCATGACCAAAGCCGCAGCCTCTCTTTTGCTCGAGATCGAAACCAGTTGCTGATTCCCGCAACTCCCGGCCGCGGATCTGATAACCAAAAATCGTCATAGCACATTCCTGGACGCCACGGGATCGCCATTGTGACCAAGCTCCGCCAAAAACTGGGGTACGGGACGGGCCACTCGGCCGGTGGTCCGCCACGCAGAGCGCTCAGGTGGGTTAACTCTCCGACCGCGCGCCGGCACAGAACGTTTTCCTGATAGCGAATCGTTTCGGGTGGGAGAGTACCGTTCAGGCTCCATTCAATCAAATAACGCGGATAGTCGAGACCGCAGGCAATCGGAAGTCCAATAGAACCCCATGGCCGTCCATTGATCTCCATCAATACCAGGTCCCCTTCCTTCGTGCGCTTGTATTCCACCATCACCATTCCTTCAAAGCCTATTTCGGCGATGAGCTTCGAGTTAATCGAGACAGTAGAAGCGTTCAACGGTAGGGATTTCCTGGCGCAACTGCCCGAGCCGCGCGGGTCCACTTCCCTTATCCTCTGCCATTGGAAGGGCGAGTAAACCTTGCCGCCAGCAATGAAACAGGAGAATCCGATTCCCACGCCTGCGACAAATTCCTGGATCAAGACATCGCCAGCCAGTCGCAGTCGCTCAGCGGCGATTTTATTCAAGCCGTCCGCAGAATAGGCATAGGCTACCGAGCCGATTACGGCTCTTCCCTCAGTCCAGCGAACCGAGAATCGATCCTTCACCACGGCTGGAAAGTTGGCGCTCTCCAACTGCTCGAAGTCATCCGCCGATTGGAGTAGCACAGTCCGCGGTACACGAATTCCCAGAGACTCCGCCAATTTGACAGTACGGTACTTGTCCGAAACTGCGAGTAAGGCGCTCGGCGAGGGCAGAGCGACACGACTCGCTCCTGGAAAGCGGTCCCTATGTTCTGAAATCGGCCGGAGAGTCCAATCCGTAACTGGTATGACGAGATCGATCGAGTGTGCGCGCATGAACGCAAGCACCGAATCCACGAAGGCATCCTCGTGTTCTGTCGACGCGGGGTAGTCGAAGGCACAACTGCAGTAACGGGAGAGTTTTGCCGCGGCGAAGATGCCTCGATTTGCTCCTACCGCCACCCAATGTCCGGCATTCCCGGCGGAGCGTACGATCGCCAGTGTGGCAGCACTATGCCCATCTAGAACCAATATTTTCGCCAATTCGCGCTCCACCGATTCAGAGTCAAATTACGCGGGCGCACAGTACTCACCGCAAAAACCAACGCATCTTACAAACAGAG
>Ga0207008_10102_pt1 | contig 26190 bp, 18 predicted proteins | sample Alteio_BWMinCont_83_FD_153489 | JGI IMG/M metagenome (GOLD analysis project Ga0207008, IMG submission 153489) | Enriched cells from forest soil in Barre Woods Harvard Forest LTER site, Petersham, Massachusetts, United States -... | ecosystem: Environmental > Terrestrial > Soil > Temperate forest >... | reverse complement strand
AAATAATGGTCCATAAAGATTGGATACCGAGTCAGAATTAATGATGCAGTTTGATAAGGATTTATTATCCATCAATCCACGTAAACTTGTTTGTAATTCTTCTAAAGAATTCACAACCATAGCGCAACGAAAATTAAAATGGGCTCGCCCCGTATTTAATGTAAAACTCAATGACTCTAAATTAATATTTGTATTTACCTCAAGCCAATTATGTAAATCAGATATTTTCTGATTTAAACTTTCACTTTGTTTAGCGGATAAGGTTAATAAATAATACGATTTTGTTTGAGACTGATCATTTATTTGAAGTGGTGCTTCTTCAATTACAACATGCGCATTGGTCCCGCCAAATCCAAATGAACTTACACCAGCACGCCTAGGCATTTCATTGCCTAATTCATCTCTTAATTTTGCCCATGCAGTGGTTTGCTTTAACATGAAAAATGGGCTATTGGTTAAATCAATTAATGGATTCATTTCATTGATATGCAAATTTCCCGGTATTTTTCTATGTTTTAGACTCAAAAGTATTTTGATGACACCTGCAATACCCGATGCAGGTTCTAAGTGGCCAATATTACTTTTGAGTGAACCTAACCCACAGTAGGCTTGATTAGTGTTCTTCTGAGAAACACGGGCAAATGATTTTTTTAATCCTTCTATTTCTATGGGATCACCTAACTCAGTTCCGGTTCCATGCGTTTCTATATAATTAATTGTTTCTGGATAAATTTCTGCTTGCGTTAATGCTTTAATGATAACCTGACTTTGTGCTTCTGCATTAGGGGCAGTTAAAGATTGGGCTTTGCCTCCATGATTGACTGCACTACCGCGAATAATCCCATAAATATGATCACCATCTTGTTCTGCTTGTGATAGTGGTTTTAATAATAATGCAGCAACACCTTCACCTTTGACATAACCATTGGCTGATTTATCAAATGTTTTACATAATCCATCCGGTGATAAAGCGCCCAATTGTGTGGTGATAACAAAAATATCGGGATTTAATATCATGCTCACACCACCTGCAATCGCAACCGAACATTCGCTATTACGTAGTGCAGTGACTGCTCTATTGATGGCAACTAATGAACTTGAACAAGCAGTGTGTATCACTTCACTGGGGCCGTGTAAATTTAAAAAATAGGATATGCGATTGGCTAGCATGGCGGGTGAATTGCCTGTTGCAACGAAGCCATGAAATAATTCACGTTGTAAAGCAATTAAGGTTTGATAGTCATTAAATTCTGCACCGACGAATACACCAGTTAATTGTTGTGAAAGTGAGTAGGAATCATAGCCCGCATCTTCAATGGTCTTCCATACTATTTCCAGCATTAAACGTTGTTGAGGATCCATTAAATTCGCTTCGCGTGCAGAAATATTAAAAAAGCTTGCATCAAACTGATCAAAGTCAGGTAAGAATCCTCCCCATTTGGAATTAGTTTTGCTTGAATCGTGTTTTGCATCACCATAATAATGATTATTATCCCAACGTTCTGGTGGGACTTCAGTAATTAAATTATGGCCGGCTAGTAAATGTTCCCAAAAGATATCAAGATTAGAAGATTGTGGAAACATGCCTTGCATGCCAATAATGGCAATGGGTTCAGATGCATTATGTTTAGTTTGATTGATGGATATAGGTTTAGATATTTTTATCGTGTTATTTTCCGATAAATAGTTACTTAAATCTTGAATGGAATGATAAGTAAAAAATATTGATGGATTAATTTCAAGATTAAAATGTTGTTCTAAGCGTACTGCTAATTCTTTAAACGCAATCGAATCAAAACCTTGTTCACTTAATGAAGCAATTAAATCAAGCTTGTTAGGATTGGTTTTTAATAGGCTCGCAACGAGTTGAAGAATATCTTGCTGAATTTGAATAAGCGTTTGTTTATTTTGTTGAGGTGATAATGGTTTTACTTTATCTTGAAATGTCGATGGTATCCAATAATTCGTTTTTTCAAAAGGATAAGTGGGTAGTGAAATTCGTTTTTTATCACCATAATTCAAACTTTCCCAATGGATAGCATGGCCTTGAACATATAAATCACCTAACTCAATGAGTTTTGGTTTAGTCAATTCTTTGATAATAGATTCTACTGCATGTGAATCTGCTGGTTTCACTAATTTTTCAACATTCATTTTTGTATTGTCTAATTGTGGTTGTGTGTGAAGTTGTTTCAGAGTTTCAATTAATTCTTCAATGGATTCCACCACCATCATACAACGCTTTTCAAAATGATTACGCCCGGCATTCAATGTATAACTCAAATCGGCTAACGCTGGCGCAATGGTTTGCCTTTCTAACCAATGTTGTAAATCGCTCATACGTTGATATAAAGCCTGAGTCGTTTTTGCTGATAGCGTAATTAAGTAGGCAGGCATTATAGAAGCATTTTTTTTGTATGAAATTATGGGTGCTTCTTCAAGAATAACATGTGCATTTGTTCCACCAAATCCAAATGAACTCACACCGGCTCGTCTTGGAATTTCTCTATTTGATTGATCTCTTATTCTTTCCCACGATTTTGTTTTTGTGACAAGATAAAAGGGACTATCCATTAATTCAATATAAGGATTAATTTCTTCGAAATGAAGATTACCCGGTAAGGTTTTTTTCTGCATAGCTAATAAGACCTTAATCACACCCGCAATTCCTGCTGCTGCTTCTAAATGTCCAATATGCGTTTTGACTGAACCTATCCCACAAAATTTTTGATTTAAATTTTTATAGCCTTGTTCTTCAGCTAAATGATGAAATGCCTTTTTTAAACCATTAATTTCTATAGGATCACCCAAGACAGTGCCAGTGCCATGTGCTTCTATGTATGTAATGCTATCGATAGGAAGTTGTGATCGTTGACAAGCCGCAACAATCACCTCTGCTTGAGCATTAGGATTAGGTACAGTGATAGAGCTTACATGTCCACCATGATTCACAGCACTACCCTTAATCACACCGTAAATATGATCACCATCTTTTTCTGCTTGTTGTAAGGGCTTTAAAATAAGCGCTGCAATGCCTTCGCTTCTTACATAACCATTGGCTTTTTTATCAAAGGTTTTGCAAGCTCCATCTTCACTTAACATGCCAGCTTTATTCGCAGCAATGTATGACGTAGGACTTAGTAATGCATTCACTCCGCCTACAATAGCAATTTCACAATCACCATTTTGTAACGCTTGCACGGCATGATGTATGGCGACCAGAGAACTTGAACAAGCTGTATCGATAGCCTCACTAGGTCCATGTAAGTTAAGTAAGTAAGATACGCGATTGGCTAAAATACTGTGAGTTAAACCCGTTGTGATATATGCATCGGTGATCTGATTTTTTTGCAGCAGTTCTGCATAATCATGGGTAAATGCCCCAACAAACAATCCGGTTTTTAATTGTGCCAGCGTGTTTGTACTGTAACCTGCATCTTCAATGGCTTTCCAAGCAACTTGTAAAAATAAACGCTGTTGAGGATCAATGAGTTCTGCCTCACGTTGTGAAATAGAAAAAAAGTTCGCATCAAATTGTGCAATATCGTGAATAAATCCACCCCATTTAATTATCGTTTTATTGTTTTCTAATACCGGATCACCGTAATACTCTTGCCAATCCCAGCGGTCTTTAGGAATTTCTTTGATAGCATTTTTTTCGTTGATCATGTTTTTCCAAAAAATTTCTACATTATCTGCGCCTGGGAATAGTCCATTCATTCCAATAATAGCAATATCCTTGGTTTTGGTATCTTCAGATAAAGCAATTATTGAATTTGTTGAAATAAGAGCAGAATGTTTAGTAAAAATATCATGAAAAAAATCGGCTAAATTTTTGTATTCAAATAACATGGCGGGCGTAATGGCTAATTGGTAGTACTCATTGAGTAAACTTGATAGTTTAATGATACTGATAGAATCAAAATGATATTCACTTAAGGGTAAAGTTAAATCAATTTCATTGGAATGTATATTTAATACAGAGGCAATTAATGCAGTAAACTCATTTTGAAAATTAGGTTTAGTTTGTTCTATTTTCAAATTATTGGAAAGTTTATGTTGTTTAATAATTTGAAATTTCTTTTCTGCATAGTAAGTGTGGCATAATTTTCGCAACAACTTTCCTGCTGGTGTTTTCGGCAAAGATTTTTCATTCACTAATAAGACTTCATGCACAGTCAATTGATGGTGTTGTGTTATAGTTTGACGTATCGTTTTGATGATATGGTCTTGTGAGCTATCCAACGTTTCGCGCTTAATTTCTTGTATAACAATAATTTTACTATCTTCATCAGTAAAAATCACATTCGTTTGATTATTAATTAAATCGTTAAGTGAATGTTTTATCGTTAATTCCAAATCTTGCGGGTAATATTTTTTTCCATGTATTACCAGTAATTCTTTCAATCGTCCTGTCAGAAATAATTCTCCATTATGCATAAATCCCAAATCACCCGTTTTAAAATAACTGCCTTTCAATTCTGAAATTTGCGCATCAAACATAGTTTTATTTTCTTCTTCTCGTCGCCAATAACCACTGGTTAAGGTTTTTCCTGATAGCCACACTTCACCTATTTCATTTTCTACGGCGGGTAATGCAGTATCAGGATTTACAATCATCACGTTTAATCCGGATAATATACATCCGCTGCTAACAATACTGCGGTGAGGACTTGTTTCTGGAACACGAATCGCTTTATTATTTTTTAATTCATCAATTGATAAATGAATAACGCTAGGCTTTTTTCCATAGGGTTTTGAAGCGATAGCACCGGTTAATTCAGACATCCCATAAGCAGGACAAAATTGTTCTAACTGAAAACCGCAAGAAGCAAATTTTTTAGAAAAAGTAAGCAAGGTATCATAGCGTGCTGTTTCACCGCCATTAATCGCAACTTTCCATGTTTTTAAATTTAACTTTTTTAATTCTGATTCTTGAATATCTTTGACACAAATATCATAACCAAAGTTAGGACAACCGCTGTGAGTCACTTTATATTTTGTCATGGCTTCCAACCAACGTAGCGGGCGTTGAATAAACGTTTCAGGCGGCATAATAATTGCGAGACTGCCATGATATAAAGGGACAAGTAATCCGCACACGAGACCGTAAACATGAGAATGAGGGGCCCAAACTAAGGTCACACTTGTTTTTGTGTAATGCCAAGTTTTAACGGTTTGTTTTAAGTTATGAATTAAATTACCGTGACGTGTTATGACGCCTTTTGGCATAGAGGTAGAACCTGAGGTATATTGCAAATACGCTATGGTATCTTGGTCTATCAAAGGCGGCTGATAATGTTGTGATTGATTGAGATTAATGGCAGCAATATCCATCACCATTATTTTTGAATTGAGTAAATAATCATGAATAGGTTGGACATAGTCTTCTGTTGTCAAGATACAAGAAATATCAGCATCTTTTGCAATGCTAGTGATAAATGCATGTGATTTTTCTAATTCAACTAATTTTGGGGCCATGAGTGGAACCGCAGTGACACCCGCATATAAACACCCCATGAAGGCTGAGATAAAATCTATTCCTGTGGGGAATAAAAGCATAACGCGTTTTCTGCTTAAGTTTTTTTTCTCCAAAAAAACAGCGATTGCGCGGGCTTTTTTGTCTAGCTCAGAATAGGTAATTCGCGTTTTTTCTTGTTCGCCATTTTCTAAGAATAAATAGGCGATTTTTGAGGGTGAGAGTAGGGATTTTTCTTGTAATACGGAAATAATAGTAGGCATAAACAATTCCATTTGTTTATATAAGTCTATTAAGAAGGATAACCCTTTCAATCGACTAGATTTTCGAGTAAATTAATAAATTATCAGTATCTTAGTAAAAACATGGGCATTATATCAATGGAGAATCCAATTGAAAACAATTACATGAGTAACATTAGGGTATCTTTACCTATATAGAATGCCGATTAAGTTGTATAATTAAATAGTTAACCGGCAAAAATCAAATTATAACAGTTTAACCGGAGCAAAGGATATGCTAAGCACAATAAAGGTAAATTTTCTTTATTGGTTCATGAATAAAGTAGGAAATAAAATTGATTTAAGAAAATTGGAACCCGTCCCTTCTTTTTCAAAAAGAATAACCGATTTTTTGTTAAAACCTTTCGTCGATAGAAATGCTTTAAACCGAATCATTCTCGGACCCATTAGTTTTAAGTTAATGCATTCAGCTTATAATATTGGTTTATTTCATTATCTGATGAAATCACCGGGTGCAAGCTTACAAGATATTGCAACTAATCTTAATATCGCTATTTATCCTGCGGAAATATTATTGAATGGATTAGAAGCGCTTAAATTAGTTAAAAAAGTAAAGCATCAACGATATTACAACACCATGCCATCTCTATTATTAACTCAAGATTTTAATGATAAATTTCTTTCTAAATTAATGAATTATGTTGAACATATTATTTCGCCGGCTATGAATGATTTACAAAGTGCAATCACTGAAAATAAACCCATGGGGTTGTATAAACTTTTTGGGAATGATGCAAAAGATTATTATTATGAATTATCTCAACACCAACACTACAATCAATATTTTGTGCCTTTCATGGCTACGTTTAGCAAAATAAATATTAATTCTGTGGCTGAGTCACCGTTTTTCAAAAATGTGAATCGATTAATCGATATTGGCGGCAGTATAGGAGAACTTGCAATATCCATTGCCAAACATCATCCTGATATTAACATCACTGTTTTTGATCATCCACAGACAGCAGAAGCCGCTAATTTACATTTTAAAAATCATCATTATGATCACAGGTTGAATGCCATAGGCGGAGATTTTTTGAAAGAAGATTTTCCTAATGGATATGATGGTATGTTATTTTCACATGTCATAGACATATTTAATGAAGAAACAAATAAAAAACTTTTTAAAAAAGCATTTGATAAATTAATATCTAACGGAAAAATTTTTATTTATACACCCATCGTTCACGGTGATCATGAGAATTCATTTACTTATAAAATTTATAATACCTATTTTCTATGTTTGGCAAATGGACAAGGTCAATTTTATCCTCCGCAAAAAATTATTAATTGGGTAAAAGAAACAGGATTTTGCGATGTCAAATTACAATATTTGCCATGCAATGAGATTTTAATTACTGGTACTAAACCTAGGTGACAAGGAGATCGCATGGCCGAGAAAGTCTCGCCAGTAAAAAAAACGTATCTATCTTCACTTAATGAGAGTGAAAAGAAAGAGGTAGATGAAAAAGTCAAATATGAACTTTATCTGACTAATTACAGTACCTTAAAAAAAATGACTTTTGTCGGTGCCATTACCAATGTTCTTACCGGCATATTTCTTATTTGGGTTTTCTATGGACAAATAAATCATAAAATATTGTATGGTTGGTATGCCGCGCTGGTCTTCTTCAATGTAGTTAATGTTGGGTGGTCGACATTGGGCTATAAACATAGCGAAATTACCACCAGCATGCTTCAGAAATGGTATAAGGGCTTATGCTTTATTTTAGCTGGGTTATGTTTGACATGGGGCAGCATAGGCATTTTGTTTTTTTCAGAAAATCCTTTTTATCAATTATTTGTTATTTCATTTTTATATGTAGCCGTCCTAGGTTTTACAGTATCTTCAATTTTTGATTTCTTTTTAGCGGTGATTTGTATTAGCTGTTTATTAGTACCGACCACGATTTATCAGTTTTATTTAGCTGTTATTAATACGAATGTATTAGGGCATAATAATTCATTAAATGTAGCATTTGGTATTAGTTTTCTTATTTTAGGTTTATTTTTGTTGGTGGTTTCATACATTGGTTATAAACTTACAATTAGCCAAGCTCTCTTAAGTTATTTGAATCAAGCGCTTAATCAAAAACTTGATAGCATGAACCAATTTCTAGAACAACGCGTCAAAGAACGAACGATTGAATTACGAAAATCATTGCAATTGGTTACTTACCAGGCTACCCACGATTTGTTGACAGATCTTCCCAATCAACGTTTATTATTAGAATATTTGCAAAAAGCCATAGATGAATGCAATCGCAATAATCATGTATTTTCAGTAATATTTTTTTCCATTAACGAATTAGAATCTATTAATGATGGCTTAGGACATGAAGCCGGTGACTTGGTGGTTAAGACGATTGCCCAGCGGTTTAAAAAATATTTGTCGGATATTTCTAATTACTCAAAAGTACCGCGTTATATTGTTACGCTAACTCGTAAAGATACTTTTGTTATTATTTTAGATAGAATTTTTAATTTAGAGGATATTGATCCTAAAGTTGAAATTTTATTTACCATTTTAGATGAACCTATCATAACCGAAAAACAAGCAGTCAAAGTGACTGCGAGCATAGGTATGACATTATTTCCGAGAGACGGAAGTGATATTCAATCTTTGCTGATGAATTCTGATGCTGCTATGTTAAGTGCTAAGCAGCGCGGTGGAAACAGTATAAATAAATACAAAGCAGAAATTAATGCGGATATTTCACGACGCTTGGAATTAGAAAGCAGTTTGCATGAAGCAATTAAAAATAATGAATTTATGTTGCAATATCAACCGTTTATCGAGTTAAAAACGGGAAAGATTCGTGGGATGGAAGCGTTAGTGCGCTGGAACCATCCTACCTTAGGTTTTGTGCCACCTTTACATTTTATTTCATTGGCAGAAAAAAATGGGGTGATTGCTCCGTTGGGTGAATGGGTAATGCGTGCCGCCTGTGCTCAACTCAAAGCATGGCAAGATCAAGGATTTACATCCTTGAAAATGTCTATCAATTTATCTTCGAAACAATTTCTTGATAAAAATATTTTACAGACAATAGATAATATTATTGATGAAACTAAAGTTAAGCCTGAAGACATTGAATTTGAATTAACGGAATCAGAAGCATTTCAAGACGAAGTGATACCTATGCTGAGACAACTTAAATCATTGGGATTTGGTTTATCCATTGATGATTTTGGAACAGGATATTCAGGATTAAGTAATCTTAAATTATTCACGATAGATGTTTTAAAAATTGATAAATCATTTATTAACGATGTGGGAACAAATATTCATAGTAGAGCGATTGTATCTAACATTATTAATTTAGCTAAAAAATTACAAGTGACTGTGTTGGCTGAAGGTGTTGAAACGCGAGAACAATTGGATTTTCTCATAGAACAAGGTTGTGATTTAATTCAAGGATATTATTTCCGTCCGCCCGTTGATACGGATGTGTTTACGAAATTATTACAAGAAAAGACTACGTTTGATGTGTAGGGTGGATTAGGTGCGCAGCACCGTAATCCACCGATAAATGTTGGTGGATTACGGTGCTGCGCACCTAATCCACCCTACACTTAACCCATTGTTTTCACTAAAAAAGCACTCCTAATCTGCTTAACCAACCCAGTCAACACCTTTCCCGGTCCAATTTCTTCCATATTTATTTCATCATTTCTCAACAAATATTCCATCATACTAGTCCATTTCACTGGATGCGTGATTTGTTTTGTTAAATTTTCTTGAATATTAGCTGGATGATAAGGTTTAGCATCGATATTACTAATTACAGGCATACTGGGAAGATTAAACTGAAAGTTTTTTATAAATTTACTAAATTGCTTTTCTGCATCTGCCATATAAGGTGAATGAAATGCACCGCTCACAGTTAAAGGAATAAAATTAACACCGGATACATTTCCAAATATCTGTTGTGCCTGTTCTATATCGTGTTTAGGACCAGAAATGACATATTGGGTATACGTATTATAATTGGCTATCACAACCGTTGTTAAACTATGTTGTTTTAACGTTGTTTCAATCTCATGTAAATTTAACCCTATAATGGCAGCCATGCCGCCATTTTTGGCGCGGCTCATTAATTCACCGCGTTTTTTAACTAGTTTTAATCCGGTACAAAAATCAAAAACATTGGCTGCGAGCAACGCATTGTATTCACCCAAACTGTGTCCGCAAACATAATCTGGTTTGCGTTTTGATTCTTGTATTTTTTTATAATACGAAAGTGCATTTACCACATATAATGCGGGTTGCGTATATTGAGTTAAATTAAGTTGTTTATCAGCATCTTCTAAACAAAGTTTTTTTATTGAGTATCCTAAAATCTCGTTTGCTTCTGTGATCAATTCAGAAAATTCATCAAATAATTGATTGCCCATACCACGAGTTTGTGAGCCTTGTCCTGGAAATAAATATGCTAACATGGAATGCGTTCATCCTTTAGTAATTGAACTAGGGTAATAATTTCTTCTGACATTGGCCTGCAATCTGCTAAGGTAGGCGAATGTTCGCGAATAAGTCGATAAATTTCTTGTGCTTTGTGACTCGCTTTTTCTATGCCGCGTAATTCTAATGCTTGCGCAGCCGCTAAAAATAATAATGCGGTTAATCGTTCTAGGTTAGCAACCGATTCTTGAAAATCCAAAGCTGCATGCGTGCCTAAACTATTCACATCTTGATTATCACCTTCTGTGGGTAAACTAAATGCTTGATGTGCTTGCGCAAATTTTCGATTTTGCACCGTTAAAGCAGCAGCCAATAATTGTATAGAACGAAAACCATTATGATTGTCAGGATCAATAGCAAGATTAACCGGCAATCCATGATTTTTACGCGGATGGACCATGTTAGCAAGCAAAGCGTGTATCCACGTTGATGCTTGTGCAATATCAATTTTTAATAAATCACAAGCTTCCGTTACATAAAATCCCATAAAATTCGCAGTATGATGTATCTTATTTTCGACCATATCAATGATAGGATTATCATTGACAGAATTCATTTCACTTTCTATCCACTTAGTTGCGGTATTTAAATTTTCTTGTAAAGGACCAAAACCTTGAGGAACAGCGCGCAAAGAATAATAATCTTGTACGGGTTTAATGGCACTGTCAGCGCTGCGTAATTCATCTAAATCCGTTAATAATTGACTGCCTTTCCAAAAATTTGTGATAAATGCATTTACATGGTTTTCCCCCAATTGATATTTTAAATGATGCACAAGGGGATGATAAGCGCTGCTAATGACTAACAAGGATTCTAAGGCCATGGCAATAGCAGATAGTGCTTGATTGAATAACCGTTTTAAATCATATAGTGACAAACTTGCAATGGCAGTCATGAATGAAGTGCCATTAATTAGTGCAAGACCATCACGAAATTGCGGTTTAAACTTTGCTAGATTTGCAAGTTCCATGGCTTTTGGTGCAGGCATTATTTCGCCTTGATACATGACATTCACATTTTCACCTAACAAGCAGGCAGCAATGGAAGCAAGCGGTATCAAATCTCCGCTTGCGCCTATAGAGCCATAACATCGTACGATAGGCGTAATCCCCGCATTTAAATAAGCCAGTAACGCACTGATAGTCTCAGGACTAACACCAGAATAACCTTGAGCAAGACAGTGAGCACGCAACATCATGGTAACGCGAATGATTTCAGGGGAAACGATATAGCCTTGGCTGCAGGCTAAGGATTTAATGATATTTTCTTGGCGTGCGTTAATGGAATTGTAATATAACGCAGAATCATCTGTTTTCAATTGTGCATCCATGTATCTCACTTGATCACCAAAATTGGTATTCAAACCGTAAACGGGAAGACGTTCTGCAGTAAGTTGTTTTAATAGTTCATGTGAATAGGCTATTGCGGGATGAGATTCTTCGCTTAAAATAATTTTGAGTTGGGGGTCATGCGCAAGGTATTTTGCATCAGTTAATGTTAATTCTCGATTTACCCCTATTGTGATATTAAGTGGATTTTCAGTTTTATTTCTAACTTCATTTTCAATAGCTAGATTAAACACAAGATAGATTTCCTTATCCGAAATTATGTTAAAACCACATCTCTTGTAGCTTATTATAGATTGGAGTCAGGTGCAAATTGGTCTTTGCTCAATTTCCTTCACCAAGTTTGTCATCCTGAGCGCAAGCGAAGGATGACAAACCTGTTGAAAAAGAGTGGAAGTCCAAGAAAGAAGGTTTTATTTCATAAATTAATGTCTTGTGACGTAATCTTAACTTCGCCATTTTCCAGTTTAGCCACAATAAGTGTATATTCAGGGACTTCTATCCAGGTGGTTGTATCTTCGGTTAATGGTTCAGAAGCGATGATTATACTGGATTTTGTTTTACTGCCTTTCATTTTATATTCATTATCATAAAACCCATAACTTTCACCATAGGTATACCACAAAGAATGATACGAAAAATGCGGTGAAGCTTGTTGATCTGTAGATTGCCATCCGTAATCCAATACAAATCGGGTAGCAGCAATAAATTCACCGTTAGTGATAAATAGATTGACCGGTGAATTAATGGCAATATTATTTTTATGACGCACACGCTGCAAAATCTTAAGTGTTTCAAGTATGGCATTAATGATATCTGATGTTTCATAATTGCCGAGTGGATTGGGAAGATGAGATAAATAAATTGAATAAATCCATTCACTGTCAGTTGTTCCATGAATATTTTTTTTATAATCTGGATGAATATATTCGAGTAAATCATATTTCATTAAATCAAAGTCATATAAAGCACCATTATGCGCTAAAGCCACATTGGTTTCTGAAAATAAAAAAGGGTGCACATTTTGCAATGAGACAATTTGTTTATCACTGTAAGTGACACCGCGTAAATGTGCTAATAAACAATGCGGAGAAATTTTAGATGCTAAATTTCGTAAATTCTCATCATAAAATGGCAATTGCGGGGTTTTATACAAATACGGTCGTTTAGGTTCATGTGATAAATGGTCCCAAGCTGCTATACCAAAGCCAGCTAAATTCAGCAAATGCGGCATATATTTAGGATGATAACTTTGTTTGATAAATGAATTATCAGGTTTATAGAGCAATTCTTCTATTAATATCGGTTTACCTAAATAAGAAAGTATTCTGCACATAGTTCACCTATTATACGTTTCTATGTTTAAGCGGATATCTAACTTATCAACGGATTTTTCTAGAGCAACTAACGATATACAAATTAAATCAAATAATTTATACCAAATGAATGCATGATTTTCTTTAATAAAATTTAAATCCGTTTCTGGGATTTTAAGAAGAATAGATTGTTCACACGTTGTAAAGGTAATGGTATAAGATGAGTCCGTGTCCGCACAGGCGATACTCGTAAATAATGTTGCTGGGCCTATCACCGATAATTTAGCCACTTTATTTGCATGCACTATACTGGATTGAACTGCACCGTGAATGACAATATAACTGGATGCATTTATTTCACCTTTATGAATTAAGGTACAGTTTTTTGGTGCTTTCAATAAAATTGAGTGATTTAATAATTCAAGTATTTCGGCTTTTTCATAATTGTGAAAAATCATAAATTGCTTTAGTTGATTCAGTTCAGTTGCGCGCTCTTCTTTATTCGTGATTTCACTGGGTTTGGTTAAGGATTGAATTATTTCTCCAAATAAGGGCCTTGTTGTCATTTCAGAAGTTGTCATAAAATTTATAATTTTATTATGTACTCGCCTAATCCGGCCGCAAACTTGTTTAGCGATAGCAGTAAATAAATGGTATTTAACTTCGGGATGATAGGTTGCAAGAAATTCAAAATACGTTTTGGTTAATACAATACATTCAACATCCGTATTTGCAATCATAGACGTTGGACAGGGAATATTTTCAATAAAGCTAGCTTCACCTAAAAAACACCCATGTTCTAAGGTTTCCAGATGAGAAGTGCCTTCACCTAATAGTTTGGCAGTCACCATGACTGTACCGCGAATAATTAAATAAATACCTTGAGAGTATTTTCCTTGTTGCAGAATCATTTGACCAGGCGCATAAGAAAAAATTTTATTATGCGATATTAGCATCTCTAATTCTTGGGAAGAGAGATAGCTATTTAAGTCATGTTGTAAACATTTATAAATTTCTGTGTTTATCATTTCATTCTAAGGTGCTTACCCAATGTCCAGGTACGAGTGCCCATGTGGTGCATTGACCATCAGCGGTATATTGAGTACATGACCAATAATCACTGACCCATGCGACACCTTCTTTACGATTTTCATATTTGCATAAGGTGTAACTATCTCGCCATTCCTTACCTTCCCAATGTGCAGCGATGGTTGTGCATGTTCCTTTAGGTGCAGGTGATTCAATGACATGTCTTTCTATTACTGTTGTTGTCGTTGTTTGCGCTTGTGCAATGATTAAAGTTAATAAAGTGCATACGCTAAGAGCAATAATAGATAAACGAAAGTGCACCATGACTATTTCCTCCTGAAATAAATTTAAGGTGAACCGCTTCGAGACGCGTACTATGTACGCTCCTCAGGGACTTTTTCTTAGTAAATGCATGATGAATGAAATGATAAATAATATAAGAAATATGATAAAAATCACTTTAGCTGCTTCTACCATGGCGATGGCTATACCTGAAAAACCTAAAATGCCCGCAATGACGGAAATAATTAAAAAGAGAAATACCCAAGATAATAAAACAACGGTTGTGCCCGTTACAAAAAGAATAAGGGCAGCAACAAATAGAATGATAAAAACAAAAAATATAACTTGTGCGATAGTAGCAAAAGCCATGGCAATGTTAGTAAATCCTAATAATGCAGCGACTATGGCAATCGCTAAGAATGTTAATACCCACCCTATCATGATTAAACTCCTTATGATTTCCAAATGTAGAATAGTTGGCTATTCTTTACGTATTAATATTATTATACGCTAATTGTTACTAAAATTGAAAAGCATCAAGCTTTATTAACTTATTAATATAAAATCTTATCAACAACTTACAATGATAAATAGTATGTATTCGTTAAAAAAGCTGTCATCCTGAGCGGTAGCGAAGGATCTATTTGTTTTACATTGAAATTACAATAAGATCCTTCGCTGACGCTCAGGATGACATCCTTTTTTGCCGAATAAATCAGAGTTGGTTACAAGGCCTTAATGCATACACTCTGCATATACAAAATAGTCGGTTAACGAGTATCATTGACTTAAAGGATGTGACTTTATCAATCTTAGACAACTATCCATATTTGGCAAAGGAATATCAACATGGAATTACATACATTTTCTTATAATAAAGATCAAGGTTGGTCGCTGAAGCCATTTCCTGCCATAGACTCATCTACCACACTCGTTATTATTTTTGGTGCACCAGAATATTGTGATGAACAAGCACCCATACGTGAATTAATAGATGCTTATCTTCAAGCAAAAATTGTGGGTTGTTCAACCGCCGGTGAAATTAATGGCATTGCGATATTGGATAAATCGATTAGTGTTGCAGTGGTAAAATTTAATAAAACTGATTTAAAAGAATCAACCGTCAATATTAATTCTGCTGATGATTCGTTCGCAGCGGGTGAAAAAATTGCAAATGAATTAAATTCTGATAAATTGCGCGGTATTTTTATTTTATCAAATGGATTAAATGTCAATGGTAGTCAATTAGTACAAGGACTCAATTCAATCTTATCAGATAATGTGATAGTCACAGGTGGTTTAGCTGGTGATGGAAGCCGATTTAAAAAAACGTGGATTATTTGTCGACGCGGTGTCAGTATGAATAGCATATCCGCGATAGGTTTATATGGTGACCAAATTCAAATTGGCCATGGCTCTCAAGGTGGTTGGGATAGTTTTGGTCCTGAAAGACGTATTACGCGTTCAAAAGACAATGTGTTGTTTGAGCTTGATAACAAACCTGCATTAGAACTTTATAAAGAATATTTAGGTGAACAAGCACAATGGCTGCCTGCTACGGGTTTATTATTTCCTTTGTCTATACGCAAGAATCCTAATGATACAAAAGAAATTGTACGCACTATTTTAGCCGTGGATGAAAAAAACCAATCATTGACTTTTGCAGGTGATGTTCCGCAAGGCTATATGGCTAAACTTATGCGCGCTAATTTTTCGCGAATCATTGAAGGGGCAAGTAATTCAGCTGATATTTCCAGTAAAAATCAAAAACAATTACCCATTTTAGCTGTCGCCATCAGTTGTGTAGGAAGACGTTTATTATTAAAAGAATATGCTGAAGAAGAAACTGCTGCTACGTTAAGCTCTCTCCCGCCTGGTACCAATCAAATTGGTTTTTATTCTTACGGGGAAATTTCACCTTATTCAACGGGACATTGTGATTTACATAACCAAACGATGACGATTACTACCTTTTCAGAAGAGTTGGCGTCATGAAAATACATAAAGTACTTTCTCGTCAATTAAATCATTACAAATTAAACGAGATGACACCGCCCGCAAATATAGATGAATGGCAAAAATTTCTTGGGCGTATTAATCAGACCTATACGGATTTCGATCAAGATCGTTATATGATAGATAGATCACAAGAAATTGCATCTCGCGAAATCCAAGAATTATATCGAAATTTGGAAGATGCAGAACATATCGCGCATTTTGGCAGCTGGGTCTATGATATAAAAAATGATAGAATTAGAAATTCCATTGAAGCAGAAAGAATATTAGGCATAGATAAAATGACTCAACCCGTCATTTCTTACGATAATTTTTTGGCTATCATTATCAATGAAGATAAAGAAACATTTAATAAAAGAATCCAGGATGCAATACAAAATAATAAAGACATGGAATCGGAAATTAGAATTACAACCAGAAATTATCCATATTGGATTAATTTAAAAGTTAAGCCTGTTTTTAGTGAAGAAGAACAGTCTATTATAAAATTATCTGGGACCATTATTGATGTTAATCAACGTAAAATTGAAGAGCAGCGTAAGGTAATGGAACAAATTGTTTTTAATGAGTTGGTCGAATCAAAATCCGTGGAAGAGACCATTAAAAAAGTATTGCAAATTATCTGCGAATCATTTAATTGGAAACTAGGGATATTTTGGAAGTGGGACGATAAAAAGAAATTATTAATCAGAGAAAGTGTTTGGGGAGAAAATCCACGGCTGATACAATCCTATTTAGAATACGTTCCCAAAGATGCAATTTCTATCGATAGCCATTATTTAGCGAATCAAGTTTGCAATACTCAACAAGCTTTTTGGCTAGATATCACCAATGACAGTAGAGATAATTATAGTCAGGGTATCAAAAAATTAGATATTAAAACCGCATTTGGTTTTCCCATTATGGGCCATGAAAAATCCCTCTATGTGCTTGAAGTTTTGGATTTTTCTGGTGTTGATAAAGAACAATTTAATGACTATATTGCAAAAAACTTAAATGTGGTCAGTCAGCAATTGGGATTATTCATAGAAAAAGAAAAAAAATAATAGCGGTTATTGCTAACATTTCGCGATGGGGTGATCCAAGAGGGGAGAATCGCGATTCTCCCCTCTTGGTGCCAGCAAAAGCCATGCTTTTGCGAAGCATATAAACATTTAAGGAATTCCCGCGCTGTTCAGCGGGAATTCCAGAAAGAAAAAAATTAGAAGGGGAATTAAATGTTACTTGTTGAGTTGAGAAATCTGCTAAACGAATATGAGCATACCTGGTATTTTAGAAAAATTTTTTCCGGTGATCATCCTGAGGTTATTCAAATTAGACATTTTTTACAGGAATATGAATATGTCGATGATGATTATGAATTAACAACGGATGATATTTATTATTTATTGAAAATAATTCCTGCTGATAGTAAATTGGATTTAATTAAGGACATAAAAGTTAAAATAAACATACAATATGCTTTTTATTCTGAAATATTTTATCATTTAAGTATTGCAGGATATATAAATGAATATTCTTTTATAACTTTAGCGAATCTCTCATTCATACATAGGAAACATATTGTAGAATGTTTGCAATTTTTAAATGAAAATAAGTGTTTTACTCCAACCGCTTTCAATATATTAAGTATAAAATTTCATGAGAATAATCATTGCCTGTCGTTGGGTGAAAATCATTTTCTGAAAATTTTACAAAATCTTAAAACGATTGGATGTTGGTCTGATAAAAGTTTACGTTACCTTGAACAGCTAAAATTCATAGATATGGTAAATGATTTGATTGAAGTGCTAATTAATGCGAGCATCCCAATTAATCATGAATTATTTAAATTAATCTGTAACCATAAACATATTAATTATTTACTCGAAATTTCAGATACATTAGCGGCAGATAATGAGGCTTGCTTAACCATCCAAACATTTTCTTTTCTTTTGCACCAACAATTTGAATTTTTTTATTACAAAAACCCGGTTTTATCATTGTTACAAGACGTTGATTTGCTTGATAGAGAGACAATGAATTATGTGCTCAATAATAATGTTCTTTATTTTAAAAATGTCTTAGATGTTTTATCTGTGTATAAGTTTATAGATCATAATAAAGATATTATTCGGTTTATGATAGATAAAAACTTTGATCATCAACAGTTTTATCGGTGTATCTGTTATTTAAATGGCTTGAACTTACTTGATCAAAATGCATTAGATCTTTTGTTTGACACAGCTGATATAAAAACAGAAGTCATTACTTTATTGACTCTCTTAAGCATAGCAAATTTTAAACTCAGTAAAGCGAATTTTTTAACATTTTTTGTTTTATCCGATACGAATATTGATCGTTTTCATGATATCGTTTTTGACTTGATTGAAAACAAGTTGTTGAATAACGATAGTTTTTCTCAAGCACTGCAAAGAATTACCGAAAAGTTACAGCCTGTGCAGGAATCGAAAATTATTAAAAATAGTTGGAAAACAACTAATCTTGCCCGATCAGAAATGGTGTTAGATAATAAATTTCATCTCTTTACGGATCATAAAAAATTTGATGCCGGCGGTTTTGGTAAGATTAAAAAAGCTTACCACACGATTGATGCTATTGAACCGGTTTTTGGAATTAAAAAACTACACAATACCAATGTAGTTGATGCTAAAGATGAAGCTATTCGAGAAGTTAAATACCATCGTATGTTGGGACGAGAATCATTTTATTTTTTTAGAAAAGACAGAGCATATATTGTTTCGAATTGGCAAAATGAAAAGGCTTTAGACGAATTTACGGATGGTGAATTAACCAATGTGTCAATTGAAAATCGATTACGTTGTCTTCAGACAGGATTAGGTGAGCTAAATATTTTTCATACTCATTATCGCGTGCACGGTGATATTAAAGCTGAAAATTGTATTGTCGATTTTGGCAAACTATCCATGAAATTTATTGATTTCGGCGGGTCACATAAAATGGGTTCTTTGAAAAGTTTCGCTTATACCGCTCGCTATGAAGACAAAAAAACTGCGAATGAATTTTTTAAAGATAGTTATGCTATGGGTCTTGTGGCTATGCAATTATTTCCAGAATTATTTACGGTCAGTTTTAATCAGGATGACCATAGTTTTGTTTTTAATAAAACTAATTTAACTTCCCTTGAACAGGGGATAGTTAATCTTATTTCTGCCATGATGCATTTAGACAATAAACTACGTTGTACTAGCGAAGATGCCTTAGTGTATTGTACGGATATTTTAAATACTAATCAGCTCGATAAAGATAGATTGGAAGAAATTGCTCATTCCAGTTTTGATAGGACCACTACGACACTGGAAGATATACTTCATGGTACAAGTAAACGAGCATTTACGATGTAGGGTGGATTAGGTGCGTTTTCTGCACCGTAATCCACCGTGAAATGTTGGTGGATTACGGTGCTACGCACCTAATCCACCCTACACTTGAACTAGGTTGTCAACAGATCTTAACCATGCAATGGATTGCTCTCGTGTATGGGTAAAGTTTTTCTGTGCTTGATAAAGCCCTTCTAACGTAAGATATAAAGGTTGTTTTTGATTTTTATCATCGATTAACCAATAACCTTCAGGTATCTTATTATTGATTTCATTATTATACATTTGCCAATACAAAATATATGAAACACCGCTTTTTAAATATTTAATTATAATTTCTCGATTTACGTTTTCATGTTTAATTTTATCATACCCCAATTTTTTTGCAGGAATAGTAAATTCACCAATAAAAACTCTGGGACCATCGATCTCATTTTTTCTATGTAATTTATCTTGTTCAGATAATCCGTTTTGCCAAATTTTTCCATCTGAGCGCCACCAAAAAAAGGAAGTATCAAAAGGCATATTTAAAATAGTATTAAGAACGGGCCCTTTTGGCTGAGATTTTGATTATATGCGAGCCCATTTCTTGTATGCGTTTGGCTTGCTCGATAATGTTATTTTCCTGGGTGAAATGATAAGTGTTTCCTGTGGCTTGTGTGCCTATGATTTGTTGTTCTGATGTTGCTGGAATTTCACACCATGCATTCGTGCATAAAAATATCAGGGAAATTAAACCATATAAGACTGTTTTCATATTTTTCAACTTGATTAAATTAATATCAGATTGAGTATATTTTGTATTCTAATAGTTTGAAATTGTACTATAAAAATTTAAATAAGGAAATAATGTCAAAAAATATACGTTTTTGTTGTTTGTTATTTCTGTTTCAGTATGTTATTTTTTCCTCCGCTTTAATGAAAATTACTAATAATTATTACTAAGGAAGATAAATATGAATTTACGTTCGCAAGAATTGGAAAAAGACATTGTAGTTATGCCGGAATTAGAAACACCTGAAGAAAGCTCTGAAATTAATTCTTCAAATTCTTCTTCTCCAAAGAACCAACAACCAGAAGCTTATGTTACTTCTGATAACAGTTCTGACAGCAGTTCTGATGAAAAGAGTGAAATTAAAGAAGAAGAAGAACAAGAAGCGGCAAATGATAATGTTTTTATATTAGATAATTTACAAAAGATGATGGAAGAATTGGAAGGTTTTATTCTGCGTGGGAATCAAAATGCTAATCAACAAATCACCATGCAACTAAAGGTTCTTGTTGCTATCAACAATGCTTTGACAATGAGTGTAGCATCACTGGAACATGCAAAAAAGCATGTGGATACGTTTGCTGAAAAATCTATTACTAAGGTAAGTCAAAACCTTACAGATGAAAATCTGAAAGATGCACAAGACTTAACCTGCACAAAAATGAATGTGAATCAAGCTCTTACCGCAGCTAAAGATGCAAAGTTAATGTTAGAAAAAGAATTGCCAAAGAATGTGGGTAGAAATCCTAGTAGTATGTTTGGATCACGCTATCTTGAAATTAACCTTTCAGATTTGTTAGGTAATAATAATATAAACAATAACGATTTCAAACCAAGAGGTTCTTTTGGTGGTTTTTAGTCGGTTAGTTTAACTTTGTACTGACACTTATAATTTAAGTGTCAGTACAATTTTTGAGAATGTTCATTTAACTGTACCTTGCAGGTCAGTCATTCTGAGCAAATAAAGATTGTCTGTGTGTAGCCTGGTTGGAGCGCAGCGACAACCAGGAACAATGCCTTTGGTTCTATTCCTGGTTGTCGCTGCGCTCCAACCAGGCTACACACAGATGACAATTCTTTATTTGCTCAGAATGATTGGTAATTCAACTCACCCTACTTTCAATTAAGGAAGAAATATGGACGGTAGACAGGTCAATTCACTCAAACCCGTAGTAGAAAGTTTTGAAAACTTAAGCAATAGCGACTTGAATATATCAGAAGAAAATCAGACACCTCTCACTTATACCGCAAGTTCAGAAGCTAGCTCTGATGGCGCATCCTATGAAATTTTTGAAAATCCTTTGGCTTTTGAAAGTGACGGTACAGATAGTGTGAATGATGTCATTGATTATCCGTCATCTCTCAGTAGTTCTGCTTCTGCGTTAACGACTAGTTCAGAGACTAGCTCTGAAACCACTAGTTTTGATAGTTCTAGTTCTGACACCAGCAATTATTCAACGACGGATAGTAGCGGTTATTCCAGTGATGAAACCACTAGTTCAGAATGCAGTGATGCAAAAAATTCAGAGGAATCAGAGTCAGATTCTTCAACCATGGAAGATATTTTTTCTCCTACGAATACTGCAAGTTCAAATCCAACATTTCTACTTCCTATATTAACGCATTTAATCGAAGGTTTAGATAGTCTGCGTCATTTGCAAATGCATTTGCGAGATGATACTGAGCATTTTATTACAGCTCATGAGCGTGAGCTTCTTGATAGTGCGATTCTGCATACGCAACTAGCGAAAATTAAAGTGACAGCAGAAATACCAGAAGTTAGCGTTTGTCAGGTATCTATTTTTGCACTACCTATTATTAGAAGAAATGTAGAACCAACTAAGGAAAATGTCGATAATTTGACTTTTACACAGAGATGATAAGAAGAATTCCTTCCCACGCAGGGGGAAGGTGGTGCGAAGCACCGGATGGGGGAATTTAAATTCCATACGCGTCAAGCTAAGGAAAATGTAGGGTGGATTAGGCGTTTTTTGCCGTAATCCACCAATAAAAACTTCCAACTGGTTTTGATTTTGGTGGATTACGGTGCAAAAAACGCACCTAATCCACCCTACAGTTTGCTAGATCCCGCGGACAAGCCGCGTAAGCGTTCAGGCTTCGTTCTAGTCCGCCCGCTTACGGGCATCTTTGAACGATTGTTAACAAGAAAAATGCTCACATACTTCTATGTATGCTGCGCTTTTTCTTGTTAACAATCGTCCAAATCTGCCTCGTCATCGTGCGGTTGCTGTTTCATGAGAGTAGCATGAACGGATACCAAGCCGCGGGACGACGAGTGAGAGAGCCGCGGGACGACGAGGATGGTTAATTACCCACAATAACCCTATAATCCCTAGCCAAAGCCTCCGCTCTATGCGGAAAATGAAAATACGCTTGCACTTTCCCTTGTGGATTAATCAATAAAATATCCATACTATGATTAATATTTTCTTTTCCCGTCACTGTAACATGCAATTCTTTTTCTAATCTCGCCGTTTCCATTATATTGGCCCTTAATCCTATAAACCGCGGATTAAATTTTGCAATAAATAATTTTAAATTTTTACTCGTATCTTTATCAGGATCCACAGAAATAAAAATAATTTGCGGTAATTGTTTAGTGGGTAAATCTTGTTGCAATAATTTAACCATAGCATCGAGTTGCACCATCGTTGTAGGACAAACCATAGGACAGCTCGTGTATCCAAAAAATAGCATAGACCAATGACCCTGAAGATTTTTTTTCGAAAAAGGTTTACCGTTATGATCTAGAAAATTTAATTCACTAATTTCAACGGGATGGTCCATATAAACACCATCAATCGTTACCCCAACGGGTTGACGAATAAAACCAAAATAAATGACCAAAGTAACGATAATTAACAGATCAAATAAAATAACAAATAGTACTTTATGATTAATTTTTCTACCATTCATGGCAAATCCTTTTCCAAGCACAACGTGATATAATTATATAGTCAAATCAAATTACATGCATTTATGTAAAGGAAGTCACGGAGGAATAGTGCTGGCAGACTTTTTTCAGCTACTCCCCATACCTGCAGATGCATACAATGGACAGTATGATTTTCGTTTAGTGCTGCTGTCTTATATGGTAGCTGTTTTTGCGTCTTACATCGCTCTTGATTTTACCGGCCGTTTGAGAGATTTGAATAATACCAAATTTACCAGTCTTTTGTGGTTAGTCAGTGGTTCTATTGCAATGGGTTCTGGTATTTGGTCTATGCATTTCATAGGCATGTTATCTTTCACTATTCCAGGTTTAACTCTGCAATACGATATATTCTGGACATTGATTTCCCTGGGCGTTGCTATCATTGCCTCAGCGTTTGCCTTAATGTTGTTAAAAAATACCGTTATCAATTTAATTCACTTATTGGCAGGCGGCGTTATCTTAGGTCTAGCTATCGCTTCTATGCATTATACCGGCATGGAAGCGATGTTGATTACATTAAACATTAATTATCTTCCAGGATTATTTTTCTTATCCGTTTTGGTTGCAATTGCAGCGTCGGAAGCTGCAATTTGGTTAGCATTAAAAAGCAATACGGTTGTATTACGTTATCGTACGCGTGTGAAAGTGGTGAGTTCGCTTATTATGGGAATTGCGATTTGCGGCATGCATTATATTGGCATGTCATCTTCTGTGTTTACACCGCTTTGCACCACAAGTATTGGTAGTCCTTCTGCACTTGATCCTACACTGATGGCTATCATTATTGCTGCGGTAACATTTGTTATTTTATGCGTCGCATTTTTTGCTTCTATTTATAAAGAATCAATTAACCAAGAGCAATTTGAAAAAGCGCGTCAATTGGGAATGGCAGAAATTTCAGCCAGCGTATTGCATAATGTTGGAAACGTTTTAAATAGTGTAAATATATCGACAGAAACCATTTTACAAAAAAATGCCGATTCTCAAATTACCTCATTACAAAAATTATGTGTGCTATTAAACCAGCATGAAAATGATTTGGGTGAATTTATTACCAAAGACCCTAGAGGACAAAAGACCTTATATTTTCTCAATCAAATTGCTGAATACTGGAAAGACGAACATCAATGGACGCAGAATGAAGTTGAATCACTCATTAAAAATATTCATATTATTAAAAATATTATTACAACTCAGCAAGATTTAAGTCGTGTAATGGGCACAGAGCAGACGACATTTGCCGAAGAATTATTGGATGAAGCTATATTAATTACAGGTTTCGAAGCAAGAAAAGATATCGATGTTCAGCGCGTATACGGCAAGGTCGGGACTATTGTTATTGATAAAGTTAAATTTATGCAAGTTATTGTTAACTTATTACGTAATGCGAAAGATGCATTACATGAATCAAGCAATGAAATAAAAAAACTTACTGTTATAACAGAGTTGATAAACAATCATATCGTTTTAATTGAAATTACCGACACAGGAATTGGGATATTACCTGATAATATTAATAAAGTATTTAATTATGGATTTACAACTAAAAAATTAGGTCATGGTTTTGGATTGCATGCGAGCGCACTTTCAGTCAATGAATTAGGTGGTGAAATTCATGTAACTAGCGAAGGAAAAAATAAAGGAACAACGTTTAGTTTAAAGATACCGTATAAACGTCCAGGCAAATAAAATGATGGAAAATGGGTATTAAGAAAGAAGGAATAGAACATGCTGCAGCCAAATCAAAAACGAATTTTAATTATTGACGATAATGATGCCATTCATCAGGACTTTAAAAAAGTACTGAAAGAAAAAAGCATTGATCCTTCTTTTGAAGAAGTTAAATCGTTAATGTTTGAAACAGAAAAACCTGCTTCATTGAAAAAAAGAGATAAAATTGATCTTATCATTGATTCAGCATTTCAAGGCCAAGAAGCGCTGGATTTAGTTAAAAAATCTATGACGAATGGCTCCCGATATTCATTAGCATTTGTCGATGTTCGTATGCCGCCAGGTTGGGATGGAATCGTCACCATACAAAAAATTTGGGAAGTTGATCCTGAAATTCAAGTGGTTATATGCACCGCACATTCGGATTATTCTTGGGAAGAAACCTCAGATATTTTAGATAATAATGATAATTTCCTAATTTTAAAAAAACCGTTTGATTCAATTGAAATTCTACAATTAGTTTATGCCTTGACTAAAAAATGGGAATTGAGAAGACAAGTCCAAGAACAAATTGATAATTTAGAAAAGGCAGTCGATGAACGCACATCTGATCTTAAAAAAGCTAACACTGAATTAGCGCATAATGCAACCCATGATATTTTAACCGGATTACCGAATAGGGTGTTGTTGACCGATAGACTTAATCAAGCCATTGCAATAAAAAAACGTAGTCGATTACAAGTAGGTATTTTATTGTTAGACTTAGATAATTTTAAACACATTAACGATTCTCTGGGACATAGTACCGGAGATAATTTATTAATTTCTATTGGGAAATTACTCACTAGTTCAGTTCGTGAATCGGATACCGTTGCGAGATTGGGCGGTGATGAATTTGTTATCGTATTAGATAATTATCCTAAAGAAGAAGATATTTTATATAGAACGCGTAAATTGATAGAAGCGTTTAATCAACCCATGGAAATTAGTGGTCATCAATTAACGATCACGGCAAGTATAGGTGTCAGTATTTATCCCAAAGATGGAACCGATCCGGAATCTCTATTAAAAAACGCAGATGCTGCCATGTATCATGCAAAGCAAATGGGTAAAAATACGTTTCAGATGTATCATGAAGAATTTAATAAAAACACCTTAGAAAGAGCTAAATTATCTTCTTCACTAAGACAAGCTTTGAAGAACAATGAATTTATATTA
>Ga0207008_10074_pt2 | contig 26550 bp, 21 predicted proteins | sample Alteio_BWMinCont_83_FD_153489 | JGI IMG/M metagenome (GOLD analysis project Ga0207008, IMG submission 153489) | Enriched cells from forest soil in Barre Woods Harvard Forest LTER site, Petersham, Massachusetts, United States -... | ecosystem: Environmental > Terrestrial > Soil > Temperate forest >... | reverse complement strand
CGAAACGTAGGCGGGAAAGTGGGTGGCAAGCGAGATCGCGCGGCAGAGCAGGCCTGAGTCCTGATTTAAAGGATCGAGCAGGTTGAAATTTGCGCCTGGCGCAAAACAGCTCCATTTGAGCTGACCGGAAACACGCTGGAGCATGGCGAACATCGAATTGTCTTCAGTAAGAATGCGGCGAACGGATTCCGTTGCATAAGCAGCGAGCGGCTGCAGTTCGCGAAGCAGAAGAAGTCCGAGAACGTGGTCGATGTCGGCATTGAGCAGAACAGCTCCAGAGATGGGCGAATGGCGAGTCGCGCTGCCAGCGGCTTGCGGGTGAAGTTCAGTGCTCGATTCGATTTGCGCGCGCAGGTCGGGAGAGGCTCCGAGCAAGAACCAAAGTCTTGAATCGGAGCTGACGGCGACTTGGGTTTGCGTGCGGGCTTTGCCGTGAAAGGTTCCGGCGCGCAGCGAGCGGCAGTTCGGGCAGGCGCAATTCCATTGGGGGAAACCTCCTCCGGCGGCCGAGCCCAGAATTTTGACTTGCATGGAGGGAGTGTAGCAGCGCCGTGATTTCCTTTTTTTGGGAAGATTACTGGTTGGTAACTCCCAGCCCCCTCCCCCGGGGGCTATTGGAATCATCGATTTAGCAGGAAATCTCGAAAAAATCTAAGGGCTGCAATCACTTGCCGGCAAAATCTTGATATCAAAGAACTTAAGCTTCGCCTGCGCTGAAACTGAGTCCAAAACCGGGAACGAGAACGGCTTGGAGCATCGTGTCGGCCTCGACGATGATTGCGCAGAGGCGAGGGCATGCGCAAGGGCAGATGTCACATGGAGGCTGTGGATAAAGCGGAATATTGATTCCCTCAACGGGGCCAAAAGATAGCCAACATCATTATCGCGTTTGGGTTTGCGCCTCATTGAGAAGACGGCGGGAGTCGCTTGAGTCGAGTCCTTTCGCCCCTCTGGGCGTTTTCGGTGTCCCCCATGTCCAGCCGGGCAGATAGTTAACAGTTTAGACCGGGGACATAGTTGACAGATTTTGGTCCGGGTTTTGGCATTCGGCGATGAACCGTTCGGGTTCGACTCTCGAAATGTCCCTGGCGAAGTAGATCGTGTGCCAGCGAGGAGCGCCCCCCCCGGCAATGCTCCCGCGTCCTAACGGAGCTCCATTTCCTGCTAGACTGATCACGTAGCAAATCCAGTTTTCCCGCATCTAAATACAGCAGTGTTCCCACAACTTTTTCATATCGGAAGCTTCTTTCTACCGACCTACGGTTTCCTCGTCTCTCTTGGAGTCCTCCTGGGCCTGTGGATCAGCGTTCGCAACTCCGAACGCCTGGGATACGACGCCGACAAAGCCTGGAATCTCGGCATTCTAGTCGTCCTCTGCGGCATCCTGGGATCTAAGACGCTCTACATCATCAACGAATGGGGCTACTACTCCGCACATAAAAGCGAGATCTTCAGCACCAACACGCTGCAGGCAGGAGGCGTCTTCTCCGGAGGCCTGATCGCCGCCTTCGTCGCCGCCGTGTGGTACGTCCGCAAGAACCACATGCCTTCGTTCGGCACCTTGGACGCTTTCGCGCCCGGCCTGGCTTTCGGCCATGCTCTCGGCCGCATCGGCTGCTTCGCCGCAGGATGCTGCTACGGCAAACCGACGCAGCACTGGTGGGGCGTGACATTTCGCAATCCGCTCGCCAATTCAATTACCGGAACCCCGCTCGGCGTTCCGCTTGAGCCTACGCAACTCTTCGAATCCGCCGTGGAACTCGCCAATTTCTTTTTCCTGATGTGGCTGCTCAAGCGCAGAAGGTTCGACGGCCAAGTGTTTGGGGCGTTCCTGGTCATCTACGGAATCGCCCGGTTCTTTCTGGAATACCTGCGCGACGATCCCGGCCGCGGCTCAGTTTTCGGCGGTGCCATTACCGGCACGCAACTGATCGCCATCGGCCTCGTGGTAGGTGGAGGTCTGATCTGGTGGCTCCGCCCCGGGTCAAAGCAAATTCCGGCACAGACAGCAAACGCCACGCGTTAGCCGGAAGAGGTCATTCTGCCTTCGGAATATCCGCCGCGGAAGTGTAGATTTTCAGTCCGAGGCTCCGTCCGACCCGCACCATCTCATCGGCTCCAGCAGAAGCCCCTCCGACTCGAAGCACACCATCACACTTCTCCAGCAGTCGAGTTGCAATCGGATGGAAGATCTCATTGAAGACGCTGTCGCCAATCTTCCTGGAGCCAGCCAGTTCAACTAGCGGAAGCGCCAGCCACTCGCCAAGAATGGGAATATGCCCGGCGCGGAAGATCGGCAGCGCATAGGACTCCATCTCTTCGACGTTCTTTCGGATCAGATCCGGATCGTCGTTTGTGCCCGAGCGGTAGGGCCCGGCAACCAGTATCATCATCGACTTAGCGACGTTCGTTGTCACAAATACCTCCTCTAGAACTCTACTCGAAACTGGCTCAGCCGCCCCAAGTGCCAACCCAAGACTTGCCCAACGTCATCTGATTCGGCGTCTGCCCGGGAGAAGAAATATGTTTCGCGTCGTAACTCTGTGCGTGCTCGCATGTGTTGCTTCACTAACTTTTGCGCAAGCCTCATCTCCGAACCTCGGGAGTCCTTCATCGCCCTTGCAAGTCGTCTACGTCATTGATGGATCCAGCCTCACCACCTACAACGTCAACCCGCAAACCCTTCAGCCCACCGAAGTCGGCATCACCTCGCTGCCGGAATGGACTTACCCCGATCTCGCCACATCTCCGAACGGCCGCATCCTCTATCTCACCGCCTTCCAGAACATTTCTCAGCAAGGTGAGCGCCTGTACGTCTTCCACACCAACAGCTCCGGCATGCCAAACGGTCAGCCCATTGAATCGCTCAGTGCAAAAGGGGTTTACTCCCTGCAGGTCGACCCGACCGGTAAATTTCTCTACGTGGTCCAGCAAGGGACGGGCAGCAATGGCTACTATCCCGTGGCCATCATTCGCGCGGTGATTGATCCAGCCACCGGGAAGCTAAGCCAGCCTACTGCGGTCGCCAATTACCAACTCGAGACGGGCACCGTGTTTTGCTCCCTGTCCATCTTCGGCATGAATGCGACCGGCACGAGCCTGTATGATGCAATTTCTTGCAGTTACCCCCATGGCGGAGCCGAGGTTACCTATAACGAACGCACCGTCGATCCTCAGACTGGCGCTCTCGGCCCCGATCAGCAGGTCCTTTATTGGAATAATTCCAGCGGTGGTGGCCAACGCGTTCAATTCGTAAAGAATCTCGTCTTTGACTTCGTGGTTCCCAACAACTACCAGCAGAACGTAAACGAGCTCGACATCTACGCCCTGCAGCCGAACCTCACGAACCCGCTGATTCAGTGCACCTATTCGATGCTTCCCGCGTGCGGCACTGACGGAGGCACCACTCATCCTTCGGCTGAATACGTTTTCATGTTCGACTTTCTTGGTGGGGAGCAGGTCACCACCGAGATCGAAAAGGTGGACCTGAGTTCGAAGCAGATCGTCTCTACTGGCAGCAGTATCCCGTACGAAGTGCAGCAATTCAGTCCGGACGGCTCAATCGCCTATGCCGCCAACGACGTAAACACCGCACTGAACATCGATATCTACGGGTTCAATGTCGCCAACGGCCAGGTCACGACTGGCGGGTCGATCAGTGTTCCTTCCGATCTCGACTCATGGTTCGCGGTGGAACGCCGCTGAACCAGAAATCACCGCGGGCTCAGCACCTGATATCGCGAGATCGTATAACCGAGCGCAGCGCCCAGAAAGACGTCTGACGGGAAATGCGCTCGGTTCGTCACCCGCGAAAAGCTGACTGCGGTCGCGAACCCATACAGCAACCATGGCGCCCAACGGTGGTTGTGATAGCGGTTGGCGACGATGGTCGTAACTGCAAAAACGCCCGCCGCATGTCCTGACGGAAACGAACTGCCCTTGAAGGGTGACTTGCTGCCGTTGAAGAACGTGTCGTTGTAAGACTGCCCAGGCAGAACGTCAGACGGCCGCTTTCTGCGAGTTACCGCCTTGATCGCAAGGTCCACAATCGCCGCATCCGCGTAGGCCTCCCCTGCCAGCAACGCTGTACCAACCTGGTAGTCATCGTGCCGCGCGTATCCGGCGGCCAGCAGAGAAACGGGAAGCACAATCGTTTCCGCCGCCGTGATCGTAGAATCGAACACATCGTTGATATCGTCCAGCCCGCGCGAATGTGACCCGAAGTAGGGCATGGCGTGTGGATCGGCCAAGATCAACCCGGCCGTCACGCCTGTGATCGTAACCGCCGGCAGCCAATGCTTCCCTTTTGCCAGCTGTGCGGGAAAGAGCCAAATGCCCTTTTGATCATGAAGAAAGTCCTTCGGCAAAGACCGCCACGATACAGTCCTCTCCGAGGCCGGATCGTTCGGACGCACCGGATGTAACGACACCTCAGAGGGGGCATCCGGCAGGTTGGAATCGTCCATCTGCGCCAAAGCCCGGGTCCGGCCACCCATCCCGCAGATAAGAAGAAGCAGCAGAAACCGCGTTCCTGTCTTTCGCATCGGGCTTCTTGGATGCACTTTCGCATTTTAGGGAAGCCCCGGTTTATGCAGCCCTGAAGCCGCTCTCCAGAACAGACTGTAGAATTGTCCGACGAATGCCTGAGGCTCTCCAGAGCACATTTACCGTGGGGCCGGAACATGCCGGCCAACGCCTCGACCAGTTCCTCGCCTCGCACCTCAATGTCAGCCGCGCGCGAGCCCAACTGCTGATTTCCCAGGGAAAGGCGCTGGTCGAAGGTGCTCAAGCCAAGCCTGCGTTGAAACTCCGGGGTGGCGAGCGCATTAGCATCTCGGGCCCGGCCGAGCCCCCACCCCTTCATGCCATTGCCGAAGAGATCCTCCTCGAAATCGTCTACGAAGACGACGACCTCGCCGTCATCAACAAGCCTGCCGGAATGATGGTTCACGCCGGCGCAGGAGCCACGGACGACGCCCGCAATCGCGGCACGCTGGTCAACGCGCTTCTGCATCATTTCGCCACCCTGTCCGGTGTTGGCGGCGAGATGCGTCCCGGCATCGTCCATCGTCTCGACAAGGAAACCAGCGGCCTGATCGTCGTCGCCAAGAATGACGAGTCCCACCGCAAACTCTCCGAGCAGTTCGCACGTCGCGAAGTAAAAAAGAAGTATCTCGCTCTGGTCCACGGGTGGACCAAGAAAGACTCCGGCACGATTTCCGCCAGCATCAGCCGCGATCGCGTCCGCCGCATCCGCATGACTACACGTCAGTCCGAAGGCCGCGAAGCCGTTTCGCATTACAAGGTCCTCCGACGGATCGACTCGCCCTATGGCAAGTTCACGCTGACCGAAGTCAAAATCGATACCGGACGCACACACCAGATCCGCGTCCACCTGTCGTCGCTCGGCCATCCCGTGGTCGGCGATACGCTGTATGGCGCTCCCGGTGAACTCCGACCTCATCGTTTGAAGCATGGCACCGGCCCGGCCCTCTCGCTCCCGAGGAACTTTCTGCACGCCGCCCAGCTGGAACTGAGCCATCCCCGCACCGGAGCGAAAATCGCCCTCACCAGCCCATTACCTGACGAACTCGTGGCCTTTCAGAAGGCGATCGAAACCCTTGCCGTTCCCGCAAAGGGCTCCTAAAGCAAATGGAGCATCCACTAGGCAGGGGCAGCTATAATGTAGCTAAGGGGTAATTGAGACTTTGCGTACAACATTGATCTCAGGAGCCACGCTCCTGTTTGCCGCGCTGCTTACCGGCGGCGCTGCAGCTCAGTCTGCGCCAGACGCGTCTTCCAATCCGTCGACCGCAACTCAACAGCCGGCTCAACCCAATAGTCCTCAAGCGCCTGGCGGCGCCGCTTCTACGCCAGATCAGAAGCAATCGGATCCGGCCGCGTCGGACCTCACCACATTCAAAGCCACCACGAACGAGGTCAACGTTGTCTTCGTCGTCACCGACAAACATGGTCGCCGCATCACCGACCTGAAGCAAAACGATTTTCAGGTGCTCGACGACAACAAACCGCCCCAGGAAATCCGCAGCTTCCACGCAGAAACCAATCTTCCCCTGCAGGTCGGGCTTCTCATCGATGCCAGCAACTCCGTCCGCGACCGTTTCAAGTTCGAGCAGGAATCGGCGATCGAGTTCCTCAATCAAACGATCCACCCGAACTACGACCGCGCCTTTGTGGTCGGCTTCGACGTCACGCCTGAAGTTACGCAGGACTTCACCGACAACACGGAATCCCTGGCCCACGGCGTCCATGAACTCCGACCCGGGGGAGGCACTGCCCTTTACGACGCGATCTACTTCGCTTGCCGCGACAAGCTTCTGAAGGCCTCCAAGTCCACGCCTGTGCGTCGCGCCATTATTCTCCTCAGCGATGGCGACGATAATCAGAGCCACGTCAGCCGCGAAGAAGCGATCGAGATGGCGCAGCGCGCCGAGGCCATCATCTACACCATCAGCACCAACGTGAGCGGCACCAAGGGTGCCGGCGATAAGGTCCTCGAACGCATCGCCGATGCGACCGGTGGACACGCCTTTTTTCCCTTTCAGATCCGCGAGGTCGCCGACGCCTTCGCCGCAATTCAGGACGAACTCCGCAGCCAGTACGCCATCTCCTACAAACCGGCAGACCTCAAGCAGGATGGACGCTACCGCACCATTGAAATCATTGCGAATGACCGAAAGAATCTCCGTGTGCGCTCACGCCGCGGATGGTACGCGCCCACCCTGTCGGGCGCCCCGTCTGCATCCGCCGGTTCCGCCCCGGACGTAGTCCGTTAGCCCGATTCGCCCCTATGCCTGGATACTCCGGCACTCCGCTACCGAAGAAACTTGGTATTAAAGACGGCTTCCGCGTCGTTCTAGTCGACGCTCCCAAGGATGTCATTGCGGAATTGAAGCAGTCTCTAGCCAAGTGTGAAACTGCGCGTGATGGCAAGACTCCAATCGACTTCGCGATGATCTTCACGAAGTCCGGCGCCGCGCTGACCAAAGAATTCTCGCGCTTGAGCAAACAACTCACTCCAGCGGGAATGCTCTGGATCAGCTGGCCAAAGAAAAGCTCAGGCGTGCCAACTGATATCACCGAAAATATCATCCGAGAGATCGGGCTCGCGGCTGGCCTCGTCGACGTGAAAGTATGCGCCGTCACCGAGGTCTGGTCTGGATTAAAATTCGTCCGTCGCCTTAAAGACCGCTGAGCAATTTCTGAATTGTGCCTCGGCGCTCATAAGACAAAAACAGAACGAGGAAACAAAATGGTTCGGGTAGGACTCATCGGATTCGGTTTGGCAGGTCAGGCATTCCACGCGCCCATGATCCGCGGCGTTGAAGGCATGGAACTCGCCTGCGTCCTCGAACGCCACACCAACAATGCCAAGGCCCGGTATCCCGAAGTCCGCATCGCGCGCAGCCTTGACGAAATGCTTTCGGACAAATCGATCAACCTCGTCGTCGTGGCAACGCCGAATGACACACACGTTTCCTACACCAAAGCCGCGCTCGAAGCCGGACGTCACGTCGTCGTCGACAAGCCCTTCACTCCAACCATGAAGGAGGCCGAGCAACTCATACACCTCGCCGCCGAGCGCAACCGTCTCATCTCCGTTTATCAGGATCGCCGCTGGGATGGCGCTTTCATCACGGTCAGGAAATTGATCCAATCAGGCGGCGTTGGGAGAGTCGCAGAATACGAGGCCCGCTTCGATCGCTTTCGCCTGGATGCCAAGCCCGGTGCGTGGCGAGAGGTAGCAGACTTTCCCGCTGCCGGTGTTCTCTGGGACCTCGGCCCTCATCTCATCGATGGCGCACTTGTCCTCTTCGGCGAACCCGAATCTATCTACGCCGCCACGCTCTGTCAGCGCGAAAGTGCAAAAGTCGACGACGGCTTCGACGTCATCATGCAATATCCGCGTCTCCGCGCCACCCTTCGCGCCCGCATCATCGCATACGCTCCCAGCCACCATCTGCTGATACACGGCACGGAAGGTTCCTTCGTGAAGTACGGCATGGATCCTCAGGAAGAAATCCTGCGCAGTCCGAAATATCCCGACGGACTCGACTGGGGAAAAGACTGGGGACTGGAACCCGAGAAACAGTGGGGCACACTCACTCGCGTAAACGAGGCCCCGCGCAAGATCCAGACCGAACGTGGCGACTATCGCGGCTTCTACGTCAACATGCGCGATGCGATCGAAAAAGGATCCCCGCTCGACGTACCTCCCGAGCAGGCCCTTCGCACCATGCGGGCCCTCATCCTCGCTCATAAGAGTAGCCGTGAAAAACGAGTCGTCGGGTGGAATGAAACTCCAGAGTAACTTCGCCTAAGACGATAGAAAAAACGCATCGTCGTCTGCGGTGAAACGCTAGTCGAAAAATGAATTAGCATTCTGCCATGCAAGTCTCTTTACCCGGCTTAACCGCAGACGACGTTCTGAAGGCTGTTAAGAGCGATTCGTTAGTCCTGTTCCTCGGCGCTGCCATCACGACGGTCGGACTGGTCGCGGCTGGGCTGGCTGCTATCCGCCGCAAGCGCGTCGCATTGCTCATCTACTTCGCTCTGTTTGCCATCCTCTACGGCGTCCGCATGCAGATGCAGACTCGTCTGGCGCAGTTCGTCTTTGCCGGCTCGCCTATTTTTATCCGATGGCGCTCTGCGATTAACTACATCGTCCCGCTTCCCGCATTCCTCTTCTTCGACGCAGCTGGATTCCTCCGCCGCAAGATCCGCGTTGGCACCTACATCCTGCTCGCCCTGTTTGCCTTCCTTGCGATTGCCACTTTGGCTACGGGCCCGTCCAACGTTTACCGGCAGACCAACAACGTTCTTGTCATCGCCGCACTGGTTCTCCTCTTTACCGAGCCGGCAAGTAATCACTCTAGTGACAGGGATTTCATCATTGCCAGGCGCGGTCTGCTCACCTTCGCATTGTTCGCCCTGTTTGCCAACATCGTCGATATATTCCAACTCGGACTCCCGAACTTCGAGCCCGCAGGGTTCGTCGCCCTTCTCGCAACCTTAGGCTATGTCGCCGCCCGCCAGGCTCTCCAGCGCGAGGAGCAGCTTGCCGAAATCCGCAAGGAACTCGAAGTCGCGCGCCGCATACAGCTCTCGATCTTGCCCCCCGATTTCCCAACGTCCGGCAAATTCGATGTGGCAGCCCGTTATATTCCGATGACTTCTGTGGCCGGAGATTTCTACGATTTCGTTCTCGCCGATGATTTCCGCGCGGGTCTCCTCATTGCCGATGTCTCCGGACACGGTGTCCCTGCCGCACTCATCGCATCCATGGTCAAGCTCGCCGCCACCTCGCAGCGATCGCAAGCCGATGATCCCGCGGCGCTCCTGTCAGGAATGAATTCGGCTCTCCACGGCAACACGCAGAACCAATTCGTCACCGCTGCCTACGTCTACCTCGACGCTCACGCAAAGGAGCTCCGCTACTCGGCCGCCGGTCATCCGCCGATGCTTCTCCTGCGGAATGGAAGCGTCTCTGAAATTGTGGAAAATGGATTGATCCTCGCTGCCTTCGATTTCGCCGCTTATGCAAGCAAGACGCACACCCTCCACCCCAAAGATCGCCTCCTTCTCTACACGGACGGCATCACCGAAGCCGCCAATGCCTCCGGAGAATTCTTCGGACCAGAACGTCTGTCAATGCTTTTGCGTGAGACGGCAACCTCCACCGCGCACCAGGCCGCCGACCGCATCATCCACGCCGTACGTGGATGGGCCAGTTCGCAAGACGACGATCTGACAGTATTGGTCTGTGACTACGCAGCGTGAAGTGGCGCAGCGTCTCGTTGGTTGTAGCGGAAGCATCTCGCTTCAGCGCCCTCAGTCGGCAACCGCGCGCAGGCCCCGGCTCACCACACCTCGCATCTTTGCCCCTCGGGCCTCACCATCGGAGCATCCGCCTTACAACTCCAGGCCTTCTGAAACTCCGGCAGATTCGACAGCGGCCCGATCACTCGGTATTTCGCGATTGGATGCGGATCGCTCTGCACCATCAGACGCGCCGCCTCGGGACGAATCTCGTCTCCGCGGAACTGTCCCCATGCGACGAAGAATTGCTGCTCGGGAGTGAAACCATCCACATCCGCTGGACGGGGCTTTCCTTCGAGTGACTTCTGATACGCAAGAAACGCAATCTTCGCTCCACCCAGATCGCCGATGCTCTCCCCCAGAACTAGCTTTCCGTTGTGATGAATGTCCTTCTCGATAAAATAGTGATCAAATTGATTCGCCACACACGCGGCCCGTGCCTGGAAATCTTTCAAGTCTGCGTCCGTCCACCAGTTCCGCAGTCGGCCGAGAAAATCAAATTGTGCGCCCTCATCATCGAAGCCATGCGAAATCTCATGCCCAATCACCACTCCGATCGCCCCGTAGTTGACCGCATCGACGGCGTTGATGTCGAATGCCGGTGGCTGCAGAATGCCCGCCGGGAACACGATCTCGTTCAGCAGGGGGTTGTAGTAGGCATCCGATGTCGGCGGCGTCATCCCCCACCGCCCACGATCCACCGCTTTGCCGATCTGCGCCCGGTCATCTTCTTCCACGAACTTCCTTCCCGCAATCATGTCTTCAAAGAACGCATCCCGCCGGATGTCGACGTGACTGTAGTCTTTCCATTTGTCCGGATATCCAATCTTCGGATTGAATGTCGCGATCTTCGCCATTGCCTTTTCTTTTGTGTCGTCGCTCATCCAGGGCCGCGTGAGGATGTCATCGCGCATCGCCACGAGAAGATTACGCACCATGTCCTGCATGCGTGCCTTCGCCTCAGGCGGGAAATACTTTTCGACATACTTTTTTCCCAGCGCCTCGCCCAACAGTTGGTCCGTCGATTCCGCACAACGCTTCCAGCGCGGCTTCATCTCGGCGACGCCCGCCAGATACTTGCCTTTGAAGGCGAAGTCCTCCTCGACAATCGGAGCAGAGAGGGAACCTGCCACTGAATCCAGCAACTGCCATTTCAAATAGATCTTCCAATCCGCCACCGAGTTTTGCTGCATCTGCCGGTCGACTTCCTGCATGAACTTCGGCTGATCGACGTTGAGATCGACATCGGTGGGCAGGTGCTTGTGTTTGAAATACCCGGACCAGTCCACGTGGGGAGCCATCGCCTGAAGTTGCGCGAAAGTGGTGTTGTGATCGGTCGCCGCCGGATCGCGCAGCGCCACGTTGTCGAGAGAGGCCTCCGCGAGTTTCGTTTCCATCCCCATGATCGTCTGCGCTCCTTCGGCTGCTGACTTCTGATCCCATCCAGCCAATTTGAGCATCGTGATCACGTGAACGACATACTTCTCACGCGCTTCTTTGAAGCGGGGTTCAGGCTTCAAATAGTAATCGCGATCGGGCAGCGAAATTCCGCTCGCGCCGATATCCGCCAGCACCCATGCGGGCTTGTGCGGGTCCGACTGGCTGGCTAAGGCAAATGGAGCGTTCACGATAATGTCGTGCAGTTCTGCCATCACGTCTTGCAGCCCGGCCAGATCGCGCGCGGCATCGATCTTGGCGAACCAGGGCTTCAGCGGTTCGATGCCGCGAGCATTCACGCGGGCTTCATCCATGCACGCGCCATAGTAGTCGCCGATGACTTGATCGACGCCACCCTTGGGCGCGTTCTTTTCCGCCGCAGCCGCTTCCAGGATGTCGTGCAGGCGATCTTTCGCGAATTCGCCCGCCTGCCAGCGGCGGCTCCAGCGCGCCATCGAAGCGGGAATCGGATTATTCGCCCTCCATGTGCCGTTGGCGAATTGATAAAAGTCATCGCACGGCTGCGCCGAGCGGTCGAGATCGCCGACTTCGATCCCGTGCAGCGATGGTGTCTGGGCGAACGTCAGTAACGCAGAAATAAAAACCAGGGCGAGAACGACCAAACGGCACAAAGCGGCCATGTTTTTCTCCAGAGATGCAGTTGGATTTTATGCGGACTGCAATTGTAGAGCAGAACGAGCGTCCGCACTTAAGACGGACCGCTCAGGGAAATAGCATACAAGGAAGGAAGCGGGCAACGAATCAAGGAAAGGTGCAAGCCGAGAACGGAATACTGAACTAACCGCCGGCCTTCAGTTCGGTCAAAACTTGCTTGGCAATTTCCTTCAGCGTCTCGAAGACGCCCACTCCCTGAAACGCCACAGCCTCGACGATCGCTTCGTTCTTCTTCCGCAATTCCGTCGAAAGCATATCCACGGGGAGAATGTTGGGCAGGTCACGCTTGTTTAACTGCAGCACGTAAGGAATTTTGTTGAAGTCGTACCCGTGTTCTTTCAGATTCGACATGAGATTGTCGAGCGCTTCCACATTCGCATCCATCCGCTGCTCCTGCGAGTCGGCCACGAACACAATTCCGTCCACGCCGCGCAGAATTAACTTGCGGCTGGCGTCGTAAAAGACCTGTCCGGGAACCGTATAGAGATGGATTCTAGTCTTAAAACCGCGCACCGATCCCAGATCGAGCGGTAAGAAATCGAAGAACAACGTACGCTCGGTCTCGGTGGCCAGCGAGATCATTTTCCCCTTCTGCTGGTCCGCGGTCTTCTGGTAAATCACCTGCAGATTGGTTGTCTTGCCGCCGAGCCCGGCGCCATAGTACACAATCTTGCAATTGATCTCCCGGGCTGCGAAGTTGATGAAACTCAAAGGCTTTCCTCAAATGCGGACACACCCTCGAGGGGCTGGCCGCTCCGCACTTCTGTCCTTTTGGAGGCTCGCGGTCTTTATATCATACGGGGGGTACCCCCCGCAGGTTACTCAGGTGACCCCGTAGTTAACATGAGCCCAAAATGGGTGGAAACGTTCAACTTGGGAGGGCTAACGGGCCGCCGGAATCCGGTAGTACCCGTCCTTCGCCGACACTTTCAGCCCCTTCTTGTGCACGATCACTTCGATGCTCCGATAGGCCGAACTGTCGGCCGCGGGCTTGGGGTTATAACCCAGCGTGTACTGGTTCCTCGCCTCGGCAGTGATGGCTGCGTAAGCGTCTTCAATCGCGTTGCGCGACAGCTCGCTGTGCACCTGACCACCGCTAGTTGCGTACACGTACCTCGGAAGAATGTTGCTGTATCCCTGCCCCTTCAACCGTATTTTTTCGATCTGTTTGTAAAGCGGCAGCGCACCAGTATCCACCACCACCGCCTCCACCTGTATGTCCCGCGTCTGCAGCACCTTCAACACTTGGGCGTAACTGGCTTGGCTGCCATATTCCCGTCCATCGCTAATCACAAAAATTACTTTGCGGAGTTCCCGCGGCCGCTTGCTCAAATCGAGTGCCGCTCTGAGGATCGCGTCATTCAGCACGTACGCTTCCTTCGGCGGAGTCATTACCGGTGGTGGCCCCGAAGTCCCCACCGGAATTCCGTTCACCATCGGCGGTTGTGGACCCAGCGGCCCTCCCAACACCGGAGGCCCGTTGTTCCGTCCTCGCACGAGTTTCATTTCATCCAACCGCGCAGTCAGTTTCTCAGTTCGCGCGGTAAAGTCCGAAACCTGGCTCACCGTACTGCTGTAGGTGTAAAGCGCAACCTCGTCATAGGGACTGAACGAGCCCACCAGAGCGCCGTACGTCTCATTCACCTTCTGGAAAGCCACATCGGCCATGCCGAGATCCAGTACAATGGCCACCGATAGCGGAAATGGATCGCTCGTAAAGTAGGTCAGCGTTTGCGGCTTGCCATTCTCGTTCACGGTGAAATCCTTGTAGGTCAGCCCGTAAACGCGCCTGCCCTCGCCATCCTTGACCATCACAGGAACCTGTACAAAATTGGTGGTCACGCGCAACTTGTACAGCGGTGCGTTGGGATCGATCTGGTTCGAACCGGCCCCTGAATCTCCAGGCGAGACGCTTCCCGCGGGAACTGTCTGCACCGGAGGCATCGGCGGTTCAGGCTCCTTCTGTCCGGATTGCTGATTGGAGTCGCCGGAGCTCGAATCGTTGGTCGAAGGCTTTGCTGGCTGTTCAGAATTCTGGCTTGGATTCGATGGCTTTTCCAAGTCCGGGGCGGGCTTGGGAGCCGGCGGCTGCACCGTCGAAGGCGCGTCAGGGATGTCTTGCGTGGACTGCGCGTTAGCCGGAGGCTGGCTCTGCTTTTGGCCGGACTGCGCAAAGGTAGCTGGAACCGCCAGGCAGACAGACAAGAGCGCGGCCGCAGCCAGCCCCGAAGGGGCTAAAAAATGCGGCTTGCTGCCTACCCTAAAGACCCTGTTCAAACCCTGCTCTCGGCTGCCATCCGGCCTCATCGCGACTCCCACCCTGAAAAAAACACTCGTGCACCCTTTGGGATGCCAATCCGAACCAAATTGGTGCATCTAAAGCTACAGGATTAGACTAACAAAGAACCCTCTCGAGAGTCCCGCATGCTTAAAACCATTTGTTTTCGTCGAGTTGTGACCGCGTTATCCCTGGCTGTCCTTTGCGCTGCACCATTCACCTTCGCGCAACAGTCCCAAGGATCCTCATCCTCTCAGCAGTCTGACGACTCCCAAAAGCCATCTGAGACTCTCAAGATCAACGTCAATGTGGTTCAGCTCTTCTTTAACGTGAAAGACAAGCACGGCGCCCTGATTCCCAATCAGACCAAAGATGACTTTGAGATTCTTGAAGACGGCAAGCCTCAGACCATCAAGTACTTCACCGCCGAATCGAACCTGCCTTTGACTCTCGGCATGATGATCGATTCCAGCGGCAGCCAGCGCAATGTCATCGACATGGAAAAGGAAGTGGGCGGGGCCTTCCTCAAGCAGATCCTCACTGACAAGGATGAAGCCTTCGTCATCAGCTTCGATATCTCCGTGGACCTGCTTCAGGATTTCACTCGCGACACCCACCGCTTGCAGACCGCGCTCAACAAAGCCAAGGTCAATGTCGATTACACGAGTGGCAGCATCCCCGGCATGGGTGGAGGCCCTATCCCGCAGCACAACTCGCCCGGAACTCTGCTCTACGACGCGGTCTATCTCTCCGCGCACGACATGTTGTCGAAAGAAACTGGCCGCAAGGCAATGATCCTTCTCACCGACGGCCAGGATGAGGGCAGCCGTCTCAAGATTCAAGAGGCCATCGAATCTGCTCAGAAAGCCGATGCCATCGTCTACGTCCTGCTCTGCGCCGACCGTGGATTTTACGGCGGCTTTGGCGGCGGTTACTCGGGTGAGTCTGATATGCGCAAACTGACCGAGCAAACTGGGGGCCGCGTCATCAACGTTGGCAACAAGTTCGACAAACTTCGCGAAGCCTTCGATCAGATTGCCAACGAACTCCGCAGCCAGTACAACATCGGCTACACTCCCACCAACCCCAACCAGGACGGCACGTACCGCAAAATCGAAATCAAGAATAAACAGAACTACAAGATCCAATCGCGCGCGGGATACTACGCCACGCGGCCATCTGAGCAGCAGTAGCCGAAGACTTCTATTTCAGCCCCTGCGCCTCGGCGACCTGCCACATTTTCTCGAACGGAGTACACCGGCTCGGAACCGCAAACAGAGCTTTGTCCGGAGTTCCGATCACGATATCCCTGAAACTCGCACGCAGCGTGATCCCGTGGATATGAGATTCGATCTTCACGGGAATCCCCTTCAAGTCCTCCGCCTCCCAAACCCTCGACTCGATCATCTTGCCATCGATGCCAATGACGGTTACGTCCTCGATCTTGGTGGCGTGCCCATCAACTACCTCCGACCCTGCCGCGACTCGCTGGACGATTCGCCCCTGGATCAGCCCCAGCGGGCTGGGCAGCATCTTCGCCTGCTCGGGCTCCATCGAAACACACTGCCGGCTATCGTCTGGATAGGTGGTCAAGTTGTAAATCTTGCTCTTCTCCGTCGCATATAAAGTAGAGATGGCCGCGCTCCGTTCGAGCCGCACAATTGCGCCCGAAAGATAGACTTTCATGGCCATCTCCGCCTTGTGCCCTTGAAAGACTTGCGTTGCCGAAAAATCAGGAAACTTCCATCCTTCCTGCGCGAATCCCATCCCAACAAAGGAAAACGTAAGTACGATTGCTCTCAAGAAATTTCTCGTCCGCATGATGCTCCTGTCCTCTGTTCCACTCTTGAAAAGTGAGTCGCCTGAAATCCGAAAAGAGGGAGGGTGCCTTCCCCAAAAAACACCCTCCCCATAGCCCGCCTTATCGAACACGGGCAAACGTCGCTTACTTACCCAGCAGACCGCGGGGAGTTCCCACGCCGGTGCAGTAATCCCATGACGAAGTTGCCGAGACGCCGTTCGATCCCGTCTTCACGTCATAGAAGTTCGCCTTGTACGCCGTCGCTGTGGCCAGCTGTGCATACAGAAGGTTGTTTTCCCAGGTGCTGAACCAGTCCCCTCCACCCGTAGCAGCGGTGAGGAACACGGACCCGAGTTTGTTGCCCGCACGGTTTACGATGCCCGCGAGTGAGGGCGACGCAAGGCTCGTGCCGCCAACCACTCCCCAGCCACCCATGCCGTACAAGCTGTAGACATACGCGCCCGAAGCTGGATCGGCATCGAACGAAAAATCAGGTGTTGTGCGGACGCTGCTCTGCCCGAAGATGGGATATTGGAAGTCAGCCCACGGTCCAATATTTCCGCCCGACCAGGTCGTTGTGTAAGTCTCGATCGTGCTTGGTCCGCCGCCCGATCCGCCCCAGCAAGACTCCGACGTGTACTTCAACGTGGAAGAGTTTCGCAGAATCGAAGTACCGCCCGCGGAAATGACCCATGGATTCGTGCTCGGATATCCCACTCCGTAGCCGCCGTCACCCGAAGAAGCGAATGCCAGAATCGGCGTCGCATAGTTGTCAGCCCAGTTGTAGTTGAAGTCGGCGAACAGCGCGTCGTCCGCGATCTGCCCCGAGAACTCGCCGCCCTGCCAGCTATTCGAAACCTGCCCACCCTGCGGATAGGTGCTCACGATGTAGTTGAAGGCGACCTGCTCTGCATAGAGAAGATCCGTCCAGGAATTCGAGCACGCTTCGACCAGCACGATCGCAGCCTTGGGAGCGAATACGTGAGCGTATTCGATATCCATCGATGACTCGAGCGACCAGCCCGGATCCGGTGGAGGTGTCGTGCAATCGCCGTTGCCATTCGCGTAAACCTTCACGAACGTTGCTGCCGGCAATCCCCAGTTGGTGTCAAAGGTCTGCAGATCGCTCGCCGCGTCGGGATTGTCATAAGCATCCACCAAGGCGATGGCGCCATATCCCGCCGCTGTCGGTCCGCCGGAACCAGCGTTGTAGTTCGGAACGCATCCGGAAGTGTTTGGACTCTTCACATAAAGGCAGCCCAACGACTGCGGTGTCTCTGCTTCTTCCGTCGTGCTCACCAGTGATCCGGGGGTGCTGAGCCCGGTCGGCGCCTTCATCCCTGCCGGCTTGTTGCCATCTGTGCTGCGGATTATGTAGGTAGTATGTGCCCGCCCCGGAAGTTCTCGGTTGCTTGCCGGAACATACACATGTCCAGCCTGCGGCGTTGCCTCACTGGTCGGAACCATGACGGGCTTGTTCGTTCCCCCGGTCTCTTGCCCCAAAGCCATAGTCGACACCGCGAACGACACCGCGACTGCGACTTTCATAGCGCTTCTCATTGCTTTTGCTCCATTGATTTTGAATTTGTGATGGGTTTTGGTTAGGTCGACGCTTCGGGGGTCAGCAAACGGGTCCCACAGAAAACCACCGTGAGCATAGTGAGAGTTCCCCGCAAACCGTTTCAGCGAGAGGCGAGCAGACACTAATCACAAGCAAAGCAGCGCATGATCCGGACTCGGCCCTTCGTGGTTACTACGAGTCCTTCCTCGAACTTGTCATCCTGAGCGAGGATTGTCCTTTGCGCGAAGAGCGCAAAGAACAACCGCAGTCGAAGGATCCCTACCGCAATACCTACACGTGACCTGCGGAACAGCCCCCGTCTGATAAACTCCTCCCGACCGGAGGCCCCGTATGCCACGCTTCTCCCGCCGCTCGTTCCTGCATCTCACAGCCGCCGCTTCTGCCGCTGCCGCCTTCCGCATCAGCACCGAACCTATGCTCGCCGCCGCGGCCCGCCGCCGGCCTCACTCCGCGGATGCCATCCTGATCGATGCCAACGAGAATCCCCTCGGACCATGTCAAGCAGCACGTGACGCCATGTCCACGATCCTTCCCCAAGGCGGACGCTATGCCGACAACCTCACCGACGAGCTCGTCCAAACCTTCGCCCAAATGGAAGGCCTAAATCCGGATTACGTTCACGCGACGGTCGGGTCGACTCCTCCGCTCGCCCTCAGCGTTCTCGCCTTCACTTCGCCGCAGAGAAGCTACGTGACCGCCGACCCCGGATTTGAAACCGGCATGAGGGCGGCCGAACAGTCGGGCGCACGCACCGTGAAGGTTCCTCTCACCAAGACCTACGCGCACGACGTCAAAGCGATGCTAGCCGCCGCTCCCGACGCTGGCGTCTTCTATGTCTGCAATCCCAACAACCCGACTGGAACGCTGACCTCGCATTCCGATATCGAATACCTTGTTGCGAACAAACCGAAGGATTCCATCGTGCTGGTCGACGAGGCGTACATCCACCTCAGCGATGCGCCCCATGTGCTTGATCTGGTAAAGGCCGGCAAAGATGTCATCGTCCTTCGCACTTTCTCGAAGGTCTACGGCCTGGCCGGAATCCGCTGCGGACTCATCATCGCGCGTCCGGACCTAGCTGAAAAGACTCTGCAGCGCGGCGGCTTCAACTTCATGCCCGTCACCGCCGTCGTCGCCGCCACTGCCAGCTTGAAAGATCCGAACCTGGTTCCGGAGCGCCGCCGCATCAACGCCACCGTCCGCCAGCAAACGTTCGACTGGCTCGCGCGCAACGGCTTCTCCTTCATTCCGTCAGAATCAAACTGCTTTTTGCTGGATACCAAACGCTCAGGCCAGGAAGTCCGCGACGCCATGGCGAAAGAAAACGTAATGATCGGCCGCGTCTGGCCCATCATGCCCACGTATGTACGGATCACAGTAGGAACGCAAGCGGAAATGGAGCGCTTCCAAAACGCATTCCAGAAAGTAATGAAGTCATAGCGAGTTGATCAGTATCCTCATCGACGCGTCGTCCTGATCACGGTCTCGTCTAACCGTCAACTCCGCCAGCTTGTCATCCTGAGCGGAGGTTGCTCGCGAAGCGAAGCAACCGCAGTCGAAGGATCCCTACCTCCAATCCGTACACACGCCCGTAAAGGACTTCTCAAGACGACCTGTTAGAAAGTAAGCGGAACAAAGCCCTCGCACTCCAAGTGCGCACTGCTTTGCACACTTGACACCTACGGCGTTCCACCAGCAAACTGCTTACTCCGAGTTGTTACTCCCCTAAGCTCGACATTCCCCGGCTCCCGATCGCACATCTGATTTTGGAGGCTTCTTGAACATGGCGACCTCTCTGCGCCGCATCGCGTCTGTCTGCGTCCTTCTCCTCGTTCTAATCGCGACAGCCACAGCGCAGAAGAAGCCCGCAACAGCCTATCCAACCCGAACCGGAATCTTTCGCGGCCACCGCGTCACTTACCAGATCATCAATGGCCGCATGGTCACCGAAGGGGATATCGCTCTCGATCACATTGCCCAGAAGCTTCCTGAAAACGGCATTCACCCCGGAGCCACTCTCGACTATCTGCAATATCTGTGGCCCAAAGTCGGCAGCGTCTACCAGATTGCCTACATCATCGATCCCGCATCGGGCGACGTCAGCAACATCAACTCCGCGATCAGCACCTACAACTCAATCTTTTCCGGCATCATCCAGTGGGTTCCGCAAACTTCAGAAACTGATTATGTCGATTTCGATCTCAATCCCGCGGACACCAGCGGCGTGGGCAACTCTTACATCGGGCGAGTCGGCGGCCAGCAACTGATTTGGGGATCCGGCTCCTGCACCGTCCCCACCTTGCTTCACGAGATGGGCCACGCCACCGGCATGTGGCATGAGCAGTCGCGCCCCGATCGCAACAATTACGTGACGGTCCTGTTCGCCAACATGATCAACGCGGAGGATACGAACTCCGTGCAGCAGTTCGATGATATGCAGGCGCCGACGCTCTACGACTGGAGCTCGCTCATGCACTACAGCGCCTGGCAATTCACCAAGAATGGAGCGCCGACTCTGGAGTCGATCCCGGCGGGCATGCCGCTCACAAATAATGTCGGCTATTCGGCGGGAGACATCGACGCGATCAAGCGGCTTTACCAGACCGTGCCGGCCGCAGTCACCGTAACGACGAATCCTCCGGGGCTGCAGGCGGTCGTCGATGGCGCCACTGTGACCACGCCGCAGACATACAACTGGCCGCTGTTCTCTACCCACACGCTGGCGGTTTCCTCAAACGCCCAGACACTGAACGGAACCACTTACACCTACGGCCGCTGGAACGACAACGGCGCCCTGAGTCACACCATTACTGTCTTGCCAGGAAACGGCGAACTGGCGACGCCCGCGACCGAACCGGCCGTCACGGTCTACATGGCCAGCTTCATTCAGCTCGTGCCCTACACGATGGCGGTTTCTCCGGTGAATTCCGGGACGGTCACGCCGAACCCGGCGCCGCAGAGTTATTCCGGAGTCAGCGGCGTCTACTACACCGCGCGTCAGCAAGTCACCCTCACCGCCAATCCAAACTCCGGCCAGAATTTCTACCAGTACATCAATTCACCCTTCTGGCTGCCGGGTGGATTGAGCATCAATCCGAAAACGTTCTACGTGATGGACGACGGCACTCCGATCAACACCACAACCTACTTCACGCCGACGTCTTCGCCGACCTACACCATCGACAGCAACCCTGATGGGGCGAATTTTTACGTGATCGTGGATGGCAGCTACTGGCCCGCTCCGACCAGTTTCAGTCCTTACTACAACTCCGCGTGGGCCGCGGGCAGCAATCATACGATCGAGGTGAATTCGCCCGAGTGGCCGTGGACGTTTAACACGCGATACGAATTCCAAAGTTGGAGTGATGGTGGCGCGGTGAGCCACAGCATCACAGCCCCGTCCGCGAGCACTACCTACACAGCGGCCTTGACGCCGCAATATTATCTGAGCGATTACGCCAACCAAGGCTGCGCGGGCTCGATCAATGTTGTCCCGTCGTCGCCCACCGGAGACGGCTTCTATCCTACCGGCACTCCGCTCACTTTCAGTGAAACTCCCGCCACCGGATGGACGTTTACCGAATGGCAGAACGATTTGACCGGCACTGGCAATCCGCAGAGCGTCACCATGAATGACGAATTGCTCGTGACTGCTGACTACAACACGGTTGCCGCGCCGCTCACCCTCACCAGCATCAGCCCATCCGCTGCAGTCGCGGGCGGTGGAAACTTCACGCTGATCCTGACTGGCAGCGGGTTTACGTCAGGGACACTGGTCTTCGTCAACAACGTGTACCGCACAAGCATGTTCGTGAGTGCGAACGAGATCACGGTGGCGATGACCACTGCCGATCTGACAACTCCCGGAGGCTTCCAGATTTTCGCGGAGAATTTCCCCAATGGCGCGGCGTGTGCCGCTTACGGTGCACTGCCGTTCAATGTCGCCAGCTCTCCCGTAGTCAAGCCGACGCCCATGAGCGAACTTTTTGCTCCGCAGGTAGTTGGGACGACAAGCGCCTCCAGGACAATCTCCTTCAAGAACACGAGTTCCACTTCCGTCACGATCAACTCGATCGCCACCACCGGCAACTTTACCCTCGCCAGCAAGACATGCGGACCAAGCCTCGCAGCCGGAGCAACCTGCACAGCCAAAGTCACATTTACCCCTGGGGTCCCCGGAGTGCTGACCGGCTCGCTCGCCATCAGCGACAGCGCTCCTGATTCGCCTCAAACGGTTGCTTTGAGCGGCACATCCACCTTCCCGCTTGCCATTGCACCAGCAAGCCTCAGCTTTGGAACGGTCCCCGTGGGATCCACTACTTCGGCGAAAATCGTAACGCTGACCAACAACGAAACTTCGGCCCTGAGCTTCTCCTTTGCCGCCAGCGGAAATTACGCCGTCAGTTCTACCGGCACCACCTGCGCGGCTTCCCTGGCTTCCAAGGCAAAGTGCAACATCGCTATCACTTTCTCGCCCACCGCGAACGGCGCAATCAACGGTGGCCTTACGGTCAGCGACAGCACTTCATTCAACACCCAACTGGTTGCGCTCTCGGGAACCGGTTCCGGAGGAACGACTCCGCCGCTCACCTTCACACCCGCTACCATCACGTTTGCGCGCGAAGCCGTGGGAACAACCAGTGCAGCAAGAGCTGTAACGGTAAAGAACGTCAGCGCGAGTACCGTCACTCTGAACACAATTACGGCGAGCGGTGAATTTGCGGCCGCAGGCAGTGGCACCGTAAAATGCGCGGCCAGCCTGCAACTCGCCGCCGGCGCGAGTTGCACCATGAGCGTCACGTTCTCTCCAGCGTTTGGAGCTAGCGGCATTCTTAAAGGCGCGGTCGTGATTTCTGACAATGCCGCGGTCGGTCAGCAGGTTCTCGACGTGCAAGGCACCGCAGTCCTGCCGCTAACCTTCGCCCCGACATCGCTAACCTTTGCCCCTCAAACGGTAGCCACCGCGAGTGCTCCGCAGACCGTAACTCTTACCAATAACCTGGCGACTGCGATGAGTACGCTGTCCATCACGGGCAATGGAGACTTCGCCGCAGTGGCAGGCGGAGCGACGCCGTGTACGTCGACCCTGGCAGCACACGCCAGTTGCACAGTTGTGGTGACGTTCACTCCCTCTGCAATTGGAACGCGCACCAACGCGATCACGGTCAGCGGCGGCTCGAACCCGGCGCTTCAAACCGTGAACGTGACTGGCACGGGGCAGTAGGGCACTCAACAAAAATGGCCGCACCCTTGCAGGTGCGGCCGAGTCAGACATCCCCACACTTGTTATTGAGGCGTCAGCAAATATCCATGCTCCTGCCCCTTGATCGTGCCCATCCCCACAATCTGCCCTGAAGCGTTAATGCCGTCGGCATCGATCAGCACCCATCCCGATCCCGGCGGGATCATCGTGTTCAAGTCTTTGATCTTCCCACCGCTGTAGACGAAAGCATGGTACGTGCCCTTGAACGTCGACTGCCCCACGACAACTCCCGAATCGTTGATGCCAAATCCCCACACCGTGCTGGTACTTCCGGCGAACGTTCCCAGATCTTTCAGCGGACAGGTGGCGCAATTGGCGATGAATCCGCGAGGCGATCCATTCTTCGTGTATGCCAATCCTGTGACCTGCCCCTTGTTGTTGATCGCGTACGCCTGGCTCCACGGTCCGCCGAGCGTGCCCATCTTAGTCATCTTGCCCTTATGCCACACGAATCCGAAGAAGTTTCCCTGCGCGTCGTAGGACGTTCCCGTCACCATTCCGGAGTTGTTGATTCCCTGCGCGCTGTTCCACCAATCCGTCCCCTTCGGAGACCCCAAGGTGCCCAAGTCGATCATCTTGCCCTTCGCGTATGCGAACGGATGATTGCTGCCATCCGCTGTCACAGCCGACCCCACAACATCTCCGAGATCGTTGATCGCATAAGCGACGGCCGATCCTCCGCCGAGGTCTCCTATGTCGAGCAGGGAATTGCCACTCGACAGGAATGCGCGGTAGGTCCCGGACGAGTTCGTCGAATAGCCAGCCACCTGGCCGGAAGCATTGATTCCATTCCCGACTCCAGAGTTGCCTCCCAACGTCCCGAGGCTGGTCATCATCCCATCGCTGTAGATAAATACTTCGCTCAGATTCGAGTTATTGACGCCGGCTGCGCCTGCCACCTGGGCAGTCGCGTTCACCGCTTTGGCCACGCTGTATCCGTTGGTATTGATGGCTCCCAGGTCGGTGATGGAATAGGAAGTCTGCGCCGTGCTGAATGTAGATGCGGCCAGAAAGGAAAGGGCCAGAGTGAGGAATCCACCTCGCGCGTTCATTCGAAAATCCTCGCTGCTCGAAATTGGACCAGCCGATTCTGCACTGGACCGCTTCCACGGTTGTCAAAGGATTGTCAAAACCTATTCTCCTTGGAAGCGAGTTGGATACGGCACTGTTTCCCACCCTCTCCGGCATCCGTCCATGCACCACGGTGCTAACCATGATGTCGAACTAGCCAGCAAGTCTCCGCATCTTGCTCTAGTACAATCAAACCCGTGAGCGACGCCGTCCGCATCGGCATTCTTGGCGACTTTAACGCCGATTTCCGCTCGCACCACGCCACTAACGACGCCCTGCAGCACGCCGCTCACAAGCTCAAGACAGAGGTTAAGAGTGAATGGCTGGCGACTCCATCGCTCACCGGGGCAGACGCTGAGAAGAAGCTCGAGTCTTACGACGGTCTATGGGCTGCTCCGGGCAGTCCTTATAAGAGTTTCGACGGGATGCTCAAGGGCATCGAGTTCGCGCGCCGCCGCGACTGGCCGTTTCTTGGCACCTGCGGCGGATTCCAGTACGCCTTCATCGAGTTCGCGCGCAACGTGCTCCACATCGCCGACGCCGACTCTGCCGAGAACAATTCCGGATCGAAGAACATCATCATTTATCCCGTGGCCTGCGCCGTGCCCGACCGCAAGGACAACGCTCCCAAGCTCTCCGGCCTGGTCTCTGGGATCCGCCTTCGTCCCGGCTCTTATCTGGAGACCTATTACGGCAAAAACAAGCAGACCGTGACGGAAGAATTGTTCTGCAACTTCGAGATCAATCCTGAGTTCGAGTGGACCACGATGGAAGCGGGATTCCCTGTCGTGGCGCGCGGACCCGAAGGTGAGATTCGGGCCATCGAATCGCCGACACACCGTTTCTACGTGGCGACACTGTTCCAGCCGCAACTCTCTTCCACCGACAAGAACCCGCATCCGCTGGTGCTGGCCTTCGTCCAGGCCGCGGCTGACTGGGGCAAGAAGAAGCTCGACGACAGCGTCCTCGAGTAAACTCCGTCTCGCTGGTCCTGATTTAAAAACGACAGAACAACCAGCTGCCTCCGTGACTTCGGTAGGGATGCTTCGACTCCGCCAAGAGAATCGCTTCGCTCTTCTCTCGCCTCCGCTCAGCACGACAAAGCCTAAGAGGATCCGACTCATTGTTACCAAAGGCCAACACGTCTTCTTGTTACCGTTCACTCCCGAAGCGCATCTGGAGCGCGGGGCGGCCTGTGGCTAGACTCGGGTTCGCGGTTCGCCCTCTCCCAAGCGCGTCCGCAGGAGCCACGACTCGTCTATGCACTTGCAACATATGCAGCTGATGGATTCGCTCCGTATTCCCTGGTCCACGCTTATCACTTACATTCCGGTCCTCGCGACCCTGGTGACTACGTTTTTCAGCGTGATCCTGGCGCGCGCCACGCTGCGCTACGTCGAAGCCACCGATCGCGGCCTGGAGCTGGCCCGTGAAGAGTTCGAGCGCGAGTGGAATCCCGACTTGCACATCAAGATGGAACACGTCTCGGCCAGCGAAGCGCGCGTAATCGTGACCAATCTGGCAAAGACGTCGGTGCTGCTGCAGCTGTTGCAGCTGCGCAAGCTCACGCACGCGACGCCGTTTGAGCGCTGCCGATTGAACGATCCGCTGGTCGGCGGAATGACGTGGACGCAGGAGATGGGCAAGCGTCTCGTCGCCTGCACGGGATACGAATTCGAAGGGCCGATTGCCGCGGCGATGACGTTCTACGCCGCGGGACGCATGTACCGAACCGACTGGTTCCGCTCACAGATCGTAGTGCGCGAAGGCCGCATCGTCAGCCTGGAACCAAGCACCATGCCGACGCGCCGCGTCCGGCAACTCGAACGCAAAGGTCAGCCGGAACGCCGGCGCGAATTCGTGCAGGACGTCGCCGCGGGAGCCCACGAAAAAGGGCCTCACAAGGAAGAGAAGTCGTTCGGCGCAGGCGCCTGATTTGTTGTGTGGGGACGGGCGACTCGCCCGTCCGCCGAGCACAGCTCGGCTGATTCCTACCTTGGGAATGGGTATTTACTATTTGTTAAACGGTGGGTACCCCTCCCCCTCTGCGCTATTGGAGTCTTAGGTTTAGGGGGAAATCTCAAAAAAATCTATGGGCGTCAATAGCTTAGGGGCAAAATCTTGAGCCCGTAGGAGTTACGCTACCTTCAAATGCCAAAACGCCGAAGACACACACGTGAGGTTCCGCCTGCGAGTGCTACGAAGTCAAGCGTTTAGTGCGAAAAAACCTTGAGGCATTTCCCAAAATGGGACGCAGCACAACGGCCCGTTTGGACGCGGTGCGGTTCGTTCTCCCGGTTCGGATCGTTGGTGATGCCACTGCGCTTGTCGGTTGAAACCTGATATTGGTCGATGACCCATTCGAGCGCGGAGCGGTTGCCTAGGCGGTATTCGTAGGTTTCTGGCGGGATGCCGGAGAGCGATAGGAACTTGTCGTAGATGAGCGAGGTTTTGTCCTTGCTCAATTTCATTCTCTCGACTCGGCAGTCGAGTTTCTCTCCGGCCTTCTCCACCTTCGTGATCGGGTATTCGGGTTGTTGCTCGTAGTAGACGTGGATTTCGGCGAGGCGCTGACCTGCTTTGACGAATGCGCGGAATACATC
>Ga0207008_10109_pt1 | contig 26747 bp, 24 predicted proteins | sample Alteio_BWMinCont_83_FD_153489 | JGI IMG/M metagenome (GOLD analysis project Ga0207008, IMG submission 153489) | Enriched cells from forest soil in Barre Woods Harvard Forest LTER site, Petersham, Massachusetts, United States -... | ecosystem: Environmental > Terrestrial > Soil > Temperate forest >... | reverse complement strand
GTGGCTATAAATACCTGAATTCAGGACCCGGAGGAACATCCGGGGTTTTTGTCCATGAAAGATGGGCGAATAGTCCTGAATTGCCGCGCTTGGCTGGATGGTGGGGCTATAAAGAAAGTGAGCGTTTTAAAATGCAACCTGGTTTTATCCCGGAATATGGCGCGGCAGGCTGGCAGCTGAGCAATGCACAGATTTTTCCTATGGCCATACACAAAGCGTCACTTGAAATATTTGATGAAGTGGGCATGGATGCCTTGAGAAAGAAAAGCGATATGCTCACCGGTTATCTTGATTTCCTTATCCGCGAAAGGATGAAAGGGCAAACTGAAGAAAATTTTATAATCATAACTCCGTCAGATCCAAGGGACAGAGGCGCGCAGATTTCATTGCTCGCACTGAAAAACGGGAAAGAATTATTTAACAAATTGACTGCAAATCATATCATTGCCGATTGGCGTGAACCAAATGTAATCCGTGTTGCACCAACACCGCTTTATAATACTTTCGAGGAAGTGTATCGGTTTGTTGATGTGCTGTTTGAGGAATAAACCTAGTAATTATTGTTTTAATGTTAAAAAGATTGTTAAACAATCTGTGTTCAATTAATTAGCACATTATCATATCAGCACATCATCACATTCTCTTTTTACTTGCCTCATAAAACACGATTCCGGCGGCAACTGATACATTCAAAGATTGAATTTCTCCTGTCATTTTTATTTTGGCACTATCGTCGCAGATCTTCAATAATTCAGGGTCAATACCCGAACCTTCTGATCCCATAATAATGGCAGTAGGCAGACTGAAATTGATTTCAGATATTTCTTTGGTGGCCTTTTCTGTGATGGCTACAAGCTGCAATCCGGAGTTTTTGATATTCTCTATCGATCGCATAAAATTGATTTCTCTGCAAACGGTTACTTTATGTAATGCACCTGCTGATGCCTGCAATGCATCCGCATTAAGCATTGCGCTGCCAACTGCCGGAATAACCAGTGCGTGAATACCAAAACACTCCGCACTACGGGCTATGGCTCCGAAATTACGGACATCCGTTATCTTATCCAGTAATGCAATAAAAGGTGTTTCGCCGTTTTCAAAAATCTGGGGAAGCACATCATCTATTGAAGCAAAATCAACTGCAGAACTTATTGCAATGATTCCCTGGTGTGCCTTGGAAGTTAATCTGTTAAGTTTTTCTTTCGGTACAAACTGGAAAGGAATATCAAATTTTTTGAGTTCCAGGATAATCTCTCGGATTCCATCATTATGGATATCTTTCTGAATAAAAACCTTGGCAAGCGAGGTGCCGCTGTTGATGGCTTCCTGTACGGAATGGATGCCGTATATTTTTTCTTTACTTTGCATGACTTAAGCGCAAAGGTCGATAATTATCAGCACAGTTGAAGAAAATAGGCATAATCAGTGATACACATGGTTACCTGGACGACAGAATCATTCATTATTTAAAGGATCGGGATGAAATATGGCATGCCGGTGACTGGGGTGGGATTGAGGTTTCTGATAAGTTAGCAACAATCGCAGAATTGCGTGGTGTATATGGAAATATTGATGGCAGAGAGATCAGGCTTACTTATCCTAAAACGTTAAGGTTCAATTGTGAAGGCGTCAATGTATTGATTACCCATATTGGAGGATACCCGGGAAAATATTCACCTGATATCAGGGATGAAATAAAATTAAACCCGCCCAATCTTTTTATCTGCGGTCATTCTCATATTGTCAAAGTGATGCGTGATCAAAAACTAGGATTATTGCATATTAATCCGGGTGCAGCCGGACGGAGTGGGTTTCATAAAGTCAGGACTTTAGTTCTTATGGATATTGAAGGCTCACAAATGAAGAATTTGAGAGTAGTGGAATTGGGGCTGCGTGGTGAAGAAGGATTTATAGCAGAATGAGGAAATTTATAAATAAAATCTGGACAATCATTAGGCCTGACCCACTGCCGTAGATTATTATTCGTTATTAAAATTATAAGTTAACTTTTAATTCTTAAAACATGAAAAATATCATACTATTCTTTTGTTTTTCATTTCTTGCAATTTCAACCTTTGCACAATTCCCAGATCCGGGTTCGAAAGGATTCACCTTTGGACTTAATGGACTGCAAGGGATAAGTTTGTCAGCAGCACACACGGGCACGCTACAATACAAATTGTCTCAGAATGAAAATTTTATCTGGCGTTTCTCAGGAGTCCTTACATTAACCAATTATGGTAGCACAAGTACCAGTGGCGGAAGATATTATGATAATGAAAGTCGTAATTCTACGGTCGGAATAGGTATTGGTTGTGAAAAAGTGATTGCAAAAGTGAACAGGTTTCGCATATATGGGGGTGGGGATCTGGTACCTATGATGACTTCCGGAACTTCAACAAGTTCCAATACAATCATCGATGAAACGCTAACAGGAAATGGACTAAATGGTGATTTTAGCAAGTCAGTTACCAAAAATCCGTCCATTATTAATATTGGATTATATCCATTTCTTGGATTCGAATATTTTATATCAAAGAATTTTTCTATCGGTGCTGAATTTAGTTTTGGTACTTCATATTCGTTGGATGCAAAGAGCTCTACAGTAAGCTCTTCCCGCGTCGATGGTATCAATCAGCCAGACATCTCAAATTCTTCTGAACAGAAACCCCAGTTTAATTTCAACAGTACTAATGGCGCTGTGATCACTGGTTCGGTTTATTTCTAAGTCTACTATACCTAAACAAAATATGATGCCGAAGATTAAATTAGTTTCGGCATTTTTTTATACCCTAAAGCCAGCTAAAGTGCTAGTTTGGTTATATTTTATCTGTTTATTCCATTCCTAAATCCCCAAATCCCCAAATTATTTTCTCAAACCCCTGTAACTTTCCGGGCTCTTAGCCCGTCATACGACAAAATGGATGCGAAAACGTACAATAGCCTGGTAGAGGCAGAAGCAGATGCTGTTTACCGGTTTATTTTGAAGTGCACCAAACATGAGGAAGACGCCCAGGATATAGTACAAGACGCATTTGAAAAAGTCTGGATGAATAAAGAAAATATAGACGGCACAAAAGCAAAATCCTACCTGTTCTCCACAGCTTATCATACCATGATAGACAGGATCAGGAAAGTAAAGCGGATTACGCCACTGGAAGAACATCATGAGGATATGAATTTTTATACTGAAGAATATACCGGGACAAAAGAAATGGTTGAAAATGCTGTAAACCAACTGCCAGCCGATCAAAAGACGGTAATATTACTGAGAGATTATGAAGGATATTCTTATGAAGAAATTGGCGCGATGACGCAATTGAGTGAAAGCCAGGTGAAGGTTTATATCCACCGGGCCCGGACATTTTTGAGGAACTACATTGAAAAAACGGAGAACTACTACTATGGAAATCAATAAAGATAATTATAAAGACTGGCTTATCAGGTACCTTGAAAACGACCTGAGTACAGCTGAAAGAGCAGATATAGAACTGTTTATTAAGGAGAATAATGAAGCAGCTAATGAATGGGAGTTGCTACAGCGCACCCGCCTTCATCCGGATATGAGTATCCGTTTCCCGAATAAAAGCCTGCTTTTTCGTACTGAGGAGCCTGTGGTGGAACTGAAGAAACCTGTTGTAGTCTATAGATTATATCGTTATGCAGCCTTTGCTGCAGCAGCTGCAGTGCTTGCATTCGTCATTATATTCACCATCAATAAGCCTGAAAAAAGGATTGAAACTGCGCACTCTGTTTTAATGGGCAAGAAAGTACCGTCAGTTCAAATTCCGGAGAAGAACCAAAATATTGCTTCATCACAGGAAGAAAATAAAATGGCTCAGGATACAAAATCGATCGATAATCAGAAGAATGATATTAATGGTTCAAAAAATAGTCATAAGCGCTTGATTGCGAAACAAATGCCAAATGAACCCGTTAAAGATAAATCTGTTCAAAATGCAATTCCGGAGCCAACGCAATTAAAAAGTCAACCCGTTGCGGAACAGAAAATACCAGGAGGTATAAAAAATGATACTGATAAAATTACACATCAGTCTATAATGAAAGAACAACTTGCTATTGCGAAAGAGCCGGTAAATCATTCTGTTTCAAAAAATCCGGTGAAAACAGTTTCTTCTAATGAGGATAATGATCAAACCCTGCTTCAGACTGCAATCAATCTTTTTCATCATGTATCAATTAAAAAGCAGGAAAAAAACCAGCAGACCTATTATGCACTTTCAATACAGACACCCAATATTTCTATTAATAAAACTATCAAATAAATAAATTAAAAATAAAATGAAAAATAAAAATATGATAACGAGAACAGTTTTAATAGCCTCTTTAATACTGATAGTCATGCCCTTTTCTATTAAAGCACAGGGCCAAAAAGACAAAATCATTCATACTGAAAAAAGGTCGGTGGACAGAAATGGAAAGGACAGCATTGTAACAATATGCAAGGAGGACCGCGAAAATGGAGTGGATATAAAGAGAAACATTGTAATTCGCGATGGAGACACTATTACTAATATAGTAACTTCAGACAATAGCGGTACAGGGCCAGAGAGTGGTTCATCTGTTATAATTAATGGTGATTCTGTTGTGAGGATTCATGGCGGCGTTGGTGGGAATAAAAATATAAATGTTGAAAAAAAGACAATTATTATTATGAACGGAGATTCTGTATATACTGTGAAACCGGGTGATGGTAATGTTAACATTGATGTGGATACAGCCACCATCAGGAGGAAATTCAGTCTGAACAAATCACTTCAGGATGCGGATAAGAAGGGAATAACGATCTCTGATAAATACGTAATTATAAATCTCAATAAATTGTCACATAAGGATACTGCAAAAGAACATATTCGGAATGTTGAAGGCAGAATTGGACTCGAAGGATTTGATTTAGGGTTCACGCAGTTTATTGATGGTGGTAACTTTGGCGTATCCCAGCCAAACCGTCTTCTGGATCTTAATGTGGGGAAATCTGTCAATGTCAATTTTCGCGTTGCCGATCTGATGGTTAACCTGGCTGATCATAAATTATTCCTGGATGCAGGGCTCGAATTTGATTTGCATGATTATCGTTTTACCAATAATATAACGATCCAGCCGAATGCTGCAAAGTTTAACGCTTATAATGATACAACCGCCAATTTTTCAAAAGATAAATTGTCAACTCAATATCTTGAATTGCCTCTTATGTTGTGTTATAATTCAAACCCTAAGAAACAAAGCCATTCTTTCACAATCGGAGCAGGTGGATATGGTGGTATTTTGCTGGGAGCTTATACCAAACAAATCAGTGACGCGCACGGTACCCAGCACTATTATGGTGATTTTCATTGCAATGGCATTGATTACGGGTTGATGGGAATAATCGGATATGGAGATGTTCAACTGTATGGGAAATTTAATACTTCTCCTTTGTTCCAGGGATCTTATGCTGCCCCAAATCTCCAGTCATTTACGTTTGGTATAAGGTTGTTCCATAGCTTCAAGTGGAGCTAAGATCAATGATCAATTATCAATGACCAATAGCTCATAATCTTTTCAATCATATTTCTGGTTCGCGATGTCCTTCATTCTATTTGAATGAGGGACATTGCATTTAAACTTGTGATTTAGTAAGCTGGTGATTTTGTGTTTGACAAATACTGTTTTTTTATATCTTCTATAATGATATATTATTCCTCAACCGTAATTATTTTCTCACTATCAACAAAATACATTGCAATGATCCCTTTGCTTTTTACCTCAATATTTCCACGGGAAGTACAATTAAAATTGTCTTTCACAATATAATAAGTGTGCTCTGATATGTTTACTTTACCGGTCTCACCAAACTGTTCCATGCGGGCTGCCGTATTTACAGCATCACCCCATATATCGTAAGCAAATTTCTTTATTCCAACCACTCCAGCCACAACCGGGCCTGTATTTATCCCGATACGGATCTCAAAATAAGACTGGTTTTTGCCCAGTTTCTCAAGTTTCTCTGCTTCTACATATTGTTGCATTTCAAGAGCAGCTTTTATGATATCAATTGGTGTCCCTTTTAACGAACCTGTTAGCCCGCCCGCGCATAGATAGGCATCCCCGATTGTTTTAATTTTTTCAAGTCCATGCCGCTCAATAATAAGATCAAACGAACCGAAATATTTATCAAGATCTTCAACCAGTGCATCAGCTGTCATTGATTCGGCAATTTCTGTAAATCCTTTAATATCAGCAAACATCACACTAACTTCATCATAATTACGGGCAGTAGTTTTGCCGTATTTAATAAGTTCCTGGGCTGTTTCAGCAGGCAGGATATTAAGAAGCAATTCATCTGAACGTCGTTTTTCGGCGCGGATAATTTGAATTGCTTTTCGTTCAAAACGATAACGGTGGTAAAGAATGAATGAAATTATAAGAATGAGAATCAATCCTATTCCAAGTGTATAGCCAATAAAACTCTGACGCTGTGCATGAGCCTCTTCTATTTCGTGGTTTTTTGTTAGTATCGCAATCTGCTGTTCTTTCTTTTCCGTTTCATATTTGGTCTGCATATCTGCAATGGCTTTGCTCTTTTCTATATTGTATATGCTATCCTTTATTTTATCATATAAATCGAGCGTATTGTAGGCTTTTTGATAATCATTAATTTGTTTATAAAAATCTGATAGATTGCCATATATCTCCATTAGTGATGACAAAGACCCTGTTTTTTTTGCAAGGGGAATGGCAAGGTTGAAATAATAAAGAGAACTATCTTTATTATCTTTTTCATAAGCAATTGCAATATTATCAAAAGCATTTGCCAAATCGCTGTAATTATTTAATGATTTCAGCATTCTGGCATTCTGAGAAAAATATACCAATGCTTTTTTATAATTCCCTTCACTAAAATAAGTGGCGCCTATATTACTATAAATTTTTGCCTGGTTTTCTCTGTTATTGACCATAATAAATAGTGGAAGAGCTTTTAAATAATAACTTCGAGCTAGGTCAAATCGCTTATAATTTTGATATAAAAAGCCGAGATCCATATTTATTCTAGCTTCATCAAGTATATTTCCAGTCTTTGAAATGAACTCTACACTTTTGTGTAAATAATACAACGCTTTTGCACTATCATTTAACCTAATATAAACATTTCCTAAATTTTCATTTGAATGCGCAATACCTGCGTTGTCATGAATGGTTTCCCTTAGTTTAAGGCTTTTCAAATGAAAATAAATGGACGAATCGTAAGCTCCTTCATTAAAGCAAATTAGTCCAAGGCTACTATATATGTTGATTATAGCCGTTTGAAAATGTAGCCTTTGAGCAAGAACCTCAGCTAAATGGAAATATTTTTTAGAATCTGAATAGCTTGTATTCCTATATTCCCACGCAATTGACTTTAAAAGATTGACACGGTTGGTATCCGTTGTAGAATAGTATTGTAGAGAATCAATCTTGTTCTTTAAGCCGTAGTTATCAGCTTTAGCATCTATGAAACCAAAATAACTTGATAAAATCAGGATAAAACAAATACCGGATTTCGGGTTAAAAAAGTCAATCATCCGATTAAAATGTGTTTTTTTACTTCCCTACATCTAGTAGCTTCTGCATGCGATTTATTGCTTTCTCAATGGCTGCATTAAATTCTTCCTCAATTATAAATTTAGCATGTGGCCATATCTGAGGCCCCATCGGAACACCTGAAGATGAATAAATATGTGGCTTGGTCCTGGATGTGCTGCTATCCTGGTTTTGTAAATTCACAATAAATGAAGGTTGGACATAGCTATTAGATTCAATGTTGTAGGACCTGAGATTAAACCACATTGAATCGTAATTTAATGGGTTTGGGCCTGACTGTACCTGTACATCATAAACATTATTACCGGCTTCATCCACATAAGGATCACCCATTGGCCCACCCACCAATTGCAGATTATTTGCATTAAAGAAAACGACGATAGATAATTGTGTCGGATCTATATAAGTATAAGGTTTATTTTGTACCGGCGCTGTTCCGGGGGGTGAATAGGTATTCTTGCCGGGCAAAAATTGAGCAGAGTGCTCTAATCCCAAATCATCGAAGTAACTATACCAAACACCAGGTAGAGGAATCATAAGCTTGTTTTTTAAGTACGTTATTCGTAAAACCTCAACGGAAAAAAGTATAGCGATAACTTTTAAAGACTTGTTTTCCAGCAAATACCCAATTCCTATTCCAAATGACGTCATTCTTTTTGTTACTACCAAATTATATTTTCGGGTTGCCAAAAGGGTTCAACTTTTTAATTCATAATTCCTGATTCATAATTCGTAATTTTGCCCTCGCAAACCGTTCTATCGCCTTGAATTCGTTCAGGGAGGAAAGTCCGGGCAACACAGGGTACCGCGCTTTTTAACGAAAAGGATCATCCCGCCATAGATGATACGGAAAGTGCCACAGAGACAAGACCGCCTTTGCAAGCAATTGCAAGGGTAAGGGTGAAAGGATGAGGTAAGAGCTCATCGCTGCCATCGGTGACGGTGGCAGAAGGTAAACCCCGCGGGTTGAAAGACCAAATAAACCGGCAGCTCCTGGTGCAAATCAGGATAAGGATACCCGTCCAATGTCGGAGGGTAGGTTGATAGAGGTGATCGGTGACGGTCATCCCAGATAAATGATAGAAGTCCCGGTTTACCGGGAAACAGAACCCGGCTTACAGGTTTGCATTATGGTATTTTTGAATAAAAAAAAGGAGCGGCAAGGCTCCTTTTTTTATTCATATCTCTTCGCTATATATTAGCATGTTTCCGGGGTGCAAAATGCTCCGTCTTCGGAGTCATTAGCCAACATGATTTTAGCAGGTTGATGTTCTTCCCATGCCTGGTTGAGTGCAGCCAGGAATGTGGTACTTTCCTGTGCACCAGAAATAGCGTATTTACTGTCCAGTACAAAAAACGGAACACCATTTACGCCAATCTGTTGCGCAATATAAATGTCATTTTCAACCTCATCACTAAAATCATCTCCGGCAAGGGTATTTCTGATCTCACCTTCTTCAAGTCCGATCTCAGCACCGATCTTTACCAGTGTTTCCACATCAGCGGTGTTTTTACCTTCCGTGAAATAAGCTTTAAAAAGCTTTTCTTCAGCTTCATTTTGCAGGCCATGATTTTTAGCCAGGTGCGAAAAGCGGTGTGCATCATATGAATTGGCAACCACAGCCTGGTCGAATTTATAATCCAACCCAACTTGTCTGGCAATATTCGTCACATAATCATTCATTTCTTTTGCCCGCTCAAAAGTGACGCCTTTGCGCTCTGACAGGTGCTGGTAAACGGTTTTTGATGGGTCAGTAACAATATTAGGATCCAGCTGAAAGCTTTTCCATTCTACTTCAATATCTTCTTTATGAGGGAATTGTGCCAATGCATTTTCAAATTTCCGCTTGCCTATATAGCAGAACGGGCACATCACATCACTCCATATTTCAACTTTCATATTTTTAGAATTTTATCTTTTGTCTAATTCCCCAAACAGAAGATTTTTGAAAATGGTTTTGTTATATGTTGTAACATGGAATGTTTATTTCAAGTAGAAAGATTTAACCGCAAAGAACACAGAGGTATCGCAGAGAACGCAAAGATTAAACCTGAGTAGAGATTGTAGAAATTCCTCATTAAAACTTTGTGCCCTTTGCGCCACCTTTGCGCCCTTTGCGGTTTTGACTTCTCTTATCCCATAATTTTCCTAATTTTCCGGTCTTTTAATTTTCTAACCGAATATGTACACCCCGGAACAAATACAGGACTTCAAAAACTTAACCAATAAGTTGCTTGAGCATCTTGATTCTAACAATCATTCTCTCATTCAATCATCCATTCATTCAATATCCGAAGCCGCAAAAGAAGTCACCGACCTTCGCGACGTGATCAATTTTCACGATCATATGTATTATGTTCAAAGCGAGTCGATTATTACAGATTTTGAATATGATAGATTATTCAAACATCTCAAATCCATTGAAGATCATTTCCCGGCACTGGCTACGGATGATTCACCCACGCATCGTATCGCACAGGGATTGACCAAAGAATTCCCCACCGTTTCGCATATTGTGCCCATGCTGTCATTGGATAACTCTTATAATGAAGACGACCTGATAGACTTCGACCGTAAAGTAAAAGACTTGTCAAAACTGGAATCGGTAAACTATACCGTCGAACCTAAGTTTGATGGCGGCGGAATTTCTCTAGTATATGAAAATGACAGGCTATCGCGTGCTCTAACCAGAGGCGATGGGATTATGGGTGAGGAAATTACTCCAAATATCAAAGCTGTAAAATCCATTCCGCCTAAGGCCAATTTTTCAAAATACGGGATCAAAACCATTGAGATCCGGGGTGAAGTGATCATCCCCAAAGAAAAGTTTAAAAAGTATAATAAGGATAGGGCAGAGGCTGGCCTTTCAGAGCTGGCTAATCCACGTAATGCTGCTTCCGGCTCCTTACGTATGCAGGATGCGGCAGAGGTGGCCAGACGAAACCTGGATGCTATTCTATACCATATCAGTTATGCGGTTGATGAGAATGGCAATGACCTGCTTGGCTCTACATTCAAAAAGCGGTCTGACAATATTAAAATGCTGAATGACCTGGGATTCAAAACACCGATCAAAGAACTGAAAATACTAAATACAGGAAAAGCCATTGTTGACTATTGCGAAGAATGGCATGTCAAAAGGGATAATTTTACTTATGAAATAGATGGCATGGTGGTTAAGGTGGATAACCTTGAACTTGAAGATATTCTGGGCGCTACCTCACACCATCCGCGCTGGGCCATAGCATATAAGTTCCAGGCCAGGCAGGCCAGAACAAAACTCTTAAAAGTGGAATTCCAGGTGGGGAGGATCGGGACGATAACCCCTGTTGCCAAATTGCAGCCTGTGGCGCTCGGCGGCGTAACGGTGTCTTCAGTTTCCATGTTCAATGAGGATTTTGTCAAAGATAAAGACATCCGCATTGGTGATGAAGTAGTTGTGGAAAGGGCAGGGGATGTAATACCTTATATTGCTTCTTCTATTAAAGAATCAAGAAGTGGTCATGAAACCATCATTCATTTCCCGACGCATTGCCCATCTTGCGGGACAAAGCTTATCAGATCAGAAGAAGAAGCGGCATGGCGCTGTGTAAACAATGAATGCCCCGCCCAGGTATATGAACGGCTCGTGCATTTTGTCTCTAAAGATGCCATGGATATTGCTGGCCTGGGCCCTGCGAGCATCGACAGGTTTATCAAAGAGGGTTGGGTTAGCTCGATTCCTGATATGTTCCGACTGCCTTATGATGATATATCCAAACTGGAAGGCTTTGGAGAAAAGTCGGTTGAAAAGCTGAAACTTGCCATTAAAGCAGCAAAGCAGAAACATCCCTATCGGTTGCTGTTTGGGCTTGGGATCCGCCACGTAGGCGAAACCACTGCCAAAAACCTGATGGAGGAAGTGAATTGTATTGAAGATTTTGAAAGATGGAGCCTGGAAGAATTCAATGCCTTGTATGATGTCGGCCCGAAAGTGGCTCAAAGCATTTATGAATTTTTCCATTCAGAAGAGACGGTTAACCTGCTCAACGAATTGAAATCCATTGGACTGCAAACCTGTAAACCTCAAAAATCAGGATCCGAAACCGAAGGCAAACTAAGCGGACAAATGTTTTTATTTACAGGCACCCTGGCTACCATGACCCGCCCCAAAGCCGAAGAAAAAGTTGAAGAACTGGGGGGCAAAATAGCGGGATCGCTCAGTGCCAAGGTCAATTACCTTGTTGTTGGTGCAGATCCCGGAAGCAAAGTAGAAAAAGCCAAGAAACTGGCTGGGGTGAAGGTGATTAGTGAGGATGAGTTTTTGGTGATGATTGCGTGAGTAAGTTTATCATGATCATAATACCCTATATTTGAAGAAACCTAGTATATATTTAATTAGTCAAACATGAAATCTTTTCTCTTTTTGATACTTGCCATAACTCCAATTTTAAGTTGCCATAGTCAAACGAGCGAGGAATATTTTAACAGAGCTAAAGAAAAGGATTCGTTACATGAATACCATCAATCAATAAGACTATATGATAAGGCAATTGCAATGAATCCAAAATTCGATTTAGCCTATTTAGGCAGAGGTAATGTAAAATTGGCGCTTCAGGATTATAAAGGTGCCATATCTGACTACAGTAAAGCTCTAGAAATCAATCCTAATTTGGATAAAGCTTATGATAATAGGGGGATGGCAAAATCAAATTTAAAAGATATCAAAGGTGCTATGGAGGATTATAATTTGGGCTTAAGTATTAATCCAATGGATCCGTATCTTTATTTAAATCGAGGTAATGTAAAAGCTGACCTAAACGACTATGACGGGGCTAATGCTGATTATGATGCAGCAATGAGAATTAATCCAAATATTTCAAAAATATATCTTGTCAAAGGGTTTATGAAATTTAAACAAAATGATTATCAGGGAGCATTGAAAGAATACAACAAGTCAATAGAAATTAATCCGCATGATTCCAACGCATTCTATGAAAGGGCCAGGGCTAAAAAGCATTTGCAGGACTATGCCGGTGCAATAGAAGATTATTCAAAAGCTATTGGAATTAATCCAAATATGGAAGATGCTTATGTTCATAGAGGCGAGCTTAAAAAAATTGTTAAGGATTATCAAGGAGCAATTTTAGACTATAACAAAGCGATCGAAATTAATCCAAAGGATACTCCAGTTTATATTAATAGAGGTACGGCAAAATATGTACTCCAGGATTACAAAGGTTCTATTATAGACTTAGATAAAGCTATTGAAATTAATCCAAATAACGCAATTGCATATTATGACCGAGGATTAGCAAAAGCACCTCTAGGTTCGTATCAAAATGCATTAGCAGATTTCGATAAGGCAATTGGGATTGACTCAACTTATCCAGCATTTTATTATAGCAGAGGGTTAGTGAAATGTTTAATGGGACAAAAAAATGGCGGGTGTAATGATTTAAATAAATCTCTAAGGTTAGGTAATAATGAAGCTCCGGATGCTATTAAGAAATATTGTAATTAAAAATTGCCATCTATGTAGCATACAATCTAATAAACCAAGCCTCAAATCCTCATTTCAGGCACCTCACCTTCAATAATCAATCTTCCAGCTGTTTTGGCTTTGATTTCAACCATTTTGAAATGTTTTACCAAATTACTTTTAAATCATTGTACATTGAGAAAGTATCATCTTTAGAAATGATCGACATTTTACCATTTATGGCTTGTGCAATCAGCATTCTGTCAAATGGGTCTCTATGATGAAATGGTAATGATGAAACTAAAACATTATCTTCATTTTGAATAGGAAGAATGCTGATTCCACTTGAAATAATGTCATTAATATATTCCCGGAAAGGCCTGCTTATATTCAATTTATTTAAGCTGATTTTAACGGCCATTTCCCACAAAGAAACAACACTTATATAATTTTCTGAATCGGGATTCTGGATGCAATCAAGTGCTTTTTTAGATAGCTGAGCGTCCTCTTTGAAGTACCAGATGAGTGTATGGGTATCCAAAAGGTAATCCATTACCTCATATATTCTTTAAAATCTTCCAGTGGAGCATCAAAATCAGGGCTCATTTCAATTTTGTCTTTCCACAAGCCATAGCCTTTGGTCTGGCGTTTATTTGTTTGATCCTTATTCGCTTTCGCAAATAAAAAATCAATAAAATCCTCAGCCTCAGCTTTCAGTGCATCTGGTAATCTCGTAAATTTTTGTATTACAACACTTACGTCCATTATTATCCTGTTTATTGAACAGAACAAATTTAGTTAAATCTTTTGTTCCGAAAAATGTAGTTCTTTTGCCTTGGTCAGCATTTTCAGTTGACTACAACTTGTAGTCAACTAATTTTCAGCTTGCGTAAGCCTATTATCACATCATCACATTAACATATCATCACATTAGATTTTCATCTCAGGCACATCACCCTCAATAATCAATCTACCAGCTGTTTTGGCTTTGATTTCTTCTATCGATACACCCGGCGCACGTTCCAGGAGTTTGAAACCGCTGTCAGGTGTTACTTCCAATACAGCCATTTCGGTTACGATCTTTTTCACGCAGCGCACACCTGTTATCGGCAAAGTACATTCAGGCAATAATTTCGATTCACCTTCTTTGTTAGAATGCATCATGGCTACAATGATATTATCAGATGAAGCAACCAGATCCATAGCGCCCCCCATGCCTTTTACCATTTTGCCGGGTATTTTCCAGTTGGCAATATCTCCCTTGTCGGATACCTCCATAGCTCCCAAAACAGTGAGCTGTATGTGTTTGCCACGTATCATGGCAAAAGAAGTGGCAGAATCAAATATAGCAGAACCGGGAAGGGTAGTTACCGTTTCTTTTCCGGCGTTGATCATGTCCGGATCCTGCTCACCCTCAAATGGATAAGGCCCCATTCCGAGCAGTCCGTTTTCTGATTGCAAGATAACAGTTATTCCCTCTGGAATGTAGTTTGCCACTAATGTGGGAATGCCAATTCCTAAATTTACATAATAACCGTCTTGTAGCTCTTGTGCGATTCTTTTCGCTATTCCGTATTTATCTAGCATTGCCTTTATCTTTTTGTAACAGTTACACGTTCAATTCTTTTCTCATAATTCGTTCCCTGAAAAATCCGGTTGACAAAAACCCCGGGAGTATGAATAAAATTCGGATCGAGTTCTCCAGGTTGTACCAGTTCCTCTACTTCCGCAATGGTAATTCTGCCGGCAGTGGCCATTGGCGGATTAAAATTTCGAGCTGTCCCTTTGTAAACCAGATTTCCCATGGTATCGCCTTTCCAGGCTTTAACAATCGCAAAATCGGCAACCAATCCCATTTCCATAATATGCATTTTGCCGTTGAACTCTCTCACCTCCTTACCGATAGCTACTTCCGTCCCGTAACCTGCTGGTGTGAAAAAGGCAGGAATACCAGCCCCTCCCGCACGACAACGTTCTGCCAGCGTACCCTGGGGAATTAACTCTACATCAAGTTCTCCACTAAGGAGTTGGCGTTCAAATTCAGCGTTTTCTCCCACATAAGAGGATATCATTTTTTTGACCTGTTTCTGGTTGAGCATAAGCCCGATCCCGAAATCATCCACGCCGGCATTATTCGAAATGCAGGTCAGGTTCATTACTTTTTTCTTTACCAGGGCAGCGATGCAGTTTTCAGGTATGCCGCATAGCCCGAACCCGCCGAGCATCAAGGTCATACCGTCTTTAATATCAGCAATAGCCTCATCTGCATTGTTATATACTTTATTCATAAATCAACAATATTATAGGTCAAATGTAGGGGTTGGAAGTCGGAAAGTGAAATTAGAAATTAGAAATTTGGGCTTCGCATCGTTTTATTGATAATTGATCATTGTTCATTGATCATTGAATTTATTGAAATCCAAACCATCTCATTCTCATATCCTTTGCTTATGGCAAATCGAGCTAATTTCTGTTTCATAATCCATTCGTTTTCAGCTTTCAGAGTAGGCATTTTCTTTTTCAGGAGCTGTTCCAGTTTTACCTGGTAATCATCTCCTCTAATTTCTTTCATCGAACTATTGATCAGATACGGTGAAATCCCTTTTTGTTTTAAAGCATTTATGATTTTAAGCCGCCCCCAGCCTTTTTGCCGGAACTTTCCACCTGCAAAAGCTTTGGCAAATCGCTCTTCATTCAGAAAACCTTCCTCAATAAGCTGTACAAGAAACTGGTCTGCAACGCGGTATGGGAAATTCCAGCTCAGTATTTTGGTCTTGACTTCCTGGTGGCAGCGCTCCTGGTAGGCGCAGTACTTCCGTAGCTTCTGCAAAGCAACCGTTTCGCTGTATTTGGGGTATGGGATCATTATAATCAGATGTTCTCTGCGTTCTTTGTGTGAGATTATTTCACGCAAAGAACGCAAAGTTTTTCGCAAAGGGCGCAAAGGTTCACCAATATAAAAGACAAGTATAGATATTCTATTTATGAGGTATCTTTGAACGACAGTTTTTGCTATGAAACCTAATGATAGAATACAGTTTTAAAATAATTTCTGAAATCCTGGATGGGGAAATTCTCTCTGAGTTTGATCCGGAAGCCAGGATAAAAACCCTTGCCCATGATACCCGGACGCTTATTTCACCGGGAACGGCTTTGTTTTTTGCGATAACGGGGAAAAACAATGATGGACATAAATATATGCTGGACGCATATGCCCGGGGAATCAGGAATTTTGTAGTTGAACATGAGGATATTAGTGCCTATTTGCCCACAGAAGCAAAAGCCAATATCCTCAAGGTAAATAATAGCATTGACGCCCTACAAAAGCTTGCGGCACAGCATCGTGATGAATTTATCATGCCTGTTGTTGGCATAACGGGTAGTAACGGAAAAACGATCGTAAAGGAGTGGTTGTTTCAACTGCTGAATCCCGATTATAATATTGTTAGAAGTCCTAAGAGTTATAACTCACAACTGGGTGTACCACTGTCGGTTTGGTTGATGGAGGCGGAGCATAATTTTGCCATTATCGAAGCAGGTATTTCGCAACCTGGAGAGATGGAGCGCCTTGAAAAAGTGATTCAACCTACTATTGGGATATTTACCAATATAGGAGAGGCGCACCAGGCGCAATTTGATAGTATTCAGCAAAAAGCAGAAGAGAAACTGAAGTTATTCAAAAATGCTGATTTACTGATATATAGTCGTGATGAGACTGTTGTTTTTGAGCTCGTAAATCAAAAGACCAAGGATGCCTATTTCAATCCTGAGATACGGATACTTGATTGGTCGATGCATGAGAGTAGCGCCAGTGTTTATATAGAAAAGGGAGAAGAAAATGAATTTATTGCCTTTTTTGAAGGGGAGCAAGCCCGATTGACACTGCCATTTAATGATGCTGCTTCTATTGAAAACATCATACATTGCTGGGTATTAATGTTGCATCTGGGTTATTCCAGTCACATGATTCAAAGCAGGGTAGACAAGTTACATCGTGTAGAAATGCGTCTGGAGATCAAATCTGGTATTAATGGCACTACTATAATAAACGACAGTTATAATTCTGACGTGACCTCGCTTTCTATAGCGCTGGATACGTTGAATACCCAAAACCAGCATGAAACAAAGCGGATTATTTTATCAGATATATTCGAGAGTGGTCAGACTGCCGAAAAACTTTATCAACGGGTTGCAGAAATGCTCCGAGAAAAGGGAGTAAATAAATTGATCGGGATTGGCTCGGCAATTTTAGGTCATGCAGATTTATTTGCAGAAGGGTCTGAATTCTATACAAATACAGAAGAATTTCTAAGTAATTATAACTTTCAAAGTCTACGAAATGAAGCCATACTTCTGAAAGGAAGTCGCGCCTTTGGTTTTGAAGCGATTGCGATGCGTTTGCAGCAAAAAACGCATCAAACTATTCTTGAAATTAACCTCAATGCATTAGCCCATAACCTGAATGTATACAGGGAATTGCTGAAGCCAGCCACGAAGATCATGGCTATGGTGAAGGCATTTTCTTACGGAAGTGGATCGTATGAAATTGCCAATATGCTGCAGTTTCATAAAGTTGACTATCTCGCTGTAGCATATGCAGATGAAGGGGTTTATCTTCGCGAGCAAGGTATTACAGTACCCATCATGGTAATGAACCCTGAAGAGACTGCCTTTGAGCAGATTATCCGATATAAACTGGAGCCTGAAATATATTCTTTCAGAACACTGGAAGCTTTTCAGGATGCACTCAGTTTATATCATAAAGAAGTCAACCCGTTATCTGTTCACATAAAGCTGGATACAGGCATGCACCGGCTCGGATTTGGGGAGCAGGATGTTGATTTGCTGATCGATAAATTGCTTTCAGTTACAAAGATAAATGTAGCATCTATCTTTACCCATTTGGCTTCTGCTGATGATGAGAGAGAAGATGCATTTACCAGAAACCAGGCAGCATCATTTAAAAAGCTTTCAGACAGGATCATGGATAGGCTTGGCTACAAGGCCATCAGGCATGTTTTGAATTCACCAGGCGTTGCCAGGTTTAATGATCTGCAGTTTGATATGATCCGTCTTGGGATCGGACTATATGGCATTGATCCAAGCGGAAATATACAGACTAAACTTGAAAATGTTACCACACTTAAAACCCATATTTCGCAGATCAGGAATGTTGCCAAAGGTGAATCAGTTGGCTATTCCCGAAAGGCAATTATGGATAAAGATTCTGTGATTGCTACGATTGGAATCGGCTATGCAGACGGATTTCCGAGATTGCTAGGCAACGGACGGTTTAAAGTCTCTATAAACGGTTATGAGGCTGCTGTAGTCGGTAATGTATGCATGGACATGAGTATGATCGATATTACGGATATCGCAGCCAGTGAAGGCGATGAAGTACTCATCTTCGGGGCTGATAAACCAATAGAACAGATGGCCGAAGCACTTGGCACCATTCCATATGAAATATTAACCCAGGTAAGTCAACGGGTGAAACGGGTGTATTATAGGGAATAGTGATTTGTAATTAGTGATTTGTGTTCCCATTCGTAATTCCTAATTCCTAATTCATAATTGAATATGTAACTTTATCCTCTCCTCAGGGTACATACTCCTGATACCGGAATTTCATGAGCGAAAAAGCGCATATTGATAAGAGCAAAAACAAACAAATACAGTTCATGGCACTGTATGGCCCAAACCATTCCAGGCTTTCCCGCTTCTGCAGGGCGATAAGCAGAGATAATGAAGAGGCCAAGGATCTCCTTTCTGAAACTGCGCTCAATGCTTTTGAACATTTCGATAAGTTGCGGAAACCTGAAAGTTTTGTGTATTACCTGTTCGGCATGGCCAGCCGGCTGCATCGTAAAAAGACAAGAAGGTTAAAGTTTCGCGGTGTTTTCAGTCAGGAACAGGCTGAGAATATCATCGACCGTTCGGCAAGGCCTGACGACGGTCTGGAACTGCAGCTATTATTTGAAGCCATGCAAAAATTACCAATCGAGCAGCGTGAAGCGCTCACGCTGTTTGAAATATCAGGGTTCAGCCTGGTTGAAATTTCCGAAATGCAGCATTGCAGCCTGAGTGCTGCCAAGGCAAGGATCAGTCGTGCACGACAGAAACTTAGTTCTATGCTGCAAACCGGAGAAGAATTCATGATTCAACCAAATGACCCTGAAAGAATTGATACTGAGAAATTAAGAACAACATGGGTTAACTTTTTTTAAAATGGAAAAGCAACACATATCAAACAACAATCTGGACGATTATTTCGCCCTGGCCCGTGACATGAAACCCATTGAAGGTATTCAGGATCTCGAAAATCAGATCATGAATGCGCAGATGGGTGCGAAAAAATCAATGTTTCACAACCTAAAATTTAAAATTGTTATGTCAACTTCTATTATAGTTATTGCAGCATATATCACAAGTCTTTTTTACGTGAAAAATGACCATCCCGCATTATCTCTTCAGAAAAACCAAACGCCTGTCGAAAAGCAGGTTGCTAAAACTGAGAATGACCTTTCCGGCATAAAAACTGATAAACCTGTCATTAAAAAGATGGGTAAAATTTTAACTGATCTTACAAATACTGGATCAAATAGGAGCAGTTTACAGGACGATGATTTTTTAAAATATGTGCCAGGTCTTAAACCTGTTAATGCTGATGGCGGGCTGGCAAATAAATCTGTCTACCCTCAGAATAACTCAGGAGCTACGGGTCCCCTCAAATTCGATAATTATGTGTTATCAGGAAATATCAGGCCTTTAGAACTTGATAGAAATCACCTGGAAAAGATGGGATTCGATTTAAAAACGAAATTCCTGGAATACAGCGCTTCCATTCCGCATGTTGGTAACCTTCATTATAAAAACAATGACACATCTGTTGAGTTGAATGTCAATGATTTTAAACTGATGAATTTAGGCAAAACCTTTGATTTCTACCCTGCATTTATTACAGACACTTTAGGAGAAAACCCGGATGCCGGAGGAGGAATCGGTGCTATTAATCTTGATTCTGAATTGCGGGCCAGTGATAAAAAGCCATATACAAACTATCAAAAGAACTTTACCCTGATTCCGGTACTTTTTAAACAGTCTGATTATAATGGTTTTCAGGGACATTCTGATCTGATTTTCTGGTTTACAGTAACTAATAAACTAAAAGAAATCCTGAGCGATGTAAATCAGTCATTACCAATTGTCTATGTAAACAGGTATGAATCTGATTATCGGAAAATGCATCCCATGGCTGTTACCATTCCACCTTACGATCCTGGTACTAAAGTCAATTTTTTAGGTCATGATCTGGATGCGACTAAAACAATTCAGGCAACAATTAATGGGCAGCAGTTCACCTTGCATCGCAATACAAACTCCAATAAAATTAAACCTTCTGACATGCTGGGGACTAAATACCTGGATCTCACTAAAGACCAGTTAAGAAAACTTGGCTTTAAGTTTAATGGGTTAAAAGTTGAATATGACTGCGAGATTCCAAATTTTAATAAAGATAGCGGGATGCAGATTACGAATAACGGAACCGAAGCAAGGCATGAACGGACCTATTTTGCAGGTAACGGGACTTTTTATTTTTCATGCCAGCCCGGAGGAATGAACATAGATATTAATGCGTCTGCTACTCATAAGAATACGAGCTTTAGAAAACAGGATTTTTATCCAGTATTTATTTCAAACTTACTTGGTATTCAGAGGGTTAAATATAAATTTGGTAATTTTGAGGCATCGGATAAATGGACGGATGCATACTTCCTTTCTGCCATTCGCAAACTGGTACCGGTACTTGTAAAGCAGGATTACCCCGGTAGCGAAGACCTTGTTTTCTGGTTCAATGTAACGCCTTCATTCCTTGCTTTGCTTCCGGATACCATTTCAAAAGACATGGGTAAAGAGTATGAAAAACTTGTAAATACTGAATCTAAAACACCTGATACGACTGTGACTACATGCAAATATTTTGATGTATGCCAGGTACCATTGGAACAGGAATATGGGGTTAAGATTTATCCGAATCCCGCAAAAGATAAGATCAACCTCGAGTTCTGGCCACCGAAAAATGACGGAACGGTTTACACTACAGTCGAATTAACCGATCTTAATGGAAGGGTTATTCAGAAAAATGAGTCTCCATGGTATGGAAGAACGGCAGAGATGAACCTGGAAGGTGTGAAACCCGGCATTTACCTTATAGTTTATAAACTTAATACAGGCGAGGTTATCACCAATAAGGTTATGATAACCAGGTAATATTGAAGGAATCATTTATAATACAATATTCCTCCTGACAAAATGGTTAATTTCGATGATGAAGACAATTGAATTCAAATGGTAAAAGCAAGCCGGTTTATATTATTTTTTGGATTGATGGCAATAGTGTCTCATATCTATGCAAAGCCGCTTGTTATACAGGGATATACGCATACAAAAGATAAAGATTCCCTGTATTTATATACTTATCAGAATACCGGCGACTACCTGGAAGGGATGTCGCCGGTATCTTCTGTAAAGCCGGATTCAAATGGCTTTTTTCGCTTTATCTATCAAATGAAAGAAGGGAAGGAGTTTACACTGAAACAAGGGGACAAGTATATTTTCTTCAATGTGTTTTTTTCGGCTGGAGATAGTATTAGAATAAATATGAGCGATAATGCAATTGGTTATGAAGGTAACGGGCAGAATAATGTTGCTTATAATGATAGTTTCCCACAAGTATTTTATAGAGGAGACGAAGGGAAAAAATATACAGGATCTTTCAAAATGTCACTTGATTCTTTTAACTCTTACATAGATGAGCGGAAAGAAGCAAGGTATCATTTCCTTCAAAAATTTGCAGACGAAAAACCTTTATCTGATGCTTTTATCAACCAGGCAAACCAGGATATTGAATACAATTGGGCATTAGATAAGCTGCAATACCTTTGGAAATATACTTATTTCCATCATATGAAAGGGGTTGTTGAAGCCAAGCCAGGATATTTTGATTTTATTGACAAGCTTGATATTCAGCATAAACTTGCGTTCAATGTTCGGCGATATTATTTCTGTGTAAAAGACTATGCTACAGAAATATGGGAGCAAAAACTACACCGGAACCCATACAAAGACCAGTATAAATTTGAAAACCAGATCCGGGCGAGATTGTCTGTAATCGACAGCCTATACAGAGGTAAAATCAGGGTTATTGCCTATGGGCAGGTTTTTGAAGACATTTTGAAATGGCCGGGAACAAAAGACAATCAGGCCAAAATTCAATTTACTGATTCGCTGCTTGAAATCTTCAAAAAAGACCATGATGCCAAGCAAATAGATTTTTATGAGTATTTTCTTAAAGAGAAAAATCAAAATTTTTCGCTCATGAATCAACCCGCTCCCGATTTCAAACTCAAAGATCTGAATGACTCAATAGTATCTTTAACCAATTATAGAGGGAAAGTTATCTTATTGGATTTCTGGTCGGTACACTGCGCGCCGTGCATCAAAGAGATACCGAATTCGAACACGCTTCAGGACAAACTGAAAGGAAAAGATTTTGTAGTGGTTACGGTTTGTTTTGATAGTAAGCAAAAAGAATGGAAAGGCATGATTGTCAAACAACAATGGAAAGGAATCCATCTTTTCAATAATTTTGATGCCCACCTAAATGACAAATATTTCTTCAATTCTTATCCGCATTATGTTCTCATTGACAAGTTTGGAATTATCAGGGAATCAAATGCTTACTTCGATATCCAGAACCTGGAAGGGCACATTGAGGATTTGCTGAAGAATTAATTATGAATTCAATCTTTTAATATTCCAATCTTTTAATTTTTCAATTAATTAATGCCACCTCAAACTCCTCAGCATCGTATCCATATCCGCGTGAATAAAATGGATCACAGGAGCCAGTGAATCCTTATTAGGATGGGTATTGAAATAAAGTGCCGCCCTGATATAATGATATTGGCTGTCAGTTGCATAAAACTGTAAGGATGAAGCAGTATTCCCTTCTATATCATAAAAAATCCCGGATACATGGGTTTTGGAATTTGTAAAAAAACTATCAATAATATCTTCGGCTTTTACCGTATGCTTGTAGGCGAAAGTACGGGCGTCTTCACTCATAGCGTAAAGATTTTTAAAAGACGAAACAGGTTTGTAGGTGAGGTGAACAGTTGCATTGAATTGCGGGAATTTCATATCCAGAAAGCATGGTTCGTTGGCATCGCTGCTATCAGCAACTACTTTGGCATAAGCGGGATAGCTGAAACTGAATGGGCATTTTGAATTATAATTCTGATAGGCACGATCAGGAAATATAATACGTGGATAACCCGCTGGTTTTGGTACATTATTACTGCCGCAGGATGCCAGGATCAAAACGGAAAAAAGAATATATGTTGAGGAATTTTTCATGCAAAATAATATGATTTGCCATTGTTAATGCAATAAACCTAAAACCATCAGATTTATTGGATGAATCCTAAAATAATTTAAAACGGCCGCACCCAGTTTTTCACATCCTACACCCATCAATATTAGCCCGGAAATGCGGTGAAGCCAGAGCATAAATTTCGGAGTAACTAGGTTCTTCACTTTCCCCGCCAGGAATGCCTTGAGAACATCTGTGCCAAATACAAATGACATACAAACAATAAGAAATGTAAAAATATATCTCGACTGTCCCGAAAACTCAACAGTTACAGCACTTACGGTTGCGACCCAGAATAAAAATGCTGCAGGGTTTAACGTATTTATAAGGAATCCACTGATATAGCTTTTTACAAGTGATCCCTGAACTATTTTATCGTTCAATTCTTTAGGTTTTTCTTTGCTCACCATCAATCTTATTCCGAACCCTATAAGGAAAGCGCCACCCCCGGCACCCAGAATTTCTTCAACAAGTTTTGTATTCTGAAGCTGTGAAATACCCAGGTAAACCAAAAGAAAATAAGAAGTATCGCTGGTTAAAACCCCCATGGCAAAAAGGAGCCCGATAAGAAAACCTTTCTCAATGCTTGTTTTGATCAAAGCTACAAACACTGGTCCACCAATAAGCACGGCAAGAAGCAATCCTGCTCCTGCGCCTTCTATAATGGCATGCCATATTTCTGCCATATCTGTTTGTTAGTTGTTTATGGTCATTCCGGCCTTCGATTGCAGATATTGTTTCCAGTCCTGATACTGTTCTTTTTTTAACACGCGTGGAAATTTAATTTGTGCACCTTCCCGGCCTTTATCTTTCAGCCAGCTATGGAATAATTCATTTGGTATAAAATCAACGAAAATATCTTTGAGGGCATGTTTCCTTTCCGTGATATAATCGTCATTCGTTTGTTTTAAGTAAAAATCAAGTCTTTCTTTAAAGAGGTCTTTATCAATGGATTCATTATCAGTAGAAATAAACCAATGATGTCCGAACAAACTTCCAACTGATGTTCCTGCTACGGTAAACTCCCTGATTTTAACTTTAAATTCATCTGAGACCAATTCAATAGCTCTGTTCATGTTTTCAACGGAAAGATGTTCTCCGCAAAGGCTGAGAAAATGCCTTGTTCTTCCTGTTATTTTTATTTCATGATTCTCGACATCTGTAAATTTAATAACATCTCCGATAACATAGCGCCATGCCCCTGCACAGGTACTCAATAGTAAAGCATATTCCTGACCCTGTTCTACATCAGCAATGGTCAACACTTCGGGATTTGGAAGCACATTACCGTCAATATCAAAATTGCGATCATTAAAAGGAATGAATTCAAAGAAAATACCTCCTTTCATAAACATACGCATGCCCTCACTTTCAGGTCTTGCCTGGTAGGCAATAAAACCTTCTGAGGCAAGATAGGTTTCGAGATATATAAGAGGGTGTGCCAGAAGGGATTCAAAGCCACGTTTGTACGGCTCAAGTGCGACGCCACCATGGGTAAATACCATCAGGTTTGGCCATACGTCATGAATGGTTTTAACCTGGTGAAGCTCAATGATCCGCTCCATTAGCAATTGAAACCATGCCGGAACGCCTACTATAGCACCAACATCCCATTTATGTGCTTCCCTGGTGATAAGATCCAGTTTATCCTGCCAGTTTTTTGTTTTGGCTATTTCGCGGCCGGGTTTATAAAAAGGTTGAAACCAGAAAGGAAGGTCTTTAGAAGTAATCCCACTCAGGTCTCCTGCATAGTATATACCGTTATAATCCAGACTTGTACTGCTGCCCAGCATTAGAATATCTTTTTCGTAGAAATTATCAGGCAGTTTACAATAGGCAAGTGATAAAATCTGTTTTACAGAAGAACGTTGAATGGCCCGAATCATGCTTCGTGTGATGGGGATATATTTTGAAGCCCCTGTGCTTGTTCCGGAACTTAGTGCGAAATAATCAACTTTACCCGGCCAGCATACAGAACTTTCGCCCTGGAGGCACATTTGCCACCATTTCTGCATGGATTCGTATGACAGAACAGGAACAGTATCCTGGAATGCCTGAACCACATCTGTACTTTTGAGGATTTTTGAAAAATTGTATTCCTGCCCGAATACCGTGAACTGCGATTTACGCAAATGCCTTACCAGCAGTCTTTCCTGTATAATATAAGGCTCTTTTCTAGCCGTAGGGATCCTTTTGGAAAGTATCAAACCATTTTTTATAACTATCCCTATGGATGCCATTTATTTTCCTTCTTTCACTTTTAATTGATTGACCTCTCGCCCAATTCAGGCAAATTAACGACTTTTTAAATATACAATGGTTGCCCCATAACCGAATTTTTTGGGGTCGGCATCTGCAAAGCCATGAATATGAACATTTGAACCTAAATTTCTTCTGATTTCATTTTTTAGTATTCCTTTCCCTACGCCGTGTATAAAAGTAATATCATCGAGATCCTGTACCATAGCTTTTTCCAGTGATTGGATAAAAACCCTCATTTGCAGTTGAATGGCTTCAGCGGGGGTTAATTTTTTAGGCTGATCGGTAAGTTCTTCCAGGTGGAGGTCTACAATATCCGGAACCGGGGCTGCCTTTTGTTGCTCACGGTTAAAGCCATTACTATCAATTGATTTAGCCTGATTTTCACTGGTCAGATCCATTAAAAACCCTTGTACTTTAATTACGGGTAGCATGCTTTTTTCTTTAAAAAGGGCCACGGGTTTCATTTTGAAACTTATTTCAGTTGGAGAAATAATCTTTTCTGGTTCCTCTGCGAATAACAAGTATTGCAGAATCATATTTCTGAATTCTGAGGCTTCCGACATCGGGAAAGTTGATAGTTCCATGGCTCTTGATGGCTCAATATCCCCATTTGCTATGCCTTTTATATATCCATCGGTTGATTTATATATCGCGAACTTGAGAAGTACAGAAGTAGTATTAATCAGATACGTTTTAACAATTAGTCCACCGGAGGTTTCCTCGGTGATAGCCCCAAAATATATTCTATCTGAATTATCAACCGAATCCGCAATAGTGACCCTCGGATCAGATTCAATTTCGACATCTTTATCCCCAAATTTCTTAGTAATAATAAGTTCGCTTATGTTGGCAGGTATTTCGAAACCGTCGTCTAATAACAATAATACCTGTTTTTTATCTATGATTCTCTTGACAATACCGCTGAGGTTATCGTTGATATAGGAAACCCTGTCACCGGTTTGGGGTTGATTTGACATCGTTTTTAAAGTGAGAAGTGAAATGTAAGA